>Ga0193753_10000223_pt1 | contig 55282 bp, 39 predicted proteins | sample H1c2metaG_FD_144925 | JGI IMG/M metagenome (GOLD analysis project Ga0193753, IMG submission 144925) | Soil microbial communities from a riparian zone of the East river system, Colorado, United States - H1c2 | ecosystem: Environmental > Terrestrial > Soil > Riparian zone | place: USA: East...
CGAAAGGCATATGCCGTCTCTGGACAAAGTAGACACCCGCGATCAGTAAACCTTCGTGAAGAACGAAAAAGAGCCATCGCGCGTAGAAGAAGCGATTCCTAAAGATCGCTTTCGGGAATGAACGTCGCCCAAGAAAATGGCTGATGATCCCAAACACAGCCATGGTTGCGTAGGCGAAGCCCATGAAGGCTAGTAGACCTATCTGATCCTCGACGACCTTGACGATTGGTAAAGCGCTTCCCCAAATCACGACAGAGTATGCGCCCGTTAACGTCGGATTCAAAGAAAATTTCTTTGCCATAGCGAGATTCAACACTGCTCGCTGCCATCAAAGCAAATTAGAATCAGCGCGAACGACACGTTCCCAGCACCAACCCGAGGGGGATATACACGTCACGAAGTGACCGCCCCACGCGCAGTGGGACCGGCCGTCAGGCCAAGTATTTCTTGCAATGCTTGAAAGCGAGTTTCGTAACAACCTGGTTACCTGTCCTCTACCTCGAAAAGCCGTCATCTCGACCGCCTAAGAAGCCGTCATCTCGACCGGAGCAATAGACAGTCTCGTCGTCTGTTGCGCAGTGGAGAGACCCCCGTATTTCGTTCTTGCCCTTTTTACCTTTTGGCTGTCCTTTTTATTTGTCATCCCGCAGCGATCTGCTCTCGCCATTCCCCGTCCTTCACCCCAAGACCCGCCGCATGCAACAATACCCTTTGTTCGCCAACATTCAGGCGGAGACAAGGGGTACCGCTTTTTGCTGCGATCCACGTTCATTGCACTCTCTCAAAACAGGAAGTTGCGGGCCTTCTCGGAGAGCTCCGCCATCGGTAGAAAGCTATCCGGCCGGTTCGTCGCCGGCATGAACGTCGAGGCAGCCCTCGCCGCCTGCCAGCGCGTCAATCAGGAAGGTATCGCCGTCAGCCTCGACTCGCTCGGCGAAAGCGTCACCCAGGAGACGCAGGCCCGCGCCTCGGCAGACGTCTATCACGAGCTTTTGAACGCGATTCAACAGCGCTCCCTCAACGCGAACGTCAGCGTCAAGCTCTCTCAGGTCGGCATGGACTTTGACCCCGCCCTGGCCGAACGCATCGTCGGCGAGATGGTCCAGCACGCCGCCCAGGCGAACTCCTTCGTCCGCATCGACATGGAAGGCTCGCCCTACACCGAGGCCACCATCGCCATGACCGAGCACCTGGCCGCCCGCTTCCCCGGCAGCGTCGGCACCGTCCTCCAGGCCTACCTCTTCCGCACCGAGTCGGACACCGAGCGGCTACTCTCCCAGGGCATCCGGATTCGCCTCTGCAAGGGCGCCTACAAGGAAGGCCCCGACGTGGCCTTCCCCGAAAAGGCCGACGTCGACGCCAACTACATCAAGTTGATGAAGCGCATGGTCACCTTCTCGAAGGATGGCAGAGGCGTCTTCTGCGGCATTGCGACGCACGACGAGGCCATCGTGGACGCCATGCGCGTCTTCGTCCAGGAGCACGGCGTGGCTCCCGGCGCATTCGAGTTCCAGATGCTCTACGGCGTCCGCCGCGACCTCCAGCGCCGCCTCGCCGCCGAAGGCTACGGCGTGCGCGTCTACATCCCCTTCGGCCCGGAGTGGTACCCCTACTTCATGCGCCGCCTGGCCGAGCGACCAGCCAACGTTCTCTTCCTGGCCAAAAACTTCTTCAAAAACTAAACCTCACAGTGCCGGTGCTCTTGCTGTTGTCGTTGCCCGTCCTTTTGTCTGTCATATCGTAGAGATCCGCTTCTGACTTTGCCCTTGCAACGTGGCTTGGTCGATTTGCGAACATTCACGAACGCAAGCCCCGCCTGTTTGTGGAGCTTTAGAGTCCTCCCGCTCCGGGCGGCACTCCATCTTAACGCACCAGCATAAGAGGCCGCGACAAAAGGAAATCTAAATCCGTACCGAGGTCATTTTTATCGCAGCTTCCATGACGACGAGCTTGGAAGACCAACAGCAACAGTATGTCAATCTTTCGTGAATCGATGCTCCTTGAATTGACTTGGACTTCCAATTTCAAGAACGTTATACGCATGACGTAGTTTGAGGTCTCCATCCTATTACCAATTCAAACTAACCCGTGCCTCTGCACCTCCCCCAGCGTTTTACGCAGATGTTTTCTTTCCGGCAACAGCATTTTGGCGCTACGTCATTTGCAATCGAGCTTAACAGGCTCTTCAGACTGTTCTTTCACTCAGCTCAGGTTTGGAAGACGCCTCATTCTCTCTCTTCCAATCTGCACAATCTTTTGGAACCTATATCGAAGGCCCTATGCAGCTACCTCATATCAAAATTGGCGACGATCTTATTCAAGACGCGATCCTCGGATCCGTCGAAATCGTGCAGGAGCTCAATCAACACTGGCGATGCACCATCCTCTGCCGTCAGACGGAAGACCGGCGCATCCCAATCGAAGACTTTCTTGGCAAGCCCGTTACGATCCGCACCACCGACCAGGATGGCGCAGAGCACGTCAACTTCTTCGGCTTCATCCTTGACGTTGAACTCACATATGAAGTCTGGGGCAGTTACACCGCACAGATCATTGCAGTCTCCGAATCCTATAAACTCGACCTCACCGCGCGCAAGGAATACTATTCCGCCCAAACGCTCGAGCAGATCGCCAGCACCACAGCTGGACACGTCGGTCTCTCAGCCTCGGTTAGCGCGCCTGGACAGAAAGCCCTCAACTACGTCCAGTATGGCGAGACTGACTTCTCCTTTCTCAACCGCATCGTCGACGACTACGGTTGCTGGCTTCGTCCCTCTCAGGCCGGCATTGAAATTTGTAACTCTTTCCAGTCAGGAACGACGGTCCAATGGCGCGGCGAAAACGGTCTGCTCGACTTTAAATCCAAGGGCACCCTCTCTCCCGCATCCTTCAACGGCGCTCACTACGACCACCACACCATGTCTTCGGAGACCTACCAGAAGGTTGCCACGCCGGCTGGGTTCTATCCTTCGCTCAACCGCCTCGTCGATGCCGTGCAGAGCCAGTCTCAAAGTCTTTTGCCGTCAGCCTATGCGTCTCAGCGTGCTCGTGTCATGACTCTCGGCGAATACCAGGGCATGCTCCACAAAGAGAGCCAGCGCTCCATCGGCGGCAGCATCACCGGCACCGGACACAGCCGTAATCAGCAGCTTATGGCCGGCAACAGTGTCGAGATCGAAGGCAACATCGACGCCAAAGGCACGTATGGTCTCATCAAGGTCGTCCATCGATGGGAGCCCAGTGGCTACACCAACACTTTCCTCTGCACTCCATGGAAGGACTATCGCAATCCGCGTCAGCCTGCGCTTCATCCTTGGTACGGCGTGGTGCCCGCTCGAGTCGTTGACCATAACGATCCCAAAAAGATGGGCCGCATCAAGGTCCAGTTTTTCTGGCAGACCGACGGCTCCACTCATTGGGCCCGCGCCGTCTCTCCCCATGCTGGTCCTGACCGTGGCTTCATGTTCATGCCCGAAGTTGGAGACGAGGTAGCCGTTGTCTTTGAAGACGGTGATCCCGAACGTCCAGTTGTCCTCGGCTCTCTTTGGAATGGAGTCAACGTGGCGCCCCGCGGAGAATTCTTTGGCGCAAACATTCCCGCCAATGAAATCAAGCGCATCGTGACAAAAAGTGGCAACCGGGTGCAGTTTGTCGATCAGGCGGGCAAAGAAACAATCATCGTTGCAACGCCAAACTCTTCTTCTATCAGCCTAACGGAAAAGTCTGATGGAACCGGCCGCACTCTTATTACCTTGCAGTCCAAAGGAGACATCATTCTCTCTGCACCTGACGGCCGCGTTCACATCCACTCGAAGTTCTACTCCCGAGAGGTGGGATAGAATCTCGGTTCCACTCGATTCGCTCAGAGCCGTCACGTTGAAACGTCTCGTCACCCTGGTCGGGACGCAGCATGAACATCAAAGGCAAGATTGACGGCCTCCGCAGCCTAACGAACATTACAAGGCGGTGAAGAGTTGAGGTGGACGGCATGTGCGGCGCGTGAATCAGGTAGACTGAACGCCATCGACAATGCCCACGAATAACTACAAACGATGAAGAAACTCTCTGATACAGGAGCCCTCCCCATGGCACAAGTATTTGAAGCGGTAGTACAGGTAGCAACGGGCGCAAATGCCCACGCACAGGACGCAACACCACTGAACCTTGGCAGTCTCTCCCCTAAGTCCATGACGTCTCCGACAGCCGTGGCCGGCACAAACGGAATCGATGCAATCCTGGTTCACGGGGATGAGTGGAGAGAAATCAAGGGCAACGAGACGGTCAATATTCTGAAGAATCTGACGACGACAATTACTAAAAATGAAAAACGAACGGTGATACTGAATCTGGTTAATCGTGTTGTCGGAACGACGAACGATACACGCATAGGTGTCCATCATCAATGGAACGTTGCGCCTCGCTTTGACAACTTTGCGCATACGTTGACTGAAGATCATCACGAAAAAATGGTCGTCCACCAGCCGACGACAACGTGGGACCTCATCAATACCTATTTCGTTCGCAAGGCGATTGCATTTAGTGCCACAGGCGCGGAATTTAACGTAAAAGGAACAAAAACAGAGGCGATCGGAATGGAGGCTACCTTCAAAACGATCTGCATAGAGAACAAGGTGTTCGTCGCTAAGAAAGATAGCTTTGCCATCAAAGATCTGGACATCGGACTCCATATTCGCGGAGCAATCACCGAAATCAAGGCGGTCAAGCTGAAGGCAGCAGGCGCGCACCTGAAAGCGATTGGCGCCAATCTGTGCGCAGGCATCGCGGCAAATTTGGATAGCCCATTTGCTTAGCCCTGGACCGAGTGCTCGACGATGTTCGATATATCAGGAGGACAAATGCTGGGATTTTCGACCCGAGTTCTGAATGCGGGAAGCCTTTTGACGGTCATTATTCCGGCACACACAATCATGCTGATTGCCTGCACGTTGCCCCTTTTGCTCTGGTTCGCCGTGCTTCGCATGACGACGACCCCTCGTGGGCATCGGATGGGGGTGATCGCGATCCTGATCAATCTATTTGTCATCAGCGTGATCTTCACGCCGGCGCGGGTAGTCCTTGATGCGCAGCATGGGTCTGCATCCATTTCAAGGATGATGTTCTTCATCCCTCATCACCAGACATTACCGCTCTCGGAGATTCAAGGCTCGATGGTCAAGACCTCCGAGCAGTCGAACGCTTTGGTGCTCATCCTCAGCGATGGACATGCGGTGCAACTGACACCGTTCGATCAGGTCCGCGGAGCCGATGAAGCCGCGGCCGCGATCAACCGGTTCCTGCGAGATCACGGCGGGACGGGCTCTCCCTACTAAAGCGAAGGCAGTACATCTTTGGAGCCCACCCAAAATCATGGCGTTCTGCACAAAGGATGTGCAGAACATTGCCCTTATCCGTCTTGCCATGAAAGTTCTCGCAGCCAATTTCAATTGAAGCAAGACAAGATCTGGAGGTATGGATGGAAGAGGCAGCGGTAAAACGGAGACGGTTGGCGCCGCTCGAGTTGCAGACGCTGACGCCGTTTGTGCGTGCGTCCGCGATCGAAGACTGCTCGGTGTACTGGATCGGTGTGAGCGGGTTCCCGGTTCCGCCCATGCAGCGCGAGTGGCTACTCGAATTTCTTAAGCGCTTGGCCGTTGTGTTTCGTGAGCACTACGAAGCGCGCGAAGAGTGGTTTTTGCAGTTCAAGGCACTCTATCCAGATCTGCTCAACCGGTTCATCGAACGTTCGAGCGTCTACATTCCTATGACAGGAATGACATTGGTGCCGGGCACCTCGCCCATCGGCGCGCCCGGCTTCGAGGACGTGAAGCGTGTTGTCGAGGAGAGTTCGAAGAAAGGCAATCCTGTTGATGTTAAGCAATGGATGCCGGATCACGCGCATTGGTTCGCCATGAAGGAGCCAGAGGCTCAACGGGAGGACTTCTTTGGTCACGGCGGAATGTTTTCGCTTTACCTTAAGGCGGACCCTACGACGGCAAAGCTGCCGCCGAAGCTGCCACGTTTCATGACGAGCCATGAGGCCTACACGCCGAACTCCGACCGTCAGTTTGCAATGGTGGCATCCATCCAGGACGGCTTTCTTGCCAAGAGTAAATTGAAGTTTGGAGAGCCCTTTCGCGAGGATCCCAGCTATCGTGGACTGCTGTTTGTGATTCCGCTTCTGACCAGCGCGAGCCTGACTGAAGCGGCGACGGATGTGCGGGCGAGCTGGTTTGACCTGTTTGACGGCTACTGCATTGAGAGCCGGACGGACCGAGGTCTGGTGCTCGCCTGCAAAGACCCGAACTTTGACGAGCACTTGATACAGATTTTGGAGAGTATGCGTAATGACAAGTTCCGCTACAGAGACTAGCCCGACCGCAATCACGCTACCTCCCAAAAGATCTAAGGTAGAGCATCTGCCTGCACCCGCGGGATGGTATGCCTATGCGATCAAGGTTCCCAGCTTTCCAATTAAGCCGGAGATGCGCGCACCCTTGCACCATGCCCTGCTGGTTGCCGTGGACAGGTTGCGGGGGGTGCCGTCATTGGAGCTCTCAACATGGCTGCTGATGGATAGCCTGCACAAGGATGGCGCAGTACGAGAACTGAGCCGCCATGGGCGGGAGTGGATGCCGGAGTTCGGCCTCGGCATATGGCCAAACCGTGAGCCGCCGCGGATGTATCAGGATAGCGACTTCCTTGATCTGGAATCTGGGCTGGAAATGCGCTCGATGATGCATTCCGTGGTTCGGATTGGCGGTCCGGAAGATGCTGCGCGCCAAGCGTGGAGCACGATGTTCGGCCGGGGGAGCACGGTTGTGACGCTGGCAGCGGGCGGAGCGGAGAACATGCTGGACTCTATGCGTGAATCGCTGACCCGCGGCATTACGGATGAAAGCTTTCAGAGCTTCGCATTTTACTTTCCACTCTTCGGAAGGGCGACGCTGGCTCAGGCTACGAGCGAGGAAATGAATGCCTGGATGGGGCCGGCGCAGGTCTATGTGCGCGAAAGCGAGGAAGATGATGCAGTTCTGGTAGTAAGCCGAGCGAGCGCAATGGCAGCGCTGGAAGCAGCCGGATTTCATGCTCCGGTTTGAGCCGACTCTCCGGCCAGACGGAGGCGCATCCTGGCATTCGCGGATTACCATCAGGGATTTGCATGTCGATACGACACCCCGGGCGCGCCTGGATTTCGACCACATCTGCTTTCACCCATGCTCGAGGTCGATTCAGAATGAGGGCTGGCCCGACTTTGCTTTTGCCTTCCGATCTGGACACGGTGGATAGCAGCATCCAGGGCAGGGAATTCTATAGGGGTGGAGGTAAGGCTTATTCGACATGTAACTCGACATGACACATATAGGTTGCGTTCATGTCGAGGCATCTCGCTGATTCTATGTGGCGTCCCCGATGGGATTCGAACCCATGTTATCGCCGTGAAAGGGCGGTGTCCTGGGCCGGGCTAGACGACGGGGACGCTGCGGAATGACGGCTCATTACATCGCCCTCATCGCTTTCAACGCTACCAACATAGCCCTCGCCATGTCAAAAAGCCATATCAAAAAACGGTGTCAAAAGCCACCTCAAAGCCGTGTCAGATCCACATCACTCCTCGACATCCTCCGCGCACACGGCATACTGGTACAAAGACCATGCCGTCGCCCTCCTCGCACTACAAATATCTCGACGCCCTCACGACTGCATTCGTCGTCATCCTGCTCGTCTCCAATCTTGTTGCGCAGAAGATCTGCATGATCGGTCCCTTCGCCATCAGCGGAGCCATCCTCCTCTTTCCCATCACCTACATCTTCGGAGACATCTTCACCGAGGTCTACGGCTTCGCAGCCTCTCGCCGCGCCATCTGGCTCGGCTTCTTCGGCACCGCGCTCCTCTACCTCATGGGAGCCATCACCATCGCCTTGCCCGCCGCGCCCGGCTGGCATAACCAGCAGGCCTTCGCCGCCGTCTTCGGCTTCATCCCGCGCATCCTCGCCGCCAGCCTCATCGCCTTCTGGGCCGGGGAGTTCGCCAACTCCTACACCATGGCCCGGCTCAAGCTCGTCACCAACGGCAGCATGCTCTGGACCCGCACCATCGGCTCCACTATCGTCGGTCAGGCCGTCGACACCACACTCGTCATCGTAATCACCTTCGCCGGCACCGCGCCCGTCTCCATTCTCGCCAACATGGTGGTCACCGGCTATGCCCTCAAGGTTGGGTACGAAGTCCTCGCGACCCCTGTCACCTATCTCGTCATCAACTGGCTCAAAGCCGCGGAACACGCTGATGCCTTCGACCGCAATCGAGACTTCAATCCCTTCTCCTTTGCAAAAAGCGACCTTGATACGTAAACTCAAGCTGACAAATAACTTGCCTCTCCTCTCACCGATCAGAAAAATCTGTTCGAAAGCGAGGAATTTGCGAAACCTTCCCAAGGCCTCAGCATCTAAAATGGGAATCCTTAGTAGCCATACGTTATTTTTCGATCCCAGAAACCTGCGCATTGGCCCTCTTGCACGCCGGTATCTGAAATCTTGTAGTGCAGTCTGTTCAAAGTAGCCGTATCTGAAGGAGAAGCACAGTGCCTCTGATCCTGACCTCTCGCCGCGCTCTCCCGCTGTTTGCAAGCGCACTCGCCTGCTTCTTTGCTGGCTGCAAGCCCGCAGCCCCGCCTGCCCCGCCGCCACAGGCGATGCCCGTACAGGTCTCCTCCGTCAAGCTCACCCCCGTGCCCACCTCCGACACCTACGTCGCCACCATCAAGAGCCGTCGTAGCTCCACCATGCAGCCTCAGATCGAGGGCAACATCACCCGCATCTTCGTCAAGTCGGGCGACGCCGTCAAAGCCGGTCAGGTCCTCATGCAGATCGACCCCCTCAAGCAGCTTGCCACCGTCCAGTCCCAGCAGGGAACTCAGGCCCAGAAGAAAGCGGTCTATCAATATAACGCTACCGACGTCGAACGCCAGCGCAAGCTCTATGAGACCGGCGTCACCTCCAAGCAGAGCTACGACCAGGCCGTCCAGGCCTACGAGAACTCCAAGGGCGACTACGAGTCCAACGCCGCCCTCACCGACACCCAGCAGCAGCAGCTCGCCTACTACCAGATCCGCGCTCCCTACGCTGGCATCGTCGGCGACATCCCCGTCCACCTCGGAGACTACGTCTCGCCGACCACGCAGCTGACCACCGTCGATGAAAATGCCGACCTTGAGGCCTACATCTTCGTCCCCACTGAGCGGGCCACCCAGGTTCGCCGTGGCCTTCCGGTCGAGATTCTCGACACCGCCGGCAACATCCTCGCCAAATCCACCATCAGCTTCCTCTCTCCCCAGGTCGATAACGGCCTGCAGAGCATCCTCGCCAAAGCTGAGATTCCCCGCTCCGCACAGCGTCTCCGCAACCAGCAGCTCGTCAAGGCCCGCGTCACTTGGAGCACTGCTCCGGCCCCGGTCGTTCCTGTCCTGGCCGTAACCCGCGTCGGCGGTCAACCCTTCGTCTTCGTCGTCCAGCAGAAGGGCGACGGATTCATCGCCCACCAGGTTCCAGTCGTTCTCGGCGAAACCGTCGGCAACACCTACCCTGTCCTCGGCGGCCTCAAGCCGGGCGACAAAGTGATCCTCTCCGGCCTGCAGTTTCTGCAGGAAGGTGCGCCCGTCAAGCCTTTGGGCTAAGGCGCCGTCCCTTGCGGAGCCGCCCGCTCCGTGCCGTCTTTCGCTGCAATCCGGGGCCAGCCGCTCCGGCAGAGGTAAATCTTGTTTGTTGACTTTTTCATCCGCCGCCCGATCTTCGCCACGGTCTGTGCGCTCCTCATCGTGCTTGCCGGTGCCGTCTGCATCCCGACCCTGCCGATCTCGCTCTATCCGCAGCTCGCACCGCCCCAGGTCGTCGTCACCAGCAACTACATCGGCGCCAACTCCAAAGACGTAGAGTCCGCCGTCACCACCATCCTCGAGCAGTCGATCAACGGCGTCGAGGGCATGCGGTACATGAGCTCCACCAGCTCCAACGACGGCACCTCGGCCATCACCGTCACCTTCGACACCGGCTACGACCTCAACATCGCCGCCGTCGACGTCCAGAACCGCGTCGCGTCCGCGCAGGGCCGCCTCCCTGCCGTCGTCAACAACACCGGCATCACCATCACCAAGGCCAACTCCAACTTCGTCCTTGCCGCCGGCTTCGTCTCCCCCGACAACTCTCTCTCTCCAGGCTTCATCTCCAACTACATCGATGTCTACGTCAGCGATGCGCTCAAGCGCGTCCCAGGCGTCGGCGCTGTCATCATCTTCGGCGAGCGCAAGTACGCCATGCGCCTCTGGCTCGATCCCAATCGCCTCGCCGCACGCGGCCTCACCGCGCTCGACGTCACCAACGCCCTCGCCGAGCAGAACGTAGAGGTCGCCGCCGGCCAGCTCGGCCAATCGCCCTCCGACCCCGGCCAGAACTTCCAGATGGCCGTCCGCGTCGTCGGCCGCCTCACCGACCCCGCGCAGTTTGAGAACATCATCATCAAAAACAGCCCCACCGGGGGCATCGTCCTGCTCAAGGACGTTGGTCGTGCCGAGGTCGGCGCCGAGACCTACGCCACCAACCTCAAATTCTCCGGCGGAGACGCCATCGGCGTCGGCGTCCAGCAGCTCTCCAACGCCAACGCCCTCGACGTCGACAAGCGCTGCCGCGCCGTCCTCACCGAGCTCGAAAAATCCTTCCCCCCCGGCATGAAGTACATCATCGCCGTCGACACCACCACCGTCGTCAGCGAGTCCGTCAAGGAAGTCGTCAACACCATCGGCGAAGCCGTCATCATCGTCATCATCGTCATCTTCCTCTTCCTGCAGGACTGGCGCGCCACCATCATCCCCGCCGTCACCATCCCCGTCTCTCTCATCGGCACCTTCGCCTTCATCAAGATCTTCGGCTTCTCCATCAACTCGCTCACCCTCTTCGGCATCACCTTAGCCACAGGACTCGTCGTGGACGACGCCATCGTCGTCATCGAGAACGTGCAGCGCCATCTCTCCGGCCATGCCCTCGTCACGCCGCGCTCCGAGCTCAACGAGCCCGACCCCTACGCGCCCGACGTCATCGACCCCTCCAAAGGCGCCGGCAAAGAGATGGAGCTCACCACCGCCGACCCTCACAAGGCCACCAGCATCGCCATGGCCGAGGTCACCAGCGCCGTCATCGCGACCTCGCTCGTTCTCATCTCCGTCTTCATTCCCGTCAGCTTCTTCCCCGGTACTACCGGCATTCTCTACAAGCAGTTCTCCCTGACCATCGCCTTCTCCATCGCGATCTCCGCCTTCAACGCCCTCACCCTCTCCCCCGCACTGGCCGCCATCCTTCTCCGCCCCGAGCAGAAGCACACCGGCATCATGGGCTTGCTCCTCAACCCCATCGAGCGCCTCATCCAGTGGGTCATCCGCATGTACGCCCGCGCCGTCACCTTCGTCGTCCGCATCCGTTACGCCGTGCTGATCCTCTTCTTCGGCGCCCTCGGAGCCACGGCGTTCATGTACAACCATGTCCCCACGGCCTTCATCCCGCAGGAAGACCAGTCCTACTTCCTCATCATCATTCAGACGCCCCCTGGAGCCTCCCTCACCTACACCTCCGAATTCGCCGACCGCGTCTCCGACCTCGTCCGCAAAAATAACGGCGTCTTCGGCACCTTCTCCGTCATGGGCTTCTCGCTCTCCGGCGGCAGCTCGCCCAACTCCGGCCTCATCTTCGCCCCGCTCAAACCCATCAACGATCGCGAAAAAATGGGCCCCCAATTCACCGCTCGTGCTATCGTCGGCGAGGTTGGGCCCAAGCTCTTCGGCGTCCCCGGAGGCATCGCCTTCGCCGCAGAGCCTCCCGCCATCGCCGGCATCGGCACCGTCGGCGGCTTCCAGTTCATCCTCCAGGATGCCGGCCGCAACACCTTCGGCGACATCGACAACGTAGCCCACACCATCGTCGCCCAGGCACGCGCCGGCAACGAGCTCACCGGCCTCAACACCACCTTCACCTCCAACGACCCCCAGGTCCTTGTCACCATCGACCGCGAAAAAGCCAAGTCCATGGGCGTCCCCTTCAACCAGATCACCGCCGCCATGGGCACCTTCATGGGCTCCACCTACGTCAACGACTTCGACTTCAACAATCGTTCCTACCGCGTCTACGTCCAAGCCGACCAGCAGTTCCGCAAAACCTCCGAGGACCTGCGCCAGTACTACGTCCGCTCCGACTCCGGCCAGATGATCCCCCTCGACAACCTCGCCTCACTCACCGAGACCTCCGGCCCTCAGGTCATCGACCACTACAACCTCTTCCGCTCTGCCGAAATCGACGGCTCCGCCGCCCCCGGCCTCAGCTCCGGCCAGGGCCTCGAAGCCATGCAGCGCGTCTTCCAGAAGAACAAGCTCCAGGGCATGACCTTCTCCTGGACCGGCCTCGCCCTCGAAGAGGTTGAATCCGCCGGCAAGGCCATCATCATCTTCGGTCTCGGCCTGCTCGTCGTCTATCTCACCCTCTCGGCCCAGTATGAGAGCTTCGCCCTGCCCTTCATCATCCTGCTCGCCGTCCCCATGGCCGTCCTCGGCGCGCTCCTCCTCGTCGACCTCCGCGGCCTCGTCGACGACGTCTACGTTCAGATCGGTCTGGTCATGCTCATCGGCCTCTCCGCCAAAAATTCCATCCTTATCGTCGAGTTCGCCGAGCAGCTCCTCGGTCAGGGCAAGACCATCGTCGAAGCCGCCATCGAGGCCGCCGAACTCCGTCTCCGCCCCATCCTGATGACCTCCATCGCCTTCATCCTCGGCGTCGGCCCCCTCTACGTCGCCACCGGCGCCGGAGCCTACGGCCGTCACTCGGTCGGCACCGCCATCGTCGGCGGCATGGCCCTCTCCACCGTCCTCAACCTCTTCTTCATCCCGGTCCTCTACGTCATCCTGAAGACCCTCCTGGCCCGCTTCTCCAAAAAGCCAAAATCTCCAGCCCCAGCCACCCAGCTCCCCCCACCCCAACCCACCCACTAATCACGGGTCACTCTTGCCGTAGCTATTATTTCTGCCGTTGCCGTTGCTGTTACTCTCTCCAACCCGCTCCTCAAACTGCACGTCATCTCGACCGAAGCCCCTCACAGTCTCACCGTGAGGGGCGCAGTGGAGAGACCCCTGTATTTCGCCTTTGTTGTTGCCCGTTCTCCCCAACCCGCCCCAAACGCCCGGGTGCCCCATTCATCGCAGTCTTACCGCGATGAGTGGGAATGTATCCCCCTCACCCGCCAGCTCTCGCTGTTGTCGTTGCTTTTGCCGTTGTCGTCGTGTTGTCGTTGTCGCTGCTCTTGCTTTTGAGATAGCGCAGGGCTTTAGCCCTGCGAATAAAACGCCACGCCGAAGGCGTCTCCGCTCTGCCGAAGGCCGGAGTGCAGCCCGAAGGGCGAACGACCAAATATCGCCGTTGTCGTTGCCTTCTCCAACCCGCTCCTAAAAAACGCACATCATCTCAACCGAACGCCCCTCACCCTCCCCAAACAAAAAACACCCTGGGCAACAGAAGATCGGCGCTATCATCCCCCCATGGCCAAGCGACACCCCCACCCAAGCTGGCTCCCCGCCGCCAACGATCCCGCCACCGGCTTCCCCCTCACCCACCTCCCCTACGGAGCCTTCGAGCTCGACGGCCAGCCGCACCTCTGCGTCGCCATCGGCACCCACCTCCTCGACCTCCACCACTGCGCCCAGTCCAACCTCCTCCCACCCAGCCTCACCGCCGTCTGCCAGGCTCCCGTCCTCAACCCCCTCATGGCCCTCGGCCCCCGCTCCTGGACGCTCCTCCGCTCCACCCTCACCGCCCTCCTCCAACACTCCTCCCCCAACCGCCAACAGGCCGAAGCCGCCCTCCACTCCCTCGCCGGAGCCACCCTCCTCAAGCCCATCCACATCCCCAACTACACCGACTTCTACGCCTCCCTCCACCACGCCACCCGCGTAGGCCGCCTCTTCCGCCCCGACCAGCCCCTGCTCCCCAACTACAAGCACATCCCCATCGGCTACCACGGCCGAGCCTCCTCCATCCTCGCCAGCGGAATCCCCATCCAGCGACCCACCGGCCAGACCCGCCCTCAAGACCAAACCAAACATCCTAAATTCCAACCCACCAATGCGTTAGACTACGAACTTGAACTAGCACTCTACATCGGCCAGCCCAGCCAGCTTGGCTCCCCCATCTCCATCGCCCGCGCCGCGCAACACCTCTTCGGCGTCAGCCTGCTCAACGACTGGTCCGCCCGCGACATCCAATCCTGGGAGTACCAGCCTCTCGGCCCCTTCCTCTCCAAAAACTTCGCCACCACCATCTCCCCCTGGGTCACCCCCATGGCCGCCCTCGAACCCTTCCGCGCCCCCGCCACCCCCCGTCCCAAAGCCGACCCCAAACCCCTCCCGTACCTCCACTCCGCCGCCGATCAAAGATCCGGAAACATTAAAGTAAAACTAGAGGTATTGCTCTCAACCAAAACCATGCGCGCCAACAACCTCCAGCCACACAAGCTAACCCAGTCCAGCGCCACCGACCTCTATTGGACCCCCGCGCAACTCATAGCCCACCACACCAGCAACGGCTGCAACCTCCAGATCGGCGACCTCCTCGCCACCGGAACCATCTCCGGCCCCACCGAATCCTCCTCCGGCTGCCTCCTCGAACTCACCCGCAACGGAGCCCAGCCCCTCACCCTCCCCACCGGCGAATCCCGCACCTTCCTGGCCGACGGCGACGAGATCATCCTCCGCGGCTCCTGCCAAACCCCCAACCACCCCCGCATCGCCCTGGGCGAATGCCGAGCTACCATCCTCCCCGCCCGCCCCTGATCAAACTCCCTACACTCACCCTCTGCTCTTGCCGTTGCCTGTCCTCCCCAACCAGCCACAGAACCGGGTGCCCCATCTTCGCGACGGTCTCATCGTCGCTAAGGTGGAATATTCGCGCCCACCGCGAATCGCCCTCTTCCAAACCCTCCAACAAAGCCCGGGGTGCCCATCGCTAGCTGGAGAGGGTTACGTCCCACTCATCGCAAAGTGTGCGATGGCTCGCATCGGGCCTTTAGGATTAAATTAAGCGTGGGGCGTTTGCCGTTGTCGTTGTCTTTGGGGTGGGAGCGTGGGGCTTCAGCCCACGAAATAAACCCGCCGCGCAGCGGCCTCCGCTCTGCCGAAGGCCGGAGTGTAGCCCGAAGGGGCGCAACGACTCAATATCGCCGTTGCCTGTTCTCCCTCAAAACTCCAACAAAATCCCCTGTCAAGCCCCCAACCCACCTAACCCAAACAAAATAAACAAGAAACCCGTCGCCGAAACACCGCTCCCAATCCCATATACTGAATAAAGACACTAGGAAATCCCCTGCAACCGCAGGGGATTTCTTCATTAATCCAATAACTCTTTTAGATAGAATACTTTACCACTAAAGTATCTACTTTGAATACTTTGCGCCGAGCTAAATGACTAAGTTATTGAACACAGATACTTTACAGAAAGCCACCCAGGAGGGGGCCACACCGCCAGAAGGGAACTAGCCAATCCCACCCCATCGGCATATCCTCATCGATGCAGAAACAGAATCGGAGACTCCCATGGCCACACCTGTCCTCACCCAGACCCAGCCCACTCAGGCCGCCGACTTCCTCCCCCTCAAGGGCACCGACCACGTCGAATTCTTCGTCGGCAACGCCCGCCAGTCCGCCTACTTCTATCGGGCCGCCTTCGGCATGTCGCTGGTAGCCTACGCCGGCCCCGAGACCGGCCAGCGCGACCGCGCCTCCTACGTCCTCCAGCAGGGCAAGGTCCGCTTCGTCCTCACCACCGCCCTCCGCGCCGACTCCGACATCGCCCGCCACGTCCACACCCACGGCGACGGCGTCCGCGCCATCGCCCTCTGGGTCGACGACGCCCGCCAGGCCTGGCTCGAGACCACCCGCCGCGGAGCCCGCAGCATCCAGGACCCCACCGACCTCTCCGACGAACACGGCCGCGTCACCATCTCCAGCATCGCCGCCTACGGCGACACCATCCACACCTTCGTCGATCGAACCAACTACACCGGCCCCTTCTTCCCCGGCTACAAAGCCGTCGAGCACGACGACATCGCCCGCCCCGTCGGCCTCCTCCACATCGACCACATCGTCGGCAACGTTGGCTGGAACTCCATGAACCAGTGGGTCGACTTCTACCGCGACGTCATGGGCTTCGGCCTCTACCAGCACTTCGACGACAACGACATCTCCACCGAATACTCCGCCCTCATGTCCAAGGTCATGGCCAACGGCAACGGCTACGTCAAGTTCCCCATCAACGAGCCCGCCGAAGGCCGCCGCAAGTCCCAGATCGAGGAGTACCTCGACTTCTACGGCGGCCCCGGTGTCCAGCACATGGCCCTCGCCACCGGAGACATCCTCGCCACCGTCTCCCAGATGAAGCAGCAGGGAGTCGACTTCCTCACCGTCCCCCATTCCTACTACACCGAGCTTCAAGGCCGCATCGGCAAAATCGACGAACCCATCGAAGAACTCGAGCGCCTCGGCATCCTCGTCGACCGCGACAACGAAGGCTACATGCTCCAGATCTTCACCCGCCCCGTCGAAGACCGCCCCACCGTCTTCTACGAGATCATCCAGCGCAAGGGAAGCCGCAGCTTCGGCAAGGGCAACTTCAAAGCCCTCTTCGAAGCCATCGAAAGAGAACAGGAGCTACGCGGCAACCTCTAGCCGGCAGGGGGCTAGCGAAAATCACTGTTCCCCTTCGAAAAAAGCCGTCATCTCGACCGAAGCAACGGACAGTCTCATCGTCCGTTGCGCAGTGGATGCGCAGTGGAGAGACCACCGCATTTCGCCGTTGCCGTTGCCGCTGCACTCGTCTTCCCCAAGCCTCGAAGACTGCATCTTTATTCATAAAAACATGCATAATCATTAGCATTGACGCGGGTTTCCGCAATCAGTCATGCTCTCAGGATGAGCACGCAACCCATTGAACTCACGAAGTTCATTCCACCCATCTCCGCAGCGACAGCTCGGCCCACGTATCTGATGTGCTCCCCGCGCCTCTACGACGTCAACTACGTCATCAACCCCTGGATGGCGGGCAACGTCCACGCCTCCTCGCAGTCCCGGGCCGCCGCCCAGTGGCAGCGCCTCTACGAGGCCGTCAGCCAGATCGCCGGGGTCCAGCTCGTTGAGCCCGAACCCGGCTCCCCCGACATGGTCTTCACCGCCAACGCCGGCCTCGAGCGCAACGGCATCGTAGCCCTCAGCAGCTTCTTCCACCCCGAGCGTCAGGGCGAAGAGCAGCACTTCCGCCGCTGGTTCCAGCAAGCCGGCTACACCGTAGCAACCATCCCCCGCGCCACCCCCTTCGAAGGCGAGGGCGACGCCCTCTTCTCCACCGACGGCACCCGCCTCTGGGCCGGCTACGGTCCCCGCACCTCCGCCTCCAGCCACCGCGCTCTCCAGCAACTCTGGAACATCCCGGTCGTCCCCCTCCACCTCATCGATCCTCGCTTCTACCACCTCGACACCTGCTTCGCCCCGCTCGAAGGCGGCTACGCGATGTTCTACCCCGAAGCCTTCGACCGCGTCTCCCTCGAAAAAATCGAAGCCTTCTACCCACCCGCGAAGCGCATTATCGTCAAAGAGGCGGACGCCCTCCGCTTCGCCTGCAACGCCATCAACGTAGAGAGCACCCTCATCCTCAACGAAATCAGCAGGGAACTCAGACAGCAGCTGGAATCCAGGGGCTTCGACGTAATCGAAGTCCCTCTCACCGAGTTCCTCAAAGCGGGAGGCGCAGCAAAATGCCTCGTCATGAAACTAGGCCGCCCCTCCAAACCGAACTAGTCTCCGTCGTTGCCCTCCCAGGTGGCTTCGTTAGGTCGTGCCTGACGGCCAGATAGCCCCTGCATGACGCGAATCGCTAGTGTTTATAAGGGTATTGACAAGTTTGCAAACAGAAAAGTTTGTAAAAGATTAGGCATCTTGGACCCTAGGTGGCGAATCTCAATTCACTGACGGAGTTCTCTGTCTTGCGAGGTCATTCTGTGGCGCGTCCTTACTGGTCTGGTCAAATCCAGATATCGCTGGTTTCGTTTGGAGTGAAGTTGTTTGTGGCAACCGAGGCGAAGGGTGAGATTCGCTTTCACCAGATAAGCCGCAAGACAGGCGAGCGGGTGCGCCACCAGAAGGTGCTGGCTTCGGCGCTGGAAGAGGCTCCGGGTGAGGCTGCGAACCCCGTCGAGAAGGACGAGATCGTGAAGGGCTACGAGTATCGCAAGGGCGAGTACGTGATGATCGAGCCGAGCGAGATCGAGAGCCTGCGTGTGCCTTCCAAGCACACCATCGAGGTGACGCAGTTTGTAGGGCTGGACGAGCTTGGGCCGGAATACCTCGAGAAGCCTTACTTCGTCGTGCCCGAGAACGACGTGCAGGCCGAAGCCTTTGCCGTGGTGCGGAAGGCGCTGCAGAAGACGAAGAAGGCGGCGCTGGGAAAGATTGCCTTCGGTGGTCGCGAGCATGTGATCGCCATTACCGCGGCGGAGGACGACAAACTGGGCGGGATGATGGCCTACACAATGCGATACCAGGAGGAGCTGCGAGATCCGGCAGAGTACTTCCGAGACATCAAGAAGGTTGCGGTGAACGAGGACTCGTTGGAGCTGGCGGAGACGTTGATCAAGAAGAGGGCGGCGAAGTTCGATCCTGAGAAATTTGTGGACGGGTATGAGGTGGCGCTGAAGGAGCTGGTGGAGGCGAAGGTGAATCATGCCCCCGTTCCCAAGGATGAGGAGCCGGCGAAGAAGCACGGGAACGTGGTGAACCTGATGGATGCTTTGCGGAAGAGTGTGGGCGGGAGCAGCGAAGCGGAGCCTGCGAAGAAGAAGGGCCCTGGAAAGAAAGGGATTGCCCTGGTAAAGCCTGCGGCAGCGAAGCGGAAGTCGGCTTAGCGATACCTTTCTGCGGGAGTCTGCGATGGCTGGGGCAAAGAAGACGGCAAAGTCGGCAAAGAAAAAATCGGTAAAGAAGAGTGTGGATGCGGCGTCGAATGCTGTGGACGAGCAGTTGGCGCGCTACCGCTCCATGCGGGACTTCGGGATTACCGCTGAGCCGAGTGGAGCCGCATCCCGCAAAGGCAAGAGCAAAGCGGAGGGCTTCCCCTTCTGCATTCAGAAGCATGCAGCTTCGCATCTCCACTATGACTTTCGCCTTGGCTGGAACGGGGTGTTGAAGAGCTGGGCCTGCGCAAAGGGGCCGAGCTACTTTACCGGGGACAAGCGGCTTGCCGTCCAGGTAGAGGATCACCCGATGGAGTATGGGGGCTTCGAAGGAATTATCCCGGCAGGCCAGTACGGCGGTGGCACCGTCATGGTGTGGGACCAGGGAACGTGGGAGCCGCAGGCCGGACATACCGACGTGGACGCCGGGCTGCGGGAGGGCAGCCTGAAGTTCATCATGCATGGCACGAAGATGCGCGGAAAGTGGGCGCTGATCCGAATGGGCGGGAAGGCGGCGCAGGAGAGGAAGCCGAACTGGCTGCTCATTAAAGAGCATGATGACTTCGAGCGAGGGAAGGACGATCCGCCGGTGACCGAGCACGAGCCTGACTCGGTGGTGACGGGGCGCTCGATCGAACAGATTGCGCAGAGCGAAGACCATGTCTGGAACTCGAAGGACACGGCCAGGGGGAAGGCGTGGTATCGGCAGGAGGCGAAGAAGGCCGGGGCGTCTTCGGGATCGTCTGCTGTCGGTCGAAAGTTCGAGATCTTGCCGCGGCGGTCTGCTACGGGGCGCAGAGCTGCGCCAAAGATGACAGAGAAGTTTGAGAGACAACTGCAAGGTCTGCCGGAGGAACATCAGCCGGGATTTCTGCCGCCGCAACTGGCGCTTCAGGCACTGACTCCACCGACCGGGGAGGGCTGGCTGCACGAGTTGAAGCTGGATGGGTACAGGATGCAGGCGCGGAAGGATGGGGCAGGCGTCCAGATGCTGACGCGGACAGGGCTGGATTGGACGGCGCGGGTGCGGGCAGTTGCCAACGAGGTCGCGAGGCTGGCAGTGGATACGGTGACGCTCGATGGCGAGGTCGTAGTCGTGGCACCGAATGGAACGACGAACTTCGCGGATTTGCAGGCGTCAATGCAGGAGGGCGCGAAGAATGTGTTGACGTACTTCTGCTTCGACCTGCTGCATGTGGACGGACGGAATGTGCGGGAGCTGCCGCTGAAGAGGCGGAAGGCGTTGCTGGGAGATGTGCTCACAGGGGTAAATGAGGATGTGCTGCGGGTGAGCGAGCACATGGAGACGGATGGAGAGAGGCTCTTTCACAAGGCCTGCGAGATGCATGCCGAGGGCATCGTCTCGAAGAGAGCGGAGGCGAAGTATTCCTCAGGACGTGGCAGCGATTGGCTGAAGATGAAGTGCCTGCATGAGCAGGAGTTTGTGGTGGGCGGATATACGCTGCCTTCGAACGGGATCAGAGGCGTAGGGGCTTTGCTGCTGGGCTACTACCGGGATGCAAGTCTCGTCTATGCGGGGCGGACTGGGACAGGCTTTACGCAGAAGACGCACAAGATCATTCGGGAAAAGCTGGAGGCGTTGGAGGAGAAGAAGACGCCGTTTGCGCAGCTACCGGGAGATGCGAAGCGGGGTGCGGTGTGGGTGAAGCCGGAGATGGTGGTGCAGGTTCGTTTTGCTACGTGGACGGCGGATGACCTGGTACGGCAGGCGGCGTTTCTTGGAATTCGAGAGGATAAGGCGGCGAAGGAGGTCGAACGGGAGGATGCCGCTCCGATGCCTAAGATGCCGGGAGGCCGGAAGGCCGGAGCTTCGCACCGTGTGGAGGCGGACGCCGGCGTGGCGGCCAAAAAGGTGGTGGCAAAGAAGGTCGCCGCCAAAGATATGGACCATGCGCCGGTTCGCTTAACCCATCCGGAGAAGGTGCTGGATGCGGACTCGGGAATGTCGAAGCAGATGCTGGCCGACTATTACTGGGCAGTGGCGGAGCGGATGTTGCCGCACATCGCGGACCGTCCGATGAGCCTGGTGCGGTGCCCGGAGGGAGCGGGCAAGCCTTGCTTCTACCAGAAGCATACGAGCGCCATGCTGCCGCCCGGGATTGGGAGCGTCGATGTCGCGGATAAGAAAGGGAAGGTAGAGCCGTACATAACGTTGAACACGGCGGAGGGGTTGGCGGGGCTGGCGCAGATGGGCGTGCTGGAGGTGCACCCCTGGGGTTCGAGGAATGAGGATCTGGAGCGGCCCGATCGGCTGATCTTCGACCTCGATCCGGATGAGGCTTTGGCATGGAGGGTTGTGGCGAAGGCCGCAGGCGAGGTTCGTGCTGCGTTGAAGAAGCTTGGACTGGAGAGCTTCTTGAAGACGACCGGGGGGAAGGGTCTGCATGTTGTGGTGCCGGTGGTGCCCGAGATGGAGTGGCCAGAGGTCAAGGAGTTTGCGCATGGGGTCGTGCTGGGGATGGAGAAGGCGAATCCGGCGCTCTATCTGACGAAGATGACCAAGGCGGCACGCAAGGGGAAGATCTATCTGGACTATCTGCGGAACGAGCGGGGAGCGACGGCGGTGGCGCCCTATTCGCCGAGGGCGCGAGCAGGGTGCCCGGTGTCGATGCCGCTGAGCTGGCCGGAGTTGAAGCTGGAGGAACGGCCCGTGTTTCGGGTGGCGGAGTTTGCGACGTGGGCTGGGCGGTTGAAGACGGATCCGTGGAAGGCGATGGTGGGGATGAAGCAGCGAGTGACTGCCGGACCCACTGCGCGTGGGGCGGTCACTTCGTGACTTGTATACCCCCTTCGGGTCGAAGCTCTCGTTGGTCGCTGGGTAAATTCTTCCCGCCGACCAACGGGAGGCAGTAGGCGAAGCCGGTATACCCCCCACGAAGTGGGCGCCGCCCGCGCAGGGCGCCTGCCGGGCCCATTTCCCGTCTCAAAAAAATACCCAAAAATAGTTGGCGTAGATTCCACCTCAAAAAACGACATCCCACCGTCCACGTTCACCACACATTCCACCACGTTTTGACCACCAAAACACCACGCACCCATTTGGAAAACCCCTAAAACACCCCATAAAACGACAAAAAACCCCGGATCGCCCGGGGCTTTTCCCGTCCAAAAAAACTGTGGTGCTAACGCGACGCAGACTGCGTAGAAGCAGGCTCAGCCAGAAGCTTTTCAACCAGTCCGGTGACCTCCCGCTTGAGGGCAGCATTCCCCTCCGGATTCGCCGGTCCGGCGAAGCCCGCATGAACCTCCTTCACCCGCCCATCGCGCCCTAGAAAGAACGACGTAGGCCAGCTGTTCAGGCGCACACCCTGCGGAATCTTTTCGTTAAGCTGTTCGGTCTCCCCCGCCAGCAAAACAGAGTACGTAAGGCCGTATTTATTGATGAAAGCACGCAGCCGCGTAGGATTCTGAAGCTGTTCCGCCTCCTCGAACGAGAGGTTCACAATCTCCAATCCACGCCCATGGAACTGCTTGTAAAGGCTCTCCAGAAACGGAGCTTCATCATGGCAATTGGGGCACCATGAGCCACCGATCGCCACAATCACCACCTTGCCCCGGAACTGCGGATCGGTGTTCGAAACCAGCTTTCCGTTGAGATCAGGAAAGCTGAAAGCAAAGGGCTTGCTCGGATCTTTCACCGTCGTCTGCTGGGTAGGATCGGTGGGAGCCGTAAGATTTTGCTTGCGGGCGTCGGCAGGTCGACGCGCCACCAGGTCGCGCTGCTGCGCTTTTTGCGCCTCTGCGGATAGTAGGTTGCTGACAAGAAGTGTTCCATCTGATTGAGGAACAAGACTATAGAGCGCGGGGCCGGCCGCTGTGAAATGCGAAACCGTATACTCCTTCCCCGTCCATGAACCATAGAGAGAGCCGGTATCTCCATCGATGCGCTGGATGACGGCCCTGATTCTGGAGGGTTTACCGGCCGGCTCGACACGAAGCTGCCATGCCGACTCCTCCTTCGCCGATTTCACCGCAATCTCCCAATCCCCCTTGATGTTCTTGATATTCGGTGCACCTGCGGCAGCGTTTGAGGCGGCAGCGGCGTGATGGAGAGTAACGGGTATGCGTGGCGCTGCATGGCTTCCCGCTGCCTGAGCCGCCAGAAGTCCAAAGGTGCCCGTAAGTTGGCCGTCCTGAAGGCGGGCATCAAGCGTGCGGGCGTAATAGTTGAAATTCAGAAGAAGGTGTCCGTCGCTAAAGGTGGCACTGGACGCAGGAGCCCTTTCCGCGCCATTGATCAAAGCGGCTTTCAGGTTGGGGGCGGGTCCGGTAACTTGAAGACGCAAAGGGACTTGCTGGCCCCTCACTGTAGCGCTGCCCTCCCATGTCCCGTTGATGGAGGCAGAATTTTGTGCGAGCGCAGAGGTGGAGAGCAAAAGAAGACCGGCGAAGAGCTTCATGGAAAGGCTCGATTCTTTAGATAGATTGGAGAAGGAGATTTGAAACGGAAGGCGCTAAATTAGCGGGTGCAGCGCGCCTCTGTGCAGGCCAGCGGGGAGCGGCGGCAACAACAGAGGGTGTCATGCGTGTGCATACGCTCAGGTTAGCCCGAATAACCTGCAAGGTCAAGCATGCAGGCACTCGCTTCGCAAATAGTTATCTTAGCGGCCTGACTGTGTTGAGCAGTGCGTTATCTGCCGTAAGGCGGGACGTCATTCGCGCGTTGAATCGGAAGATACGGTTCCACGGCGATCAGGTTTGATAGCGTATTACGCTCTTCCTCAGAGAACTGACCACGAAAACGGTCGGAGTTCAGGAGGGCCTGGCGCTGGGGTTGAGGCATCTCGCGCAGATCACGAAAGGCCCGCGCCACCTGTCGGCGACGGTCGATGGGGAGCCCGCCAAGCTGCTGCATGGCACTACGGACCTGCTGACGCTGTGGTGGGCTAAGGTGCTCCATCGCCTCGGTGCGCTCGATGATGCGCCGGCGCTGCTCGGGGGGCATCCCGTTGAGTTGGGTCAGCCGGTCCCGCATACGTTGCTGGGTCTGCCCCGGAAGATCGCGGAAGCCTGGCTCATTTTCAAGAGCCTTCTGCTGTTGGGGTAAGGGGAGACTGCTATGTCGTTCCATCCATTGGGCCAGATGTTCCTGGTTCTGTCGCGGAGGGCCAACATGGGCCCCGAAGCCTCCAGGGCGCAGTGCTTTCTGGCCCACTCCAGGCTGCGACAGACCAACCGACGCACCTGTCACGAGGAGCAGGGCGGCAAGGGCAGGTTGGAGGAGGCGACGGAATGGAGCTGAAAATCGCATGATATTGAAACGATAAGCGTTTACGAGGATGTGGATGTATAACTTACCGCTGCCTAAAGAGCTTACTGTGATCGAGCTCCTTTCAGTGGAAATTTTTACACCCAAGCATTAGCTACTCGGCGGCAAGGAATCATCAGCAGACCCATCGTCCTGGAGGAGCTGATCCATTGTCTGGAAAGTCTGGTCGTTTCTATCGAGAATTTGTAGATCTTCAACGGTAGCCGAGGCGGCTGGCTTGGAAAAAGAGAAAGATGCATTGGAAAGGTTGGCAAAGGCTCCACCTCCAAGCAAGAGAACGAGTGCCAGCGCGCCAGCCAGTGCGGGGCGAAACTGGCGGCCGGTGTTGAATAGCAATCGACTCTTCATCCTCTCGAACCAACCAGCGGGCGACGCAGCCTGCTCTTCGCGCAGGCGCACGGCAAGCTTCTGGTCGAAGTAGGGGGAAGGCTCCGGAGCTTGCCAGCTATCCAGTAGGGCGAAGGTAGCTTGGAGAGATTCGAACTCCTCATTGCACGCAGTGCAAGACTCCAGATGCGCGTGTGTGGCGGCACTAGAGGGCGAGGACGGATCAAGGAGCAGATCAGGGAGTGCGGATTGGAAGTCTTGACAGAACATTATGACCCTTTCCTGTTTTCTCGTATCGGACGCGTCTGTGAATGCTGTGCGCGTCTGGTATCCCAAAATTGGGACTAGATAAAAGCTTTAAGTTTTTCGCGCAGCGTCTGATAGGCGCGAAAGAGTAGAGATTTTGTAGCGGACTCACTCAGTTTCAGCACATCGCCGATCTGTTTGTAGTCCATGCCTTCATACTTGTGCATCAGGACGGCCATACGCTGACGCTCCGGAAGAGCGAGGACGTGCTCGCGAATCGCATTCAGGCGTTCGCGGCGAAGCAGATTTGCTTCGGCTCCTGGAGTGCTGTCTGCAACATCGGGCGTGGTGCCAGTCTCGGAGTCGGTCTCATCTAGATAAATGGTTGAGGCGGTGCGCTCATGCCGGGTGTCGCGGGCATAGTTGACGCCTAGATTCGTTGCGATCCGATAAAGCCAGGTGCTGAAACGAGCTTCGGCACGATACGTCTCGCGAGACCGATAGACGCGGAGGAAGACCTCCTGGGCCAACTCTTCAGCCACGGCCTGATTATGGACCATGCGATACATGAAATGAATAATCGGCTTCCGATACTTCTGAATGAGAAAGTCGAAGCCGGCCATGTTCCCAGCCCTGAGCTCCAGCATGATGGCGGCATCGTCCATTTGGCCGAATTCGCCCGCAGAATGATGGCTTTCGGCGATCTGGAGCTTTTCGAGGAGCCTCGGGTTGATCGCCAGCGTAGCCATATCATCAATAACCCCATCTTCTTCCCGGGGTTGCGTTTCCACGCCAAATTCCGGCAGATTCTCCGAATTGCTCTCGGAAGAGCGTGGAGCCGAGGGGTGGGGACGACCGGAATTGGGCGGTATAGCGGGCATCCTGCTGGGTTATTGTACTGCTAGAAGACAGGCCAAAGGTGTTCCAATCTCATGAGTTAGGGTTTAGAGATCAACATCTGGCCGATCGGGGCTGCAGGTGATATTCTATAAAAGTAAGCCCCACCGGACAGCCTTTCGGCTACCTGTTACGATCCGGGCGCATAACTCAGCGGTAGAGTGCCACCTTCACACGGTGGAAGTCGTAGGTTCGAATCCTGCTGTGCCCACCATACAAATCAACAACTTAGCAATGCTGGCGGAAGAGGTTTGATGCCATTTGATGCCAAACTCAACCGTCTGGCACCCACTGTGCCGGTCGTACCGGCTCAAACCTGTGTCGCCTGCTGCTGCGCTGTTGCTGACGTGAGCATCTCGTAGACCGTCCCTACCATCCGCTGCACGCTCTCCAGCAACTCCTGCATGTACTCGTTTGCGGTCGTGTCTGCTCGCGAGTGCCGCAGGTGAGACTGAATGTCTTTCACTGAACCAAGATTCTGTGCTCGCGTCGCCATTGTGCGGCGAAGCACCTGGAAGTTCAGCTTCGGTATTCCCAGCCCGTCTGCCAAAGGCTTCAATATTCGGCTCCGATAGTTGGAGGTGTCCATAAATCCGCCGTCCGCGTTCGGGAACATGAACGCTTCCGGTGAGGGGTCCGGGCACTCCAATTTCCAGAGTTTGAGCTCTGCTGCAAGACCATCTGGAAGATGCATCTTGCCGAGACTCTTTGGGGTCTTTCTGAAAGGCCGTAGCTGTCTCCGGTAGACGGTTTCTGTCAGCGACAACGTGTTCGCGTCGTCTAAGGACTGCCAGCGAAGAGCGAAGAGTTCGCTGGGCCGGAGGGCATCCGTCATGTCCAGCATCAGGATCAGACGATCCCTTCGGCTGGCACTCGCCACGATGGCGCCCATCTGCTCCCAGGTCAGAATCTGCTTGCCCTTCGGCCGAAGATTTTTGGGAATCTTCAGCGTCCGGGTCGGATCTTTGACCAGGAACTCCTGCTCGATTGCTTCGTCGAAGATGGACTTGAGGTAGGAGCGCGCCTGCTTCACCCGGTCTTGGCAATACGTCCTTGCCAAGTGATTCACATGCGTCTGCAGCTCAAACTTATCGAGAGATTCGATCGTTCGGGAGCCGAACTTCGCAATCAGATCGATCTCTATCTGAGCAGTCTTTTCCTTCGCCGTTTCTGGCCGGCAATCTCCTTGTCGAAGCGGAAAGTAACGGTTGCGAACAAACCACTCAAAGGTGACAGATCCGTCTTTCAGAATTCTGCCGTTTGCGAGCTGGCCGGTCTGCTTGGCGATCTCAGCCCGAAGCGCATCTCGCGCCGCTGGCTTCGTCATCTCCGTTCTTAGGCCGAGCCGAACGCAAATGCGAACGGATCGGACATCTTCGGTTTCAGGATCACTGACCTCTTTGCGATAGAAGCCATACCATGCCTTACCGCGGAGTAGCACAGATCCCACTTGGTGCGATTTACCCATTGATCTCTCGTTTCTGTGGGGGAAAACAGTGGGCTCCTTCATTTTACCGGCGTTTGCGGTGCATGAAGGACAGACGTTCCCGTTCGCTGACAAATTCTTCGATCTGGGTGAGACGATAACGAAGAGTGCCATCCCCGATACGGATGACCGGAAGATACGGGGCTTTTCGGGAAGAATGGTCCCACACCCAATCCGTACTGACATTGAGCCGATGAGCGACATCTTCCGCAGTCAGCAGCTGGTCTGTCTGAGGCACTTGGTGAACGACTGCGGTCAGGGGCATGCAGCATCTCCATAGCGTGATGTATCGGCATCGCAAGATGCCGGAATGTGGCTAGGGTGTCGTGGAGAGGCGGCTTTGTCCAATACTTCCTATTTATCGGGTGATAAATGGCAGCTATCGGGGTATCGAGAAATCGACCGCTCTCGCTGAGAGTAAATTTGGCCAACTGCACAATTACAATTGCTTCGCGGTACTCTCCCTGCCAAGATTTCCACAGGGGCGGCGCGGAGTCGTTCGAACTATCCGGCTCCTGATATCGCGTCAAACGCTCTTCTCTCAGTAGGGAGCTATGTACGATTGGGCCGAGCTTCGCCACTTCCGATATTTGCTTACCATCCTGGAGCGACAGGGATTTCGCGTCGCCGCGGAAGAACTGCATACCTCGCAACCAAACCTCACAGTTCAGGCCCGGCAGTTTCAAGAGAATGCCTCCGTCCGCCTTTTCCGGAAGACGAAGAACGGGCGTATCCGGCCCACGGAAACCGGAATCGCATTCATCGGTTTAGCGCGGGTACTGTTGGAAACGCGAGACGAAGTGATCGATGCCCTCATCGCAATCGAGCGAGGAGAAATTGGTTCTGTTCGATTCGGATGCACTCCCTTGGTCGATCAGAGCTTGTTTCGCAGCTTCTGTGTGGCACACAAAGAGATCTTGCCAACATGTCCCCTTGGTAGTCGTGGTCCGGCGCTCGGCTTGTGAAGCATTTCGTGCGCCAGCTCATGCACCAGCGTGGCGAAGGTTTCCGCTTTCGATTGGCCGGGCAGGATGGCAATTCGTCCGCCGTAGCTCATGCCCAACGCGGCGCGATCTTCTCGGTAAAGACAAGCTCGATGCCCTGACGTTCGATAAAGAAAACGAGACGATCGTGGTTCTCGCCAACGTCGCCATATACCTCGTGCATAGCCGGAAGGTCTGCGCCTTCGGTCTGCGACACATCGAAGACATAGGCATTGCGAAAACCAACAAGCACGCGGGTATTCTGCTTGGTGAGGTCTTTCTCGGCGTCCTCGTCCCTCTTCCCCTTGATACCGATGTTGGGAGCCAGGATGCGAATGCCTTTCTGCCCTTTCATCACGCGACGACCTAGCTGGTTCCACGCGCCAGGCAGCGCCCTCAGCGAGGTTTGGTTTCCTTATTCGCGTGCGAATAGCACGCAGGAATCGTTAGGGTCGCGTTGCGGCAGGAACAGGCCGCTGAGAGGGTGGCGGAAGACGCGCCAGCGGTTGGAGACAGGTGAGGAGGAACTCCTCCCTCATATTGAACCCACCAGACGACAGGACGTTATATTGTCCTTATGGCCGAGATTCCTCTGTATGGAAAAGTTGAAGAAGTTTTAGCGTCCGAGATTGCAAGGGGCGAACTCAAACCCGGCGACCGCCTTCCAAGCGAAGACGAACTCCGTCTCCGCTTCATGGTGAGCAAGATCACCATTCGGAGAGCTATTCAAAATCTCATTCAACGGGGTGTGGTCGAAATCCGTCGCGGTCTCGGCACATTCGTACTGGCACCCAGGATCTCTCAGGAGCTAATGAAGCTAACCGGCTTCGTGGAAGATATGGACGTTCACGGACGCACGGCTTCCGCGCGCGTGGTCAGTCACAACATCGTCGCAGCTAATGAAACCGTTGCACAACATCTTGGTGTCAGTATGGGCACACGCGTAATGCACATTGAGCGAGTTCGGCTGGCCGACGCGGTTCCGCTATCGTTCGATGAGACCTATCTGCCGCTAGAGATCGGTCAGAAGATTATCCGGAACAATCTACGGGTGAAGCCGATCTTTACCTTGCTCGAAGAGAAGTACGGTATACCGCTCATTGAAGCAGAGTACAAGTTGGAGGCTGCCGCAGCTTCGGCGCACGTAGCCGAAGCCTTAGGTGTCCCGGCGGGTTCGCCCATCTTTCGTATCGAGCGAACTTCGTACACAAACAACGGACAACCGATCGACTACGAGACCCTTTCCTATCGGGGCGATCTGATTCGATTTGTTACGCGGCTGGTCCGCGGTTCAGCGGATGGCGCGGGCCAACGCAAGTCGGTGCGCTCCCCGCGCAAGCGATAGGCGTCCACGGACCAGAGACTGGGCCCGCTCAGTACCAAGGCAACAATGCAGGCGATATAGAGGAAGTCACATTCGTACCCTGGAGGGCCAAATTGGGCTCTTCCGTGGGAGATACTCATGAGCTTGATGGAACTGAAGCCATAGGGAAGATGGACTGTCAGGATCGCGACTGCCAGCAAGATAATCATCGGAAGACTCACCCATACGACGAAGGCTCCGAGCAAAATCGTAATGCCTCCGAAGATTTCGGTCGCAATCGTGATCCAAGCCATGAGATGAGGGAAAGGTACCCCCGTGGCCTGCAAAATTGTGGCGAACGCATCTGGACCCTTGGTCCACTTTGCTATGCCATGCGCCAAGAAGCCATATCCAACGATTAAGCGTAAGGGCAGCGCCGCATAGGGCACGAAATGTCTCTGCAAGCTGGCGCGGGAATGTGCTGTCTTTTGGGTCATCTCTAAACTCCTCGATTGTCGTTGCAGTACCTGCCGGCATCCGACTTCGATTCCGACAACTATGACAATAGGACGTTATAATGTCTAAAAGGTTACAAAGAAAGTGCCGACTATTGAAGCGCAAAACTCAACGAAGCCCACCTACAAGGAGACGTTGTGGTTTTGGTGGAAATTGGGTTGGATCAGTTTTGGCGGAACGGCGGCTCACATCGCCATCATGCACGACGATTTGGTGGAGAAGAAGAGATGGATCAGCAACCGCCAATTTCTCTATGCGCTTAGCCACTGCATTATCTTGCCTGGGCCTGAGGCTCAGCAGCTCGCGATCTATATTGGCTGGAAGCTGCACGGTAAGAAGGGTGGCATCACTGCCGGATCACTCTTTGTCTTGCCATCGATGTGTGTCTTACTCGGCCTGAGCTTGGTCTACGTGCGTTTCGGACATCTACCCTGGATTGCTGCGATGTTTGCCGGGCTTAAGCCGACCGTGCTGGCACTTGTGGTTCTGGCGCTCTTCCGTGTTGCCGGACGCGCTCTCGTCGCACCATTGCAATGGGTTGGCGCGGCCGCAGCGTTCGCCGCGATGGCTTGCTTCCACGTCAGACTTCCATGGGTCATGATGTCTGCCATCGCGGTAGGGCTTGCTGTCGGCCAGTGGCGACAGGGATGGCTTGCGCACGATAGAACCTCGGACTTACCAGAAGCAGAAATGTCTGCGATGAGCCCAACAGATATGCGTCGGTCTATCGTTAGGATCGTTGCAATCGGGGCCGCGCTCTGGCTCCTGCCGCTCCCGTTCCTCTATTGGTTGGGCCACGACTTCGCATTCTGGAGCGGCCTATCCCTGTTCTTTACGCGAACTGCTTTTGTGACGATTGGTGGTTCCTACACTGTCCTCCCCTACGTCGCCCAAGTTGCAGTGGCGAAGTATCACTGGCTGAGCCAAGTGCAGATGCTCGATGGCTTCGCCCTCGCAGAGACGACGCCTGGCCCGCTTATTATCGTGGTGGCCTTTGTCGGGTTTATGGCGGGTTTCAATCATTTTCATGGATCGATATGGATGGGCACGGTCGCTCTGCTCGTGACGACGTTCTACACGTTCCTGCCGTGTTTTCTGTTCGTGTTTGCGGGTGCCCCCTTAGTTGAAAAGACACGCGGAAAGCAGCGGGTTGAGGTCGTACTGAAGCTCATCACAGCGGTCGTCATTGCCGCCATCCTTGACCTCACCGTTTTCCTGGGTCGCGGAGTTCTCTTTCCCGCTTTGACGGTTCGCTGGTCGACGCTTGACATATATGTGCTCCTATGGAGTGCAGGCTCGTTCGTGCTGCTGCGCGTCTTCAAGATGAATGTCATCGGAGTCATCGGTTTGAGCCTTTTGGTTGGTTTTTCCCGATGGTTCCTGCTTCGCGGGTAGTCACCACTCAATTGATCTCGATCGTCGATAGGGAATCTCCGCTGCCCAAAATCCATCCGCACCATTGCCGCGGCTGGATGCAGACATCGATCTGGACCTGCCTTCTGAAGAGAAACGAGAGGAAGTTATCGCTACGGTGAACTAGGCGTGGCGATGACAGCGAAGATGATCACCCACGAGGTAAGTCGGCTGCCGAGGATCCCTATCTTGGTCCTCACAGACAAGTTGCTGCGTCAGTCTCGGACTACAATTTAGCCCTACGCTCTCCATGCGGAGAGGCGTTGAGAAATGAGAACTGATGGAGTCTGTAACACAATCTGCCTCGAAGCTGGTCTCGAGCATCAAGGATGCGCAGAACGCTTCAGGCCTGCTCTCCTCCGAAGCAGTGCTCGATATTTTGCGGCTAATCCTCGCGGGAGCTCCTTTGGCGGAGGTTCTCACAATTATTGCTCAGCTGGTTGAATCTCCGGGTGACGGGACATTGTGCACCATTTGGCTGCCCCATGAGGACGGAAAGCAGCTTTTTTGCGCCGCGGCACCCAGTCTTCCTGGATATATCTCTGGCGCAGGATTGATGACGATCGGTCCACAGGGGGGATCCTGCGGTACAGCCGTCTATCGTAAGGAACCGGTCTATGTAAGCGACGTTCTTACTGACCCGGTCTGGGATCATTATCGTCATCGGCTCTTACCTTTTGGAATCCGAGCAGTGTGGTCGCGGCCATTGTTTACAAACGAAGGTCGAGTTCTTGGGACGTTCGCCATTCATTATCGTGAACCCCGGAGCCCCGTCGTCGCCGATCTGCAGTTGATCGAGAACGCCAGCCGTATTGCCGGAATTGCGATGGAGCGTCACGTCAATGAGGAGAGATTACGGCTGGAAAGCGATCGGCTACGCCTGCTCCTGGAAATCACGAACAGCATGACGTCGAAGCTAGATATGCATCGTTTAGTGGAGACGTTATCTACGGATCTGCTGAGAGTAATGCGATGTGACTTTTGCGCTTTGCTGCTACCTGATCGCGATAGCGACGGATTGCGCGTGACAACACTGTATAACCCAGAGCCACGGGGAGCGCTGTCCGACGGAACGGTCATACCGAATGACAGTTTTAAGCCCGGCAAAGCTTTTCGGATCGGCAAGAATCCACATGTCAACCGATTTGAGAAAGGCTGCTATGACCTGGAAAACTTCGGCGATAGGGTCGGTCAGAGTATCCATCAACTGATCACCGCTGAAGGCTTAGTGTCGGGTTGCGGCCTCCCATTGATCGGCAGGAGCGGTGTTATCGGCGTGCTGATAGCCCTGAATCGGTCAGAGAGAGAATTGGAACAAGCTGATGTAGCGTTTCTCGAACAAGCTGCGCGCCAGGTTGCCATCGCTGTCGAGAACGCATTGGATTATGAGAAGGCGATAAGGGATCGCGACAAAGAAACCAAGCGAAGGCTGTATCTCGAAGATGAGCTTCGCGCTGAGTTTGGGGCGATCGTAGGCGAGAGCCCCGCCTTGAAGAGCGCGTTGCATTTGGTTTCAGTCGTGGCGCCGACCGATTCGAGTGTGTTGATTCAAGGCGAGACGGGTACCGGCAAAGAATTGATTGCCCGCGCGATTCACAATTTGAGCAGTCGCCGAGACCGCGCGTTTGTTAAATTAAACTGCGCCGCGATTCCGCTTGGTCTCCTCGAAAGTGAACTGTTCGGTCACGAAAAGGGGGCATTTACCGGTGCCGTTGCGCAGAAGACAGGGCGCTTTGAACTGGCCCACAAAGGAACACTCTTCCTGGACGAAGTAGGGGATATTCCTCTGGAGCTCCAGGCAAAGCTGCTCCGAGTTCTGCAAGAGCAGGAATTCGAGAGGCTCGGGAGCAACCGAACTCATAAGGTAGACGTCCGTCTCGTTGCGGCGACGCATCGTGATTTGACCCTGATGATCAAGCAGGCGACGTTCCGTGAAGATCTCTACTATCGGTTGAAGGTTTTCCCAATCCACGTGCCAACTTTGCGGCAACGTACGGAGGACATCCCGACGTTGGTTTGGCACTTCACAGAGCTGTACGCGCGACGCATGAACAAGAGGATTGACACTATTCCTGCAGAGACCATGGATGCGCTCGTGCGATATCGGTGGCCGGGAAATGTCCGTGAACTGCAGAATTTCATCGAGCGCGCCGTGATCCTTTCTCCTCATATTGTCTTGCGGGCACCCAACTCCGAACTCGAGCCCTTCAGCGCCGCAAGGCCATCGAACGTGCCCATGACAGGTCTTGAAGAAATAGAACGAGATCACATCCTCCGCGCCCTTGAGACAAGCCACTGGGTCGTGGGCGGCCGGAACGGCGCGGCCGAACGGTTGGGAATGAAGCGCACCTCCCTTGTGTACAAGATGAGGAAACATCGTATTGTTCGTCCCGTTTCCTCCCAATGAGAGAATGCCGCCGAGATTTGCTTCGCCCAGCCTGACAATCCTCATGCGTGCTATCAGGTTTTTCGTGGCGAACGCCCTTAGGCGCTAAAGATGCCTAGAGCCCTCAGCTTGGAACGCTCTGGGCGCGTGGAGAACGACTGCTCTCGCCGCCGCGTAGTTCGGAGGCAAGTTTTCCAGATCGGTGAGGCGGCTGACCAACTGACGCTAATCGCCTGTGATGAAGTTGAAGCACCCCCTTCTCAGACGCAGTGAGTCACGGAACTCAGATCCCCACCGGCGTACAGTACGACGGCGAGTCGCTCACGCGACAAATCTCGCGACTGACTTCCGTCACTGTTGGACATTCGTCTCGCTTTGGTCAGCGAGCGATGAGCCCCTTTCGCTTTCGTCCGCCTATCTCGCAGGTAGATAAGAGGTTAGATTCGCTCCTAGGTGTGGCTCAAGAGTTTGAGTTTGGCATCGCGACTGCAATCAAGAATCCGCGGGTACTCGGTTGTTCCGGGAGAACCCCAATCAGAGCGGAGATACAACAGAAGTCGTCCACGACCGACTAGAGAGAAGAGGCTTTATGAGTGCTGCCCTTGCGAAGTTCGCGATACCCGTGACATCCGTTCATACCGTTGAAGCAGATGGAGTTGAGGTTTTCTACCGTACGGCCGGCGACCCCAATGCACCAGTCGTGCTCATGCTCCACGGATTTCCGACGTCGTCCTTCATGTTTCGCGAGCTTATTCCACGCCTTGCAGATCAGTTCCGAGTGATCGCGCCAGACCTGCCCGGTTTTGGGTTCACCAAAGTGCCTGAGACACGAGCCTATGCCTACTCCTTCGACGCGCTGGCACGCACATTGGAGGCGTTCACAGATGCTCTTGGTTTAGAGCGCTACGCGATTTACGTGTTCGATTACGGTGCTCCCACAGGCTTCCGTCTGGCGATGAGGCGTCCTGAGCGAATCACCGCGATCGTTTCACAGAATGGCAATGCCTATGAAGAGGGTCTCGGCGACGCTTGGGCACCCATCAGGAAATACTGGTCTGAACCGACCAAAGAAAACAGGGATGTAATCCGTCAAAATATCCTGAACTTCGAAGGAACTCGCTGGCAATACACGCACGGAGTAGCGAACCCGGAAGGCGTGGCGCCTGAGTCGTACACCTTGGATGCCGCGTTGCTCGAACGACCAGGAAACAAAGATATACAGCTCGACTTGTTCCTGGACTATGCATCGAACGTGAAGCTTTACCCGCAGTTTCAAGACTATCTCCGCAAATCGAAACCGCCTTTGCTGGCGATCTGGGGTAGGAACGATCCATTCTTCATTCCAGCAGGCGCTGAGGCGTTTCGTAAAGATCTGCCAAATGCGCAGGTCCAGTTCCTGGATACCGGCCACTTCGCCATAGAGACGCACGTCGTGGAAATAGCTTCCGCCATGAAGGAATTTCTCGTGAGGGAGGTGTCACGATGAATTCCTCTTCTCCAATGGGCACCGCCGTGCTGGTTCACGGAGCCTGGGCTGACGGATCTTGCTGGAGTAACGTCATTTTGCCATTGAGAAACAAGGGATTCAATGTGACGACGGCGCCAATACCCCTTACAACGCTTTCCGAGGACGCGGCCGCTCTTCGCCGCGTCCTCGAAAGAACTACCGGCCAAGTGATTCTCGTCGGACACGCATATGCGGGCGCCGTGATCGCGGCGGTCGAAGACGAGCGAGTGAAATCGCTGGTGTACATTGCGGCGTTGGCGCCTGATGAAGGGGAGACTGTCGCGGATGTCTTTTATAGGACGTCCCCCCATCCCAAGGCTCCCCAACTCGCCCCCGATTCGTATGGGCTGATTTGGATGCCTGAGGAAGGATTCGGCAATGCGGTAGCCCACGAGGCCGCTCAGGACCAGTTAGCCATTATGGCAGCAGTGCAGCGGCCAATCTCTGTCAACTGCATTCAGGAGAAGGCGCCTACTCCGGCGTGGAAGGCAAAGCCTTCGTGGTTTCTTCTTGCCGAAGAGGACCGGATGATCAACCCTGCGACCCAGCAGTTCATGGCTGAGCGCATGGGAGCAAACATTCGCTCCAACAAGGTAGACCACACCCCAATGCATACGGCCCCGCACCTCGTAATCGACGTCATTCTGGAAGCTGCGCAAAGTACGTCAGCAAAATAAATCTCTGAGCCGCGAGTGCCGGTGTAAGCCACAGGAACGGTTCTCGCGGGCCATCTTAGAGCCACAAGGTCACTCAAGAGGGACATCATGACAGTCAAATCCGTTGGTGTTGTAACTGGCGCAAGTCAAGGAATCGGTCGTGCCACCGCCTTGCGGTTAGCACGTGACTTCTCCGCAGTTGTACTCGTAGCCCGCAATAAAGATGAATTGGAGAAGACCGCCGCCGCGATCAACTCAGCCGGTGCGGAATCACTTATTTTCGCGCTCGATCTGCGTGAGCCGCAGTCGCCCGAAGTTGTGGTCAATGGCACTCTTAATCGCTTTGGCAGAATCGACGCTCTTGTAAACATCGCCGGTGCGGTGCCACAGATTGATTTGTTTGAGATGACAGATGCGCAGTGGGACGACGGCATGGCACTCAAGCTTCACGGTGCACGCCGACTCACTGTACAAGCCTGGGACGCACTGAAGGCTTCGAGGGGCTCCGTCGTTTTGATCTCTGGAAGCGCGGCCCTGGATCCGAAGCCAGGTTTCGCGGCCGTGGCGACCATCAACGCTGCCATCATTGCGCTTGCAAAGGCATTTGCCGAACAGGGCATCAAAGATGGGGTTCAGGTCAACAGCGTAGTTCCGGGCGCAGTCATGACAGGTCGTCGCCGCTCCTTCATGGAACACTGGGCTCCGGAGCACGGAATGAGCGTTGAGGAGGCCACGAAGCAGTTTCCTGAAAAGGCGGGCATAGCTCGCTATGGAACACCGGAAGAAATCGCTGACTTGATGGCCTACATGGTGTCACCCGCAGCGAAGTGGATGACAGGCACCTCCGTGCGCATGGACGGTGGTGAAACCAAATGCATCTAGTGCAGGAAGGTCAAAGTCTTCGACTCATTGCACCGAATACTTTGCTGGCTTCGTCTGGAGGATGTATGCGTCGACGAAGAGCGACCGTTGAACGCTTGGGGTCGTTTTTCAGATGGCGTATTTGCAGTCATCATTACCATCATGGTCCTCGAGTTGAAGACTCCCGAGCATCCCACTTTTGTCGCCCTGGCGCCACTTTGGCCAACTGCGTTGAGCTACGCAGCCAGCTACGAGTTCATCGCAATTGTCTGGATGAATCATCATCACCTTTTGCGCTTCCCAACGAATCCAACGCCGCGGCTTATCTGGATCAACTTCCTACATCTATTTATGGTGTCGTTAGTTCCGTTCGCAACTGCATGGGTTGCGAGCCGCGTTTGGCGGCTGTGCCTGTCTTTGTATATGCAGCTGTGTTCGTATCGGTGGAACTGGCATACCTCCAGTTCGAGCACCATGTCCTGGCTCATGTCGTTGATGAGATATCCCACCGGACCCGTCGGGTCGCAAGAGTGCGTTCGTTCATCGCATTGGCGCTCTTCTAAGCGCAATGCTGGTATCTCTCAAGCTTCCACGTTTGGGCTTCGGGTTGGTTTGCTTCGCATTACTCCTCTATCTACGTCCTGAACCTCTCGGGGCTCAGGAAGAAGAGATCTCTGGCTAAATGGCTTAGGAGGAGAAGGTTCATAGGTACAAACGCGGATTTCTGGAAGATCCTTGTGCGAACTGGAGCAACGCGAGCTAGGCTTGCTCAAAGTCGCAGACGGTGCTGAGTCGATAATGAGTAAGCCCAATGGTGTAACAAATGGATCCGGAGGTTGAATACATGTTCGTTGACAAACGCCTTGAAGAGATCGTATCGGCTCTACGTACTATCGAAGATCTGAAGGGGCTGTCCAGAGAGGAGTTCACCTGGCTCGCGATCCATGGCGCCGAGAAGTTTGGTGACGATGGAGACCTTATTTTTAGTCAGGAAACTCCGCCGCACCACTTGATGTTTATCCTCAGTGGCGACGTACTTGTTCATCGCCACACATCCAGTCCGGTATCCGTCCTCATCGGGCAAACGGGCCGAATCACAGGCGCTACTCCCTTCTCGCGCATCAAGGCGTGGAACGCGGACGGGAGGTCATCTGGAAAAACTTGGATCCTGGAGCTTCATGACAGTCATTTTCCAGAACTCCTCAATACGATTCCGTCGATGACGCAACGAATTGTCCGTGTATTGCTCGATCGGAACCTGGAATATACGCGAGCGGAAGAGCAGATTGGTAAGCTGGCCGCTCTCAATAAGCTCGCTGCAAACCTCGCTCACGAACTAAACAATCCTGCGTCGGCTGCCAAGAGTGCGGCATCCCAGTTGCTCAGCATGTCTGACACTGATCACGAGAGAACTCGTTATCGAGTTGGAATGGCTTTGGGCACGGAAGATAAACTCAACGCGTACTTGGACTGGCTATTGAACTTACGTTTACAGGTGTTCTTCTCCCGTCACTCCGCGACTGAGAATACATTTGTGGAAAGTACATCTCTTGAAGACGCGCTGACATCTTGGCTGGAATCGAGAGGGTTTGCAGGAGCATGGAAACTCGCTCCAGTACTTGCTGAGTCTGGTGTCCCTCTATCATCACTTCAGGAACTTGAACAGCTGGTGCCGGCGCAGTCGCTGTGCCTTGCACTCTGCGACGTCGAGGAGACCCTCGCCTCTTACAGGGCAATACTTTCGGTGACCGCTGCTGCTGACAGGATCTTCCACCTTATCACCGCAGTAAAAGACTATTCGTACATGGATCGACAGCCGGTTCAGGATGTCAATATTTCTGAGTCGCTAGATATAGTCCTCAAGCTCTCACAACCTAAACTGGTTGGCATCACAGTCAGACGTTTCTATAACCCCGATTTACCTCTGCTCAAAGCTTTTGGGAGCGAATTGAATCAAGTTTGGGCAGCGCTCGTAGAAAACTCACTGGACGCGATGGCCGGCTCCGGCACACTCACCCTGTCGACGAGATTGCAGGCAGCACGATTCTGGTCGAGATCACCGATACAGGCCAGGGAATCACTCCGGAGTGCGCCAACGAGTGTTCGAACCGTTCTTTACTACAAAACCTTTTGGGACAGGCTTGGGGCTAGGGCTTGATACAGTCCAACGAGTTGTTCAAAAACACTTCGGAGCGGTCGCTTTCGACTAGCAACCAAAGAAGACAACTTTCTACGTGCGATTGCCGCTTAATCGGACAGAGGTCTATTGAATCAGTCCAGCTACCTTAGTGAGTTTTTGGGCAGAGTGGCCGTACAGATCTGTGCCAAGACGAATCGTGCGATGAACATCCGTCAGTGTCGGACATACGTCGCAACTTCATCAGTTGAACATCGGGGATGAGATAAAGTTTCCCATCGATTCTGGGTTCAGAAGAGAAGCAGTTCGACAATCTCCCCCCAAAAAGACCGGCTGTGTTTGGCGTTTCGATTGTAACTAAGGATTCTGGATTGCGTTACGCAAGATTTCACGAAAGCGACGATAGGTCTCAAAAATGAAGATTCCAGAACAAGGTGCGACTTCTCTTGCGCACGCCAAGAGCAGGCTCACTAAATTGGCTGCATGGATAGAAGATCGTAATATTCCATTCCTGGTCACCAGTATCGGCTTGATCGTTATGCTTCTCTGGGCCGGAGCTTATAAGATGACTTCTCCAGGCGCCGAAGGCACCGTTCCCCTTGTTTCTAATAGTCCGCTGATCAGCTGGCATTTCAAATTATTCGGGCCCTATATCAGCTCCGATTTGATAGGTCTTACCGAGTGGATCGCAGCCGCATTGTTTGCGGTCGGCTATCTAAGACCCAAGGCCGGTGTTGTAGGCGGCTTCGTCGCAACGGTCATGTTCTTTACGACCAGCACGATGATCATCACTACGCCGGGCACGATGAGTCTGGTTCACGAGATGAGGTACATGAGCTTCTTGGGCCTGTTCCTTTTCAAGGATGTCATATCCCTCGGAGCGTCTCTTTATCTAATCAGCTATTTCGGGAAAGAAGCCATTCGGTCAGAAAACAAGAACTGATCATCAATGCTAAGGGGCTCTTGGTATAGCTCCCGTCAATGCTCTGCCCTAGCTAATGTGCGCCAAACTGAACAGATGGAATTGTCCATCGGAATGAAACTGACTAGGTTGTGGTGAGTTCAACAGATCGGACTTGGCTGGGTCGCTCCCCTCTAAATCCGTATAGAGCTGCAAAGCCTAATAGCGTCTGTACCGATGATAAGATGCTGAAAGAACAGTGCTCCTGCACCCATCCCGATGAAGTTCGCGAAGGTTGCGAATCCAGTAATCTGCCCTCGGTGTTTGGGGTCCAATGAGGTCGTAATACTCGACATCAAAGGATGCGTCGCGTCGAATCCGACGAACAGAGCTGTGATGGCCAGCGCTGCAACGAAGCGGGAGCTGTGAGGAAGTAATAGGAAAGCGCATCCCGCAGCCCCAAAAAACCCTAAAGGGACGACGTAACGTCTTCCGTAACGATCGCCCCATCTCCCGATCATGGTTCCAAAGAAGATACCTGGTAGGCCGTATCCTGCGAGAGCCAAACCGATGCCAGCGTCATGCAGATGATATCGGCGGGTCAGCAAAAGACCGAGCCAGGCGAAGATCCCACCGTGGAAAGCTCCGTTGCAGAAGATGAACATTATGGTTCGGCCCCCTCGCGGGATGTTAAGGACAATGATGTATTCACGAATCACTCGACGAAAGGAACCTGGTCTTCTGTTCACGCTAATAACGGAGCAAGCATTCTTGAACATAAAAGCAGCGCCAAGGCCGCACACACAAGCGAGTAATCAAAACTCATTTCTCCAACCGGTGAGCGGATTCAGAATGGGCCCCAGTGTTGAGCCTAACCCGATACCGGCTGCGATCCCTCCGAACATCCTTCCCATGGGGCGTCCTTGGATTGCATAGGGATAGCGGTCGCCAACAATGGCCAAAGCAATTGTCACGATCCCGCCAGACCCCACGCCCGAAAGTATCCTCGCTACGACGAGGGTCCGCCACGATCCTGCAAAGGAAACCATCAACATGGTCGTCGTGGCGAAGCACAGAAGAGCTACTAGTGTGCGAGCCCGTCCCCACCAATCAGACAATGCTCCATATACGAGCGTCGATAGCCCATAGGGGATCAGGTAGCCTGCGACGAGCCAACTCAGATGATAGACAGGTACTGCAAACTCCTTCGAAAATGCGGGAAGGAGCGGCGCAACCATATAGTTGCTATAGAAGACGGTGAACGCAAGAGTTGTCATCACCCAAAGCGGAACCTGGTCGTTCCTAGCAGGGGGTTCGGTCACGAGTTCCATCGTGTCGGTATAAACCTGACTGAGCTATTGAATGCCGTCACTGTTGATTGAATAGTCGCAATCGAGATAGAACGACCTGCTTAATCGACTCTTCCGCGACAGGCAGCAGCTTATAAGGAACAATCTCCCGTGGCTTTTGAGCGAGAGCCTCTTCCAGGCCACTCCGCCATGCAACCCGCAACTCGGTGTTGATGTGGACGATATTGATTCCGGCCGCGATCGCCCTCTGCAAGTCGCTGTCTTCTGTGCCAGAGCCCCCGTGCAACGTAAGAAAGCTCTTCGATGCACTCTTAATCTTTTGGATACGCTCAAGATCGAGCCGCTTTTTCACATTCCCTTCCACCATGGCTTGCAGCATGCCGTGGCTGTTACCAACAGCTGGAGCAAGAACATCGACTCCGGTGGCTTCTACAAACTGCTTTGCTTCCTCCGCTGTGGAAAGTTCCTTCGAACAGCCAGGGAGCGATTCATGAATCTCAGATCCTGTTCCGATGTTCCCAATCTCTCCTTCCACGAGAATCATCGGATTAATTGATTTCAGCGCCTCAACAGCTCGCCTGGTTTGCTTAACATTCTCCTCAAACGACAATGCGGATAAGTCATACACGACCGAATCGAATCCAGCTTTGGCTGCAGCTATTGCGCTGTCCAGAGAATGCGTATGGTCGGCGTTGAGAAATATGGTGAAGCTCTGTTCGTCGCGCAGGCTTTTAACCAGAGCCGCAATTTGAGCGACGCCGAGAAATGCGCGTTCGCCTTCCGATGCACCGACAATTACCGGGACCTTCAACTCTTGAGCAGAAGCGAATACAGCTTTCAACAGAATCCAGTCGGAGACGTTGAAGTGACCGATGGCCGTGCCATGACTTTCCGCATTTTCTAGGATATTTCTCAACTGACTCATCGTCTTCTCCTATTCTTTCTCTGCTTCCTGTGATGGACGCAATTATCTTGTTTATACAAGGCATAGTTGGCCCGATAACGACCATCCCTGCGCCTTATGAGGCTGTCGATAGGGAAGGCGCGGACGAGAACAAAGGAGTCAATCCCTCGACAAGCGTTGGATGGGCCCAGATGGCATCGCGGAGTGCGGTATAAGGGAGCCCGGCTATCATCGCGGTCTGTACCGAAGCCATAATCTCGCCAGCATCAACAGCGAATGCGGTAAAGCCAAGAATGAGATCGTTGTCAAGCCCTACAAGTGCTTTTAGGAATCCGCGTGTCTCGGACAGAGTGTGGGCTCGCAACACTCGCTCCATTGGAATTTTGAATAAGCGATAGGCGATGTTTTGCCCATTGGCTCCCTTCTCCGTCAAACCGATTCGTGCAAGTTCCGGGTCTGTGAAAAGGGTGTAGGGGATTAGTCTCCATGTTGTAACGTGATTGCCGCCTGCGAGGTTGTCGCGGACAACGCGGAAGTCGTCAACGCTGACGTGGGTGAACTGAGGTGTGCCCGCCACCTCGCCGATCGCCCAAACGCCTGGCGCGGTCGTCTCAAGCCGTCCGTTAACCTTGATGTAGCCGCGATCATTCAACTCGACCCCGGCCAATTCGAGTCCTATATTTTCTGTGTTGGGACGTCGGCCTGCCGCCACGAGCAGATGGGTGCCTACGAGAGTCCTTTCTCTTCCATTTTGGTCAAGAACAACAGTCACCGCAGTGCCTGATCTGCCAGAGATCTGCTTCACTCTTGCACTCAAAACAGTGTGGATGCCTTCGTTCGTGAACAGATTGGCTAGACCACTTGTCACATCATCATCTTCCAGGTGGAGCAAGCGGTCATTTCGATCAATGACGGTAACCTTGCTGCCGAACCGACTCATTGCCTGCGACAGTTCCAAACCGACGTAGCCTCCACCAATCACAATGAGGTGTCCTGGTATTTCATCCAGTTCGAGCGCTTCGATGTGTGTCAAAACTTGGGCCTCAGATAGGCCCGGAATCGGTTCAGAAGCGGCCCGCGTACCCGTGCTTACGATCACATTGGCACCACGGAGGTGGCGAGTTGTCCCGTCACCGAGCGTGACTTCTAGCAATTTCGGTCCTACGAAGCGCCCAGATCCGAGAATGAACTCGGCTCCGGTCTGCTTGAAGTTCTCGAAATACATACGATTTAGCCCCGATACCATCGCGCGCTTACGCTCCCTCACCGCCGACATGTCGATGTGGAAGCTATCTGCCATGGCACCGAACTCCTTGCCTCGATGGAAGTAGGACGCTACTCTCGCACTCTGAACAATATTCTTGCTTGGGAGACAAGCAATGTTCGGGCATGAGCCGCCTATGTACTTTCGTTCAATTACCGCAACGCGTTGTCCTTGACCGGCGAATGTCCATGCGGCGAGCGTCGCTCCGGTTCCGTCGCCCAATATGACGAGGTCGTAATCTTCCCAATCGAGACTGTGGTTTGCGCTGTTTGGCAGAAATCCCTTGTTTTCACGTAGGTCCATGTCACAATTCTGTGCAACGGGCGTGCCAATGAGGGTTACATTAATTTGCTGACGCTCTTATCGTCTAAGTGATTCTGCGTGAGTGAGTTGAAGCAAGAGTTCGATCGCGGAAGTTGGACTTTGCCTGTCAAATTTGCGACCGATGCCCGACACTGACGGTCATCGAACGCAGCGACCGTCACCAAACAGTCGCGTTGGGGCTGTCTACTATCTGTGCCGGTGTTGATCTGCCTCAAACTCTTCCACGTCAGATCGTAGTCGGATTGAGCGACAGCGGGCACCTAATCGCCAAGTCACTCATCTCCCACCTCGAAACGCGCGTTGTCTTGTTGGCAACATCTAGCATTTAGGGGATTGCGATGGGTTCGCTGGACCCTGGCCGACTTGGTGGAGACTTAAACAGAGGTTTCAAGGCTGTGGATTCTAGCTGACCCACTATCTCCACATTCCTAGGCGAAACTAAAGCGAATATGTAAAGATTGGGTCTGAGGCGTATGGTCACATGTCCGGTCGTGTTCCGGGTTCCGACGAGACCTTTGCGAAATTGTTTCCTTCTGACGAAGGATTTCCATGTCCGCAAGGATGGGAACTTCTGCGCGCGTTCGCGGAGATGCCCACGCCATCTGGCAAGGCGATAGCTAGGATCAAAACGTCAGTAGGAAAGGGATCTGTTCCAAGAAGGTACTTGCGGAGATTTTCCACGAGCTTCGGGTCGAGCGCAAGTTTCGAGCAATGCCCCAGAGGAGTCTCCCAATCGACCACGGCAGATCTCCAAAAAATGCTCGTTGCAAAATAGAGCAGCTTCTCTTCATCTACCGTTGAAATCGTGTTGAGAGTGAAGTAGAGGCTCCATCCCTAGTTCCTGCCGGAGATGCCTGCCGCAACAAGTCTCGGAGGACGAATGTGCCGTTGGGTATCAACCGTCTGCCGAGTACCCAGTGTTCGCCTCCCTGCTGGAACCGAATCTCGCATTCTTGGCAGAAGAAGATGCTGCTTGATCTGTTTCGACTCCTCGAATGCTACCGAGAGATTCGTGGTGATCATGTTCTTGATCGTTCCAGAAGGGTCGATCAGATTCTTGTAGATAGCTGCAGGGATGAAATGACTATCAAGCAAAGGTTTGTTCTGGAGACAAAGAGCACAAGAGGCGATCAAGGAAGGCATTTCTTAAGCATAGTGGCGCCTGCCCGGAAGTTTCCCACAATCGCGTCGGTGATCCCGAGCAGACCTGAGACATCGAGCGAAATTCTATTGCTTCCCTAACCACTTCGTTACGGCTGCCTCTGCTTCAGCAACTTGAAAGCTCTTCACACGCTCCGCGACCATGCCGGAATCGTCCTTGATGTCGATGTCGCAGGGATCGCCGCAGTGGAACGCGGATTGCCTGAATACGGGATTGCCGATCTCTGCCGTTCGCTGAGACCGTAGATTCTTCACGCTCGTAGAAATCTATCGGCTTCAACGGGTTTGCTGGTTCCAGTGGGCGGCGCTCAGAGACCATCTGAATGTTGGCCTCAAAAAGGACTCTCGCGTTTCTTTCTTGAATAGTCCTTGACAACACTCCGAAACTTTCTTTAATATCGCCGCGAATTAATTTTCAGCAGAGCACGTTTGATGAGATAAGTTCACCAGTAAACGTTATCCGAGCCGCTCACACGCTCGTGACGTTCTGCGGGTCTAAGTCACCATTCCTACTTTTGCACCAGATATCCGAACTTGGAGAGACCATGACACACCGCTGCAACCCCGTTGGTCGCCTCATTGCCCTTTGCAGTGTGCTCTTCCTGCTGTTTGGAGTTCCTCTCGCGCGAGCACAATTTGAAAGTGCCATAGAGGGTACCGTGCACGACAGTTCCGGCGCTGTGGTGCCGGGAGCAAAGGTGACGCTGACGGACACGCGTCTTGGCGTCGTGAAGAATGCGACGACCAACGATGTCGGGTACTTTCGCATTAGCAGCATCGGCGCATCGACATATTCGCTACAGATCGACGCATCCGGTTTCACGGCGTATAAGCAGAACAGTCTGAACCTGCAGGTGGGAGAGACCCGTACACTGGCGCCGGAGCTCCAGGTGGGGTCCACGACGTCAGAAGTGACGGTCTCGGCCTTGCAGTCGACGGTGAATCTTTCGGCGCCGACGACCGGTTCGGTGATTTCCGAAACGACGGTGCACGAGACACCGCTGATCGGGCAGAACGTATACGGTCTTGCCTCGCTGACGCCGGGCATTACGGGGAGCGGCGTGAACTCCGGCGACAACTACACGAATGAGTACGCGATCAACATCAACGCGGCGGGCCTACGCCAAGAACAGAATGGGTATCAGATCGATGGCGCGTATACCAATACGCCTTCGCGCGGCGGCGGAACGTCGATCTCTCCGAACCCGGAGATTGTGGAATCGATCGACATCCGCACGAACAACTTCGACGCGCAGAAGGGGCGGAACGGTGGAGCGACGGTGGACGTTTTTACCAAGTCCGGCACCAACAAGATTCATGGGACGGGTGATTACTACTTCCTGAATGACTCGCTGTCGGCGCGCACGGAGTTCCAGACCGCCGGTGTGCCCGCGTTCCGGCGACAGGAGATGGGCGCCAGCCTTGGCGGTCCGGTATTAAAGGACAAGATATTTCTGTACGGCGCGATTGATGTGCTGCGGTCGAGCGCGACCAACGGCAGCCTGTACCCGGTCGAAACTCAGGACTTTGTGAACTGGGCGAAGGCGAACGCGCCGAATGCGGTCGCCACGCAGGTACTGACGATGGCGCCGCCGGCGAGCTATGCCACGACGAATATTGAAACTGCCGCGCAGCTCCAGGCGAATTCGCCAGGATACTTTGCCCCGCCTGCCAATCTGCCCGGAACTCTCCCGGTACTTGGCCTTGCGAACATCAGCTACTCAACTCCGAAAAACGGATATCAGTGGAGCATCCGTGGAGACGGGTATTTGAACGAAAAGGATCGCCTCTACGCGGAGTTTATTCGCACCTCGACGAACTCTACCAACACCACGCCGCGCCCCGCGCTCAATGGACCTTCCGTGAGCAGTTCGGACTTCGCGAACCTCGATTACACCCACATTTTCTCGCCACGCCTGCTCAATCAGGTAGGGGCGAGCATGATTCGCCCCTACGGTGCCAGCCAGCCCAGCGATGGAATGGCGATTCCGTTGATCAATGTCACCGGCCTCACCGGCTTTACGAACTGGGGTCCGGGCAACTTCACCCAGACCACCATCGGTTGGCGTGATGTTCTCACCGCCACGGTGAAGACCCACACCCTCAAGGTAGGCTTCCAGCAGGACAACATCCGCGAGGCCGACAGCCAGAGCGGCGCCTTCGATCGGCCGACCTACAACTTCAACAGCCTGCTCGACTTCGTGCAGGACAAGGTCTTCACCGAGAACGCGACTCCCGTCAGCCTGCTCACCCACCAGGCTGCGCGGTATGATCGCCGCTACCGTGCACTCTATAGCAGCGTATTCGTGCAGGATGGCTGGAAGGTTTCGCCGCGGTTTACCCTCAACGTCGGCGTGCGATACGATATGATGGCCAACTTCTTCTCGGCCCTCAGCCCGCAGCTTACCAACTTCGTCCTCGGCAGCGGCACTTCGCTCAATGATCAAATCGCGAACGGTGTCGCCCGCGTGGCACCCAATGCTCACGTCCTTGATCACAACATCTGGGGCCTGACACCCCGGGTCGGCTTCTCCTACGACGTCTTCGGCACCGGAAGAACGGCTATCCGCGGAGGCTTCGGTGTGTTTGCCGATCAGCCACCCTATATCCATCTCACCGATATTACCGCCGTCAACCTGCCTAATTACTTCTTTCCCTCACTCGACGTGCGCCAGGGCCAGACACCCAACTTCCAGCTGTGCAGCGCGCCCACCGGTTACACCATCAACTGCCCGATCGTCGACACCAGCAATGTCACTCTGAACCCCAGTGGTGGAATCACCGGCCAGCGCGCCAGCCTCGGCGGTTACTCGCCCGACTATAAGCTCACGCAGGTTGAGGCGTGGACCCTTAGCGTGCAGCACCAGCTCACCAACAGCCTCATCATGGAGCTCAACTACTCCGCGTCCACGGCGCATCACCTACCCATCTTCAACCAGGACCTGAACCGTGTTGCCGGGGATCTGATCGCACACGCCGGAAACCTCACGCGCCTCAATCCCAACTTCAATGGGATCAACTATGGTACGTCTGATGGCAACTCCGTAGGCCACTACGGCTCTATCACCGTCAGCCGTCCACTCTCTCACGGCTTCAACATTCGAGGCATTTATACCTTCGGTAAGGCATTGGATACGCTGAGCACGTCGGGCTCGCTCAGTGGGGGCGCCATCACCGGTAGCACCAACAACTCGGTTCTCATCAACGGCAATCTCAATCGCCAGTACGGCCGCAGCGACTTCGACATCCGTCAGCAGTTCTCAACCGATGGCACGTGGACGCTGCCCAACCCCTTCCATAACGTCATCGCACGCAACACCCTCGGTGGTTGGCAGCTTGGCGGCGTCTGGATCTTTCAGACTGGCCTCCCTTTCACCGTCTACACGACTGCTAACTTCAACCCCGTCTTCAATTCCACGGGGCAGGTCGTCGGGAACAGCGGCGGCGACTACAACGCCGACGGTTCCAACTACGACGTCCCGAACATTCCGAGTTTCGGTACGCACCTGCCAGGGCAGCCCCGAAAGAACTTCCGCACGGGCATCTTCAAGGCAAGTGATTTCCCCTCGCCCGCGCTCGGCACCCAGGGAAATCTTGGGCGCAATACCTATGACCAGCCTGGTTACAACAACTTCAACTTCACCTTTGCCAAGCTGTTTATGATTCGCGAGCGGCTGAGCATTCAGGCGAAGGGTGAGGCGTTCAATCTGTTCAATCGCGTCAACCTCCTCGGTGTCAACTCCGATCTTTCCAACCCGTCTGCGTTTGGCACTTCCACCAACGTGCTTCCGGCACGTAGCATCCAGCTGCATCTGCGAGCCAGTTTCTAACGCATCACAGGTTCCAAACCTTTCGGCTGAGACGTGCATCGCTCGCGCAATGTCGATCTCAGCCGAGATCGTTTTCATACAACGCTTTGGGAGTCACTCCTTGAATCCTTGGTCGCGCAGGGTCCGCCTCTCCATGATCTCGATTGCTCTTGCCGTGTGCATCATGGGGCCTGCCTCCATTCACGGCCAAATGCAAACGTCGAGCAGTCTTGTGGACATAGACACCAGCCCGAGGTCTGCCCAGTATCGCGCTGTGCAGGAACGCCTTGCGCGTGGCTGGAACACGTGGGATGTGCACAGCGTCATGACGCACGTTCTTTTGCCTGACGGAATCGCGATTCACGTTGGCCTCGAACACAACACGACAGAGTCGCGCAATCGGTTTCTGGGCGACACCTTGATCGGTCGCCTCACGCCGGGTGCTGAGCGGGTAGTTCCCGGGGCCCACACCTGGGATGGCAGCTACACCGATCTTCGCGTCTCGTGGGAGGGCCACGCGTGGCGCGTGCAGAGCGCACACGATGGTTCCGACCTTGTCCTGTTAACTACGCCTCTTCCGTCCGCGTCGACGTCTGCACTTGCACCGACGGTCGTGTTCCACGTCGATCTTCTGTGGAACTCTTCCGGGTCCGTTGCCAGGCAGTCCGGCATGATCACTGCACACAGCCGCTCCGGGGAGACCCGCATCTACTGCAGCTGCGAGACGGCCCAGCAGACCGGGGCTGCGGTGCTCGCCGATCTGCCGATCGCAGGTCCCTACTTCGCGGCCGATCTCACCCGACCGGTGGCCGTCACCACCGGCAAGGGCCGTTCCGTCCTCGAGGTCGTGGCCATTCTGGACCGGGCGCACACCGCATATCTCGCCTCGCTTCCGTCGGCCCAGAACACGCGTCCGATCGTCGACGCCATCCAAACCACGCTCGGTTGGGACACTACCTACGAGCCCACAAAGCAGCGCATCATCTCGCCTGTGAGCCGCATCTGGAGCGTTGACTGGGGAGGCTATGTGCTGTTCGACTGGGACACATTTTTTGCCTCGACCATGGCGTCCGTTGGCGACCGCGACCTTGCGTATGCGGACACGATCGAGACGCTGCGCGAGGCTACGACCGAGGGGTTCGTGCCGAACTACGCGCGCGGAGGGAACTGGAAGAGCTTTGACCGCTCGGAGCCGCCGGTGGGCTCGATAACGGTGCTGGGACTGTATCAGAAGTACGGCGATGTCTGGTTTCTCAACGATACCTTTCCGGCGCTTCTGCGCTGGAATCGCTGGTGGGATCAGCATCGCAGTGTTGACGGGTATATGGCCTGGGGGAGCGACGGACAGAACCCTCCCGGGAACCTCGATGACAACAGCATCGGCACGCTCAAAGGGGCTGTTCTCGAGTCCGGTCTCGACAACAGCCCGATGTACGACGGTGCGAGCTACGACCCCAGGACGCACCTCATGCAGATGGCCGATGTCGGTTTAATGAGCCTGTACATTGCGGACTGTGACGCCCTCGCCACCGTTGCCGATGCGCTGCATCGATCTGCCGAAGCGACCGAACTTCGCGCCCGCCGCCGGCAATACGGCGCAAAGCTCCAGAGCTTGTGGAGTCCGGAGGCTGGTATTTTCCTGAACAAGGATCTCAGCACCGGACGGTTCGGTACGCGACTTTCGCCGACCAACTTTTATCCGATGCTTGCCCGCGCTGCCACCCCCGCGCAGGCGCAAGAGATGATCCGTAAGCACCTCCGAAATCCGGAAGAGTTCTGGGGGACGTGGGTTCTTCCGTCGATCTCATTCAACGATCCGGCTTTCAAGGACCAGGACTACTGGCGTGGCCGCATCTGGGGGCCGATGAACTATCTCGTCTACCTTGGTCTTCAGAACTACGTGGATCCCGAAACACGCGAGCAGCTCGCCTCGAAATCGTACGCGCTCTTTCTGAAGGAATGGCGCGATCAAGGTCATGTCCACGAGAACTACAACACCATTCTGGGCTCCGGCGATGACGTCTTCAACAGCGACCGCTTTTATCACTGGGGTGCCTTGCTGGGCTACATCGAGTACCTTCAGCAAAACTCGCCGCCGCATCGCACACCCTCAATCCCGTAGACCCGGGTCTAACCAAAGGAGACCGCTTGCCGCTTCCATTTCGTTTTCTCACATTTGCCGTCACCCTTGCCACGCCTCTCGTTATAGCGCAGCTTCCCGGCAGCCACCCCGCCATGCCGGCGCTCACCATCACCGAGGGCAAGACTGGCTTTACCGCGTCCAACACGGACGAGAGCATTGTGATCAAGGTGTGCGGCGACTCCGTCCTGCACTTCGTCTCCCACAGCAGCAAGACCTCGGGCGAGATGCCCGCTCAGCCCTGGATGCTCGACCCCGCCCAGGCCTGCCCCGGCGCGAAGTTCTCCATTGTGCAGACACCTGCGGCCGTAATCCTCACCACGGCTGCCATCAAGTTCTCGCTCTCCCGCGTGAATGGTGCCGTGACCTACAGCTCCGTTGCCGGCGAGGAGTTGCTTCATGAGGGTCGCGACATTCCACGTACCTATAAGCCGGTGAAGGAGAATGGCGAGGAGACCTTCGAGGTGGAAGATCGGTTTTCGCCAGATGCGACGGAGGGTTTCTACGGTTTAGGCCAGCACCAGGGTGGTGTCTTCAACTATCGGGGCAACACGGTTGAGCTTGCACAGAACAATACTGACGTCGCGATTCCATTCCTGATCTCCACCAAGGGATACGCCATTCTGTGGAACACCGCCGCGTTCTCCTATGCCGATAACCGCTTTCCGCTCGAGTTCTCCTTCAGCTCAAACGCCCAGAAGAACATCGACTACTACCTGATCTTTGGCCCGGACATGGACCAGCTCATTCGCCGGTACCGCTCGCTCACCGGTCACGCGCCGCTGCTGCCCATGTGGGCTTATGGCCTCTTTCAATCCAAGGATCGCTACATCTCTACGCAGGAGATCGTCGACGTGGCCAATCGCTATCGTGCCGAGCACATTCCGCTCGACGCGATCGTGCAGGACTGGTTTTGGTGGGAGAAGGAAGGGGACCCGGCGTTCAACAGCAACTACCACGACGTTCCCGGCGATCTGAAGAAGCTTCACGACGAGCATGTTCACGCCATGATCTCGGTGTGGGGGCTATTCGATCCCGAATCCCAAAATTTTAAGCAGCTGCACGCCCTCAACTATGACATTCCCGGCGCGCACGTCTACGATGCCAGCAATCCGAAAGCACGTGACTTTTACTGGAAAAATCTTGCCGGCAAGCTGCTTGCCCAGGGCTGGGATGCGTTCTGGCTCGACAGTGCCGAACCCGAGGAATACTGGCCGCACATCGGGAACGCGATCCTTCGGGACAAGCAGATCGCGATTGGTAACGGAATGAGTTACACAAATGTCTTCCCCTTCCTGCACACCCTCGGCGTGCAGGATCACTGGAAGGCAGACACCGAAAAAAAGCGCGTTTACCTTCTCACCCGCTCTGCTTTCCTCGGCCAGCAGCGCGTCGGCGCCACCACATGGTCAGGCGACGTCTACAGCTCCTACTGGGCGCTCCAGCACCAAGTACCGGCGGGCCTCAACTTCGCCCTTTCCGGCATGCCCTATTGGACGACGGACATCGGTGGTTACCATCAGCCCGACCCCGGCAAGACGCAGTTCGAGCCCGGCTATCAGGACCTGTACGCCCGCTGGTTTGAGTTCGGCACCTTCTGCCCTGTTTTTCGAACGCACGGGCATCGCGACCACAACGAGCTCTGGACCTATGATCGCGTCGAGCCAACTCTGCTCAAATACGACAAACTCCGCTATCGCCTCATGCCCTACATCTATTCGCTCGCCTGGCGTGTCACCAACGACGACTACACCATACAACGCCCGCTGGTGATGGATTGGCGCAACGATCCCGCTGTCCGCGATATCGGCGACCAGTTCATGTTCGGCCCCGCGCTGCTCGTCAGCCCCGTCCTTCAGAAGGACGCGGACCAACGCGAGCTCTACCTTCCTGCCTCCCTTGCGTGGTACGACTTCTGGACCGGTAAGACCCTCAAGGGAAGCGAGCACATCACGGTCAACGCGCCACTCGATACGCTGCCTCTGCATGTCCGTGCCGGGTCGATCCTTCCGCTCGGCCCAGAGATCGAGTACACCGGCCAGAAGCCCGAGGAGCCCATCGAACTCCGCATCTACCGCGGCGCTGATGGCGACTTTGAGCTATACGAGGACGCCGGTGATACCTATGCCTATCAGCAGGGTCAGCACGTCATAATCCCAATGCACTGGAGCGATAGCTCAGGCAAGCTCACCATCTCCGCCCGCGAGGGAAGCTTTCCCGGAATGGTAACCAGGCGCACCTTCCGTGTTGTCTTCGTCACCCCTGGCCACGGTGCGGGTTCACTCCCAACCGACACCGCTGATCAGGAGGTTAAATACACAGGTGCGGCCGTTATCGTCTCCGCGAAGTAAGAACACTCACACCGAAGTCGCTCGATTACATCCGGGCGACTTTCCTACGCTCACCTCGGTGATTGTCCGGTCGTACTAAATCCAGACCTTCGAATCGACGGCTGTCTTGCGTCCATAGCGACGGTTGCTGGCTTGAGCGGTGTAGCCGGCGCTAGCGGACGCAGTCAGCATCGCCGGAGAGGACGGGGCGGCAACAGTCGGTGCTTTGCTGGGCGTCTTGGTTCCAGCGCTGGTGGTCGCGCCGGGCGCATAGTTCACATCTGGATCACCAAGGTACTCGCGCGGCGGTCCTACACGATTCATGCGGGCGTAGTTTGGAATCGCCATCATGGGAGAGCCATCTTTCCAGGTGCCGTTGATCACCATGATGCCACCCAGCAGGTCCGGCTTCCACTCCGCGCGCAGGGGACCGTCGCTGAGTGGCTGCTCGATGTTCTTCTGGTCCGCGGTCTCCACATTGTAGACGAGCGGTCCGTACTTGATTGCGAGCGTGCCGAGGTCAGCCTTGATGCGGTCGTCTGCTATCACACGCTGGGGCGCCATCGGCAACTCGACCTCAATACGGTCCCCGGCCTGCCACTCGCGAGTGACTACCGCATACCCCTTCTCCATGTGCGGCGTGACTTGCTGACCGTTGACGGAGAAGCTCTTCACGCCGCTAATCTCCGGTGACTCTGTGTAGAGCTTGCTGATGGTGCGGTTCGGGATGCGGACGTAGACCGAGAAGGTCTTCTTCTCCTGCGGATTGACCGTAATCGCAACCGCGCCCAGCCACGGATAGTCGGTTTTCTGAACCATTTCGACATTCGTTCCGGCGACCTTGCCCACATGAATGCGGCTGCCAACGAACAGGTTGACATAGATTCCGTTGGTGCTCTTGACGTAGGTCCAGGTCGGAATCATCAGGAGCGTCCGCGGAATATTGCCGACGCAGCAGGGGCACACATGCCAGAGCGTGCGTTGCGTGTTGACCAGCGGATTTGTGTAGCAGAAGCTCTTTCCTTCGAGGTCGACCCCGCCAAGCAGAGCGTTATACATCGTCTGCTCATAGAGGTCGGCGTACTTCGCATCGTGATAGGCAAGATTGAGCTTGTACTGGAAGAAGACAAGGCCACAGCTGGAACAGGATTCGCAGTATGCGTTATTGCGAAGGGAGTAGTTTGGCCCGAAGCCTTCGGAGGTCTCTCCGCTGCCGATCCCGCCTGTAAGGTAGTACTTCTTATTCACCATGTTGTCCCAGAGCGACATCACGGCGCTCTGGTATCCGCGGTCTCCTGTTTCGGCCGCGATATCGGCCATGCCGGAGTAGAAGTACATGGCACGCACGGCGTGTCCGACAGCTTCGTACTGCTGCTCCGGAGGGAGGTGACTCTGGTCGTACTCGGATCCGCCTCGACGAGAGTCAAGCAAGAATTTCGCCAGAGCAATGTATGCGTCCCCGCGGTGATGGCCTTCCTGATCGTTTACGAAGCGGCCAAACCGTACCAGGGCCTGCTCCATCTCCTGGTGTCCGTCAAACCAGGCCTTCTTCCCTGGGCCAAGGTTCGCTACCCAGCCGTCAGCCAGCTTCTTGGCCGCATTATACAGTCGAAGATCCTTGCCATCGGTCAAGGTGTAGTGATTGATGGCCGACTCGATAAAGTACCCGGAAACATAGCCCTCGTGATTGCCGCGGTGCTCCAGAGACCAGCGCTCAGGCCAGTCATTGCGGTCGGCAAGAATGTAGGCGGTCTGAAGATAGCCGTCCGTCATTTGCGCCGCCAGGATAATGGGAATCCATCTTTCGAGCGTGTTCCTCATCTCTTTCTGCGCTTCCAGGATCTCCGAATCACCATGTGCATCGACCATGAGGGCGATGCACATGGACTCGACCGTCTGGTGCACCCAGGCGTTCGAAAACACGTAGCCCTTGTGGGAACCGTGTGGTTCGCCGCGGTTCGCCTTGCCCGCTTCGATAAAGTTGTCGATACCGCCATCGCCCTGGTTCGGAGCGATGTCGGTTCGCTCGCAATAGGCGATGCAGTGCGGGATCCAGTCCACGATAAGAGTCTTGGCGCGCCGGCTCCAGAGCGGACTGTCGACCGAAT
>Ga0193753_10000224_pt1 | contig 55234 bp, 50 predicted proteins | sample H1c2metaG_FD_144925 | JGI IMG/M metagenome (GOLD analysis project Ga0193753, IMG submission 144925) | Soil microbial communities from a riparian zone of the East river system, Colorado, United States - H1c2 | ecosystem: Environmental > Terrestrial > Soil > Riparian zone | place: USA: East...
ATACTCGTGCTTGAGTCTCGCGCACGAGTATCTCGACATCGCCGCGGCGGTGGCGGGGCAGGGCATCGCCATCGGTTCGCCACTGTTGTTTCGCGCGGAACTCGATTCCGGAAGGCTGGTGCCCGCGCACGATTTCGTCGGCACCGACGGGCGCGCGTTCTGGTTCACCTATCCGGCGGCGCGCCAGCACAGCCGGAAACTGATTGCCTTCGGCGAGTGGTTAGAGCAGGAAGCGGCCAACGCGCGCGACAAGGGCGCGAGCTTCATGCGGCGCGCTCGCGCGCGCTGAACCGGCGTTACTTGGGCGGCGCGAGCCAGCCGGCCACGCCGGTGGACTCGATGAACTGCCCCTCGATCTGCTTGACGAGGTCGGCATACCCCTCGCAGCCGGAATTCATCAGCACCGTGCGCACGTCTCCGGCGTCCGTCGCGGAGCGCATGACCGTGAGCACGGAGCGGCCCTTGAGGCAGGTTTTGCGCTTGATCTCCTCGTCGAGCACCTTGGTTCGCACCAGCGTGGTCACCAGCTCGGCATAGACCTCGGGCGCAATCTTCTTGTTCCAGACGCCGACCTTGCTCGTGCCCTTGCGGCCGTTGAACACCACGCGGCCGTCGTCGAACACGTAGAGCTCGTACACGGGGCAGCTGCCGTTGCAGGTGCCGGCCGAGACGCCGACGAACTTTTCGCCGGGGCTCCAGACAGGTATTCCACCGTAAGGCGCCCCGGCCGCGTAAGGCTTGACCTCGGGCTTCTCCGCCAACGCGAGCCCCGTGAACGCCAGGGTGGCGAGTGCAAAAACGACGAGTCCTGTTTTCATGGATGCGTTCCTAACATTCAACGATGTTCACCGCGAGCCCGCCACGCGATGTCTCCTTGTATTTCGTCTTCATGTCCGCTCCCGTCTCGCGCATGGTCTTGATGACCTTGTCGAGCGAGACGTAGTGCGTGCCGTCGCCGCGCAATGCCATGCGCGACACATTGATGGCTTTGGCTGCGCCAATCGCGTTTCGTTCAATGCAGGGAATCTGCACCAGCCCACCTACCGGATCGCAGGTCAGGCCCAGGTGATGCTCCATGGCGATTTCGGCTGCGTTCTCCACCTGGCGTACCGAGCCCCCTAACACGGCAGTGAGCGCAGCGGCGGACATGGAGCAGGCGACGCCCACCTCGCCCTGGCAACCCACTTCCGCGCCGGAGATCGAGGCGTTCTCCTTATATAGGAAGCCAATTGCCGCGGCGGTCAGCAGGAAGTCGATGATCCCGGCATCGTTGGCGCCGTGCACGAAGCGCGCGTAGTAGTGCATGAGCGCGGGCACGATGCCGGCGGCACCGTTGGTGGGCGCCGTGACCACGCGGCCGCCGGCGGCGTTTTCTTCGTTCACGGCCAGGGCCCAGAGATTCACCCAATCGAGCGCGATCAAGGGATCGTGCGGCGCGGCCATCTGCGGCGCGGTGAGCTGCGCATGCAAACCGGGCGCGCGGCGCTTCACTTTATAGCCGCCGGGCAGCACACCGGGGGTCTCGCAGCCGCGCTTCACGCAAGCCTGCATCACGTGCCAGATGTGCAGCAGCCCCTGGTCGATCTCCGCATCGCTGCGCCAGTGGCGTAGATTGCGACGCATGATCTGCGCGATGCTGGCGTTTTCCTTCTCGCACAACGTCAGCAGTTCATCGCCGGTGTGGAACGCGAAGGGCAGCACGGTGGTATCCGCGACGATGCGCTTGGCAGTACCGCCACTCGCAACGGGTTCATCCGAAACCACGAACCCCCCGCCCACCGAGTAGTAAGTGCCGGTGGTCAATCCGGCGCCATCCGCCGAATATGCCGCGAACAGCATGCCGTTCGAATGCAGCGGCAGCGTGTCCTTGTGATTGAACGTGAGGTCGCGGCGCTCATCGAACCGCAATGCGTGGTCGCCGCCTACCCGCAGCTCGCCTGCGGTCCGGATGCGTTCGACGATTCCCGCGATCGCTTCCACATCCACGGTGTCGGGCTCGTGCCCGGACAGTCCTAACAGGATGGCCTTGTCGGTGCCGTGCCCCTTGCCGGTGGCACCCAGCGAGCCGTACAGCGTGACGCTGATGCGCGCCACGCGTTCTAACAACTGTGATTCGCGCAGGCGCGTGGCGAACTGCCGCGCGGCGCGCATGGGCCCCACGGTATGCGAACTCGAGGGGCCGATGCCGATCTTGAACAGGTCGAAGACACTCAATGCCATGCGGCATTGTAGTCCTTATCGGGCGGGCAGCTCCGCGGCCAGCAGCTGGATGAGCTGCTCCGGCTCGACGGGTTTGGTGAAGTGCAGGTCGAAGCCGGCCGCCATTGCCCGCGCCTTGTCCTGTTCCTGGCCCCAGCCGGTGATGGCGATCAACAGCGTGCGCTGGCCGCGGCTGTCGCCGCGCACTTGCCGCGCCACCTCATACCCGTCGATCTCCGGCATCCCGATATCGAGCAGTGCCACGTCGGGACGCGAGGCTTCGATCGCCGCCAGCGCCTGCTGCCCGTCATGCACCACCGTCACCGCGTGGCCTTCGATCTCGAGCAGCATGCCGAGACTCTCGGCGGCGTCGCGATTGTCATCGGCGATCAGCACGCGGCGTTTACGCGGGTTGCGGGCGATGGTGCCGGACGCAGCGTCGTGTGCCGGCCTCGACACGCTTCGGCGCGGAATGCGCACGACGAACTCGCTGCCTTTGCCGGCCCCGGCGCTGCGCGCGTCGATGGTGCCACCATGCAGCTGCACGACTCCCCGGGACAATGCGAGTCCGATTCCCAAGCCGCCTTCGGAGCGATCCTGCGAGGATTTCACCTGGGAAAACATGGTGAAGACGGCGGACAGCTCATCCGCTGAAAGCCCGATGCCGGTGTCCGTGACGGAAAACTCGATGAAGCCGTCGTCCGCCACGGCGCGCATGCGGATGGTGCCGCGCGGATCGGTGTACTTGGCCGCATTGGTCAGCAGGTTCGACAGCACCTGCGCCAGCCGCAGCGGGTCGGCCGCGAATTGCACGGACTCCGGAGGCAGCTCGACAGAAAAGTGGTGCATCTTCGCTTCGATGGTCGGGCGTGAAGTCTCGACCGCGGCATCCACGACGGCTTTGAGATCGGTCATCTCCGTGCGCAGGTCGAGCGTGCCGCGCGTGATGCGCGAGATATCCAGCAGATCGTCGAGCAGCAGCGACATGTGATGCACCTGCCGCGTGATGACTTCGTGGCTCCACCGCTTCTGCTCTTCGGTGGCGCTCGCCGACATGGAAATGAGCGTGGCCTGGCGAATGGGCGCGAGCGGATTGCGCAGCTCGTGCGCCAGCGTCGCCAGGAATTCATCCTTGCGCTCATCCATTTCGCGAAGCGCCGCTTCCGCGCGTTCGCGGCTGGCGATTTCCCGCTGCGCCGCCTCGTACAGGCGCGCATTGTCCATGGCCACGGCCGCCTGGGCGGCCACGCCGATGACGACCTGCTCGGCGCGCTCGGTGAATTTGTCCACCTCGGGATGACCGAAGAACAGCCCGCCCATCACCTCTCCGGTGCGCGAGACCACCGGCACCGCGAGATAGCTGCGCACCGGCAGGTGTCCCTTCGGCATGCCGTGATGCGGGCCCATCGTGCCGTAGCGCGGGTCCCTGAGGATGTCCGCGGAACGCACCACGCCCTGGCCGGTGAACGTGGGGCGAAACACCGGCGTATTGCGCGGCAGCCCGAATTTTTCGAACGCCTCACGCGACGCGCCCGACAGCGTGTACAGCAGGAAGGCCTCACCCCGTTCATCGATGACGTTGTAGAAGAACGCGCCGAATTTCGCGCCCGTCAACTGCGTCGCGGTGTCGGTGACGGTTTGCAGCATGTTCTGCAGGTCGAGATTCGAGCTGATCAGCTTGCCGGTGGTATCCAGCAGCTCCAGCACGTGCGCCTGCTCGCGAATCAGGTCTTCGGCGCGTTTCTGGCGCGTGATGTCGCGTGCGATCTTCGAGGCGCCGACGACCTGGCCACTGGCGTCTTTGATGGGCGAGACGGTGAGTGATACATCGATCAGCGTGCCGTCCTTGCGTCGGCGCGAAGTCTGGTAGTGGTTGATGCGCTCACCGCGACGCAGCCGATCGAGAATTTCGGGCTCCTCGTCGAGGTGCTTCGCGGGAATCAGCATGGTCACGGGCTGGCCAATGGCTTCCTCCGCGGTGTATCCGAAAACCCGCGTGGCGCCGGGATTCCACGTGGAAATGATGCCTTGGAGCGTCTTCGTTATGATGGCGTCATCCGAGTATTCGACGACCGATGCGAGGCGGTTCAGCACGGCTTCGGTCTGCTTGCGGTCGGTGATGTCCTGGATGATGCCGATGTACTGCGCGGCCTCACCGGATTCCTTGCGCAGCAGCGTGACGGTGGTGCTGCTCCACACCGCGCTGCCGTCCTTGCGTACGTAGCGCTTCTCGAGCGCGTAGTTGTCGATTTCGCCGGCGCGCAGCTTCTTCACGCGCGCGCGTGTCGCCTCGACGTCGTCCGGATGCGTGAGATCGAGGAAGGTGAGCTCGCGAATCTCATCGAGCGTGTACCCGAGTATCGAGCAGAACTTGAGATTGGCTTCCTGCAGACGGCCGTCGAGATTCGCCACCGCAATGCCGAGCGCCGCCTGCGAGAACACCGCGCTCAGCCGCTCCTCGCTGGCACGAAGGGCGCGCTCGGCCGCGCGCCGCCGGCTGACGTCATGAAACACCATGACCGCGCCGGTGATCTTGCCGTGCACATCGCGGATCGGCGCCGCGCTGTCTTCGATGCTGACTTCGACGCCGTCGCGCGAAATCAGCGCGGTGTGATTCGCGAGGCCGACGATCTCGCCGGTCTCCAGCGTCTTGTCGATCGGACTCTCGGCCGGCGCCCGCGTGTCTTCGTTGACGATGCGAAATATGCTGTGCAGCGGGCAACCCTTTGCCTCGCTGGATTTCCAGCCCGTCAGCGTCTCCGCAATGGGATTGAGGAAAGTCACGCGCCGTTCCACGTCCGTGGTGATGACGGCGTCGCCGATGCTCGCCAGCGTCACTTCGAACCACTCGCGCTGCTGGCTGAGTTCTTCGGTGCGCTTCTCGAGCGTCAGCTTCGCCGCCACGAGGTCGTTTTCGGCGCGCTGGCGTGCGCTCAGGATGGCCTCGATGTTCTTGAGCGCGGCCGTCCGGATCCTCTGTTCTTCTTCGTCGGCAACCACTAGCGTTTGCTCAGGATCTCGTTCGCCATCGCCGTGCCGGCCACGCGCGCGCGGATCTTGGCGAACGCCAGTTCACGCGAGGTCGACTGGTCGTCACAGAAGGGCGCGAATCCGCAATCGTCGGTGGTGCCGAGCTGGTGCAGGGGAATGAAGCGGGCGGCTTCGATGACGCGATCACGCACGATCTCGGCAGACTCGAGACGCGGGTCGATGGGCGAGATCACCCCGATGAAGGCGCGATGTCCGGGCTTGAGGTTGGCGGCGATGATTTCGAGAGCGCCTTCGCGGTCGCGCTCACCGGCGAGCGCCACGTAGAAGTTGCTGACGTTGAGCTGGAACAGGCTCGGCAGCAGCGCAGCGTAGGGCACATCGGCACTGTGCGTGGAGTCGAGATCGCCACCCGGACACGTATGAACACCGACGCGCAGCCGTTCGGTTGGCGTCAAACGGCCCAGCGCAAGATTGTTGAGCTCGATGAAGCTGGCCAGCAGCGCTCCGCTGGGGTCGATCTTGATCGCGAGGCGCGCTTCGGTGAAATCGATCTGCACGCAATGCGCGCCCATCTCGAGGCAGCGCCGCACTTCCGTCACGTGCTCGTTGACCAGGTCATCGATGAACTGCTCGCGCGGGTAGTTCGGCAGCCCATCGGCGGGGTACAACAGGCTCAGCGCTGACGGCGAGATCACCGCCTGCTTGACGGGCACGGAGGAGTGGCGCAGCGCCTGCTCGAGGAATCTGTCCGCGTAGCGCTTGTAGTGGAACGGGCCTCCCGTGAGGCGCGGCATCCGGCGTGAGTGGCCCGAAGCGAAGGGAATCCGGAAGCCATCCGGCGCCGTGCATTCGAGCCCCTCGATGCTGTAAGAGAAGAAGTTGTGGTACTTGCGCTGTTCGCCATCGCTGATCACCGGCGAGCCCGTGGCCTCGAGCTCGCGGATCGTGTCGATGGTGGCGGCGTCGTAGAGCGGTTCGAGGCGCGCATCCGTGCCGTCGCCAAGCGCGGCAATGCCGTCGATCAACGCCTTAGGGCGTGGAATGCTGCCAATAGGTTCGGTAGGGATCATCGTGAGGCTATTTTCTTTCAAGTTTAGCTGGGCCGGTCGGGAAGGCGTTGTAGGACAAGTCCGCCAATTCCAGTCAATCCAGCTGCTCGGGACGCCGCGCGCCTAGCCAGCGCACGCCTAACACCACCAGGCCGATGGTCAGAAGTCCGCCGGCAATCCAGTACTCGTAGCGGTGCAGGTCTTCGACCAAGTGCTCGAACAGACGGCTGGTGCCATAGCCCAGCGAGGAAAACAGCACAGCCCACACGGCCGCCGACAGCAGGTTGAGCCAGAAGAACTTCTGGCCGTTCATGCGCGTCATTCCCATGGCGAGCGGCAGCGCGATGCGCAGCCCCCAGAGAAAACGCATGCCTAACACCACGAGAGTCTGGTGGCGTTCGGCACGATGCACGGCGATGCGCACCTTGTCGTGCAGGCGCGGGAACCGCTCGAACACGCGCGTGGCGTGGTTGCGGCCAATGTGGAAGAAGAGTTGATCGCCACAGACCGCCGCCACGAACGCCGTCGCCATCACGCCGGGGAGCTCCAGGTAGCCGCGATGCGCGAAGTAGCCGCCGAGCACCAGCAGCGTCTCACCTTCCACGAAGGTGCCGGCGAAGATCAGCAGGTAGCCGTACTGGTGCAGGAGGGCGGGCAAGTCCATCCCCGATAATGGGGTCAGGCACCGTTTCCTAGGAAACGGTGCCTGGCACCAATTCCTAGGAAACGGTGCCTGACCCCGTTTCCCGGGCGGCCTTGGCCACCGACACCATGTTCACCAGTGCCTGTTCGACCTCGGGCCAACCGCGGGTCTTGAGCCCGCAATCCGGATTCACCCAGATCTGTTCCGCCTTGAGCACGCCCCGCGCCTTGTCGAGCAACGCGCCCATGTCCGAGGCGCTGGGCACCCTGGGCGAATGAATGTCATACACGCCCGGGCCGATCTCGTTCGGATAGCGGAACGTGACGAACGCATCGAGCAGCTCCATGTGCGAGCGCGACGTTTCGATCGAGATGACATCCGCATCCATCGCGGCCACCGCATCCATGATGTCGTTGAACTCCGAGTAGCACATGTGCGTGTGGATCTGCGTGTGGTCGCGCACGCCCGCCGCCGACAGCCGGAACGCCTCCACCGCCCAGCGTAGATAGGCCTGCCAGCTCGAACGTCGCAAGGGCAATCCCTCGCGAATCGCCGGCTCGTCGATCTGGATGATGCGGATGCCCGCGGCCTCCAGGTCCAGGACTTCATCGCGGATGGCCAGCGCGATCTGCCGGCAGGTCTGCGAGCGGGGCTGATCGTCGCGCACGAATGACCACTGCAGAATGGTCACGGGACCCGTGAGCATGCCCTTCATGATGCGCGGCGTGAGCGACTGCGCGAATTGCGACCACTTCACCGTCATCGCGTGTGGCCGCGACACGTCGCCGTAGATGATGGGCGGCTTCACGCAACGCGAGCCATACGACTGCACCCAGCCGTTCTCGCTGAATGCGTAGCCTTCGAGCTGCTCGCCGAAGTATTCCACCATGTCGTTGCGTTCCGGCTCGCCGTGCACCAGTACATCGAGATCGATGCGCTCCTGGAAGCGCACCATGGCTTCGATTTCCTTGCGCATCGCCGCTTCATAGGCGACCGAATCGAGCCGGCCCGCCTTGTGCGCGGCCCGCGCCGCACGGATCTCGGCGGTCTGGGGAAACGAGCCGATGGTCGTGGTCGGAAACAGCGGTAGTTTGAACTCGGAAGCCTGCAGCTTCCGCCGCTCGGCGAACGGCCGCGCCCGGCTCTGCATCGCGGGCGTGACCGAGCCCATGCGCTGCGCGACGCGCGAGTCATGGATGCGCGGTGAGCTGCGACGTGACGACTGCACGTCGTTGCTCGCCTTCAGTTCATTGGCGATGGCGCTTCGTCCGGAGGTCACGCCTCGTTTGAGTGCCGCCACTTCGTCCAGCTTCTGCGTTGCGAACGCCATCCAGCTGCGGATCTCCGGATCCATCGCCCGCTCCTCGTTCAGATCGCAGGGCGAGTGCAGCAGCGAGCAAGATGGCCCGACCGCCACGCGTTCCTCGCCCAGCACCGCCGCCGCGCGTTCCACCATCGCCAGCGAGCGGCCGAGATCGTTGCGCCAGACGTTGCGGCCGTCGACCACGCCGAGCGAAAGGCGTTTGTCAGTGGCGAGCGCCGCTTCGATGCTGGGTTCGAGCTGCTCCGGCGCACGGGCGAGATCGACGTGCACCGAGCTCACCGGCAGGCTGAAAGCCAGCGTGCGGTTGTCGTCCAGGTCACCGAAGTAGGTTGCCAGGTTGATGGCGAGTGTCGGCGCGGCCTTCGCGAGCGCCTGGTACGCCACCGTGTAGAGCTGGCGCGCCTCGCGACTCAAGTCCGTGACCAGGCAAGGCTCGTCGATCTGCACCTGCGCGACCGACTGGTCCGCCAGTGTTTTCAGGATTTGCCCGTACACCGGCAGCAACCTCTCTGCGATTCGGGCCAGGTCGAAGTCGGGGTACTTCGCCTTGCCCAGCAACAGGTAGGTGACCGGGCCAATCAGCACCGGCATGGGCTCGATGCCGACGATGCGCGCTTCGGCCAATTCGTCGAACAGCTTGCTGCTGCCGACGCGGAACCGCGTCCCTTCCTCGAACTCCGGCACGATGTAGTGGTAGTTGGTATCGAACCACTTCGTCATCTCCATGGCCGCGGCGTTCTTCGAGCCGCGCGCCATCGCGAAGCAGGTGTAGAGGTCCACGGTGTCGCCCTCCCAGCCGAAACGCTGCGGCACGCAGCCCAGCAGGCAGCTCATGTCCAGCATCTGGTCGTACAGCGAGAAATCGTTGCAGGGAATGCCGTCGATGCCGGCATCGCTCTGCAGTTGCCAGTGCCGCAGCCGCAGGTCTTTCGCGGTAGCTAGCAGCGCCTCGCGCGTGCCAACGCCTTTCCAGTAGTTCTCTTCCGCAAACTTGAGTTCGCGCTTCACCCCCACTCGCGGGAAGCCGAGATTGATGGCTCGTATCACAGTGTTCTCCTTCAAATCGTGGGATCACGTGAAGGAGCACGGAAAAGGCGCAATGCGGCCGCAGCGCGGCCAGCGCAATTTCCGGCCGCTCCTCCCGCGAGAGCCCAGAGCCGTTCATCGCACTTGCGTACGACGGCCGCGGCAGGTCTTCGGGCTTCCGGGCGGAGCGCGGTCAGGCGCCTTTTCTACTGGGCATCGCTTCCCAGGCCACGTGGCCCAGTGCTGGAGATGCCGGTCGTTCCCGGTTACCGCTGCGGGGCAGCTCCGGAATCGGTTGTTTCCAACCTCACCGGATTCCCTATTAAGCCAACTTGTTGAAGGTTGGCGCCGCTGGCGGAGCGGACGATAGGGGCGCGTACGTCACGCTGTCAACGTTCAGCCGCCCGGCGCGACTCCCGGCGCGGGAGTGGAGGCGGGCGCGCCCTTGTCTTTCACCATGTAGACCAGGAATTTCGCCGGCGCCGAACTACTGGCGTTGGCGGAAGTCACGTGCACGTCGCCGGGCGCTTCATGGAAGGTTTCACCGGCCTTCAGCGTGACGGGCGCGCTGCCTTGCACCTGCATGGTGACCGCGCCTTCGAGCACGTACACGAACACCGATGCATTGTGCCGATGCGGTTGTGAGACGCCGCCGGGCGGGTATTCGACCACCAGAACCAGCATTTCCTTGCCGGCAATGCCTTCGAGATCGCGGGTCATGACCTGCGTGGCTTTGGCGGGAGGGGCATTCTCCGCGGATAGGCAGATGCCCGAGATCATGGAAGCGACGATTGCGGTGACGATGAGAGTTTTCATTCGGCCTCCGGACTCGCTGACAGACGGCGCATTGTAGTATCCGCAACGCCTCACAGGGGGATCGAACATGAAGTCACGGCTGGCTGTGCTGTCTTTGGCTGCGTTGATGTCGGGTTTGGCGAGCGCACAAACTCGCGAAAAAGGTCCCTGGTGGCCGAATGCGCAATGGGGAGCGGCGGACGCGGCGGGTGGCTCCAACTGGATCACGCCCGACAAGGTGCGGAAGGCCACGACGCTCGTGAAGACGGGCCGAATCATCGAGCTCGGGCACGTGTACGAGCGTGGCATGCCACTCAATGGGAGTCGCAGCTACAACATCTTCATTCCCTCGTTCCCGACGCATGGGCCGATCCTCGATCGCGGTGTCGTCTTCAACGACGAGTACGTGGCGGCGGAGATAGGACAGGTAGGCACACAGTTCGACGGGCCGGGGCACGTCGGGCAACGCGTGAAGATGGCCGATGGCTCCGAGACTTTCGTGTTCTACAACGGTGTGCCGGCGGAAGAGATGCGTGGCCCGTACGGCTTGCGCAAGAACGGCGTGGAGAACGTGAAGCCCATTCTCACCCGGGGAATCTACGTGGATCTCGCGGCATTCAAGGGTGTGCCGACGCTGCCCGGTGACTACGAGGTCAAGGTGGCCGACGTGCAGGGCGCACTCGCCAAACAAGGTTTGAAAGAGAGCGACATCGAGCCCGGCGACGCGTTGCTGTTCAACATTGGCTGGTGGCGGCTGTGGCCCGACAGCAAGGTCGAGAGTGCGCCGCACGCGTATGCCGGACGCGAGCTCATCGACTGGATCATTGCACGCAAGCCTTCGATGATTGGCTCGGACGCAAACTTCGATGGTCCGGAGGCGCTGGTCCACACCGAAGTCACGATGAAGAACGGCATCTGGAATCTCGAGAATATGAACTTCGCGACACTCGAGAAAGAGACGACCTACAGGTTCATGTTCGTCTTCACGCCGCTGCCACTCAAGGGCGCCACGGGTTCGCCAGGCCGGCCCATCGCGGTTTTCTAGAATGTGACGGGCCGCGCCTGAAACTCCGACGTGCCGAAATACATTTCCAGGCCAATGCCCACGCCCCAGTTCGTGATGCGCTTTTCGGAGAGCTCTTCCCGCGGGAACGTGCAGCTGATGCGGGTCTCGAGCACCAGCCAGTCTCGCGCGACGGCAATGCGGTACCCGAGCTTCGCGCCGTAGTTTTCCGTCGGCACCGGTGAGTCGAACTCGCCGGTGGTGAAGATCTGCGCGGCGATTGCGCGTCGATTGGGCATTCCGCGCATGATGGTGAGCGAGGTGTAACCGCGCACGCCTTCGGTTTCCTGCGAGATGGTTCCCGACCCGGTCCAGCGCAGCAGCCAGCTATTCACGGCGCGTTCGATGTCCACGCGGCTGGTGAAGCCGAACTTCTCACTGTTCTGCCAGAAGGCCGTCTCGCGAAAGCTGTACAACGTTTTCCCGGAGGACCCGCGCAGGAAGCGATAACTGCCTTTCACGAACGGATCCAGCGGCGAGCGAAAACGGATGCCCGCGTCCGCTTCGAAATTGCCACCTTGTTTGGGCGAGCGATAACGGATGCCAAACAGGGTTTCGTCCTCTTCCACCGGCCCATACTGCTGCGCAAATGCACCCGATGCCGGAGTGCGCTCGGTCACGAACTCCTCGCGGTTCACGCGGCCGACGAACGCGTGCAGGCGGCTGTTCAAATGCGGCAGGGGCACGTCCACGTCGAAGCGCAAGCGCGGCTGCAACCCTTCGAATTTGTCCCACAGCAGCGCCGGCGAAATCGAGCCGCTGGTCTGTTGATAGAGTGTTTCGTCGCCGGCTTGAGAACCGAACCAGCCATCGACGCGCATCGCCGAGCGCCAAACGGCATTCCACACGCCGAGGTGCGCGCGGTCGACGAACGGGACGTGAACCGGATCAGCGATTTCGTATGCGAATTCCGGAGGTGGCGAGTACTCGTCAGAGCGATCGATGCCGGCACCCGGATCGTCACTGAGCACATCGAGGTTCGTGACCCTGACCGAGATGATGGTGGGATCGGGAGGCGTGGTATCAGCGGTGCCGGGTTGATGCTCAGGCGTGACTGCGGGTTCCTGCGCCAGCGCGAGCATTGGCAGAAACATCCAGCAGACAAGATTTATTCGCGCCCATCGACACACCATTATTTCTCCGTGTGACGAGCATGGCAGTTGTGGGTGGGCGAAAAGGTCGGAGGACTGCTCCGACGGGGGAGGACAATTCCCACAAGATGGCGGGGGAATCCTTATTTAGACTGCTCCGAAACCCAAGGCCGCAGGATCTCAACATGGCAAACACGGTTATCAGGAGCGCCATCGTCACCGGCGGGTCCCGTGGCATCGGCGCGGCAATCGTCAGGCGCCTGGCGGCGGACGGGTTCGCGGTCGCCGTCAATTACGCGGGCAACGCCGTCGAAGCCGAAAAGACTGTCGAGCAGGTTCGCGTGGCGGGCGGCAAGGCCATCGCGGTGCAGGCTGACGTCAGCAGTGGTGACGCCATGCGCCGGTTGTTCGATGCCACCGAGGCCGCGAAGCGATTGCGTTCCGGCGGACGCATCATCAGTTTTTCATCGAGCGTGGTCGGGCTCTATCAACCCACGTACGGCGTGTACGCGGCCACCAAGGCGGCGGTGGAAGCCATGACGCATGTGTTGGCGAACGAGATGCGCGGGCGGAACATCACCGTGAATGCGGTGGCTCCCGGGCCCACCGCCACGGACCTGTTCCTGACCGGCAAACCGCAAGAGCTCGTGGATCGCATCGGCAAAGCCGCGCCGCTCGAGCGCCTGGGCCAGCCGGACGATATCGCCGCCGCCGTCGCGTTCCTCGCCGGGCCGGATGGCGCATGGATCAACGGCCAGGTGCTGCGCGCGAACGGCGGCGTCATCTAGTTAGCCTTGCTGGTCGAAGGTGGCGGGCCGGAGAACTCCGTTTCGAGCACCACCTGCACCTCATCACCGATTCCAAACGTGGTGCCAGGCGCGGGGATGCCATAGCTCACGCCGAAGTCCGAGCGCTTGAACGATCCCCGGGCGGAGAAGCCGATCCGCGCGCGAGGTTCCATCGGGTGCGATGCGTATCCGCCGTTATAGCTCGCGTCGAGCACGAGGGGCTTCGTCACGCCGTGAACGGTGAGATCGCCGTGCAGTCGAAATGAGTTCTTGCCCGTGACTTCGACGCTCGTCGAGCGAAAGGACATGGCCGGGAATTTCTCCGCATCCAGCCAGTCCTTGCCCGCCAGGCTGTCGAGAAAGCCCGACGGAGCGTTGTCGGCCTGGATCGAACGCGGATCGATGTTCACATCGACGCGCGACGCAGCCAGGCGCGCCGGGTCGAAATCGAGTTTCGCGTCGATGCTCGTGAAACGGCCCGTGTAGGTTGAAAAGCCCAGGTGACTCACGCGAAACACGAGGCTGGTGTGCAACTTGTCGATTTGGTACGCGCCTTTCGGCACCGCGGCGGGGGCGTTCTGGTCGAGGGCGGTGGCGAGCGGGGCATAGGCCGCAAGCGCGAGGGTGGCAAAAGTGGCTAAACGACGCATGTTCCTGACTCCTTGAATTTGGGGGGTTCAGGAGTTGGTCGATTGGGCGGCCGGGAAATCGACAGGGGGTCAGGCACCGATTCCTAGAAAACGGTGCCAGGCACCGTTTTCTAGGAATCGGTGCCTGACCCCACGCGCATCGTACGGCGCGTGGTTGAAAAATTGTGTACTTCGGCAAGATCCTGGAGGTACGCGCGCAAATGATCGCCGATCTCCCGGACATCATCTTCCGTGCCGTGAATGAACGACGACTTGCGCCTGCGCATGAACGGCAGGCCGAGCGCGTAGAGTCCGGGCACCGCGGCCACGCCGCCGTCATGGCGCAACTGTCGCTTGCGATCGAGCGCCGGCACCTGCAGCCAGGAGTAGTCAGGCCGAAAGCCCGTGGCCCAGATCACGGTGCCGATGCGCCGGTCGTTCAGGCTGAGGCTCAAGCGTGGCTGCTCATCGACGCGCGTCGCGGCAAACCGCTCGGACGGAGCCGCCAGGTGGCGGTTCACGCTGCGCGCGACCCAGGCATCGATGGTGTCGAGCAGGCGTGCGAGCTTGAGATCGGCCATCGAGCAGTGGTTGCGCAGCGACCCCGAGAACTGCGCCACGCCATCGTTGACGCCCACGAGACGCCCCACCATGTTCACGCCGCGCTCCGTGAGCGTGTTCAGGTCGAGCGTCGCGCGTTCGGGAGTGCCGATCAATTGCGGCGAGGGCACGCGCCGCGCGCGCGCGATGTCATCCACCGCGTCGTAGCGCTGATCGAGAATGCCCACGGCATCCATCCAGCGCTGGATGTCGAGGCCGCGATACAGGCGCGGCATGCGGATGTGTTCGCCCACGGCGAGCGTGACTTCGCGGCCCGAGGCGCGAATCTCATGCGCCAGTTGCAGGCCGGTTGCCGATGCGCCGACCACCAGCACGCCGCGGTCGTCGAGCTCGTGCGGATTGCGATAGTCCCTGGACGACATCGCGCGCAGCGATTTCGGAAGCGCGCTCGCGCAAGCCGGGATGTTAGGCAGGTGGTGTGCGCCGTTCGCCAGCACGACGGCACGGCAGCGCCACTGACCCCGCTGAGTCACCACCCGAAAGCCGCCCTCGGCCTCGCGGACCGAAACCACGGTCGTCGCCGTTCGTACCGGCGCGGCGACTGCGTGCGCGTAGCCGTCGATGAAGTCGATGACTTCGGGCATGGTCATGAATCCGTCGGGTTCGCCGCCGGTGTAGCGGTAGCCCGGCAGGCGGCTTTGCCAGTTCGGCGTCAACAGCCGCAGGGAATCCCAGCGCTCGTGGCGCCAGGAGTTCGCGATCTCGCCGCGTTCGAAAACGACGTGATCGATCGCCTGCTGCGAGAGCCAGGCGCTCATCGCGAGCCCCGAATGCCCGGCACCGATGACGACGACGTCAACCGTGCCGGCGAGTGGATAGCGCCACGCGCGGCGGTGACCCAGCCCGTCGATCATCCCGGGAATCACCGGATCTCGACCGACACGTTGGTGGGGTTGGTGACGATGTCGAACACCGCCGAACGCTTCTGCGACTGCGCCACCAGTGCGGCGATCTCGTCCTTCGTCGCGTCCGCATCGATGCGGAACACCACCTTGATGCCGTCGAACCCGTTGCGTACATCGCTGTCGATGCCGAGGATTCCCTGCAGGTCCATGCCGGCCTCGAGCGTGGCTTCGACCGAGCGCAGTTGAATCTGGCGGTTCTGCGCCACGGCCGCGATGCCCGCCGTGAGGCAGGAGGCGAGGCCGACGAGCACGTATTCCACCGGCGTCGCGCCCTTGTCTTCGGACGCGAAGATCGCCGGATGATCGGCGTCGTAGTTGAACTCGGTCTTGTGCGACTGCTCCGCGCCGAGGCCGTAGAACTTCTGGACGCTCGAGCGGCTGTGCGTGCCGTTGACCCAGGTGCAGGTGGCGCGCCACTTGAACGCGGCAGCTTCGGGGGCGGCCGTCAGCGCCTCGCGGGCGCCCAGCAGGGCTTCGACATTGACTCCGTTGTCGACCTTTATCGCAGTCATTTTCATGGGCTTGCTTCCTGATGTGTGGGCCAGCCGGCGGCTGGCATGAGGAGAGCATTGCGGATGGCCGTTGGACCGGGCGTGGGAGAGGGCGTGGAAATGGGGACATTCCTCGTTTCCTAGCAAACGGGGACGGACCTCGGCGGCGGAGCGTCAGCGCGAGACGGAGAGGCTCCCGGCGCGGAGAGGAGGGCGCGCTCGCTTCGCTCGCGTCCGCTCGCGCGAGGCGGCGCGTCCAGAGCTGTCAGCGTTCAATTATTGGGCGGACAATCACTACTGTGTGGCTAAGAACCACCAGGAGTACCTGCGCGCTTAGCGCCTCGCGCTCGCCGCCCTCCACTTCGCGCCAGGAGCCTATCCGTCTCGCGCTGACGCGCCAACGTCTGAGCCCTGTCCCCGTTTGCTAGGAAACGAGGAATGTCCCCATTTCCCACGCCGCTTCCCACGCTCAGGCCCACGGCAGGGCGCCAGGATTCGGGCCAAGGAGACATTCATGGCCCGCCATCCCTTTCCATCGGTTATCGACATCTCGCATCCCGAACGCGCGCAGACGCATCGGGAGATAGACGCCGCCTGCCGCGAGTCGGGCGTATTTCAGATCGTCGGCCACGGCATCGACGCGCGGCTCATTGCCACGCTGCGCCGCCAGATGCGCGCGCTGTTCGCGCAAGCGCCCACCGTGAAGCGCGCGATCTCGCGCACCGCGGAAAACCACTGGGGCTTCTACGACCGCGAACTGACGCGCTACACGCGCGACTGGAAAGAGGTCTACGACTACGGTCCGCCGGATGGTGACGTCATCGTGCCGCAATGGCCCGCGGAGCTGCCAGCGTTCAAGCCCGTGATCCAGGCGTACTACGCGCAATGCGAAACGCTCGCGCTGCGGTTGCTGCGCGTGCTGGCGCGCAATCTCGGAATGCCCGCGGACTTTCTCGACGCGCATTTCTGCCCGCAACATACGAGCTTCCTGCGCCTGAACTATTACCCGCGATGTGTGAGGGATCTCGCCAGCCACCTCGGCGTCAATCCGCACACCGACGCCGGCGCGATCACGCTGCTGTTGCAGGACGAACAGCAGGGGCTGCAGGTTTTCCACGAGAACGTGTGGTGGCCCGTCGAGGCGGGCCCGGACGCGCTGCTCGTCAACCTGGGCGATATCGCGCAGGTGTGGTCCAACGACAAATACGTCGCCCCGCTGCACCGCGCAATCGTCCACTCCGCCGTGGAACGCTTCAGCGTGCCGTTCTTTCTCAATCCGGCGTACAGCGCGGAGTACGCGCCGCTGCCGTCGGTGGTGGATGCGCGCCACCCGCCGCGCTATCGCCCGATCAACTGGCGCGAGTTTCGCGGCGCCGCGCGGCCGGCGACTTACGCCAATGGCGGCGAATACGTCCAGATCAGTCACTACGCAGTCTGAAGGCAAGGAGAAGCCATGGCATTCATCGACATCATTCCGGAAGGCGACATCGGCGACGACGTGCGAGCCATGTACGACCGGCAGCAATCACATTGGGGATTCATCCCTAACTACGCCAAAGTGTTCTGCCATCGGCCCGAGATCATGGGGCTGTGGGCGGCGCTGCAGGCGGGCATCAAGCGCCACATGGACAAGCGGCGCTTCGAGCTGATCACGTTTGCGGCCTCGCACACCCTGCGCAGCACGTTGTGCGCGCTGGCGCACGGCAAGGCGTTGACCGCGTTCTTCTCCATGGAGGACATCCAGGCCATGGCCCGCGGCGCGTCGCCGGCATCGTTGACCGACGCGGAGGCGGCGATGATGGCGTTCAGCCGCAAGGTCGCGCGCGGCGCCTACCTCGTAACCTCGGCGGATGTCGACGAGTTGAAGAAGCACGGCTTCACGGATGGCGAAGTGTTCGATATCGCGGCGGCCGTGGGCGCGCGGGCGTTCTGGACCAACGTCATCGAGTCCCTGGGCGTGGAGCCCGAGCCCCCATTCCTCGAACTGGAGATGGAGTTCCGCAAGACGCTGACGGTGGGCAGGCCCATCGGAGATGGAAATGGTGCCAGGCACCGATTCCTAGGAAACGGTGCCTGACCCCATTCGCTGCTTGAACATGCCGGGCTGGTAACCACCGGCCTCGACGCGGAACGTGCAGTTGATGCGGTTCCACGTGTTGATCACGGTGATGGCGAGCACGAGCTTCACCAGCTCCGCGTCCTTGAACTTCGCACGCGCCGCTTCGTACGCTTCATCCGGCACTTGGCCGTCGACGAGCCGCGTAACCGCCTCGGTCAACGCCAGCGCCGAACGCTCGCGCTCACTATAAAGATGCGCGGCTTCGCGCCAGGCGGCCAGCACGTACAGGCGCTGCTCGGTCTCGCCGGCGGCGCGCGCGTCCTTCGAATGCATGTCCAGGCAATACGCGCAGCCGTTGATCTGCGACGCGCGCATCTTCACGAGCTCGAGCAGGTTGTGCTCGAGTCCGGATTCGTTGACGTGCGTGCTGAACGCGAACAGCGCCTGGGAATCCGCAGGCGAAGCTTGCAGCCAATTGAGTCGGGTCATGGTTTGCTCCTTTTCCATATGTGCACCCCATAGACGGGCCACTCACTCGAGTTGTGACACTTGCGCGGAAAAGGAATCGAACCCGTGCAGCTTGTCGGGATTCAGGATGCTGAAGACGTCGAGGATCTTGCGGCCATCGGTGCGGATGGTCAGCGCGGACAAGGGCCTTCCCTGGAAGAAGATGGCGAGGCCCGGCTCCGCGTTCACCGTCACGATGCGAAATTCCAGCTCGCCCAAGTATTGCCGGAACACCCCGACGGCGAAACGCGCGATGCGCTCGGCGCCGATCACGCGCTTCTTCGCGGCACGCGCGCGGCCGCCGCCATCGGAAGTCCAGGTGGCATCGTCGGCCACCAGTTTCACCAGCGTCTTCTGATCCTGCGTCTGTATCGCGTGCACGAGCTGGTTCAGCAGATTGGCGTGCGCCGCCGCGTTCACATGGATGCGCGGCTTGCCGTCGCGCAGATGCTTGCGCGCGCGGCTCACGATCTGGCGGCACGTGGTTTCACTCTTGCCGAGGATCTGCGCGATATCCCCGTAGTCGGAATCGAACACCTCGCGCAGCAGCAGCGCGGCGCGCTCCTCCGGCGTCATGCGTTCGAGCATCGCGAGGAATGCCACGGAGAGATCGGAGGCAAGTTCCGTGGCGTGATCCGCGGGCGGCGCCGTTTCGGCGAGCATCGGTTCCGGCAGCCACGGGCCCGTGTACGCCTCGCGTTCGGTCTTGAGCTGGCGCAGCCGGTCGATGGCGAGCCGCGTGGTGGTGGTGACCAGCCACGCTTCGGGCGCGCGGATGTCATCGCGGGACGCGCGATTCCAGCGCAGCCACGCTTCCTGCACCAGGTCGTCGGCCTCGGCGCGCGTCCCGAGCATGCGGTAGGCAATGCCCCACAGGCGCGGCCGGTGCTGCTCGAACTCGGTTTCGGAGGTCATGACAGGAAGACGAGCGAGTCCCCTCGGTTGTGACAATTCCCACGCTGGCTCCAACGGTGGGGGGTCAGGATATCCAAAAGGAGATTCTCATGGCCCGTTACCAGAACGCTCGCTCCCACGGTCGGGCTTCAGGATGCGTCCAACCCAAGGAGATCCTCATGGCCCGGTACCAGAACATTCTCGAAACCATCGGCAACACGCCCGTGGTCAAGCTCAACAAGCTCGCGCCGCATGGCGTGAACGTCTACGTGAAAGTGGAATCCTTCAACCCGATGGGGTCGGTCAAGGACCGCATGGCGCTCGCGATCATCGAAGACGCCGAACGCAGCGGTGCTCTGAAAGCCGGGCAAACCGTCATCGAAGCCACCAGCGGCAACACCGGCATCGGCCTCGCGATGGTGTGCGCGCAGAAGGGCTATCCACTCGTGGTGACGATGGCGGAGAGTTTCAGCGTCGAGCGCCGCAAGCTGCTGCGATTCCTGGGCGCGAAAGTAGTGCTCACGCCCGCGGCCGAGAAAGGCAGCGGCATGCTCGCGAAGGCGGTCGAACTTTCGATGACGCACGGCTGGTTCCTGTGCCGGCAGTTCGAGAACCCGGCCAATGCGGACGTGCACTCGCGCACCACGGCGCGCGAGATCATCCGCGACTTCGCCGATCAGCGGCTCGATTACTTCGTGACTGGCTTCGGCACGGGTGGCACGTTGAAAGGCGTGGCGCGCGAACTGAAGCGCTCGCGGCCGGGCACGCGCATCATCGCGGCGGAGCCTGACAACTCGCAGGTGTTGGGCAGCAAGATCCCGCAGGCTCGCGACACCATGGGCGGACCTGCGGGAAGCCACCCGCGATTTCGCCCGCACCTCATGCAGGGCTGGGCGCCGGATTTCATTTCAACGCTGACCGAACAGGCCGTGGAAGCGGGGCTCATCGACGAGATCGTGCCGGTGGCGGGTAACGATGCGCTGCGCATGTCGCGCGAGCTCGCACGGCAGGAGGGGATTTTCGTCGGCACGTCGAGCGGGGCGACTCTGGCGGCGGCGCTCGAAGTCGCGCGACGCGCGCCGACGGGCTCCAACATGGTGTGCATGCTGCCCGACACGGGCGAGCGATATCTCTCGACGCCGCTGTTCGAACACATCGGCGAGGAGATGACGGCGGAGGAGTGGGAGGTGTCGCGCTCGACGCCGCTGTGCCGGTTCGATGCGCCCTCCGTGCCAGCGCCGGCGGTTGCGGTCGCCGCTGACAAGGTCGCGGTGGATCCGGCCGCGGCGCGCTTCGTCAGCGAGATCGTGGAGAAAGAGCCGATCGTGATGTTCGCGCTCGAGTGGTGCGAGTTCTGCTGGTCGGTGCGCAAGCTGTTCACCAAGTCAGGCATTGCGTATCGAAGCGTCGACGTGGATTCCGTCGAGTTCCAGAAGGAAGACCTCGGTGGAAAAATTCGCGGCGTGCTCGCGGATCGCACGGGAGCGAAAACGCTGCCGCAGGTGTTCGTGGGCGGCGAGCACATCGGCGGTGCCACGGATGTTTTTGATGCATGGCGGAATGGCACGCTGCAGCAGCGCCTCGACCAGCGCGGCGTGAGTTACAACCGCGAAGTCACACTCGATCCCTACTCGCTGCTGCCCAAGTGGCTGCAGCCGCGCAAGAGCGCATGACGGTGCCGGGCCGGGAAACCGGGAAAACTTCATGAACCTTTCACGATTTCTCACGCAGGTACCGATGTCAGTTCGCGCCGACGCCGAATGGTACCGGCGTGAACATGTTGTGCGCTGGAGAACGCAGGTAGCCTTGGCGGCCCAAGTCATTGGAGCCGCCCATGCTCGATCACACTGGAATCGTGGTGACCGATCTTCCCAGGGCCCGCAGATTCTACGACGCGGTCGCAACAGCGTTGGGCCTCGGCATCGTCCAGCCGCATAAGGATTTCTTCTTGTTAGGCCGCGGCGCCGACGAGATTCCTTATCTCTGGATCGGGACGCTGCGCCCGTCGTACTGGGTCGATGGTTCGCGCGCCGGCATCAACCAGATGCACGTGGCGTTCGCGGCGAAAGACAACGCCACGGTCGACGAGTTCTATCGAGCCGCGTTGGCCGCCGGTGGCCGTGACAACGGCAAGCCCGGTCCGCGACAGGGAGTGAACCCGTACTACGGCGCGTTCGTGCTGGATCCGGATGGGAACAACATCGAGGCCGTCTCGCGCGCATGAAATGGGGTCAGGCACCGTTTTCTAGGAAACGGTGCCTGGCACCATTATTCCGGTGGCGGCCGGCGCCAACGTTTTCCCGGTTTCCCGGCCCGGCACCGTAGTCCGCCGGAACTCCATCACCCAATTGCTCTCCCAGGTCTTGCCGGCGTCGTATGAGAACGCCTGTTCCCAGCGAGCGGACTTGGGCGTGATCTGCGACCAGGTGAAGCGTGTACGCACCTGCTTGCCGTTGATCTCGCTGTCCGAATAAAAGTTGCCGACGCCGTTCTCGAACCGACCCTTCACCGGCGGGTCGAGCGTGCCGTGCGGCGCGCGCCCGTCCACCCACCAGATCGCCCATTCCGATGTGGCCGGATCGTACGTGCGCATCGCGACGCCGCGCGTGTCGCCGCCGGGCCGATGGAACAGGCAATCCTCGACATTGCCGAGGCCGCCGAGAATGGGCCGCGCGTTGGCCGTGCCCTCGAACTCATACCACTCGCCGGTCGCGCGCTTGACGCGGTGATGGACGTTCCAGTCGCCGAACTCGAAATCAAAGTCGCTGGCGCCGGCGAAGGCGGCCGATGCAAAGACGAGGGCGAGAAATCCTAGGGCGATGCGAAGAATCTTCACGAAAAAATCTCCCTTGAGCGGTGCGCGGAACTCTAGCTGAGCGGCGTGCTTCGGCCTACCATCGCAGCCATGAAGTTGAGCCGAAGGGAGCAGGGGTGGCGGGTTTTCGCGATCGCAATGATCGCGTCCCTGCTTGGGGTCGGGCCGGGCGCGAATGCCGCCGCCAAGAAGCCTGCGAACGTTCCCGAGATCAAATCCGCCGCCGCGCTCATCGTCGACGGCAACAACGGTGAGGTCATCTTCGAGCGGAAGGCCGCGCTCGTCACGCCCATCGCGTCCATCACCAAGCTCATGACCGCGCTCGTCGTGCTCGACGGCCAGCAGTCGCTCGACGACGTCATCACCATCACCGCCGCCGATCGCTGGAAGGGCAAGGGCGCGTTCTCGCACATCCCGAACGGCGCGAAGCTGACGCGCGGCGACCTCATGCGCCTCGCGCTCATGGCCTCGGAGAATCTGGCGGCGCGCTCGCTCGGGCGCAACTACCCGGGCGGCCTGCCTGCGTTCGTCAAGACGATGAACCTGAAGGCCAAGGCGCTAGGAATGACGCAATCCCACTTCGATGACCCGTCCGGGCTCTCGAGCCTCAACGTGTCCAGTGCGCGCGATCTCGTGAAGCTCATCAACGCCGTGTCGCGCGACTCGCGCATCCGCGAGTTCTCGACGTTGCGCAGCCACGAAGTCCGCTTGGGCAAGCAGATGTTCATGTATCGCAACACCAATCTGCTCATCGGCAAGTCCGACTGGGACATCCTCGTGCAGAAGACCGGCTTCACCAACGATGCCGGCCAGTGCCTGGTCATGGAAGCGACCATCGACGAGCGCCCCGTCATCATGGTGTTCCTGAATTCATTCGGGAAGCTGACGCGTACCGCGGACGCCAGGCGCGTGCGTAAGTGGATGCAGGCGCAAAATCCGACGAGCGTGGCTAGCGCGGGAACCGCGGCGAAGTAGACGAGGCGGGTGCCCGCTCAGATTTGGTGCGCGAAAACCTTCTTCGCGGCCAGCGCGAAAAACCCCAGGACCAATCCCCAGAACGCCGAGCCCAGTCCGAACAGCGCCAGCCCCGAGGCAGTCGCGAGGAAGGTCAGGATCGCCGCGTCGCGTTCGTCCTTGACGGTCAGCATGTTTTCCATCGAGCCCACGAGCGCGGGAATGAGCGCGAGCCCGGTCAGCACGGCGATGACCGCATGTGGCAACGCCAGGAACAGGCGCACGAGCGCGGAAGCGAAGATGGCCAGCAGTAGATAGTACCCGGCGTAGATCACCGCCACCATCCAGCGCTTCGCCTTGTCGGGATGCGCATCTTCGCTCGTGACCAGCGCCGCGGTGATCGCGGCGAGGTTGACGGCATGCGCGCCGAACGGTGCGAGCAACAGCGACAACGCGCCGGTGCTCACGATGAGCGGTCCCGGCTTCGGTTCATAGCCGGCGTTGCGCAACACCATCAATCCCGGCAGGTTCTGCGACACCAGCGTGACCAGGAACAGGGGCAATGCGAGGCCGATGATCGTTCGCGCGTCGCCCGACGGCAGGGTTGGCAGGAGCTGACCGAACACCGCGCCGGGTGGTGGATCTCCCGCATCGCCGCGGATCAGCGTGAGCGCGATGGCGGTGACCAGCACCAGCAGCAGCGCGTACAGCGGGACACGCCGCCGGGCGACGACGAACACGCCGACCAGCAATGCCACTAACAACGCGTCCTCGGCTGCGAGCCTGAAGGCCGCGAGACAGAACGGCAGCAGAACGCCCGCGAGCATTGCCGACGCGATGGAGCCGGGAATGCGTGCGGCGAGCCGGCCGAGCGCGGGCACGAGGCCGAGCACGATCATCAACAGCGCGGCAACCATGAAGATGGCGATGGCGGTTGGCCACGTGAGGCCGGGCGGTGCCGCTGCGAGCAGGGCCGCGCCAGGCGTCGACCAGGCCAGCACGATGGGCATGCGCAGTTTCAGAGATAGCGCTGCGCCACCGACAGCGAAGCCGAGACATAGCGCGGTGACCGCCGAACCCGTCTGCTCGACCGAGGCGCCGAGTGTTTGGAATGCCTGCACCACCAGCGCGATGGTGCCGCCGAAGCCGACCACCGTGGCGATGAGTGCCGAGGACCAGGAGTGCAGCGGCGGCAGTTGTTTGAACATGCGCAATAGAGTGCCAGAGATTCCCCGCGCGTTCCCACGTCAGGGCTGACCCCTTTTGCTAGGAATTGGGGGCTGCCCCCATTTCCGCGAGCAATGCACGCGCCGCGTGCGGATTGCGCTCCTTTGCACCACTGATGAAGTACAGGAACACATCTCCGTCGCGTGACAACGTCTGCGCCCGTTCACGCCAGCGCGCGAGCGCGGCGGGTGTGTAGCCTTTTGGTGCGCTGGCCTTCGTACCCATCACGCGCAGGTAGCTGAAGGGCGCGGTTCGCGCCTCGATGCGTGGGTATTCCGAATCGCCGGCTTCGACGACAGCGACCTGGTGTTCGCGCGCCAGCGCTGCGAACTCATCGCAGTCGAAGCTCGCGTGACGCACCTCGAGCGCGTGTCGCAGCGCGCGGCCCTCGACCTTGCGCGGCAGCAGCGCGAGGAATTCCGCCAGCTCCTCCGCGTCGAAGTGCTTGGTCGGGGCGAGCTGCCAGTTGATCGGGCCCAGCTTGGCGCCGAGATTCAGCACTCCGCTTGCGAGGAAACGTTCGACGCTCGACGCGCCCTCGGCGAGGCGCTTGCGCTGTGTCACGAATCTCGGCGCCTTGACGCTGAACACGAATCCATCCGGCGTCTCGTCGTGCCACTTCTGAAACGTCGCGGGTTTCTGCAAACCGTAGAACGTCGAGTTGATCTCGATCGAGGTGAGCTCGCGGCTTGCATAGTGCAGCTCGCGCGTTTGCGTCAAACCCTTGGGGTAGAAGCTGCCGCGAGCTGGCGCGAAGTTCCACCCGCCGACGCCCACGAAAATCATGCCGGCTTTATGTGTTGCCATGCCCCGAGCTTACCGGTGGTTTGACTGAACCGCCTACATACGCCTCGTGGGAGGGCGCAGATAGTGAATGGCCATTCAAACGAGGACTCCACAATGAATTTCGTCATCTGGATCGTAATGGGCGGTGTCATTGGCTGGGTCGCAAGTCTGATCATGCGTACCGATGCGCGGCAGGGCATCATTCTCAATATCGTCGTGGGCATCGTTGGTGCGTTGTTAGGTGGATGGTTCATTTCACCGCTGGTGGGGTCGGCCACGATCAACCAGGGTGACTTCAGCATCGCGGGCCTTGGCGTGTCATTGCTCGGCGCAGTGCTGCTGCTGGCGGCGGTCAATTTCTTTCGCAAGGCGGGCGCGCCATAGCCGCGACGCTGCCGATGCACCGGCCGGACGCCGGTCGGATGCTAGACTCGCTGCCCATGTCTACAGCGGTTCCTGATTCGACTCTGGCTCCACCCACCTATTGGCAGGGCCTGTTCAGCCTTCCGCGTTCTATCTGGATGCCCATCATCGCGATGTCGGTCATCGCCGTTGGCGCGTTCTTCTTCAACGAATGGACCGTCAGGCGCATCGAATCGAGCGCCGCCACACTGGCGTTGCTGACTTCGGCTCACAAGGACCTCGCCGAGTTTCAAACTCGTGTCGTGAACGCGGAGGCGGGCCAGCGCGGCTTTCTGCTGAGCCACGATCCACAGGCACTGGTTCGTTATGAGGATTCCCTTGCTCTTCTGGCAGTGGTCGGAGAGCGGTTGCGATTGTTTGCGGCCGATGATCCAGAGCTGCTGCCGAAAGTGCAGAAACTGGAATCGCTGCGGGCGCAGGAAATTGCGCACTTGCGAGGCACGCTCGTCAAGGCGCAGCAGACCCCGTCCGACGACGCGGCGACAATCGCGCGCAATGCGGCCGGAAGCGGCTTGATGGATGACTTCGGCACCGCGGCTGAAGAGCTGCGCGCGGTGCTCGAGAATCGGGTCGTGCACCGCCTGGCGGAAACGGCCAGGAATGCCCAATTGACCCGCGTCGCTTTTGCAGCGCTCACCTCGTTGCTGCTGCTCCTGCTCTTCGTGGCCGTGAGACTGCTGGTCACCGACTTCTGGCGCCAGGAATCCGCGCGACGGGAGCAGACCGACGAGCGTCTTCGTCTCGAGGATCTCGTCGCCGAACGGACCACCGAACTCTCGAACCTCACGGCTCACCTGCAAACCGCCGCCGAGCAGGAGAAGGCGACGCTCGCGCGCGATCTGCACGACGAGTTGGGCGGCCTGCTGACCGCCGCGAAGATGGACCTCGCGTGGTTGCAGGGACGCGCGAGCGCCAAGGAACCAGAGGCGCATGCCAAGCTTGCCGCGCTCGCCAGCGTGCTCGATGACGCGATGGGAGTGAAGCGGCGCGTGGTGGAGAACCTGCGCCCCGCGTTGTTAGACCACTTCGGTTTGCCGGCCGCCTTGCAATCCTACTTCGAGGACACCTGCAAGAAGGCAGGTATCAACTTCATTGCGAAGATTCCCGACGATTTCGAGCAGCTGAACCAGGACCTGGCCATCGCCTTGTTCAGGGTCGGCCAGGAATCCCTGACCAACATCCTGAAACACGCCAAAGCCGAAAACGTCGAACTCACATTGATGCTGGACGACAGCCGTTACCGGATCCAGATCAGCGACGATGGCGTGGGCATCGCCCCAGAAAGGCTCGATGGCACGCGCTCCCACGGACTGGTGGGCATGCGTCATCGCATCGAAAGCTTGGGCGGCAAGTTCACCATCAACTCGAACGCACCGCATGGCACGCGTATCGCGGTTGTCGTTCCCCGCGTTCGCGGGCGCTAAGCGACACCCAGTCTGGCCAGCGGCCCGCTGCGCCACTTCAGGATCAGCGGCACCACCTGGTCGAACTGCCGGATCTTGTCCAGGAAATGATCGGCACCCGCCGCGAGGCAGCGTTGCCGCACCAGGGGCAGCGCATGGTTGGTCAGCATGATGATCAGCGATGGCAGGGCGGTGATCCAGCGCCTGCGCGCATCGCGCACGGCACCGATTCCGGTGCCGTGCCGCAGTTGCACGTCGAGCACCAGGATATCGAAGTCAGTGGCCTCGATGTGATCGTGCGCCTCGAGCTCGGTCTCCGCGGTCGCTACCACGCTCATCTCGCCTGGAATGTGCAGCAGATCGGTCAGCCGCGTCCTGAGGGGAGCGAAATCCTCCACCAGCAGGATGCGCAACGGGTTCATTGGACGATGCTGTTCCGTACAGCATAGGTGGTGATGTCGGCATTGGTCTTCATGCCCATCTTCTCGAGCAGGCGAGTCCGATAGGTGCTCACGGTTTTCACGCTCAAGGAAAGTTTGGCCGCAATGCCGCTGACCGTGCGGCCTTCGGCGAGCCGGCAGAAAATCTGAAACTCGCGCGCGGACAGCATGCTGTGAGTGGGTTGGTCACTATGGGTATGCATGCCGCTGACCAGCAGATCCGCGAGCTCCGAACCCACGTAGCGGCCGCCTCGCGCAACGATGCGAATTGCACGCAGCAACTCCTCTTCATCGACACCTTTGCCGATAAACCCTTTGGCGCCGGCGCGCAGCACATTGATGCCGAACTGCCGCTCCGGGTATCCGCTGACTACCAACACCGAGAGCGTCGGATGCCGGATACGTGCCGACTTGAGCACGTCCAGGCCCGACATGTCCGGCAGCGACAGATCGAGCAGCAACAAATTGCAGGGGTGCGCGTCGAGCGCGGTGAGCGTCTCCCGGCCCGTGCGGCACTCGGCGACTACCTGCAGGTCGGGATGCTGCGCGATCAGTTTGCAGAGGCCCGATCTCACGAGATGGTGATCGTCGGCGATGATCAGGTTTAGTGCTGGCATAGGCTTCTGCAGGTGGGTGAAAAATCAGTATCACCCCTTGTGGCGGCTGCCGATGTCAGCTGGCGCCTACGTGGCCTAATAAAAAGGGGCAGCCGTCGACGAATTCGGCGGCTGTCCCGGCCCTTTCGGGCGTTTCACTCGATCGCGGGAGTTACTTGATCGCGATCTGGTTGTCGACCTTCTTCACACCCGTGACCGCCTTGGCAATTTCGCCGGCGGCGCTGCGCGAAGTGCTGTTACCGACGAAGCCGGCCAGCAACACGACGGAGTGCTGAGTTTCAACGTTGATCTCGTGCGCCTTGGTGCGCTCATCGGCGATCAGCGCGGACTTCACCTTGCTCGTGAGCGCGGCATCATCGGTCGCTTCACCCGTGGTGCGCTTCTCGCCCTGCACCAGGAGGTTGTTGTCCACGGCCGTGACACCGTTGACCTTGCGCGACAGTGCGACTGCCTGCTGGCGTTCCGCATTGGAACCGACGAAGCCGTTGAGCTGGACGCGGCCTTTGAAGACTTCGACGTCGATGTTGTGGGCCTTGGTCAGCGAGTCGGTGACCAGGGCGGTGTTCACTTGAGTGCTGATGACGCCGTCATCGATGGTCTCGCCCGCTGATTTCTGCGTGCGCGTCGATGTGCAGGCCGTTGCCACCAGCAATGAGACAGCCGCAAGCGTCAAAAAGCGGGTATTGGGAATCTTCATCTGAACTCTCCGAGGAATGTGTGTTTGTTCGAGAGCGCGCACCTTGTTCCTATACGTGCGTTTGCACCGTCGGTGGTTGAGTGCCAAGGCTGTAGGACGGACCGGTAAAAAGTCCTTAAGGCCGGTAGTCCCTGAGACTGCGTCTAACAACTAACAACATGGCCGCTTGATACTGGAGAAGCAGCCTTGATTCCAAACACTGCCCGCGTCACCGCGAAGCGACGCAGCAAGAACTCATAGAGCAGCACGCAGGTGATCAGGGTCGTACCAAGCACCACCCAGTATTTGATCCACGGACCCCAAGGCTGCTGGATGACCGTGAACGCAATCATGATGATCACGGTCTGGTGCAGGATGTACACCGGGTAGCTGGCGTCGCGCGCCCAGGTGAGCAGGCGATTGCCGAAGCTCAAGTGCTGGCGGCCGAAACCCAGAAAAACCATCAGCCACGTCCAGGTGAACACGTTGGCGAACACGGAGTCCGCGGGCGTGTCGCGATCGATGACGCCCACCTCGATGAGCGTGAGCCCGCCCAGCAACACCACGAGACCCGCTGCCAGCGACCAGCGCCGGTACTTCGCAAACCAGTCCCAGGCACCCGGTGCCGAGGCGATCACGAAGCCGTAGATAGTGAGCAGCAGATAGTGATTGAAGATGTACCAGTCGTGTACGAGATTGTGCGTCTCGGGGAACAGCGGCTTGAGCAGCGCTTCGTTTATTCCGAGCGGCAGTGCGAGCGCGTAGATCCACAGGCCGGGGCGCACCACCGGCCGAGCGCTGCGCCACCACAGCAGCAGGGGCACGAGCAGAAGCACGTACACGTATAGATAGATGATGAACCACAGGTGATGCCAGCTGAAATCGCCGGCCGGATAGGGCACGAACTGGAACACGCGCTGCCAGATGAACTCGAGGTATCCCCCCGTCCATTGCCCCTTGGCGACACGCTCCAGGAACACCTGCGGTGGCACGATCACGAGCATGCCGATGACCGCCGGGACGAGCAGTCGCCAGGTGCGCTCGGCGATGAAGGCGCTACCCGAGCGGCGCTTGAGCGCAAACCACATTCCAGCGCCGGCGATGACGAACAGCAGCGGCATGCGAAGCCGGTGCGCGAGATCCATGGGCAGCTGCAGCGCGGGGATGGTCTCGGCGTTTTGCAGATGCCAGCCCCAGCCCACGAACAGCATGCCGGTGTGAAAGAACAGCAGCAGGAAAATCGCCATGACGCGCAGCCAGTCGAGAAATTCGTAACGCGTTTCGGGCATCGTGTGGTTCATGTCGCGGAGCTCCCTGAATGTCAGGGCGCGATCCTCGCGCGGCGGCCGGCAACCGGCGACCAGGATGTGGCAAGCGGGACGGCTAACCAATCCGGGCGAACAATTCGTCCTTGTATCGCCGGCTCAAACGCAGCGTTGCACCGCTGCGCATCAGCACTTCATGGTCCCCCTTGAACAGGGGTGACAGGGATTTCACTTCGGTGATGTTCACCGCCGTGGATTTGTGGATACGCATGAAGCGTTCACCCAGCTGCGTCAACAGGTCCGACATCGTGCGTCGCAGGAGGTAACTCCCCTGCGCGGTGTGCACGTGAACGTAGTTGTCATCGGCCTCGAGCCAGTGGATCGAGGCCGCTTCGATGAGCTGGAGCTGCTCACCATGTGGCACGAGCAGGCGTTCGCTGGCGCCCGTCTGCGCGCGTGCCGTGCGGATGGCCGCGCTTGCCGCACTACCTGCCGCTGGTGCTCCGGCGCGCCGATCGCGAAGGCGCTGCAGCGTCTTCTGCAACCGATCCTTGTCGTAGGGTTTCAGAAGATAGTCGATGGCATTCAGTTCGAAAGCCTTGATGGCGTGCTCGTCAAAGGCGGTAACGAACACCAGCAGCGGCGCCTGCGCCGTCTCCAGTTGCGCCGCGACTTCGAGCCCGCTCATGCCCGGCATCTGGATATCGAGGAATACGGCGTCGGGCTGTGTCGCGGTGATTGACGCGGCCGCCGCAAGGCCGTCAGCGCATTCGCCGACCAATGAGACATCCGCGTGCTCGGCGAGCCAGCGGCGCAGTTTGTCGCGCGCCGGCGCTTCATCGTCGACGATGAGGATGCGCATCATGCCGTCCTGAAGGGAAGCTTGAGCTGTGCGGTCACCCCGTCTGCGCTTCGTGCGAGCTCAAGGCTGGCGCGCGCGCCGTACAGGACTTCCAGTCGCTCGCGGCAGTTGCGCAGGCCGATGCCATTCGATGGCGTCGCCGGCGACGAAGACGCGCTGTTGTAGATCGTGACACTCAGGTCGTCGCCTTGTCTTTCGGCGGTGATGCGGATCGTCGCCGGATCGCGGCTGCACTCCACGCCATGCTTGAATGCATTTTCGAGCAGCGGTTGCAGCAGCATGGACGGAACCAATGCGTCGAGGACATCGTCCGCGACGTTCCACGTGAGCGTCACACGCCCGATGAACCGCTCCTGCATGATCTGCGCGTACATCGTCAGCAGCTTCAGCTCATCGCGCAGTGAAGTGGTGTCGCGCGTGTTCGCCAGGAGGCTCGAGCGCAGCAGGTCCGCGAGCTGCGTCAACAGTCGATCGGCGCGTTCGACGTCCACCTGCATCAATGACGAGATGGTGTTCAGCGCGTTGAACAGGAAGTGCGGCTGTAGTTGCGCCTTGAGCTGCGCGAGTTGTGATTCGGCGAGGTGCTTCTGCAGCGTGAGCAGCTGCTCGCGTTCCACCTGCCAGCGCTCGAAGCTTGCCAGGCCAAAGATGATGCCGAGCCACAGTCCGATGTACAGCGTCAGTTTGACGCTCTCGTAGAAGAGCAGGTATAGCCACGGTTCGTGTTCGTAGGTCTCGCTGGTGAGTGCGTAGATTCCGTGCCGGATCGCGTACACCGCGACGACAAAGGTAACGGCAACTAGCGGCAGCCACACCAGGTGCCGGGCGAACCACGCCCACGGCTGCGCGAGATACTGGGTCCAGCGCTGCGCGGCGCGTCGCTCGATCAGCAGCCAGAGCGTGGCAACCACGCAGGAGCTGCCTTCCCACACCAGTGGCTCCCACCACTGAAGCTTGTCATCGTCGTAAAGATCCTGGAGAGCCACCACGATCATGAGCAGCCAGAACAGGGCCCACAGGGCGAACAGCGCCCGATTGCTTCCGGGACTGGAGTGGGTTGGTTCAGCGCTCGCCATTGCGGGATTGTAAGGGCCGCGCGCAATGGCCTCGATTGAAATGTGGTGACCGGGACGGTTCGCGCGCCAGCTCGATCATCTCATCGCAATCGAGGCTCGCCAGAAGAAGGGCGGGTGCGATTATTTCCGCCCATCCTTGTCAGCTATTTCTCTTTGGGGAGTTTGATGCTTCCCGATATGCCAATGGTGGGCGACTCGTCTTTGGGTTTCTCTTCTTCGGCTGGCAGCGGTTTTTTCTGCACAGACACACCCGAAGTAGTGGCGACGAGCGCTGCTCCCAGAGGTGGTCGAATGCTGACCGGTGGACTCCTGAGCGTGACCTCGTAACCAACTTCATCTGTGTTGAGCGAGATGAAATAGGCGTACTGTTTGGTCGCCAGGGCGCCAGTGCCGCCGCGAGCCCGAAACATGCTTAGCCCCTTTTGCACGTCGGCTGCCTTTGCAGGGTCGCTCGCCGCCGCAGCTGCTGGCTCAATGAATTCTCCGGAGAGATATTCCTTGAGGGGTAACAGAGCTGAGAGTCCTTCTGACAACTTGGTGTCCGGGCTCGAAATGACCTCGGACAGCGTGCCGTCCGGGTTGAGTTTCTGCGTGAGGCTGCCGGTGCCGAACCAGGGTAGAGGTGCGTTCAGATAGTAAGTCTTTGTGTCATCGACGACCCACTCCGACTCAATGTCGTTCCTCAACTCCGCGGTGATCGGCGCGTTTGCACGCGGCGGAATTGCCTGAAAATCCTTTATCAGTTGAATGGCAGCATCTACATTCGAAGTGTCGGCACGAACAATGGCGGACTTGATTGCAATGACGTTCGAGTCACTGAGACTGTTGGTTTCTGCGATGAAGCTCTGAGTTCCTCGATCGAGCAGCACTTCCTTGCCGTCGTTCTTTTCTACGAGTTTCTTGTCCACCTTGAGCGTGAGTCTGTACCAGGATTCGCGCCTTACGGTGACCTGCCGGAAGACCTCGTCCTTCATAAAGAACGGAATTCCACTTAGATTGGTGGAATCTTTCTCGGTGGGGGAGTCTTGCTTGACCTTGACAACACTGGTGCATGAGCAAATCAGGATTACGGCCGATGCCGCTAAAACGCGCGAATACATGAAATTCTCCCTTCGACGTGTTTGTTATTAGGAGTCCAACAGTAACTGTCACTTAGGGGAGATTTATCTCACCTGGCTCGCAAATAGGCCCGGCTCAACTGTTTGCCCGAATATGGGGCGTGGCCACGATCCCCAGTGGCAGGAGGCGCTCGAGTAGTTTCTCCAAACGCAGCCGGAATTACGCGCGGTAGTTAGCGAGGATGAGATCACCTTCGTTCCCCGGAACCAGTCCGCCAACGATCGCCACCCGGGCACCCGCGGCTCTTGCCGCCGCGACTCCCGCGGGCGAATCCTCGAACACCAGGCACTCGCGGATGCTGACGCCGAGGCGCTGGGCGCCGAGCAAGAATCCTTGCGGATCCGGCTTACCGCGCTGGACGTCTTCGCCGGTGATCATCACGCTCGGGATGGGCAGATTCACGGCACGCAGGCGAACTTCGGCCAGGGCGCGCGGCGCGGACGTGACGATGGCCCACGTGCCGGCATCGAGGCGCTCGATAAAGGCATGGATTCCCTCGATCGCAATGACGCCGTCGACATCAGCCACTTCGGCCTCGAATATCCACCGGCTCTCCTTGGCAACGTCCACCGTCGCGCCTCCGAACCGACGGATCGTGTCCTCTGATCGCACGCCATGGACTTGTGCCAGCAACGTCCCCGCATCGACCCCGTGTCGTTTTGCCCACGACCCCCAGACTCGATCGACGGCGGCCGATGAGTCGAGCAGCGTGCCGTCCATGTCGAACAGGAATGCGGCGTAGGAATGGTTTCTGAATTCGGGCATCGGTGGCGGCTCCGGGACGAAGTTTAGCGGCCGCTTCAAATCCCGGTGATATTCCGGAGCTTTCCCGGAGGACTCGAAAGGGGCGAAGGGCTTGAAATCATGCCCCTATGACAGAAAGCGCACTCCAGCCCCTGCAGAGCCTGAACGTTCAGTCGGTGTTGCTGATCGTGGCATTCACGGTGCTCTCGGGACTCGGTGACGCGGCCGGCTTCGTGTGCGCCAGTCGCATCTGGTCAGACGGTCGGTTCATGTGGGTCGAGGCCGTAAAGTGTCTTGTCGGATTCCAGTTCGGGATGCTCATGTACTGGTTGGCCCTATGGAAGTTGAGCGAGCATGGCATCGTGTCGGCGGAGATCCAGACGTTGGGCTGGTTCGTCGTGACGATAATCGGAGTGGCGCTGCTGAGCGGACGGATCTTCTCTTGGGCGCCGTTGGACCAGGCCGTGGCGGGCGCGGTGATGATGGGGGTCTTCTGGTTGATGTATCGCGGCGCGAGCGCGTGATGTGAAAAAGGGCGGGTGATTTCTCACCCGCCCTTTGATCTTCAGCAGACCTGAATCGCGACTATGCGTTGAGCGCAGCTCTCCGCTTCGCCACTTCCGCAATGACTTCATCCGCCACGTTCTTCGGCACCGGATCGTAGTGCGAGAACTCCATGGTGAAGCTCGCGCGGCCCGAGGTCGCCGAACGCAGCTGGCCGATGTAGCCGAACATCTCGCTCAACGGCACCGTCGCCACTACCGCGATGTTCGCACCACGCTCGATCTGGTCGAGGATCGTGCCGCGGCGGCGGTTCATGTCGCCGATCACGTCGCCCAGGTAGTCGCCCGGGGTCACGGTCTCGACTTTCATCACCGGCTCTAACAACTGCGGGGCGGCCTTGCGGATGCCTTCGCGGAAGCAGGCCTTCGAAGCGATTTCGAACGTCAGCGCGTTCGAGTCGACGTCGTGGTAGCTGCCGTCATGCAGCGTGGCGCGGAAGTCCACGGTGGGGAAGTGCGCCAATACGCCGTCTTCCTTCTGGATCTTCAAGCCCTTTTCCACGGCCGGAACGAACTCGCGCGGCACCGAGCCGCCGGTCGTCTCGTCCACGAACTCGAAGCCCTTGCCGCGCTCGAGCGGCTCGAACTTGATCCACACTTCGGCGAACTGGCCCGAACCGCCGGTCTGCTTCTTGTGCACGTAGTGTTCGTCGATGCTCTTGGTGAACGACTCACGGTAAGCCACCTGCGGCTCGCCCATGGTGCCTTCCACGCCGAACTCCGTGCGCATGCGATCGAGCGTCACTTCAAGGTGAAGCTCGCCCATGCCGCGCAGAATGGTCTCGTTCGTCTCGCGATCCGTCTCCAGGTGCAGCGAGGGATCGGCACGAACCATCTTGCTCAGCGCCGCGCCGAACTTCTCGGCTTCGGCCTTGAGCTTCGCCTTCACGGACACGCTGATGACGGGGTCCGGGAAGCGCATGCGCTCGAGAACCACCTGGTGGTCCGTGTCGCACAGCGTGTCACCGGTGTCGGTTTCAGCTAACGAGACGAGCGCGATGATGTCGCCGGCGCGCGCTTCTTCGATCGGGTTCTGCTTCTCGGCGAACATCTCGACCATGCGGCCGATCTTCTCGCGCTTGCCGCGCGTGGTGTTCGTCACCGACATGCCCTTGGTGAGCACGCCCGAGTACACGCGCACGAAGGTCAGCGCGCCGTAGATGTCGTTGATGACCTTGAAGGCGAGCCCGGAGAACGGTTCGTCGTCGGAGGTCTTGCGTTCGCCAATCGGGTTACCGTCCGCGTCCACCGTCTTGATGGCTTCCACGTCCGTCGGCGCCGGCATGTAGTCGACGACCGCGTCCAGCATCTGCTGCACGCCTTTATTCTTATACGAGCTGCCGCAGAGCACCGGGTTGAAGGCGCTCGTGATCACACCCTTGCGGATGCAGGCGCGCAGCACGTCGGCCGTCGGCGGCACGTTGTCCGTGAGGTACTTCTCCATCGCCTCGTCGTCCATCTCGAGCGACGTGTCGACGAGCTCGTTGCGGTACTTCATGACCGCGTCGAGGATCTTGCGATCGGACGGCACCGTGATGCCCATCTTGTCGGCGAGGCCCGTGCCGTCGCCAATCGGAATCACGGCCCACTTCGCGTCCTTGTCGTCCGAGTCCCAGACGAGCGCGTTCATCTCGACCAGGTCGATCATGCCCTTGAAGTGATCTTCCGAGCCGATCGGCAGCTGCACCACCAGCGGACGCGAACCCAAGCGGTTCTTGATCATCTCCACGCAACGCACGAAGTTCGCGCCCGAGCGGTCCATCTTGTTCACGTAGCAGATGCGGGGCACGTTGTAGTTGTTAGCCAGGCGCCAGTTCGTCTCCGACTGCGGCTCCACGCCCGCCACGCCGTCGAACACCACCACCGCGCCGTCGAGCACGCGCAGCGAACGGTTCACTTCGATGGTGAAGTCCACGTGCCCGGGGGTGTCGATGACGTTGATCTTCTTCTTGCGCCAGAACGTCGAGACGGCCGCCGACTGAATCGTGATGCCACGCTTCTGTTCCTGCTCCATGTAATCCGTCGTCGTCGTCGTCTTCAGATCCTTGGTTTCGTGGATCTCGACGATCGTGTGCTTCTTGCCGGTGTAGTAAAGGATGCGTTCGGTCGTGGTGGTCTTACCGGCATCGACGTGCGCGATGATTCCGATGTTGCGAATGTCAGCCAGGGGCGTAGTGCGGGCCATTGCGAAATTCCGTTATAAATTCAGAGAGTTGGGGGCCCGAAAGCGGGCCTCTAAGGCATTTTTAGAGCGGCGAATGGTAGTGAAAAACGCGGGGAATTGCTTGGAAGAGTTCATGGAAGGGGCGGAGAGGGAAAATCGTAGGGATTTCGGGGGGTTGGGCGCCCCCGATTCGCCTTCAATGGATTTGATCATCCGCACACACGTTGGAGCGTCAATTCAAGATTGCTATACAAAGAAGACTCAAGTGTTCCGCGATAGAAATGAATTAAGGGCCATTTGACGGGCGCGAATCAGATGCTCAAGCGATTCGACAGCCGTAGCTGATGGATTGAGCAGATTGAGTAGTGAGAAGTAAGTTGCGCCCGGTTCGGTCACTGCGATCAAACCTGCGGGCGGGATAGCAACAGTTTAGATATAGTTAGGCAGGACTAAGTAGTGTTGAATTGCTTGCTATCCCTTCGAACAAGTAAGTCAGAGACAACTAACGATTTTGACTGCGGTCGGGTTGCCAAATCGGATGCCTTATGGTTCGGCGGCTGTAGATGCCCAACTAGGGTCGATGAAATTGGTGAGCGCGACGCAATTCACGCATGCACTGCAACCACACCCGGCAGATGAAGCGCTGCCGAGGAGCTAGCTAATGGCCAGGCCAAGAGTTTTTGTAAGCTCGACCTACTACGACTTAAAACACGTCAGGGCGTCGCTTGACTTGTTTATTGATTCGCTTGGCTTTGATCCGGTTCTGTCGGAAAAGGGCGATATCGCTTATGCGCCTGACAGGCCACTGGATGAGTCCTGTTATCGTGAGGCAGAGACGGCTGATATCTTTGTCTTGTTAGTTGGTGGGCGTTATGGATCGGAGGCAAGCGGTCCAGATCGAAAAACCCCGCTGACATTCTTTCAGCGCTACGAGAGCATTACTAAAAAAGAATACGAGTCTGCGTCAGCACGTGACATTCCAATCTACATTCTTGTGGAGAAGGGCGTTCATTCCGAGTACCAAACCTTCCTGCGGAATAAGTCGAACACGGATATCAAGTACGCTCACGTTGATTCCGTCAATGTCTTTGTCCTCTTAGATGAAATTCTTTCGAGACCTCGGAATAATCCGGTTCATACGTTCGAGAAGCTTGAAGATATTCAGGGCTGGCTCCGTGAGCAGTGGGCTGGGCTGTTCCGCGAACTATTGCGCAGGCAGTCTCAGCAGCAGCAACTTGCGGGCTTAACTTTACAAATTGCTGAACTCAAAGAGGTAAATGAGACGCTCAAGACCTATCTTGAGGCCGTAATGAAAGGAGCAGGAAGAGAGGAGACATCGAAGCTCATTGCGTCCGAAGAACAACGGCTTGAGGAAGTTCGGCGGCAAGAGCAACTTCGAGCGAACCCCTTCGCGCGATATGCCGAGAAAGACCTGCAACTCCCATTCGATGTGTTTTATAGGGCCGTAGCCACTTCCAATAATTTGGACGAATTCCTTCGGGCAGTCACGGGCGGCGTGTCTCATCGCGATGCGAGCGCAAGCATTCGATCGACGCTGCGTGCGAGCAGGCACGCTCGGCATGATTTGAACGAAGCTCGTGCGGTGGTAGGAATGCCTCACTTCTTTTCCAGCGAGGATCCCGAAGATTCATTTCTCGATACTTTGTTTCCGGAAGCCGCGGTATTCTCGGAGCCAATCGCAACCGATCAAAGTGACGATGTACCAAACTTGTTAGGTTCGGCGCCAAGCTCCCGCAAGCGTGTGGGGCGCGGAAAGAAGGATTAAGGCCACGGGCAGTTCGGCGACAGGTTCTCGGCAAAAATTGTTCTCAAGGAGTTTTTGATACTTTTGACACCGTGAGATGGCTATGTGTGTCCACCGAGTTGGATGCTAACTATTTCACTCGGTCATCGATAAGTCGCGCAACCTTCATCCGGGTCAAGCACGCCGCACCGAATATATTTCCGCGCCGCCCGTGATTGAGGCGCCATTCCTCGGCCGTCAGCGCGCGCTGAAGTACAAGCATGCTTCTCACTCGCCATGGCTTCCGCAACATGATCGCGTCGACTGCCTGTGCCGAATTCATCATTCGAAGAATTTGTGAAACTGCGTGAAGCGCTCGCATCGAACACGCGGCACGAATCACTGGAACGATCCGTCGCGGCGCTCGACGCCGACACTCGCAAGCAGTTCGATCAAGTTTATGAGGCAAATCCCGACCTCCTTGGTTCCACGCCGCGACGGAATTGAATTGTTGATCCGCCTGGGGCTCAACGCTCCACGATAATCCGATCGCAAACGCTGCCGATGTCAGCGCTCAAGCGACTTCGGGGTTTGATACTTGATCGCTTCGTTCCGGTCCAACACCGCGAATAGCACTACCGAACCGCCTAGGCAAGCATTCCAAGCAGCAGCGTCGATCTCGCCTCAAGGAAACGCCGTCGACGGCACCAACGTATACGCCCCCCACCCCTGCGAAACGCCATTCCCGTTCACCGTCCTTACCCGGAAATATCGCTGCCCGACATCACCCGGCTCCACAGCCCGGAACGTGAGTCCGCGCCACGGCACAGCCGCATCAGCCTTCTTGAGCTCAAACGTCATTCCACTCGGATGCGCGACCGCACCCGTCAACGCTTCCTTCGCGCGGAACACCCGCCCATACACACTATTGGTGTTGAGCCCGAGGAAAAACGACTTGCTGCGCATGCGGATGTCCACCTGGTAAAACACCTGGCACCCGGCTGGCTGGTTGGTGATGGGCTCCACCACGAATAGATAGGACAGCCCATCGGGACTCACCCCGGCTTTGATCACTCCCGCGCGGTCGGGCAGCGGGGCGCCCTCACAAGCTTTGCTCATGGGAATGGTGAGCGCGTTGGCGGCTTTCTCAACGGCTTCGGCCGAAGGCGCGGGCGGCAGTGGGGATGGATCGGAGCATCCCGTGGAATCGGTGCGCTCGAGATTCTTGGAAGTGCACTTGTCGCGGTCATCAGGCACTAGGTCGCCATCCGCATCGCCCTTGGTGTACGCCTCGCAAATCGCTGGTGTCTTGCGCGCTTCGCGCATCTTGCGGGTGCGGTCTCGCACGCCTGCCAGGTATTCCGCGGGCGACAGGGACTTCGACAACACGGCGCGACCGAGCCAGGCGAGGTCGGCGTTGGCGGCGCCCACGAGCGCGGCACAGCCGTTCACGCCGCTGCATCGGGCGAGCTCGGCCTGGAAAAGTTTTTCGATGGCCGCCGCGTCGCGGCCTTCCTTCTTCCAGGCGGCGACCATCTGTTCGGCGCGCTCGTAGCAGTCTCCGGAAGCCACGGGTGGGGGAGGCTCATCATGCCCACAGCGCGTCACCAGCCAGGAGATCAGCAGCGCAAGAACGATGAGCAAGACGATGATGACGAGGACGCGCCTCATCGGTAGAAGTCCGATGCGGCAACGAGCAGCGCAATCATGGCGCCCATGCCGTCTTCGTACAGCGGCCGCACGAGCTCGGCGGCGTTGGCAGTGTCGGCGTAGGCGTTGATGCTCTCGCCCTTGGCCACTAGATAGCCGGTGGACGCGGTGATGGAGAACGGCCAGTCGCCGCCGGTCTGCGCGTGTTTGGCCATGGCGTAGTCGTGCGTGTGCGCCGCGAGCTGCATGATGATCTCGCGGATGGGGATGTCCTTGGTGCCGCCATGCGCGGCGCGCCAGGCTTCGATGACCTTCCAGTACTCGAAGGCGCGGCGCATCACGGTGCCCACCGCGGCGCTCTGCGCGTCTAACTGCCCGGGCCGGAAGTTCCACACCGAGTCCCAGATGAGGTCCTGCGAATCTTCGAAAGGCCGGTGGCCCCACGCGGACGTGCCCATCACGTGCATGGGGACGGTGGCGTCGCCAATGGCGTGCAGCGGCCAGCCCAGCATGCTCACGGGATGGATCTGCTCGTCACGAAAGTGCGTCCAGCCGTACCAGGCGAGGTTGTTCACGGGCTCGAACGGCGTATGCGCAATGGTGGTGTATTGCCAGTCCGCCTGGTCGCGGCGCGTGGTGTTGGCCACGCCGTCATTGGCATCGTCTGCGGTGTACTTGTTAATGCCCTGGCTCTTGTCGTAATTGACGGAGAGCCCCGCGGTATCGAAGTACGCCATGAGCACCAGTTCCACCGGATCCATGGGCTCGCCGGGCACGCCGGCTTCGTCGAATAGTTTGCCCTGGCGCGCATCGTAGTCATTGGATGCGCCGGGGTTCATGTCGACGAAATGCCAGACGCCAACCCAGTCCTCGCCGCTCTGGTCGCCGATGCCCGGGATCCAGCTGTCGATCTCTTCGGTGGGGTTCGCATCGTCGGCGAGTTTTTTTGCATCCTTGAGGCAATCGCCATCACCGAACAACCAGTCGACGAGGCAAACGACGGGCACGAGCGCGACGGCCAGCGCGTCTTCGGTGACTTCATTGACCACGTCGCGGACTGCGCCGAGGCCGAGCGCATTGGTGACGCGATACCACAGATGCGCTCGGCCTCACGCGGCGTCCGGGAAACCCGCCCAGAATCCGAGCACGGCTCCGCCGAACTCGTTGTCGGGGATGTTATCCAGTCTCGGCTTCCAGTCGTTCTGGAAGCCGCATTCCTTGACGTCTTTGAAATCCCAGCGCGGCGCTTTCGGCACACCGTGCAGAGTGGTGTTCCACTGCGCGAGCGCGGGAGTGCAGGCGTCCGTGCGCGTCGAGATGAGGTCGAAGAGGCCGGCGGGCTGCGCCCAGAATCGCTGCGGGGTGGACGCGACGTGTTGCAGGAACTCATTCCACTGCGCGTCGCCCTCGCCAATGCGGTTGGCGCCGTTGTTCTCGACGAAGACCATCATCTGCCAGGCGAGGTCCGTCATGGCCTGGTGGATGGAGGGGTTGTGCGCCGCGGTTGGGGGCACGCATGTGATCCAGGCCATCACGGCCGAGATCGATGCAATCGTGATGCGCTTCAAGTGAGTCTCCATTCGCGCCGGTGTCCCTGCGCGGCCATAGTAGGCCATTGCGCTGATTAAGTAGATCTCGCCCGGTGAATCATCCCGTCGATCGCCATGCCAAGGTCCATGCGCTCCCCGCGCCAGCGGTTCACAAGAGTGCCCTCTGGCATTTCCCTCCAATCCCCACGGGGCTGAGTGAACCCCGGCGCGACGCTATCCACCGGCTCGCCATCCTTCTTCACGAACCGCAACGCACCGTCATCGAGTCTCTCGACGCGGATGCCGCCCTCGTGCACGGCGCGATGATGAAACCGGCATAGCGAAACGAGGTTCGACGGCTTGGTCTCGCCGCCATTCGCCCAGTGATCGATGTGATGCGCATCCATGTAACGGGTGTTCGCGCAGCCGGGAAAGCGACAGCCCTTGTCGCGCGAATTCAAGGCACGCCGCAGAGGGGCGGAAATCGTCCGCGTCCTGCGGCCAACGTTGAGCGGCTCGCCGTCCTCGTTTTCGGTCAGCACGACGACGCTCGCATCGCAGGCCAGGCGACGCGCAGTCTCCGCCGCCATCGATGGCCCATCCTCGAACTCGCAGCAGCCCGCTTTCCGGTCGCGCAGCGTCTCCTGCGCGACATGCACCACGATCTGATGCCGCTCGGCACCCGCGGCTTCGATGGCACCATGCGCGAGGAAGCTCTCGGCCATCAGGAGGAAGGCATCGGCGCGGCGTGCGCTGAAGCGTACGGGTTCCGGAAACGTTCCAGCGGGAACGTGTTGCTTCGGCGGGGGCGGCAATTCCTCCACCGCGACGTCGAGTGCTTTCATGACCCGCGCGCCAACTTCTGCGGGCAACCGGCAATCGAGGACGAGCGAGCCGTCGTCGTCATACCGGAAAGTCACGCGGCGGTTCTGCTGTTGCAGTTGCTCGCGCGACAACTCCTCCGCCTCCTGGCAGCGGCGATACGCGCGCACCAACTTCTCGACGTGCTGCGCGGTGCCGTGCTCGGCGATCATCAGGAGGTAGTCCTCCGTCTCTGCTTTTGCGACCCGCGTGATCTCCCGCACCTTGGAGTAGCTCAAACCTCCGCTCTCCATGGCTGCGGAGATCTTCGGCAGGTTCTCGAGCGCGTGTGCGACGCGCACCTTCTCGCGCGCGGCTCCCATCGCCATGCCGCACTTCCAGTTCAGCCAATGCGCACAGGATTGCGTGGAGCTGTCCGACCAGCCATTGCGGCGATCGAATTCGGCGATCAACACCAACCAGCGGTGATTCGCTGCATTGATGCGGCCGGCCAGTGTGCAGATGTCGGCTGCGAGCTCGTGGATTGGACGCATGTGCCGCTCCATATAAGAGAGTGGGGTCCGGGACTGTGTATACGTACAGTATAGGCCCGGTGTCGTGAAAACGCAGCGCGAAATACGCTTTCTTCCGCGAGAAATCGCTTAGCGAACACGCGAAGGTTGTTAGGCTACGCCGCATGAAGACCCTCACTCTCGTCCTCGTATTTCTGCTCGCCGCAACCTCAGCGAATGCCGCACCTGACGCGCCGAAGCCAAACGTGCGCACCGTCACCGCGTTCGTGAATCTCGATCGATCCCGCTACGAAGCGCAGATCGACGAAACGATGAAGGTGCTCAACGCCGCGAAAGCTGAATTCGCGAAGCGAGGGTACGAGACGCAGACGGTCCGCATCGTGACCCAGCCGTTCGCGGAGCTGGTGAGGGGGCTCAACGACAAGGACGCGCTGGCATTCCTCCGCGCGCTCGACGATCTGTCGGAGAAACAGGGCTTCATGCCGAATGTCGGCCCGGCGATGTTGCACGACACCGACGATCCCGTCGCGATGCGCCTGCTGGCACAAGCGCTTTCGACGCTGCCGCGTCTCAACGCGAGCGCGATCATCGCGGATGACGATGGTATCCACTGGAAGACGATCCGTGAGTCCGCGAAGCTCGTGCGTTACCTGACGGATCACAGCCCACGCAGCCAGGGCAACTTCCAATTCACGGCGACGGCCATGCTCAAGCCGCTCGGCCCCTTCTACCCGGGCGCTTGGCACACCGGTGCCGGAAAGCAGTTTTCGTTGGGTTTCGAGTCGGCCAACATCGTTCAACAAGTGTTCGGCGCAACGCATGGTGATTTCGACGCGTCGGTGGCGGAGCTCACGCGCCAGCTGACGATCCACGCGAAGGTCGGCGAAGAAGTCGGCAATGCCATTGCTGCCTCGACTGGCTGGACCTTCGCCGGTGTGGATCCGACGCCGGCGCCGCTGGGCGATGCGTCCATCGGCGATGCCATCGAGCGATACACAGGCGAGAAGTTTGGCGCGAACGGCACGATGACAGCGGCGCTGGCAATCACATCGGCCGTCAAGGCGGTGAAAGTGAAGCAGATCGGCTTTTCAGGTTTGATGCTGCCGGTGATGGAAGACAAGCGCCTCGCGCAACGCTGGGCAGAGAACACCTACGACATCGATTCGGTGCTCGCGTATTCCGCGGTGTGCGGCACTGGGCTCGACACTGTTCCGCTGCCGGGCGACGTCAGCGAAGAGCGGCTGGTGAAGATCTTCGGCGACGTTGCGGCGCTCGCGTGGAAATGGAACAAGCCACTCTCGGCGCGCCTGCAACCGGCCGGCGGTAAGAAGACCGGCGACATGACGGAGTTCGACAGTCAGTACTTGTTCAACACGCGGCTGCACTGAGATGAGTTCTTGGCGTTTGTGGGTTGGGAAGAAACATCAGGCGCCATGCCGCGCAAGACCGGCGGCCCTGACTCCCAAGTGAATGTGCTGCTCGGGAACTGAGCCGCCATGCGTTTGCAAGGCCGTATTGAAAGCTGGAACGATCAGCGTGGTTTTGGGTTCGTTATTCAGAACGCCACGGAAAAGAAAGCCTTTGTCCACATCTCCGCGCTCGCCGACCGCCATCGCCGTCCAGTAGTCGGAGCGCTGGTCACTTACGAAGAAGGTAAGGACGAGCGTGGTCGCCCAAGAGCGGTCAATGTCCGATTCGTGGAGCGTAAGGCGGCTCGCGATCGGAGGTCGGTGCCGGCGCTCGGCTCTATCCTGGTTGGCGTGTTTGCTATTGCTGCTATTGCTGCTATTGCGACGGTGGCATACGTGCGCATGACTCATCCCAACAGCACGGTTGCCGCCTCGGTGCACAAGTTGGTTTCAGCCCGGGAGTCACTGCGTAATCACCCGGAATTCCAATGCGAACCGAAGAAGACGTATTGCTCGGAAATGTCTTCCTGCGCCGAAGCCTACTTTCACCAGGAGCGCTGCGGCGGAACCAGGATGGATGGAGACGACGACGGAATTCCGTGCGAGCAACAATGGTGTCAATGAGGTTCATGTACTACTTCATCGTCATCGCATTCATGTTCGTCCTGCCCGTCGCATCGGTGGGCATCGACGCGGTGGTCAGCGCTGGTAGGCGCTTTGTTCTACGGCTTCGCTGGCGTGAACCATCTGCGACAGCCGCATCGAAACCGGATGGAGAACATCGCGCTGGTGTCGGACTTGTTCATCGCAGCGGTGTTGTTGACGGTGTGCGTCGCGGCGCTCGTCTAGGTCGGGGTCAATTCCGACAACTTCAGGAACCGGACATGGCCGAGCTCGAAGCACTCGGGCGGCCCGCCTTCCTGATAGTGCCCAGCGAGAGACATCGGCTGGATGCATCGGGCTACGCGCAACGATTTCCTAACATGACCGTCGTGGCGCCCAGCGGCGGCAAAGAGAAGATCGCCGATGTGGTGCGCGTCGATACCAGTACGCCGGACTTTGGCGATCCATCGGTTCGGTACGTCGAAGTTGTGGCCGACTCGGCGCTGGAAGTCGATTGCGAAGACGGCCTGACCATCATCGTCAACGACTTGATCGGCGACATCCACGATGAGGGCGGCATTGGCGGCTGGCTGCTTCGGGTCATGGGATTCGCAGGCGATGATCCGCATGTTCCTGGTCCAGTGAAGCTCACGCTGGGCAAGCACAAGCGCGAGGTCGCGCAACAGTTCAGGCGTTGGGCGGAGCGCAGCGATCTCCGCCGGATCATCGTCTCGCATGGAGACTCGATAGAGGTCGATCCGAGAGGGGTTCTGCGCAAGCTTGCCGCGAGCCTCGACTGACCATCGGGTCAGAAATGCGCGCTCACCGACAACTCGAACCGGCGCATGCGGGGATCGCCGTACCGGCTATAGCCCGGGCCAGAGTCGATGAATGAGCTTTCGCGCGGCGGCGCCTTGTCGAGCACGTTGATGACGCCTAAGTCCACGGTGATGTCGCTCAACGGGCCGAAGTTGCGCACGGTCGCCCGCCAGGACGCGTAGATATCGAGATACTTCTGCGAGGGAATGTGCGTGGAACCCTGGATGAGTTCATACAGTTCGTTGTTACCCGTGAGCTCTCCTTGCGCAAGGATGAGATGCCCGCCGAAGTACTGCAGGTTCGCGCCAAGTGTCAGCGAGTTTTTCGTCCAGTCGAAGCCACCATTCGCGCGCCGCTTGAGCGGACCGTGCAGCCAACCGGCTCGCTCTTCATCTTCCTGGAAGGGGGCCGTCTTCGTGTTCCGCAAGTGGTAGGTGGCGTCCGCGTAGAGGCGAAGCCGCCCCCCGGCAAATTCCAGTGGCCAGTCGAGGCGGGCATCGATCGAGTCAACCTCCAGGGTGCCGTCGTTGCCGAGCCGTGCGTCGAGGAGCGTGATGCGGCCCGCCGTGTAGCCCTTCGCGCGATCTTCTTCGGTGAGCGGTGCGCGCCCGACGCGTTCGGGCCAGAGATCCTCACCGTCCATCACGGCCTGGGGGAACAACTCGATGACGTCGCGCGTCCGGCGAATCTGCGAATAGTCGAGCGCGATTCGCGGTCCATCTACCCCGGAAGGTGTCAGCACGATTCCCCAAAAGGCGGTGCGCGCACGCTGGGTACGCAACTTGGAATTGCCGCCTTGGAGGTAGCCGAATACGTATTCGTCCTCCGGTTCGCTGCCGACGCGCTTGGGATCGCTCACGTAATACGACCCGGCTTCGAGCGGAGTGTTTTCGAGCAACGAGTCTAGTAGTGGCGGCTCGGCACCCGTTGCGTAGCTGCCGCGCAGCATCAACCACGGAGTCGGCGAGAAAGATGCGCCCGCGGTGTACGCCGTGCCGGAGAATCGCGCATGCACGATGTCCGTGTCGAAATCCACGGGCGACACCTCGAAGTTGTCCTTGCGCTCGTCGTAGCGGACGGCGAGCTGCAGTTCGAGCATTCGCGACAATGGCGAGCGCAGCTCGGCGTAAGCCGAATTGGTCGAGGTGGAACGCGCGGGCTCCGTGAACTCCTGGTTGATCACAGGTCCGCCCAGGGCAATCGTTCGATAATCCGAGTAGCTCGGCAGGCGTTCCGTCCGGTGCTCACCGAGCAGCGTCAATGTGGACGGTCCGGCGCGAGTCTCGAAGAGCCGGCCCGCCAATCGAAGCGAGTACGCGCGAAACTGCGTGCTCAACGCCGACTCCGTGCTGAATTCGCCGCGACGGGTCCCGATCGACGCCTGGAAGGTGTCCCAGTCACCGAAAATGTTGCGATCCACGTCCGATGGATCTCCGACGAAGTCGACGAATTCCGTGCCGAGAGCAATTTCAGAGACGTCCTTCGTTGCATGGCGGATCGCGCCCCAGCTCGCCTCGGCGGTTCCACGCCAGGCAAATGGAAGCTCGGCGAGCAGACCCGCGGTGTAGCGCGAGCTCTCGTAGCTGTTCGTTGTCCAATGATCGAAATCGTCGATCGGATACGTGGCGATCACGCGGTCGGTGAATGGACTGATCGGCGATTCCGGCGCGATGAGTGCTTGCCCCGTCACATCGCGGCCGTGGTATTCGCCCCGGCTGCGGAGGATCACGGCATCCGCGTAGACTTCCGTCCGCTCGGAAAACTTGTGGCGAAGATTCAGCAGCACGGAATCCGAGCGCGGTGTCGTGCCGAGGTCGTTGTTGGCTTCGCCGGGCGACACGCTCGTATCCAGCTGGCCCGCGTTGCGAACGAGCGACTGTCCAGTCTCGAGCGCATTGCTGGCGCTGCCGACCGGGAAGAAGGTGTAGTTCGAGCTGAGCATGGTGCCGCCGTATTCAGGCTTCAACACCAGGTTGCCGTCGGAAAGGTTGTAGATCCCCACCGAGTTCCCGAATTCTGCCTGGAACAACCAATCCGCGGCCGCAAGCCTCGGCAGGTTCGCGTTGCGATCGCGCATCGAGAAGCGTCGCTCGCCGCCGAGGAAAGGCTCGGATTCGGTATAGCCACCGAACAGCGAGAAGCTGGTCCGGCCGTCGTCGGAGGTATGGCCATAGCTGGCCTCGATGGCGCGTCGTCCTGCATCTCCACGTGAGCTCAAGCCTTGCGTGTAGTGCATGTCGAATCCATTCCGATTGCGATCGAGCACCACGTTGACGACACCGCCCAGCGCGCCGAATCCATGAATTCCGCCGGCAGTGCCGGTCAGCACTTCTACGCGTTCAATGGCGTGGGTCGGGATGCCGTTCAGATCGCCCTGGTGAAATCCCGTGAACGCGGCGGGAATGCCCGGCATCCGGCGGCCGTCGATGAGCACGAGCGTGGCTTCGCTCCCCAGGCCTCGAAGGTCGATGGACGAGAGCACGTCCGCGTCCTGGGACCAGGCGCTCGGGACGACTGTCGTGTTCGCGGTGATCCGGCTCGCAAAGTACTGGTTGAGATCGTCGCGATGCGCACGGCGCAGATCCGTCTGCGTCACGATGTCGTACGGCTGGATGTCATTTTCCAGACGGCGGATGTCGGCGTTCTGCGTGCGTTGTCCGGTGACGAGTATTTCGGGCAACGGTGCGTCGGGTTGCGACACCAGCGGAACTTCCCGCCGTTCGATGATCCACGCACCCGAATCCGCGCGCCTCACCGTGAGGTCCGTTTCGGTGAGCAACGCGCGGAGCGCGTCCTCTTCGGAAAGTTTCCCCTCGAGTGCGGGTGCCTCCATTCCGCCGACGACGGCGCTGTCGAAAAGCAGTTCCATGCCGGTCTGACGTTGAAGGCTTGCCAGGCTGTGGCGCAGCGGCCCGGCGCTGACGCGGACTTCGGCGACGTACGATTCGCCAAAGGCCGTGCCAGAGATGATGAGCGCCCAGACATGCAGGGACGCGAAGCGTGTTCTTCTCACCAGCTGGTTCTCCCGCTCCAGATGGTTGGTTCTTGCTAGGGCGTGAAGATACTCTCTTTTGCTTCGCAGGGAATTCCTGCACTGCAGCGGTGCGTCATGATCGATACGCTTCGCGACCTTTGCCCTGGATCGCGATCTCCTGCGCCGCCATCACCTCGTGCTGAAGGGCAAACATCGCCGCGGCGGCCTCGTCGATCGCTTTCACGAACGCGAGCGACCCCTTCAATATCGGAGCGAGGCGTGCCTTGTCCTGGATGCGGGCCGGCGGGTACTCGTGCTCCACGACTAGATAGGTGTCGGCGGGATCGATCGACAGCAGCTCGCGCGCGGCTAGCTGGTGATCGAGCCAATCGACGGTGCGATTCTGCAGATAGGCGAGGGGATCGTGACGCGCGGTGCCGGGGAGTTCGTGCTCGGCGAGCACCACCTGCTTCTTCCACGCATTGGCGGCGTCCGCGGGGTTGGGGGAGGGCTTGCCGTCTTTCCAATCACCGCGCTGCATCGTCTGGCCGCCATATCCCCACGCGGACACGCCGCGGGAGTCGACCACCTGTCCCTTGACGTGAAAGCCACCGATCAGGAACCCATAGCCCTCATCTTTCAGGTACTGGAATATCGAGCGCGTGTCCTGCCCCATCAGGATGGCGTGCGATGGATCGTAGTGAATGCGGAACTGATCGCCGACACCGTGCTTCTCGCAGATGCGATGCAGAGCGATCCAGGGACCCGGCGCGTACGCGATGTTGTTGTGCCAGCGGTCGAGCGTGTTCCACCCGGGCATCGGGCATTGCTCGACGCGGTAGGTGAGGCCGCGAGCCTTGGCCTCCTTGAGCAAGGGTATGAACTGCTCGTCGAACATGACGAGGTTCTCGTCCATCTCGAGCCGGATGTTGCGGCCGACGAAACCGCACACCGCATTGGCGCCTAACAGCGCGGCGGCGTCGAACACGCGCAGCATGAAGTCGTGCTTGTGTTTGCGCGCGGCCGGATCGTCCGTGAGCATGTTGTCGAAATAGCCGAGATCGGAGAGGCCGACGCCCGACGCGCGCATTGCCTTCTGCACGCGGGCCGCGCGGTTCTTGTCGAAAGGCGCGCGCAGGTCGAGTGTATTGGCCACCGGATCGAGCATCGCTTCGGGCGGGACATCGCTCAAAGTCGGATGCAGCGCGGAAGACAGCTGGATGTTGGGCGAGCCGATGTCCCGCGCGAAGTCCAGCCATTCTTCGATGGCCAGGTCCGGATCGGCGTCGCGCCGATCGCGTGGTGTCAGCTCCTGGAACGCAGCGGTCAATACACTGAGCTTCATCGGGCGGGGCGCGAAGTTTCGGATGGTCATGGTTACGTGCTCATGAAGTTGCCGTGGCGGGGAGCATAGTACAAACGCAGGTTGATGCTCACGACGCACGGGATGACCGGGGACGAAATGGGATGCCAGAACCAAGCGCCTCATGACCCACGCCGACGAGAATCGCATCTTGCTGGTGAAGGTGAGAAGCTCGGATGTGCTCTCGGTGGACTCCTGTTGTACGTTTCATATGCGAGGGCGGATTTCGCTCGCGTTGGTCATGTCGTAGACGCGATCAGACATGAACTGTTGAAGCGTTCATTGCCAATCGAGTTGTGGATGGATGTCAATGAACTCAAGCCGGGAGAACGGTGGGATCAGTCAATATCCGAGGCACTCAAGGCGTCGATTGGGCTTTTGGCATTTGTTTCGCGGTCTTCGCTGAAGTCGGAGTGGGCCACGTTCGAGTACAAGGCCATCGCTGCGTTACGCGATCGGCTCCTCATACCAGTGATCTTGGAAGATCCAGGTCCGGATTTGCCGGCCGCCCTTGCGATGCAACAGTGGGTAGATCTTTCAGGTCTCCACACCAACGAGCAGCGCGATCTCCAGCGAAGCCAGCCGATGAAAACGCGCCGAAACAATCTTTTGAGCTAAAGCGGTGGAAGCCTAACTAAGTCCCTTGGAGCTGAGCCGGACCTTTGCTAAGTAGGTTGGTCAACTAGCTATGAATTCCCTCTACGAACACCCTATATATCGGATCCGCACTTCTGCCATCCCATTAGCTCTTTTCTGGACGAGCGCAATGGCCCTGCTTGCAATAGCCGAGCTCACAGGTTCAGTGCCGCGATGGCTGCCTATGCTCTTGGTCGCGCCAGCGGCTTTCTTCGCGCTTCTCCACTTTCTCCATGCGCTCATTCGATTAATTTGGGCAATGGCGACTTACAGGAAGTTTCTGCCTCGCCTGATTCGTCGCAAGTACGGCTTGTTCCGCAAACTCGCGCGATGTCGAGCCGAAACAACAAAAGCGATCGTTCACATCGTGCTTCTCACCATGGCCTTAGCCATGTTCTTTGGCCTTGGCACTAACTTCTCACTCCTGTTGGCGGCACTTTTCACTGGCACATTGGCGACGATCCTATTGCGAGAGCTTCTTCCACCTGGAGGCGTTTACCTCGCTTCTTCGAGTCCTGGCCGCATCGCGTTCTTCGGACAGCTGAGCATGAGGACAATTCCTGCTATTGCTGCTCTGTTGGAGGTATCCAACCTTTTGGATCCGAAAGACGGTGGCCGCCTCTTCTATCGTAGGGCGGTGGGCGTGCAGAACGACTACAGGACAAAGAACCCGGACGATTGGACTGGAGTTGTCAGGGAACTCATGGAAATGACCGCGGTGATCGTTGTAGATGGTCGAGACGACACCCCGGGACTTGAATTTGAAGTTAAGCGAATTCTCAAAAATCGTGTTGAGTTCAAGACTGTATTTATCTCGGCTGCTGGCGAGATGCCAATCCTGTTGCGGCGCCTCGCCGCCAAGTCCTCCCATCCTTCGGGATCGTTCTTCTTGTTGTCACCCGATGACGCGTTGAAAGTCATCCCGAGTCACATCTTTGGCGCCCGGAAATTTTGGATTCCGACGCGAATTGAAGAATAGAAGATTGGTCGAGCTCTCGAAGGATAGCGAGACAATCAATGGTGAGGTCTTCTCACGGTCTTGATGTGCTGATCGTAGTCAGCCCTCGAGGATTTCCTTGCCGGCGGGACGCTTCGAAGATGCGATATGCTCCTGCTGACCCCAACTAGCAGAAGTGCCGCCAATGTATTTCTCTATCGTCATCGCATTCATGTTAGTCCTGCCCGTGGCATCCGTGGGCATCGATGCGATTGCCAACGGCACCCGATCAGCATGGCCCTGATTGGCAAGTATCGAGGCATTGTTCAAGCACTCGCTTCTGGCCTAGTCTCTTCGCCACCCAGGAGGCATGCATGACTGCAATGAGGGCCCGGATAGAGACGCGCCAAATCCAAAGCGGCAACGCCAAACTACACGCCGAAGCGATCGGAGACTCGCATGCGCCGTGCATCATCCTGGTCATGGGCGCGCAAGCCTCGCTGATGTGGTGGCCCGACGAGTTCTGCGCGGTCGCGCAACGCGGCAGCAACGTGGATTGGAATGATCGCGGGCAGGCCGTGAAGCAACTGCTCGAGTGGGGTCGCGTCCTCGGTGGGACTGAACAGGCTTTCGACGAGGCGGCAGCGCGAGCGCTGATCGAGGCGGACTTCGATCGCTCCGGTGGTCTTGCCCACGGCACCAACCACTTCAGGCTGAAGGGTGGTGAACGTTGGTCGGCGCGACTGCCCGAACTGCAGCCGCCGTTACATGTGCTGCACGGCCGCCTCGATCCGCTTTTTCCGATGGAGCATGGCCGCGCGATCGCAAGCGCGGTGCCAGGCGCAACCCTGGTCGAGTTACCAGGCGGACACGGACCCGATCGCGCGGCGTGGGGTCCTCTGATCGATGTGCTTACTTGAATTGGCAGGTGAACCGCACCCGCAAGACGCTATGCTCGCGCATGAACTCTTCGCTTTCAGTCTTGCTAGCCGCGCTCCCCGCTTTCGACGCCGCGGCACAATCCCTGCCCGGGCCAATCGACGGACAGCCACTGAGTCGCGGGCTTTGACAGCAGACACACCCTCAACGCGTCTCGCCACGCGCCTCGCATTCTTCGTCGCTGGTTTCGCCATTGCCTGTTGGGCGCCTCTGGTGCCCTACGCGAAGGACCGGCTGGCGGTCGACGAGCGGATGCTCGGCATTCTTCTGCTGTGTCTCGGCGTTGGCTCACTACTGGCGATGTATCTCACCGGCATGATGAGCGCACGGTTTGGAACGCGCCCCGTCATCATGGCCAGCGGCCTGGGGCTTTGCGCCACGCTGCCGTTCCTCGCAGTCGCCGCAACACCATTCACACTCGGTTTGACGCTGCTCTTTTTCGGCGCGGCCCTGGGTTCGCTCGACGTGGCGGTGAACATCCACGCGGTCGAGGTCGAGCGGGACGCGGCGCAGCCGCTCATGTCGGGCTTCCATGCGCAGTACAGCCTTGGCGGGTTCGCGGGCGCCATGTTCATCACGCTGCTGCTCTCGGCCGGCCTGGGTCCATTTTCCTGCGTGGCCATCGCTTCCGTGTTGATGCTCGTGATGATGTTAGTCGCGTCGCCGCGTCTGCTGCGGACGAAGGCCGCGGACGGTGAGCCGCATTTCGCCTTGCCCAGGGGCGTGGTGCTGGTCATTGCGATCCTCGCCGCCATTTGCTTTCTGGCGGAGGGTTCGGTGCTCGACTGGAGCGCGCTGCTCATCACCGGAAAGGGCCTGGTGGAAGTGGAGCAGGGCGGCATTGGGTTCGTGCTGTTCTCGGTCGCGATGACGTTGATGCGCTTCTGCGGCGATGCGTTGACGGCGCGCATCGGCGATCGCCTGACGATGATCTGGGGCGGGTTGATTGCGATCGCCGGCTTCGCGGTCCTGCTCGTGGCGCCGGTGGCGGTCATCGCAATGATCGGCTTTGTGCTGATCGGGCTCGGTGCGGCGAACATCGTGCCGGTGCTGTTTCGCCGTGCGGGTCGTCAGAAGGTCATGCCCGCTGGGCTGGCGATTGCCGCGATCACCACGATGGGCTATGCGGGTATTTTGCTCGGGCCCGCCGCGATTGGCTTCGTGGCCAAGCATGTAGGACTCACGATGGCCTTCTGGATGATCCCGGCGATCCTGCTCGCGGTGCCGCTATGCGCTGGCGTCGTTGTGAGAGCCGCCCCGCCCCGTAGTTAGCCGATCACACACTCAATCATCAGCCACTTCGCATCGCCAAACTCCTTGGGTTTGCCGACATACTCGCTTCCACTGAACGGAAACGCCGCGGGAATTCCGAACTTCGCGAACTGGTCCGCGAGATACTGGATGGTGCGGGCCACTTTGGTCCACTTCAACGGAGAACGCTCATGGCCAACTCGAAAATCATTGCTGTCATCGGCGCCAACGGTGCCCAGGGTGGCGGCCTCGTGCGCGCAATTCTCGCCGATCCTTCGAGCGGCTTCCGTGCCCGCGCCATCACACGCAAGGCGAACGGCGACAAGGCTGCGGAGCTGCGAACGCTCGGTGCCGAGGTGGTGGAGGCGGATCTCGACAATGAAGCCTCGCTCGCCAAGGCGTTCGAGGGCGCCCACGGCGCGTACTGCGTGACCAACTACTGGGAGCACTTCACGCCCGCGAAAGAGGTGAGCCAGGCGCGCAACATGGCGCAGGCCGCGAAATCGGCGAAGCTTGCGCACGTGGTCTGGTCGACGCTCGAAGACACGCGCAAGCTCGTGCCGCTCTCGGACCCGCGTATGCCGACGCTCCTGGAGAAATACAAGGTGCCGCACTTCGACGCGAAGGGCGACGCGGACGCGATGTTCGCGGAGGCGGGCGTGCCGACGACGTACCTGCTGACAACCTTCTACTGGGAAAACCTCATCTACTTCGGCATGGGACCGAAGAAGGGGCCGGACGGAAAACTGGCCATCACGCTGCCCATGGGCAATGCGCGGTTGTCAGGCATCGCGGCCGAAGACATCGGCAAATGCGCCTATGGCATCTTCAAGCAGGGCAAGCAGTGGATCGGCAAGCGCGTAGGCATTGCCGGCGATCATGTAACCGGCGCGCAGATGGCGGCCGACCTTTCCGCGGCGCTGAACAAAGAGGTGGCCTACAACGTGGTGAGCCCCGAGGTGTTTCGCGGATTCGGTTTCCCGGGCGCGGACGATCTCGGCAACATGTTTCAGTACTACACGGAATTCGAGAAGGAGTTCGCGGGAGCGCGCAGCCTGGAGACGTCGCGCTCATTGAATCCCGAGCTGCTCGACTTCAAAGCCTGGCTCGCGAAGTACAAGGATCGCATCCCTCTCGAGCCTTAAACCCGCGAGGTACAGCCAACATCCAATGGCGCTGGAGGCCATCGCCAAGGTTGTCAGCGAAGTCAGCCCCAAATCCTGACATCCGCCTACTGTGCGATCAGCGGGAAAGCGCGATTCTATGTTCCGCAGTCCCCGACGCACCGCTCCGAGGTAGATGTGACAACTCCGAACACGATCGCACAATCACTCGAGCGCGCGCGGGGACTGCTTTCCCACTTGGTGGACCAGAACCAGGTCGACCAGTACAAGGCACGCGAACCCGCGGCGCTTGGCGGCACGCAGCTACGGAACATGCTGGTCCATGTTGCGAACATCGAGGCGCGAGTCGCAGACACTGCCGAAGACCCCGCGAACGCCGCAAAGAGATTGCGCGATTTCTCAAAGGTCATCGAGCGTCACAAACCCACCGCCCAGGAGCTGGTGGATTCGCTGCGCTCGGCTGCGGACCAGTTGGCGCTCGCCACCGGGAAGCCCCCCGCCGCCTGATCTACTGACGAGCCGCATCCTGAATGTCGGGAACCTCGAGGATCGCGCGCGCGTACCCACGTCTTGCTACCCGATTCAATTCGAGCGCATCGACCGCAAGGACCGCCTGTTCTGCATCCTTGGCCCGGCCACCTTCTCGGCCGCGCAAATGTTTGCGGACGCGCTCGTGGAATACACGAACGTCACGTTCGTGGGCGAGCCGAGTG
>Ga0193753_10000225_pt1 | contig 55227 bp, 42 predicted proteins | sample H1c2metaG_FD_144925 | JGI IMG/M metagenome (GOLD analysis project Ga0193753, IMG submission 144925) | Soil microbial communities from a riparian zone of the East river system, Colorado, United States - H1c2 | ecosystem: Environmental > Terrestrial > Soil > Riparian zone | place: USA: East...
GTCGGCGAGACAGCCGAAGTGGTGGCACCTGCCGGCACCCTGAAATTCAAGATAGATAATATCACGGCATAAATCTTCGGAAATAAGGATATAGAAGGAATGAGAAAGTATTGCATCATGCATACTTTCTCATTTTTTATTGCAATAACTTCGGATCAATAAAACTTTTCAGTATGAGCATTTTTTCCAGGATCATATCCGGTGAGATACCGAGTTACCGGATCGCGGAGGATGAAAAGTTCTTCGCATTCCTCGATATTTTCCCGTTGCGGGAAGGACATGTATTGGTGGTTCCGAAGAAGGAGGTCGATAAATTCTTCGACATGGGAGACGATTATCTCCGCGAGTTATTGTTGTTTGCAAGGCCTATCGCCAGGGCTATTGAAAAGAGCTTCGATTGCAATCGCGTCGGGCTAAGTGTTATCGGCCTCGAGGTTCCGCATGCACATCTTCATCTCATACCCATCAATACGGCAAATGACCTGAACTTCAATCAGCCGAAGCTTAAGTTGGAGGAGGGGAGGTTGAAGGAGATCCAGGAGTTGATAATGGCGAGACTCTAGAATGTAGAAATTCAAAAGTCAAAAGTAAAAATTCAAAAGTCAAAAAGTGCCCTATTGATGAAGATCTTCCAATAGCACGCCTAATTGGCACATAACACGCCGTCATTGACAAATTACCAAATTGTCAAATTATCAAATTATTCTCTTGGGATTCTTCTTCAGGAATTCTCCCCACCCGCCCTTTACAGCCTTTCCCAATACGCTGTTCATTTGGAAATGATGACAAACGGCAATGGCCACTGCATCGGTGGCATCGAAATATTGTGGTTGTTCGGTGATGCTTAGCAGTTGCTGAAGCATCTTCCAGACCTGTTCCTTATCAGCATTGCCATTTCCCGTTACCGACTGTTTTACTTTTCTTGGGGAATATTCCGTAACGGGGATGCCGGCGCTCATGGCTGCCGCGATGGCTACACCCTGCGCCCTGCCTAGCTTCAGCATGCTCTGGACGTTCTTACCGAAGAAGGGCGCCTCGATCGCAAATTCGTGGGGGCGGAAGCTAATGATCAGTTCGGTCACCTTCCGGTGAATGAGATGCAGCCGCTCATGGTTATCTTTGTTAGCAGGAAGTTTCAACGTATGCATTTCCTGTAATACCATTTTCCCATTCGTTACCTCGATCACACCATAGCCCATTAGCACAGTGCCGGGGTCGATGCCGAGGATTATTTTCGCAGACTTTTGCAAGCGGGACTGTATTTTTACGGTGTCATTCAATGAGATTGAACAAAAATATCAAAATCTTCGTCAATTACTTCCTCGGACCATTGTTGTTTTGCTGGCTTTCCTATTCCATCTATTCACAATTGAGGCGCCAACCTGATCTCGAAAGTTCCTGGCGCCATATCCGCGATAGTTTTCATACCGGTATGATCTGGAACCTCGTCGCGGTATTCCTGTTGATGCTTGTCAACTGGACCATCGAGACCTGGAAATGGAAGATCGCCGTACAACGCATTCAGCCGATCAATTTTTTCACGGCCTTCAAAGCGGTGATGTCGGGTGTATCCTTCTCCGTTACCACCCCCAATCGCGTGGGAGAGTACCTGGGACGGGTGCTATATATGAATGAGGGAAACCGCCTCAAGGCCATCTCGCTGACCATTACAGGCAGCATCAGTCAACTGATCGTTACGCTGGTGATGGGTTTAACGGGTTTATTGATACTGCGGAAGCCCATCGCAAGCAATGGGCTGATATCGTCCTTCTGGCTCGAAATTCTATTATACGGTGTCTTCGTCGCCACCCTTATTTTAACACTCTTTTATTTCAGGTTGTCCTGGTTGGTGAAACTGGCCGACCGCCTCCCGGGAAGCAAGAAATACTCGTGGCTGGTGGAGGCATTGGAGCACTTTCATGCAACTTTACTGCTTCAACTCCTGTCTCTATCTGCGGTAAGATTCACTGTATTTATCTTACAGTATTACCTGTTGTTCCGGTTATTCGATGTGGAGATCTCCTGGTGGCAGGGCTGGTGGACGGTTAGCGTCTCTTTCCTGATCCTTGCGATCATTCCGACCATCGCTTTATTCACCGATCTGAGCCTGCGTGGTAAGGTGAGCCTCAAGCTGATCGGGCTTTTCAGCGGAAATAACCTCGGAATAAGCCTGGTGGCGGTAAGCATCTGGTTCATTAACTTAATAATCCCCGCACTGGCAGGGAGTTTGCTAATTTTGAGCATCAAAAAAATATTCAGGAATAAAAATGAGGCTCCGGATGAACTTTTATGACATTTTCGTAACAAAATGAGAGTCCGGATCGTTGCTGGGAGGAGTTGAAGACTTAAACATAAAACGAATGCAGATGAGAGGAATAGTTAAGCTGGTCTTATTACCATTAGTGGCTTTGATGGGTTTTTCCACGGAAACGAAGACGCCGTTCCAGGATACATGCGGCATCAAGAACACGGCATTCAAGGCCGGTGAAAAAGTGTCGTTCTCGGTGTATTACGCCGTGGCAGGCATTTATGTGAATGCCGGCACAGCCACATTTACCAATACGCTCGAGACGCTCAACAGCAAACCCACCTACCATATCGTTGGCGAGGGGAACACCAATTCTTCCTACGACTTCCTTTATAAGGTAAGGGATAGGTATGAGACCTATATCGATACGGCAACCCTGCAGGCGCTCAAGTTTGTAAGGAATGTAAATGAAGGCGGGCATAAGATCTACCAGAATGTTACATTCAATAAGACCGCTAACACTGCTGTCACCAATGATGGCGTCTTCAAGGTACCGCCCTGTGTGCAGGATGTGGTCAGTTCCGTTTTTTATTCCCGTAATATCGATTTCTCGAAACTCCAATACAACGATAAGATCGCATTCAATATGTTCCTCGACAACGAGGTGTACAGCATGTATATCCGTTATCTCGGCAGGGAAACGATAAAGACAAAATATGGGAAATTCAATTCAATAAAATTCAAGCCACTGCTCATCAAGGGTACGATCTTCGAGGGTGGTGAGAATATGACGGTCTGGGTGACCGACGACCAGAACCATATCCCCGTGCGTATCGAAAGCCCCATCTCGGTAGGCAAGGTGAAGATAGATATGATGAGCTATGAGAATTTGAGGTATCCGTTGAGTTCGTTGATTAGAAGAAATTAAGAACAATTAGCCAATGTGCAAATTAGCCAATGTGCCAATGCTGCGTGCTCCGATGTGTAATGGCATTACGAATTAGGATAATTGGCACATTTGCACATTGGCTAATTTGCTAATTGATCTCAGATTTCCTCCACCTTAAACATCTTCCCCACCCTCACTCCCTTCTCTGTTTCCTGTAAACTGCAGCATTCGAATACCGGGTCGTGTTCGAAGAAGAGATAGTAGTCGTTGGCCACGGCTTCCTGCAGGAAGGATTTCTTTTCATTCAGTGTGACAAGCGGCGTGGTATCATACGCCATCACATAGGGAAGCGGGAGGTGCCCGAGGGAGGGCAGAAGATCTGCCATGAATACGATCGTCTTCCCTTTGTAGCGCAGTTGCGGCAGCATCATGGCGCGTGTATGACCATTCGCGAAGCGGATATCGAAGCCTTCGGCAAATGGGGCGGAGGCGAGAAGGGGATGGGCGGCCAGCGGCACATCGATGAATTTCAACTGCCCGCTTTCCTGGATCGGTAAGATATTTTCCGTCAAGAAGGAGGCCTTTTCCCTTGCATTTGGGTGTACGGCCCAGTCCCAATGTTCACGGTTGCTCCAATAGGTGGCATTCCTGAATGCCGGAACAAGCAGATCGCCCTGCCTGGTAATGCTTCCACCGCAATGATCGAAATGCAAATGCGTGAGGAAGACATCCGTTATGTCATCGGCCGTGAATCCGTGTTGGGAGAGGGAGCCATCGAGAGTATCATTCCCATGGAGATAATAGTGACCGAAGAATTTCGCATCCTGTTTGTTTCCCATGCCATTGTCCACGAGTATCAATCGCTTTCCATCTTCGATCAGCAAACAGCGAAGCGCCCAGCTGCACATATTATTCTCATCGGCGGGATTGATCTTGTTCCAGATACTTTTTGGGACAACGCCGAACATGGCGCCGCCGTCGAGTTTGAAATGCCCGGCGTTTATTGAATATAGTTTCATTATAGAGTCAATTCAAAATTCAAAAGTAAAAAGTCAAAAGGGTGTCCTATTGTTGAAGATATTTCTAATGACACGCCATCATTATCAAATTACCAAATTATCGAATTATCGAATTATCGAATTGGCCTTTTGTTTGGACAGTGCCGAAAACAACCACAACAGCCCGATCCCGAAAAATACGATGAGCGAAAGAATGGAGTTCTTCATGTTTCCTGTTAGTTCTTCGATGAAGCCGAAACTGAATATGCCGATCACGATGGCTATTTTCTCGGTGAAATCATAGTAACTGAAGAACGAGGCGGTATCGGTGGTCTCCGGCATCAGCTTGGCGTAAGTAGAGCGGCTCAGCGACTGCACGCCTCCCATCACCAGGCCCACGGCTACCGCAAGGCCATAGAAATAATATTCCGCATTCATTCCCTCCTCGGCCACGAGGGCGGTAGAGTAGGCCGCCACACAGATCACGATCCAGAGGAAAATGACACCGATGAGCACCTTCAGGTTGCCGAACTTACCGGAGAGTCTGGACATGCTCCAGGCGCCGAGTATGGCCACGAGCTGGATGATCACTACCGTCACGATCAGCTTCGCATCAGGCAGCTTGAGTACCTTGCTTCCAAACAGCGTTGCCGCCAGCATTACGGTTTGAACGCCCATGCTATAGAAGAAGAATGCGCGAAGGAATCGCTTCAGCACGGGCATCTTCGCCACCTGGCCATACACCTTCTTTATCTCGGCAAATCCATCGCGGAACACATTGCCCCTTTCCGGTTTTTTGATGATGGGCTTCGGCAGACGCGCGAAGGTGATCTGTGCAAAGCTTATCCACCAGATGCCTACCAGGAGGAAGGTGATCTGGGTGGCCGTTCCCTCGTTTCCCTTCATGAACATTACCAGGCCAAATCCTATCAGCTGCATCAGCACGCTTCCGATATATCCAAAGGAGAAGCCTCTCGCGCTTATTCGGTCGCGGTCTTCGAGCGCCGCAATTTCCGGGAGATAGGCGTTATAAAATACGAGGCTTCCGACAAAGCCCATGGAGGCGAGCATGAATGCGATGATGCCGAGACCGAGATGGTCCTTATCGAAGAAATACAATGCGCTGCATCCCAATGCACCCATATAGCAGAAGAAGCGCATGAAATTTTTCTTATTACCCCGTGTATCGGCGATGGAGGTAAGGATGGGATAAAGCAATGCGATCAGGAGATATGATGCCGCCAGCGTATAGTCGTACAAGGATGAATTCACGAAGCTGCGCCCGAGGAACGGGATCGTATGGTTGCCCTCGCCTCCGCCGGTCACCGCCAGGAAATAGATCGGGAAGAAAGTGGTAGTGATGACCAGGTTATAGACGGAGTTAGCCCAATCATACATGGCCCATCCATTGATCACTCTCTTAGATGCCGTTTGCATAAGCAGCAATGTTTGAAGTAAAAATAGGGATTTGTCTTCTATGCCGTGGCGTCGGGATGAATGAAGCCTTTCCAGATCAGGAAGAGCATGATGAGGCCGGCGACGATGCGGTAGATGCCCCAGACACGGAAACCATATTTCTTAAGAAAGCCGATGAAGAATTTTATGGCGGCAAGGGCGACAAGGAAGGCCACCACGCTTCCAATGAGCAGCACGAAGAGATTGTCCTTCGCTACCACATCGGGGTGTTCCTTATAGGCATCGAAGAAACTCTTTACGGAAGCCGCCAGCATGGTCGGTACGGCGAGGAAGAAGGAAAACTCGGCAGCCGCGCTCCGCGTGAGACGCTGACTCATGCCGCCGATGATGGTAGCTGCGCTGCGGCTAAGACCGGGGAAGATGATCGATAGCACCTGGAAGCATCCGATGATAAAAGCTGCCCCGGGCCCGATCTTCTTCTCGGAATCGATCACGGGCCTGGTAAATACTTTGTCTATGAAGAGGAGTACGATGCCACCGCCTATCATCACCCAGGCGATGAAACTGAGATTGGCGAGGGCCGAATCGATATGTTTTTTGAGAAAATATCCAACGATCAATGCCGGTATCACGGCAATAATGAGTTTTAAATAAAAATTGGCATTCTTAAGATCGAAGAACTTCTTCCGGTAGATGACCACCACGGCGAGAATGGCTGCGAGCTGGATCACCACTTCGAACATATCACCGAAAGGCGTGGGGGTGATGCCGAGAAGCGGCTGAACGAACTTCATGTGTGCAGTAGAAGAAATGGGAAGAAATTCGGTTAGCCCTTCTACGATGGCAATGACTATGGCTTCGGGTATGCTCATATTGGACGAATCAGTCAGTTAATATGATTGGCCGGTTGGCAATAAAAAAGGCGACACTATTCCGCATCACCTCATCATTTATGCTTTACAGGCATATCAACCTTTGTTCACTTTTGGCTTCTTGAAAATCGCATAGATCTCGAGTACCAGCCCCGCGAGGATCAGGAGGGGCGCGATGGTGATACGGGTAGTGCTATATACTTCTTCTTTCTTGAATACGCCGGGGTCGTCGCTGCTTCCGCCTGCCATCAGGAACATTCCGATTGCGATCACTATGATGCCTATCAGCATCCAGGTATAGTTTTCCTTCGAGAAGATGGAGGGAGTCTTGTTTTCTGCCATTTTTTACTGATTTGGACGTGCAATATAAGGAGAAACAACGTGAATCGTGAGACGTGAATCCGCCTGTGCCCAAGCTTCGGCGGACGCAGTCGTGAATCCGGCCCACCGCCCTAAGAAAGGCCCCTTCGTGCCTAATACAGGTCGTCGAGCTTCATCCGGAGGTATTTCAATACGCTGCGGTGAGTGCTGAACAGGGTGATGCAGATGCCGAGAATGATCAGGCCGCCAAACAGGAGGACCAGCGTGAGGTTATCGTGCAACACTTTCATTTCGGGAATATATTCTTCGGCAACCAGGATCAGCAGCCAGACGGCGACGATGGCAATGAGGCCACTGATCGCGCCGTTGATGATGGCCCGGAGACTCATCGGCTTGGCGATGAACCACCTGGTGGCGCCAACCATCTGCATGGTCTTTATGAGAAAACGGTTGCTGAACATGGCCAGCTTTATGGTATTGTCGATGAGTATGATGACTACGATAGCCAGCACGATAGCCACTATGAGAAGGCCGATGCTGATCTTCCTGATATTATCGGTCATCTTGCCCACTAATGCCTTGGGATAGGTGACATCGCTGACATATGTCTGTTTTTGCAGGTCCGCCTGTATAGCCGTCAGTGAATCGATATTCATATACTGCTGCTTCACCTTGAAATTTACACTATTGGGGAGCGGGTTGGCATCGAGCACCTTGTCCCAGTTCTCATTACCATCGCCGAGATAGATCTTCTTCGCCTTTTCCTTGTCGATGAATTCGATGGATTTCACATACGGTTGCGTGGAGATGTATTGCATCAGCGCAATGCTGTCGGTGGGGTTCAGATCTCCGCGTAATTCCGCCTTTACCTCCACACTTTCCTTAAAGTAATCGCCCAGCTTATTCGCATTTATCACAAACCACCCGATAATACCCAGGAGGAAGAGTACGAGCGTCACGCCGAGGATAGACATGAAATAGGAAGGTTTGCCCCGTTTGATGGAGGCGTTACCTGTACGAGCCATAGAATTGAATTTTTGAAATTAACGGGTTTTGCAAAAATAGCCAATTAGGCCTACAATCAGTATTTTTGCTGCCCATTTAAACGATGCCCGCGGGGTGATATTGCCATGTGGTGTAAAACTAATTTGTTAAAGGTTTTTTCGCGAAGGGTGCGGGTGGTGAAGGCAGGGCATAAATATTTCTTTAATCACCGTGCATCACGGCGTATAACCTCTCATTAAAAAAGATAACCAGCAATGGAATATGATTTCAGGAGGATAGAAAAGGAGTGGCATTCAAAATGGAAAGAGTCGGGAGCCTACAAGGTCAGCAACGACTCCTCCAGGCCGAAGTATTATGTGCTGGATATGTTTCCTTACCCGAGTGGCGCAGGACTTCATGTGGGGCATCCCCTCGGCTATATTGCCTCGGATATCTTCAGTCGTTTTAAGAGATTGAAGGGTTTCAATGTCCTTCACCCGATGGGCTATGACGCCTTTGGCTTGCCTGCGGAGCAGTATGCGATCGATCATGGCATTCATCCTGCAGCATCCACACATGCCAATATCATTAATTTCCGCACGCAGCTTGATAATATCGGATTCAGTTACGACTGGGACCGCGAGTTCCGCACCAGCGATCCCGGTTATTACAAATGGACGCAATGGATATTCCTGCAATTGTTTGCCGCCTTCTTCAACCGGCACACGAAAAAGGCGGAGAAGATAGAAGAACTGGTAGCGCTGTTTGAAAAGGAAGGCAACAAGATGCACACATCTCCTGGTGATCCGGGTCTTCGGTTCACGGCAGATGAATGGGAGAACTTCAGTGAGCAGCGAAAAATGGATGTGCTGATGGACTATCGTCTCGCCTACTGCGGTATCGGAGAGGTGAATTGGTGCGAGGCGCTCGGAACCGTATTGGCCAACGATGAGGTGATAAACGGAGTAAGCGAGAGAGGGGGATACCCGGTGGTAAGAAAGAAATTGCGTCAGTGGTACCTGCGCATCACGGAGTATGCGGATCGCCTGCTCGAGGGCCTGCAGCAAGTCGAGTTCAGCGATGCCATGAAGGAAATGCAGACGAACTGGATCGGCAAGAGCAGCGGAGCCGAGATCGACTTCGCGGTGGCAGACCAGGCTACCGGCGTCACACTACGGGTATATACTACACGGCCGGATACCATTTTTGGAGTTGACTTCATGGTGATAGCTCCCGAACATGAACTGGTAGATATCATTACCAGCAGTGGCCAGGCCCAGGCGGTAGATGACTATCTCACCTATGTAAAAAGCAGGAGTGAACGCGAGCGGATGGCGGAGAAGAAGATCAGCGGCGTCTTTACAGGCGCCTATGCATTGAATCCTTTCAATGGAAGGAAGATACCGGTATGGATCTCCGAGTATGTGCTGGCAGGTTACGGTACCGGCGCCATCATGGCCGTTCCAAGTGGAGATGAACGCGATCATAAGTTCGCCATACATTTCAATATACCCATCACCAATATTATCGGCGAATACTACAATGGGCAGGAAGCAAATCCTACCAAGGATGCCATCCTGCATAACTCGGGATTCCTCGACGGACTGGTGATGAAGGATGCCATCGATGTGGCGATCGGGGCTATCGAAGAAAAGGGTATCGGGACGCGGAAAGTGAATTACAAGATGCGCGATGCGGCCTTCAGCCGGCAACGTTACTGGGGCGAGCCCTTTCCCATCAAATGGATCGATGGCACGGCTTATCCGCTTGATGAGACCGAGCTACCATTGCTTCTTCCTGAAGTGGATACTTATGGACCCGGCCCCGGAGGCGAGGGCCCGCTGGCAAACCTGCCCGAGTGGACGGGACAACACCTCGAGACGAACACGATGCCCGGCTATGCCGGATCCTCCTGGTATTTCCTCCGCTATATGGATCCGCATAACGACAAGGTATTCGCGGATCGCAAGGCAACGGATTATTGGGGACAGGTAGACCTGTATATCGGTGGCACCGAACACGCGGTGGGGCATCTCCTGTACAGCCGTATGTGGACGAAAGGTCTGTACGATCTGGGTTATATCGGACATGACGAACCCTATCGCAGGCTCGTAAACCAGGGAATGATCCAGGGAAGCAGCCGCTTCGTCTATCGTGTCCGCGGCACGAATGAATTCGTGTCCGCAGGCCTTAAGGAAAACTATGAAACGGACGAGATCCATGTGGATGTCAATTTCGTTGATGGAGTGGAATTGGATGTAGAGGCATTCCGCAACTGGCGCACCGAATACAATGAAGCGCAATTCATCCTGGAGGATGGAAAATATATCTGTGGCACCCTGACCGAGAAGATGAGTAAGCGGTTATACAATACCGTGAATCCCGATGACCTCGTATTCAAATATGGAGCAGACACCTTCCGCATGTACGAGATGTTTCTCGGTCCGGTGGAAATGAGCAAGCCCTGGGACACGAAGGGCATTGAAGGCGTTCATCGTTTCCTGAAGAAACTCTGGCGGCTCTTCTACGATGACACGAAGGGAAGGGTGTGGACGGAAGAGAAGGCGACGGACGCGGAGTTGAAAGTATTGCATCAGACCATTCGCCGCATCGGGAATGATACCGAGCGGTTCAGTTTCAATACTGGAGTGAGCGGTTTCATGATAGCGGTGAATGAACTCACCGACCTGAAGTGTACAAAGAAAGAGATTCTCGCGCCCCTGCTTATACTTCTCACTCCTTATGCGCCGCATATTGCGGAGGAACTCTGGCTGCAGCTGGGAAATGCAGGTAGTATTCTCGACGCCAGCTACCCGGTATTCGAGGAGAAGTATGTGAAGGAAAACAGCAAAGAATATCCCGTGTCGGTAAATGGAAAACTGCGCACCACAATGAATATCTCTCTCGAGGCGACACAGCCCGAGGTGGAGGGCCTGATACTGGATAATGCAATTGTCAGGAAATGGATGGACGGAAAGCCGGCGAAGAGGATTGTGTATGTGAGGGGGAAGATGGTGAATGTGGTGGTATGAGGAGAGTTCGGTCTGTTAGAAAGTCAAAATTCAAAAGTAAAAATTCAAAAAGGCGTGATGGGCGAAGTGTTCCATCGTACCAGGAAAGTACAGAGGAGGCTTGAAAAATTAGATTAAGAATGAGAATTGGGTTGCGCAAAAAACAAAAGCCCTTCCTGGTAGCACGACTTTTTTAATTTTTACTTTTGAATTTTGACTTTCTTCCCTCGCCATGTGTTTGTGATTAAACAATTTGTAATTTCAATGGCTAAAAACTGCTTCATGAAGAAATTACTACCGGCATTCGCCTTACTATTTGCCCTGCAGGCGATGACACAGGCAACTCCCTCCTATTTTCTTTCCAGTCCTTCTCTTACCCCCGATGGTCAATCGGTGGTCTTCAGTTTCGAAGGCGATATATGGAAGGCGAATGTCAGGGACGGACAGGCCTTTCGATTGACGGCTATGCAGGGATATGAGACAAACGCAAAAGTTTCGCCGGACGGCAAATGGATCGCCTTCACCGGCAGGCAATATGGGAATCCCGATGTCTTCATTATGCCGGCGAATGGCGGCGAGGTGAAGCAGATCACCTATCACAGTGCGGGTGATGATGTGAGCAGCTGGAGCTGGGATTCCAAATACATTTACTTCAATAGCGGGCGCATGGGACAGACGGCCGGCTACAAAGTAAGCGCGGAAGGTGGCACACCACAGCGGGTCTTCGGTCAAAACTTCTTCCAGTACGATCATAACCTGGTAGAGCATCCCAGCAGCGGAGAGATCTTCTTCAACGATACCTGGGAAAGCAGCAACCAGGTGCAGCGTAAGCGATACAAGGGGCCATTCAACCCCGACATACAATCCTACAATCCAACTACGAAACAATACAAGCGGTACACCGATTGGGAAGGAAAGGACTTCGGCGCCACCATCGACAAGAACGGCAATATCTATTTCATTTCAGACGAGGCGAACGGCGAGTACAATCTCTATACACTGGACAAGGGTAAGAAAGCAGGACTGACGAAGTTCTCCTCTTCCATAAAAACGCCATCGGTAAATGCCAATGGCGGAAGCGTTGTATTCGAGAGGGACTACCAGTTGTGGATATATGATATAAAGAGCGCCAAAGAAAATAAGCTGAATATATCCATCATCCGTAACAGCATTCTCCCGAAAGAAAAGGATTTCGATATCCGGGGCACTATCTCGGGATTCGATGTGTCGCCGGATAATAAGAAGCTGGCCTTTGTCTCGAGGGGAGAACTCTTCGTTAGCGATATCGAGGGTAAATTCATTCAGGAAGTGAAGCGCGGTTCTGCGGAAAGGGTGCGCGAGGTGAAATGGATGAGCGATAACAAGACGCTTCTTTTCAACCAGACACTCGATGGTTATACCAATTGGTACACCATACCGGCCGGCGGCGGCGGGACGCCAAAGCAGATCACCGGTGACAAGAAGAATAGCCGGTCGATCGTGTTTAACAAGACGCGTACGAAGGCCGTCTATCTCTGCGGACGCGATGAAGTGAAACTCATGGACCTGAAGACCATGGAGGCCAGGACACTGGTGAAGGATGAGATCTGGGGATTTCAAAACAGTTCGCCCGGCTTCTCTCCCAACGACGAGTATGTCATCTTCACGGCATACCGGAATTTCGAGCAAGATATATTTGTGCATAATATCAAGGAGAATAAAACGATCAACCTTACCAACACGGGGATCACGGAAGATTCGCCATTATGGTCGCCCGATGGCAAGTATATTTATTTTACATCCCAACGATTGAAACCCTCCTATCCGTTCGGTCTTCCCGATGCGAAGGTCTACCGCGTTCCATTGGAGAAACTCGATGAGCCATTCAGGAGCGATAAATTCAATGACCTGTTCAAAGAGGAAAAGAAGGACACAGCGAAGAAGGCAAATGGAAAGCCGGCGAAGGATACCATCCCGATCATTGCCATCGATACGGATGGCTTCATGGACCGGATGGAGCAGGTTAGTCCGCCCTTCGGTGCGCAATTCATACAGGCGCTTTATCAAAAGGAAGATAAGACGACCGTATTTTATCTAAGCAACCATGGGGAAGGAAGGAATGCACTCTGGAAAACGGTGATCGAACCCTTTGAGCAAAACAAGACGGAGAAGATCGCGGGAACGGATGCCGGATCGGGATACGATATTGTGGAGGTGGCCGACAAACTATATCTTCTTCTCAATGGGATTATCAATAAGCTGAACGTGGATGCGAATAAGATAGAAGCCATTCCAGTGGGATATACTTTCCGCCGCAACCTGAAGGAAGAATTCAGCCAGATGTTCGTGGAGGCCTGGGCACAGATGGAAGAGAACTATTACGATGAGAAATTCCATGGCCTCGATTGGAAGAAGACGAGGGAATACTATCAGCAATTCATTCCATTTCTCAATAACAGATCCGATCTGCGCATACTGCTCAATGATATGCTGGGCGAATTGAACTCCTCGCACCAGGGATTCGGGACTTTCGGTAGCGATGAAACCATTGCGCTTACAAACTCGACAATGGAGACGGGGATCATATTCGAGAATGAATCGCCGTATAAGGTAAAGTATGTGATCAAACACTCCCCGGCCGACAAGAAAGGCGATGATATCCGTGCCGGCGATGAGCTGACTGAAGTGAATGATGAGAATGTCGATAAGACGAAGGATCGAAACTATTACTTCACGAAGCCCTCGATGGATAAGGAGATCAAACTGACTTTCCAGCGCGGCGGGCAGAACATTGAAGTGAAGATCCACCCGGAACCAAGCCTCTTCAGCGATCTGTACGATGAATGGGTGGACAACAACCAGAAGCGCGTGAATGAGAAAAGCAAGGGCCGCATCGCCTATGGATATATGAAGAATATGGGACAGGGGGAATTGGAGGAATTTATCATTGACATGACGAAGGAGCTGAACAGCAAGCAGGCATTGATATTCGATCTCCGGTACAATACGGGCGGCAATGTGCACGACGAGGTGTTGAAATTCCTTTCCCAGAGATCATACCTTCAATGGAAGTACCGCGAGGGAAAGCTGACTCCGCAATCCAACTTCTCGCCGAGCGATAAGCCGATCATACTGCTCGTGAATGAGCAATCCCTGAGCGATGCGGAAATGACATCGCAGGGCTTCAAGGCGCTGAAGCTTGGCAAGATCATTGGTAATGGAACGTATCGCTGGATCATCTTTACCAGTGGAGTAGGACTGGTGGATGGCTCGGGCATACGGATGCCAGGATGGGGCTGCTATACTCTTGAAGGGAATGATTTGGAGAAAAGCGGCGTACAACCGGATATCCTGGTGAAGAATACTTTCGAGGACCGGCTGAATGAGCGGGATCCGCAGTTGGATAGAGCGATTGAGGAGATCTTGAAACAAATAGGCAACTAAATAATTTGATAATTTGGTAATTTGATAATGTGGTAATGATCCTTACCAGGAGAGTTATTCCCGATTGAAGCACGCCGCATTATCAAATTGCCAAATTATCAAATTTAACATGAAGACTGGCTATTGTTTTAATGAAGCTGCGCAGTTGGATAACGCGATTGACGAAATCTTGAAACAAGTAAACAACTAGGCAATTTGATAATGTGGTAATGATCCTTACCAGGAGAGTTATTCCCGATTGAAGCACGCCGCATTATCAAATTGCCAAATTATCAAATTATCAAATTTAACATGAAGACTGTCCTTTTTGTCTTAGTGATTCTGATAGGAGTTTCGTCGTCTGCGCAGCTCACTGTCATGACCTACAACCTCCGCTACAACACCGCCAACGATAGCCTCGATGCATGGCCATACCGGAAGGATAAGGTGGCGTCGGAGATATTATTTCATGATGTGGACCTCCTTGGTGTGCAGGAGGCATTGCATGGGCAGATGACCGATCTGGAGGAACGGCTACCCCGCTTTAGATCGGTTGGAGGAGGCCGCGACGATGGAAAAGAGAAGGGCGAGTACTCCGCCATCTTCTACGATACTACCAGGCTACAGCTACTTCAGACGAAGATGTTCTGGTTGTCAGAGACACCGGACATACCCGGAAGCAAAGGCTGGGATGCCGCACTTCCCAGGATGGTGACCTGGGCAAAATTCCGGGACCGACACACGAAGAAGATATTCTTTGCCTTCAATACACACTTCGATCATATGGGGCAGGTGGCGAGAAGGGAGAGTGCGAAGATCGTGCTGAAGAAAATAAAGGAGATTGCAGGAAGCGTGCCGGCAGTCCTCACCGGCGATTTCAATTCCAAACCAACAGATGAGCCCATCGTCATCATCACCGATAAGAATGAGCCTCTACACCTCACCGATTCAAAGGAGATAAGCCTGACGCCTCACTACGGACCCGCGGGCACCTTCAATGCATTTAAGAACAAGGAGCGCGACGATCAGCCGATCGACTATATCTTCCTCAAGGGAAACTGGAAGGTGTTAAAACATGCAACGATCTCGCAGACCTGGGAGGGAAGATTTGGGTCGGATCATTTTGCTGTGATCAGCGAATTGCAAATTAATTAGACAATTTGATAATTTGGCAATTTGATAATGTGACAATGATCCTTATCAGAAAAGTCATTGCTGATCGGAGCACGCTGCATTATCAAATTGCCAAATTATCAAATTGTCTAATTGTGCTTGACGAATCGTATCATCGCACTACTCCCCTCCGTGCTCTCCAGTCTCGCCTCGTAGCGGTTGTCACCCACCATTGCGACCATGAAGGAGGTGTTGGGTGGGATAGAACCGAGATTTTCCGCAACCATGATAAGTTCATTCGTATCGTTGAGGTCGCTGACGGCCAGTTTGATCGTATAGGCGGAACCAAGCAGGCGGATATGCTCGAATATGAGTTTGTCGTTGAGAAAAAGTGAAATAGAGTCGCCATCGATCTCTGCATTATCATAGAAACGAAGTTCGACGGAATCGCCGGTCAGGGGTATCTCCGATACCAGCACCTTCTTACGGGCGCTGAATTTTTCCTGTATGGAGGGAGCGACTATTGGCGCAATTATTTTTTGTGGCGGTGGGATGATGACTTCCGTCTTTTCAACGGGGATGTTTCGGACAATTGGCGCTATTGGCAAGGGTTGTTCTTCCCTCTGTACTGGTGGATGATAGGCGATCAGGGCAATGCTGTCGATGATATCCGGATCGTTGGCGCCGCTCGTATAATTCTCGAGAACGAAGTCCCATTCGTCGGGGAAGGCCGGTGCTCCCGTCTTATCGAGATGAAGGTCGCCGGCACTTATTTTTTCATTTTCGGCCCTGCTTGCTTTTCCATCCAGCATCATTCTTCCGCCGCCCGGACAATTGAAATCCGCACGCGCCAATAAGGGTACCTTCCCTGCAGCCACGGAATGACCGGGCCTTTCTTCGAGGAGTTGATCGTCCCACCATACGGCCTCATTCGTTGTAGCATCGAAGTAGCCTTTAATGCTGTATCGCCGGAAATTACTGGCAGACTCGTAGTAGTACGAAGTGCCGGTGAGACTATCCCCTTTTTGAATGATCTTCAGCTCGGTCTTCTGCTTTCCCATTTTTCCACTCCATACGCCGGTGATCATTTGGGCATGGCCTGAGAGAAAGAAAGCGAGAACGGAGACTAAGGCGCAAAAATGTCGAATGGATTTCGTTTCCACCAGGGGAATGATTTAGTTGATAAAAAGCATCTCTATAGAACGAAAATCTCGCCATACTAGTATGTAAGCTAAATAGGAATAGGGGATCGGGAATTAGGAATTAGGCCTCAGTCGATGTGACCTATTGGACAGTTAACCTCCCCGAATGAAGTTTTTTACTTTTTACTTTCTACTTTTGACTTGAATAATAATATGTCTGATCTGGTCCACGATCTAAGGATGAATGCAGGTGCTTTTTCACCGATTGTTGAATTCAATGCGCAGCGGCACAAGTTGCTGGCATTGGACTTTACGGACGCCAATAAGGAGCTTACGCATGAGGTGCTGAATGATATAGATAAATTTTCTCGATACATCGATGATCGGTTGACTGCCGCAGGCGCCCTCTACGGCATTGGTGGATATGGGGAGCATCGGACCATCTATAGCCTGAGTTCATTGTTCGATAGTGAGGACCCGGAGGCGGAGCCGCGAAGACTGCATTTGGGCGTGGATATCTGGGGAAAGATGGGAACACGCGTGCATGCGCCGCTGGGTGCGAGCGTTCATAGTTTTGCTTATAACGACCGGCGCGGAGACTATGGAGCAACGATCATTCTCTCGCACGAGCTAGAGGGTATTACCTTCCATACATTGTATGGTCACCTGGATCTTGATTCGATAAATAAAATTTCCGTGGGCGACCGAATTGAAAAGGGACAAGCCTTTGCCGCGTTCGGGTCTCCGGAGGAGAATGGATACTGGCCGCCGCATCTTCATTTTCAGCTCATCGCGGACATGGATGGGTACCGCGGTGACTATCCCGGCGTCTGCAAATTTTCGGAGAGGAGTATTTGGTTGGAGAGATGCCCGGATGCGGGTTTGATTTTGCGTTGGTAAGTTGACAGTTGATAAGTTAATTAGTTGATAGCTTGATAAGATTCAGTCAGGAGCTTCCCAGGTGAGTTTGGGCCCAGGGAACTTTGTTGGATCGTGAACTGCCGGGCCCAACTCGCCGTCGGATTCATAGGCGAATTATGAGATGGGAATAAATTGCCTTATTATTTGACGGCGAGTTGAGCGTTAAGCTAACTTAGCCTGAATAAACTGCTCGCTCAAACTCGCCTGGAAAATCGGGCTGTGCCTAACCTTATCAACCTGTCAACTAATTAACTTATCAACTTCTCTCAACAAACCAACCAACAACCCAACCAATGAAATACCTCCTCATGTTCCTCACACTAATCGTCGGTGCCCTGATCCCGATACAGGCAGTGCTGAATAGCCGGCTGGGGCGACTGACCGGCGGAGCACTGATGGGATCGCTGTTGAGTTTTTTTACCGGGCTCCTCTTCCTTCTTGCATTGAACCTGCTCTCTAACCCGACGGCCCTGGCGCAGGTGAAGCCTTCGAACGCGCAACCCTGGTTCATCTGGTTGGGTGGATTCCTCGGCGCGATCTTCGTTGGCTATATTACCTGGGTAAACCAACGGCAGGGACTGGCGCTCACCTTCGCGCTGGTGGTAAGCGGGCAGATCTTTATCTCACTAGTTATGGATCACTACGGTTTATTGGGTTCAGCCATAAGAACGATAACTTTGGAAAAAGTAGCGGGTGCGGTCCTCATTATCGTAGGACTGGTGCTGATCAAGAAATAAGTAAGAATGAGCAATCCTAATTTGAATAACGACAAGAATGACCTTTCCGTCACGGATAAGGATTTCGAGAATACCATCCGTCCCGCCCAGATCAGCGAGTTTGCAGGCCAGGCGCAAACGATAGAGAATCTGAAGATATTCATACGCGCCGCCAAGATGCGCGGCGAGGCGCTGGATCACGTATTGTTTCATGGCCCACCGGGCCTCGGCAAGACAACGCTTTCCCGGATCGTGGCGAATGAACTTGGAGTTAATATAAGGGAAACATCGGGGCCCGTGATCGAGAAGCCGGGCGATCTCGCGGGACTATTGACGAACCTCGAGGCCAACGACGTTTTGTTCATCGATGAAATTCATCGCCTGAGTACTGTAGTGGAGGAATATCTCTATGCGGCCATGGAGGATTACAGGATAGATATACTCATCGATAGCGGCCCGAATGCACGCAGCATCCAGATAAACCTCAACCCATTTACGCTCATCGGCGCCACTACGCGAAGCGGGTTGCTATCGGCCCCGCTGCTGTCGCGGTTCGCCATTAAGGCAAGGCTCGAATATTATACCTCCGATATTCTCAATAAGATCATCCATCGTTCGTCGGGCATATTGCATACGAAGATCTCGACGGAAGCCGTTGCCGAGATCGGCCGGCGAAGCCGCGGAACACCGCGTATAGCCAACGGACTTCTCAGGCGTGTCAGGGATTTTGCACAGGTACTCAACGATGGAGAGATCGATCTCGGCATCACGCAACATGCCCTGAAGGCCCTGAATGTAGATGAGCATGGGCTGGACGATATGGACAACAGGATACTCACGACCATCATCGATAAATTCAAAGGCGGACCCGTCGGCATCACCACTATCGCTACGGCCGTTGGCGAAGAAGCCGGCACACTGGAAGAAGTGTACGAGCCCTTCCTGATCCAGGAGGGATTCCTGCAGCGCACACCCCGCGGAAGGGAAGTCACCGCTAAAGCCTATGAACATTTGGGAAAGAAGAGAGGGGAGGAGGGAGTGCAGAATAGACTCTGGTAATGCAATTTGAAATGATAATGTGCAAATATGCAAATTTGTCAATGTGCCAATTGAGCGTGCTCCGATCGGTAGTTACCTTCTGGAGAGGATCATTGGCACATTGACAAATTTGCTAATTGGCATATTGTGTTCAGGCTTGCACCACCAACCTAAACCCATTTCCATGAATATTCACAATCTCGATCTTGGGATCGTCCTTCAGATATTTTCTTAGCTTGGCGATATAGACATCCATGCTACGGCCGTTGAAATAGGTATCGCTGCCCCATATTTTCTTCAACGCCTGGTCTCTTGGAAGGAGATCGTTGAGATGTTCGGCCAGCATCTTGAGCAACTCATTTTCCTTCGGAGAAAGCGTTTGAGTAATGCCGCCATGAGTCAATTGGCGCAGTTTGGGATTGAAGTGATAGGTGGAGAGGTCGAACTCCTTGTTCTCACTTTCCTTATTTATTTCTTCGTTTCTCTTAAGGATCGCCTTTATCTTCAATAGCAATACTTCACTGTCGAATGGTTTGGTGATATAATCATCGGCTCCGAGTTTGTAACCCTGAATGATATCTTCTTTCATGGTCTTCGCACTCAGGAAGAACAATGGGATATCCGGATCTACGTCCCTGATCTCTTCGGCGAGGGTAAAGCCATCCATATTCGGCATCATTACATCGAGCAGGCAGAGTTCAAATTTTTCACGCTGGAAGGCGGCCAGTCCCAGGCGGCCGTCTCGTTCGAGGGTCACATCGTAGTCATTCAGCTCCAAATAATTCTTCAAAACGCTTCCAAGATTGGGATCATCTTCGCACAATAACACTTTCGGTTTCTTTGAGTCCATGATTTCTGGGTTTATTTCTTTCTTATATAGATGACAAATAAAAGTAAATCATTTGCCAAACATATTGGCCACCGGCTAATATTTTGTTAAGAGTTGCTTTAAACCTCTATTTGAGCCGCATTCTCTACTTTTGAATTTCAAATTCATCCAATGGCAATGCATCTAACTCCCGATAACCGCTTGAAGAAGCTGATCGTGATAGGCGACAGGTTACTGATCAAGCCCTCCCGGCCCGACGAGAAAACAGCAAGTGGCCTCTACCTGCCTCCAGGCGTACAGGAAAGGGAAAAAGTCCAACAGGGCTATATCATCAAGGCCGGCCCGGGTTATGCCATACCTACCCCGGTAGAGGACGAGTCGTGGAAAGGCGAAGAGGACAAAGTGAAATATGTTCCGTTGCAGGCAAAGGAAGGCGACCTGGCCATTTTCCTGGTGAGCGGTGCCACCGAAGTAATGTACGAGAATGAGCGATTCTTTATCGTGCCGCAAAGTTCGGTGCTGATGCTGGAGAGGGAGGAAGACTTTTGAAAGCAATTTGGCAATTTGATAATTAGCCAATGTGCCAATTAGTAAATGTGCCAATGATCCTCAACAGGAATGTCATTACTGATCGGAGCACGCCGCATTGTCAAATTACCAAATTATCAAATTCACACTTCGTAACTTAACACAAACATTCCTACATGGGTAATTCCGAATCATTTCTCCAGCAGATCCACGATGGATATAGTTTCAAAGGCGAATGCTTCAAGATCGGCGGGGCCATGCTCGATGGAAAGATCGTGAGCGGAGCAGATGTTGTACTGCCACTCAAAACGATGAACCGTCACGGCCTCATCGCGGGCGCAACAGGCACCGGGAAGACAAAGACACTCCAGATGCTTAGTGAAGGTTTGAGCGATGCGAGTGTACCCGTTCTCCTCATGGATATCAAGGGTGACCTGAGCGGGATTGCCGCCGCCGGTACCATGAACGATAAGATAAAGGAGCGATATCAGCTGCTCAACCTCGAATACAAACCAGCAGCCTATCCCGTCGATCTCCTGACGCTGAGTGGCCAGAAGGGCGCACGCCTCCGCGCCACCGTCAGCGAATTCGGCCCCGTATTGCTTTCGAAGATCCTCGGCTTGAACGATACCCAGGGCGGGTTCGTAGCCATGATATTCAAATATTGCGACGATGAGAAAATGCCCCTGCTCGATCTGAAGGATTTCATCAAGGTGCTGCAATTCGTAAGCAACGAAGGAAAGGCCGATCTGGAAAAGACATACGGCAAGGTTTCCACCACTTCCACGGGCACCATCCTCCGAAAAGTGATCGAACTGCAACAACAGGGCGCGGATATTTTCTTCGGCGAAAAGAGTTTCGAGGTAGACGATCTTCTGCGCATCAGCGACGACGGACGGGGCATGGTGTCCATTGTCCGCGTGACCGATCTCCAGGACCGGCCCAAGCTCTTCTCCACGTTCATGCTGCAACTGCTCGCCGAATTGTATGCAAGTAGTCCGGAGGAAGGTGATCTCGATAAGCCCAAACTGGTCATGTTCATCGACGAGGCACACCTGATCTTCCAGGAGGCCAACGATGCATTGTTACAGCAAATAGAGACTATCATAAAGCTCATCCGTTCGAAGGGAGTAGGGATATTCTTCTGCACGCAGAATCCAATGGATGTGCCGGCTTCCATACTCGCACAGCTCGGACTCAAAGTGCAGCATGCGTTGCGGGCCTTCACCGCTGCAGATCGAAAGGTGATCAAGCAGACCGCAGAGAATTACCCCGAGACCACGTATTATAAGACTGAAGACCTCATTACCCAGTTAGGTATTGGTGAGGCGCTGGTTACCCTGCTTAATGAAAAAGGAGTGCCTACTCCTCTCGCGCACTGCATGATGTGTACACCACGAAGCCGCATGGACATTTTAACGGAAGGTGAGATCGACGCCATTGTTGCGAAGTCGAAGATCGCCGGTAAATACAACCAGGTGATCGATAGCCAGAGTGCATACGAGATCCTCACGGATAAACTGAATGAGGTCGCCGAAAGATCGCAGCAGGCAAAGGAAACGAAAACGACCACCACGGCGAAGAAGGAAAAGGGATTCTTCGATGATCCCGTTGTCAAGAGTATGACAAGAACGGCCGGCAATACCATCGTCCGCTCATTGTTGGGAGCGCTGGGGCTGGGAGGGAGGAGTAGGAAGAGCCTGTTCTGAACAATGTGCCAATTAGCCAATGTGCAAATGTGCAAATTGAGCGTGCTCCGAAAAGGAAAGACTTTACTGATAAGGAGCACAAGGAGTTTCTCATAACACGCCCAATTTGCACATTTGCACATTGGCACATTACAACATTCTCAGATTGTTCTCTTAATACTCCCGTTCTTCTCCATCACAATCTTATTTTCCTCCAATAAAAAATCTATCACCTTCCAAACCTTCTCTTTCTTTATGGCGCCGAGATGAGATAGCACATCTTTGATCGCAACGGGTTCGTTGGTCAGGAAGTCGAGCAGGCGAAGGTGGATCGCAGTGAATTCTTCTTTTGACAAGTGAATGGCCTTTCGTCGCAGGCAATTATCGCAGATGCCGCAATCCTTCATTTCACTATCGCCGAAATACACGCCGATCAAACGACTCCGGCAGGCATTTTCCTCCTTTACATAAAGGATCATTTGTTTCACTCTCGCCTCGAACGTATCCTTCCGTTTCTTATATGCCGTCAGGTCTATTGAGAGGTCATCGGTCTTGATCCGGTTGCGCAGAAAATATAATTGCGGCTTATCCTTCCTGGGCGAATATTCGATGATCCCCGAATCGTGCAGGCGATCGAGTTCTTTTTTTACCTCCTCCTGGTCTTTCCTCAATAATTGCGCGATGAGCAATTCCGATATGAAGCAGGTATGATCGAAGATCCCTTCATAGGAACGAAGCAGTGTCTTTATGAGCGGATCGAGAAGCGGCTCGTCCTTTTCAAATTGGAAGAGATGGGCCTTCGTGGCATTGAACCGTACCGTTGAAGGAAGGAAGACCTGCTCATTGAATGCGAGCCATCCATCCTGTTCCAATGCCTTCAGCGCATAAAGCGTAGCATGGCTGTTCAATTTGAATTTTCTAAGAAAGTCGGCCATATCGAATTCGAAATATTTACCGGCGCCGGTTCCGGAACCCAGTTGAAGATAGTTGGCGACCGCCTGGTACACTTCCCGTATCGCGGGAAGCGGAGGGAAACGCACGGTAATGCTTTCCTTCAATTCATTTAATTCATGATCGTCGGATAGAAGAACGGCGTATGATTTTTTTCCATCCCTTCCTCCTCGACCGGCTTCCTGGTAGTAATTTTCAAGGCAGTCGGGCGTATCCGCATGGATCACAGTGCGCACATCGGGTTTGTCGATGCCCATTCCAAATGCATTGGTGCAGACAATGACCCTTACCCTGTTTTGAAGCCATGCTTCCTGTTTGTTATTCCGCTCATCCTGCGACAGGCCGGCATGATAATAGTCCGCGGAGATATTCTGCAGTTGCAGTAGCTCGCTGATCTCCTTTGTGCGCTTACGGCTCTTGCAATACACGATACCGGTGCCCGGAACTTTCTTCAGGATCTCGATGATCTTCGTGATCCTCGAATCTACCGGGAATATGCTATAGGAAAGATTGGGCCGTTCGAATGATTGACGGAAGATGTTTTGATCTTCAAATTGCAGTTTCTCACAGATATCTGCCTGCACCTCTGGCGTGGCAGATGCGGTGAGGGCAAGGATGGGAATGCCGGGTAATTCTTCACGCAGCGCGGCAATGCGCAGATAGGGCGGACGGAAATCATAGCCCCATTGGGAAATGCAATGCGCTTCATCTACCGCAATGAGATTAATGCCCATGCCGGGAAGGTATTCCTTGAATAAGGCTGTCTCGAGTCTTTCCGGCGAGACATACAGGAATTTGCAATTGCTTTCCGTAACCAGGCCGAGTGTATTGATGACCTCCTTGCGCGTCATCCCGGAAAATATGGAGAACGCGGTGATGTTCTTTCTCCGCAAACCTTCCACCTGGTCCTTCATCAATGCAATGAGTGGCGAAATGACCAGGCAGGTGCCGGTCATTGCCATAGCGGGTACCTGGTAGCAAAGCGACTTTCCGCCGCCGGTAGGCATCAGGGCAAGTGTATCCTTCTTAGCCAGGACGGAATGAATGACATCTTCCTGAAGGGGACGGAATGCATCATAGCCCCAGTATTGTTTGAGGATGCGATGAATGTCTATTTGTTCCTGGGTTGACATTGAAGAAAGATGAAGATATAGTCTTTTACTTATTCGGATTGAACCACTAAGACCCGAAGGAAAACAATTAGCCAATTTGGTAATTTGGCAATGTGCCAATTGTGCGTGCTATGAGAAATCCCTTGTGTTCCTTGTGTGCTTTCCTTTGTGCTCTTTGTGGTTCAATTCCTGCGAAGGAAATAAAAAAGTAGAATCTTAATCGAGTTTTTTAACGACCAATCTCGCAGAATTAACAGCCAGCACCACATCACTCAACCCCATCACCAGCGCCCCGAAGGCGGGAGTCAGGAATCCGAGTGCGGCCACCGGTATTGCAACAATATTATAGGCGAAGGCCCAGAAGAGATTTTGTTGAATGGTGCGGAAGGTATGTTTACCCAAGCCGAGCGCCATCGGCAGATTCTTCAGGCCATTATTCATCAACACCACCTGCGCCGTTTGCATCGCAAGCTGCGAGGCATCGCTCATCGATATTCCAATGGTGGCCTGTGCCAAAGCGGGTGCATCGTTGATGCCATCGCCGACCATTACCGTCGGCGCCAGCGCACTCAGCTCCTTGATCGTCGAGAGCTTTTGCTGCGGCGATTGTTCGGCCAATACTTCATCGATTCCCAATTGCGCACCCAGTTGTTCTGTCCTGGCGCGCCGGTCGCCACTCAACAGGAAGGTCTTTATCTTTCTCGCATGCAGGAAGTCGATGACCTGTTTTGCCTCGGGCCGGATCTCATCCTTCACATCTATCCAACCCAGGAGCCGGTCGTTATGGGTGATATAAATATTATGCGTATCGTCTGTGGTCAGTGTAGAGGCGATCTTATATGAACCCGCCTGGTACACATTTCCTTCCTTATCCGTCGCCTTCATCCCCTGTCCTTTTATCTCTTCGATGGATTTCCAGCGTATATCGTTTTTCGTCTTCCATTCCGAGGAAATGCTTTTGGCGATGGGATGAGTGGAATATTTTTCAAGCGAGAATACGAGTTGTTTGAAGGACGCTTCATCCATTGCACCCGCATCGGTGAGGAGCCATTGACTGATGATAAAATTGCCTGTTGTCAGCGTGCCGGTCTTATCGAAGACCACCTGCGTGATATTCTTGAATAGCTCCAGGCTTGTGGCATTCCTGAACAATATCCCGCTGCGTGCTCCGCGACCGAGTCCAACGGCAATGGCGGCGGGCGTAGCAAGGCCCATGGCACATGGGCATGCAATGACCAGCACGGCGATGCTTCGCATAAGTGCAGGAGTAAAATCATGCAGGATGATCCAGTTGATGACGAGTGTGACAACCGCGATGCCCAATACGACGGGCACGAAGATGGCGCTGATCTTATCCGCCAGTTGCTGTACGGGTGGTTTCTCTCCCTGTGCCCGCTTCACCAGGTTGATGATCCCCGAGAGGACCGTATCGTTGCCGGCTGCGGTAACATAGGCCTTGAGTGTCCCATTGGACACGATGCTGCCACCGATGAGCATATCCTTTGGCGCCTTGCTCACGGGAATGCTTTCTCCTGTGATGATGGCTTCGTTTACCTCCGCGTCTCCCCAGAGTATCTTGCAATCCGCCGGGACCTGTTCGCCGGTACGGATCAATACCAGGTCGCCGGTCCTTAGCTGGTCGCTCTCTACCGGGAAGACCTGTTCCTGGTGTTGATCATCGTATGCGATCATATTCGCCATCACCTTCTGTGAACGTGCGAGTTTGGTTAAGGCCCGCTGAGTGGATTGAATAGAGGCGTCCTCCATGTAATTCCCGAGGAATACGAGAGTGATGACGGTGGCTGTTGTCTCGTAAAACATATAATTCGCAGCCTGCCCGGTCAGCGTGCCATACAGGCTATACACGAACGAGGCGGTGGCGCCTACGGCAATGAGGACATTCATGTTCGGCATCCCGTTTCGCAGGCTCTTCCAGGCGCTTTTCCCGAAGAAGTCCATGCCTACAATATAAACAGGAAGCACGAGTACGAGTTGGGTCCACGGATTCATCAGCCAATGAAAATGGACGCCCGGTATCATGTTGAGCATGAGGACGGCGGTAAAAGGAAGGCAGAACCAGAAGCGCCGGAGGTGAGAGGACAATAATTTTTTCCGGGGTTGGGTAAGCTGCAGCTTTGAATCGACGACCCTATAGCCCAGGTCGCCAATGCCGGCGGCCAGGTCTTCCTGCTTAATGTCCTCGGTGCTGGTGAACCCGACATCCCCGGTGGCAAAATTGACCTTTACTTCCCGGAGGCCTTTCTTCTCGAGGTATCTCCGGATCGTGAGGGCACAATTCGAACAATCCATTCCATCTACTTTCCATTCTATTTTGTCCATGAAAAAAACAATTTGACGACCTGCCTGCATCGCCTGTGCGGCTTTGGCGAGCAAGGCCGAAGTTTTAGGGCAGGCAGGATTAATAACGTATCTGCGACTGATTGGTTTGATAATTCCATTCTGCCAAAACATTCACCGCTACAGCAAATTTACAAACGCGATTGCAGTGGTTGGAGAATGAGGGATGTTATCTTGGCAACAACGTTGCTAATTGCTTTCTCCTAATTCAATACAGGAACCACTAAGACACGAAGGCACAAAGGAACACAAAGGACTTCGCATGTCACGCACAATTAGCACACCTGCCTGCATCGCCTGCGCGCGGGCTTTGACGAGCAAGGCCGAAGATTCAGCACGGCAGGTTATCAAATTATCAAATTCCTTTCCTGTATTCCTTTGTGCCTCTTTGTGCCCTTTGTGTCTTTGTGGTTCAAAATCTCCAAATTGGACTATAAATTTGCGCATGGAAATCATTTTCTCCCTGGATGAGATCGGCCAGGCAGCAAGAACCTTTTGGGAAATGACACGCGGCTCTGCCGTATTTGCCTTCCATGGCGATATGGGTGTGGGAAAGACGACATTCATCCATGCCCTCTGCGATGCCCGGGGTGTAGAAGATGTGGTGGGCAGTCCTACATTCTCCATCATCAATGAGTACATATTTCATGAAAATGGAACGGTGAGGAAGATCTTCCATATCGATCTCTACCGGCTGAGGGACGAGGAAGAAGCTATGCAGGCCGGCGTGGAAGACTGCCTGTACAGCGATCATATATCCCTGGTAGAATGGCCGGATAGAGCACCGGGAATTTTCCCCGATAATACCCTTCATGTCTCCATATCGCTCGTAGATTCAGGTCATAGAAGGCTCATAATAGGAAGGAATTAAGTATTTTTGGCGACAGCCGAATCAATGGCTGTCCTTCCAACTAAATGAGCCAGCAAAAACCCAGGATAAGCACTTCCTTCAGCTATGAGACTTTGGAGGAAACGCTCGACATCAAGCCAAAGGTAGAAGGCATGATGATCGGGATACCGAAGGAGATCGCTTTCCAGGAGAACCGGATAGCTCTTACGCCGGATGCAGTGAGCGTGCTCATCAGCAACGGGCACCAGGTGGTGATAGAACACAATGCCGGCGACGCCTCCCATTTTCGCGACAGGGACTACAGCGAGGCCGGTGCGAAGATCGTTTACGAAAGAGCGGAGGTCTTCAAGGCGCCGATACTCGTGAAGAGTGCGCCGGTGATCGAGGAGGACCTTCCTTTGCTTCAGCAGAACCAGGTGATCATTTCCCCCATACATCTGTCCGTCATGAAGGCCGAGATACTCGAGCGCATGATGGAGAAGAGGGTAACCGCTATTTCATTCGAGAATCTCAAGGATGATAGCGATTCCTACCCGATCGTCCGTAGCATGAGCGAGATAGCAGGCAGCGCGGTGATGCTCATTGCGGCACAGTATCTCAGTTCGGCCAATCATGGTAAGGGCGTATTGCTCGGCGGCATATCGGGTATTGCACCCACAAAGGTTATCATTATCGGCGCCGGAATAGTTGGCGAGTATGCAGCAAGGGCTGCGCTGGCGCTCGGCGCGTCCGTGAAGGTATTCGACAACAGCGTGTATCGTTTAAAGCGTTTACAGAATAATATCGGGCATCGCCTGTGGACATCGGTCATCGAACCGAGGATGTTGTCAAAGCAACTGAAGACCTGCGAGGTTGCGGTGGGTGCACTCGGCTCTGAGACGGGGCGCACGCCCATGGTAGCAACCGAGGAGATGGTGAGCAATATGCGCCCGGGCTCGGTGATCATCGATGTCAGCATCGATCGTGGCGGATGTTTTGAAACATCAGAGATCACGTCGCACGAGCACCCGATATTCATGAAATACGGAGTCATTCACTATTGTGTCCCAAATATTCCTTCCGGCTTTTCCAGGACGGCTTCCCAGGCGATCAGTAATGTGCTGATGCCATTATTACTGGAAGCAGGAGAAGATAATGGTTTCGAAAATCTTGTCTGGCACCAGGTCCACCTGCGCAGCGGTATCTATCTTTTCAAGGGCGCGTTGACCAATTTCTATCTGAGTGAACGGTTCGATCTCAAATACACGGATCTGAACTTGTTGATAGCGAGCCAGCGATGAGAACAAATTCCAATTTGTCAATTAGCCAATGTGGCAATGTGCCAATTATTCTCGATTAAACCAGTCATCATTCATCGGAGCACGCCGAATTGGCTAATTGGCACATTGTCGAATTGGCTAATTTATATTAATTATGATCCATCTCCCCCAACTAATATCAGACCTTGGCTTAATTCTCGGAGCGGCGGCGATCATTACGATCCTGTTCAAGTGGTTGAAGCAGCCATTGGTGTTGGGATACCTGATCGCAGGATTCCTGGTGGGCCCACACTTTCACGTGTTCCCCACCATCGCCGATGCAGAAAGCATTAAGGTATGGGCCGAGATCGGCGTGATATTCCTGTTATTCAGTTTGGGTCTCGAATTCAGTTTTAAAAAATTATTGAAGGTTGGAACGCCTGCGTCTGTTACTGCATTGGTGGAAGTCGCCTTCATGCTTGTAGTGGGATTCGTTGTGGGAAAACTATTGGGCTGGTCGAGGACCGATAGCATGTTCCTCGGCGGAATGCTTTGCATCTCCTCCACCACTATCATTATCCGCGCCTTCGATGAATTGGGGGTGAAGGGTCATAAGTTTGCCAGTCTCGTGTTTGGTATCCTTATAGTGGAGGACCTGGTAGCAATACTCCTGATGGTCTTATTATCGACATTGGCGGTCAGCGCGAAATTTGCAGGCACCGAAATGCTCATGTCGGTAGCGAAGCTCATTTTCTTCCTGGCGCTCTGGTTCATCTGCGGAATATTCTTTCTCCCGACATTCCTGCGGAAGGCCAAGCGCTTCATGAATGATGAAATGCTATTGATCACCTCCCTTGCGTTATGCATTCTCATGGTCTGGCTGGCAACCATCGTTGGATTCTCTCCTGCATTGGGCGCCTTTATCATGGGCTCCATACTCGCGGAGACGGTCTATGCCGAGAAGATCGAACACCTGGTGAAACCCGTTCGCGATCTTTTCGGTGCAGTCTTCTTCGTGTCGGTGGGAATGTTATTCGATCCGCAGATGATGCTGCTCTATGCCGGGCCGATACTGTTGATCACGGTAGTGACGATCGTGGGCCAGTCGTTCAGCACGGCTTTGGGCGCATTGATCTCGGGTCAGCCGCTGAAGTCGGCGGTGCAGGCAGGCATGAGTCTTTCGCAGATAGGCGAATTCTCCTTCATCATCGCCACGCTTGGCCTCACACTTAAGGTAACAAGTGAATTCCTATACCCTATAGCAGTGGCGGTTTCGGCGATCACGACATTCACGTCGCCTTATCTCATTCGCGCTTCGGAGCCATTTTATCTATGGTTGAACCGCAAACTACCTGCGCGCTGGGTTGGCGCCATCAACCGCTATAGCAGCAGGGCACAGACGATATCGAACTCTACCGATTGGCAGGTGTACGTGCGGAGCGGCATTGTGCAGACACTGATGGTGTCGGTGATCACTACTGCGATCGTGTTGCTTTCTTCCTATTATCTTTTGCCATTCACACAAACGAAACTCGGGATAAATACTTATACCACCATCATCGGGGCGGTGTTGACACTTGCCTTGATGGCGCCCTTCCTCTGGTCGCTGGCCATCAAGCAGCACCGCAAGGATCTCAGTACGAAATTCACTCAACAGAACAGGTACAGAACGGGGATGTTGTTGCTGCAATTATTTCGTTCCGCGATAGCGATCTGTCTCATCGGCTTCCTCGTAGATCAGTTCTTTTCGCCACGGGTAGCCATCATTGTAACGATGGGAATGCTGCTGCTCCTTTTTATTTTTTCGAAGAAGATCCAGTACCTGTACACGAGGATCAAGACCCGTTTCCTGGCTAACTACAACGAACGGGAAGATATCAAGGCGCGGAAGGACATGCTGGCGCCCTGGGATGCGCATATTGCCGAGTTTCAACTAACGGCGGATATGCCTGGCATTGGTAAGACATTGCGGGAGTTGGCCTGGCGCGAACAATATGGAATAAACATTGCGATCATCGAGAGGGGAAGTCATATCATCAATACGCCGAAGCGGGGACAGCGCCTGTTTCCAGGTGATATTCTATTTATGATCGGCACCGATGACCAGCTGGATAAATTCAAGGAGGATATGGAAGCCGCGCGGTCATTGACGATAGAGAAGAGGCCGGTAGAGGTGGTACTTGAACATTTCATAGTGAGTGAGCGATCAGGTTTTGCCAATAAGAATATCAGGGAAGGAGAGATCCGGGAGAAGATACATGGGATCGTGGTGGGAGTGGAGAATGAGAATGGACGGGTAGTGAACCCGGATTCTTCCTATGTGATCCGTGCGGGCGATATCGTTTGGGTGGTGGGAGATAAGTTGAGACTACTGTCTCTGCAGAAGGCGGAGCAACTGCTATAAATACTATTTGACAACTCGATAACCTGGCGACCACTTCTGTTGCCAGGACTTCCTAACACAGATTTTCCGACGCTATTTCGCCGTGGGACTAACGCCTGTTAGGTCTTATAAACTACTCTTTCTCATTCATTTTCTACGGCGCCGATCATGTTCAGTATTATTTTTTCATGAATAGAAGAAATAGTTTTGGGTTTTAATTAAACGTTTGTTTAACTTTGCGGCCCGAATAAAAAAGTGTCATGAAAGAATACAGCGAGAAGCAGGTTCAGATAATGGAGGCGGCTGAAGAGCTTTTCTCGGAGAAGGGTTTCGAGGGCACATCCGTCAGGGATATTGCCGAAAGCGCCGACGTCAATCTTGCGATGATCTCGTATTATTTTGGCTCCAAGGATAAATTGATGGAGGCATTGTTCACCTACCGCGGGGAGAATAGCCTTGCACAACTGGAAGGCATGCTTCACAAGAAGGAGCTCAGTTCCCTGGAGAAATTCAACCAGTTGATCGACTACTATATCGAGCGCTTCCAGAAGCATTATTGTTTTCATCGCATTATGACAAGAGAGCAGATCGCAACCCTGAAGGGACCTGTCTCCGACCTTATCCTCGCACTCAAGCGGAATAATCTCGAGATCATCCGTCAGCTCGTGAAGGAAGGGCAGAAGAGAAAGGAGTTCAGGCGGAATGTGGACATATCGCTCATGATGTCGACGCTCGTAGGAACGGTGAACCACATTCTTAGCACGAAACACTACTATCGCGAGCTGAATGGTCTTCAATCCTTGTCTGAAGAACAATTCGACAGGCATATCCGGAAGAAATTAAGCCTGCATCTTAAATCATTATTTAAAGCAACTCTAACGCATGAATAATAGACGAACATTGATCCTTGTAGCAATATTGCTTACTGCCTCCTTTTGTCTGCAGGCGCAGGAGAAGAAGGTGCTGACCTTACAAGAGGCGATCGACCTCAGTCTAAAGAACAGTCATCAACTGAAGAATAGCCAGGCGAAGATTGACGAGGCGATGGCGGCTCTTAAGGAATCGAAGGAAAAGAAACTGCCGAATGCTTCCGTCTCGGGTTCTTATTTGCGCCTCAACAGCGCCAATATCGATCTGAAGAATAAGGATAATAATGGTGGTACGCCCGCGAACCCTCCTCCGAAGATATCCCAGGCGGCATATGGTTTGCTGAATGCCTCGTTGCCGATCTATTCCGGGGGACGCATTCAATATGGCATCGAGTCATCGAGATACCTCGAAGAGGCCACGCGCCTGGATGCCGAAGGGCAGAAGGATGAAGTGATACAGACGACCATCGAGGCATTCGCCAATCTCTTCAAGGCGAAGACAGCAGTTTCTCTCGTGCAGGAAAACCTGGCGCAGGCGCAGCACCGCGCGATCGATTTCGGCAACCTGGAGAAGAACGGCCTTTTGGCGCGGAACGATCTCCTGAAAGCGGAATTGCAATCATCCAACGTAGAGCTCAGCCTGCTCGATGCACAGAATAGCTGGGACCTCGCGAACGTGAATATGGACCTGATGCTTGGTCTTCCCACTAGTACGGAGCTTGTGCTCGACACGGCGGGGATCGAGCGGAAGAATGATACGAGGGTATTGGAGGATTTTGTACAGGCCGCATCCACCAGCCGCAAGGATGCTACCGCACTCGAACTGCGAAAGAAATCGGCGGAGGCCGGCGTGAGGGTGGCGAAATCCGACTTCTATCCCAGTCTTCAACTGACTGGCGGCTACATCGCGCTGGATGTTCCGAAGTTCATCACCGTAACGAATGCCGTGAATATCGGCGTGGGAGTTTCCTATAGCCTGTCTTCTTTGTGGAAGACGAAATCGAAGGTGCAGCAGGCTGATGCGCGCGTGAGGCAGTTGACGGAGACGGAGGCGATCCTTGATGATGAGATACAGCTGCAGGTAAACAAGACCTACCTGGCATTGATCAGCAACCGGAAGAAGATAGAGGTATATGCTAAGGCCGTAGCACAGGCGGAGGAGAACTACAGGATCGTGAAGAATAAATTCGACAATAGTCTCGCCAACACAACCGACCTGCTCGATGCGGATGTTGCGCAGTTGCAGGCCCGCCTAAGCTATACGCTGGCGCGAGCCGATGCATTTGTAGCATATAATAAATTGTTACAGACAGCAGGGCTCCTTAGCGCCGACATGAAAAAATAAACCAGTAAAAAATAGTAAACATATTTAAGATATGGAAAGTAGAACTAACGAAACAAAGACTGCGCCGAAGAAGAAGAACCCGGTTTTCTTAATAATCCTCATCGCGCTCGTGCTCGGCGGCGGCTGGTTCGGTATCTCGAAATACCAGCATAGCCTGCATCACGAGGAAACGGACGATGCGCAGATCAGTGCAGATATCAGTCCCGTTATCCCGCGTGTTGCCGGGTATGTGATGGATGTGAAGGTGAAGGATAACCAGAAGGTTAAGAGGGGCGATACTCTTATGGTGCTGGATAGTCGTGACTATGTATTGAAGGTAGAGCAGGCTGAGGCGGCCTTGCTGATAGCCGAGAGTAACCTCGGAAGCGCAAGGGCAACTACTTCGGCTGCACGGGCGAACATTGCGACAAGCCAGGCCTCTATCGGTACGGTGGATGCACAAATAGAAGCGGCGAAGATCAATGTATGGCGAGCAACGCAGGACTACGACAGGTACGCAAACCTTATCAAGGATCATTCGATAACGCAACAGCAATTCGAGCAGGCCGATGCCGCCAAACAAACCGCGGAGAAGCAGCTATCGATATTGCAGGAACAAAAGAAACAGGCATCCCAGCAAACGAATGCGGTAGCGGTGCAAAGTACGGCAACGGCTTCGCAGATCAATGTGGCCGATGCGACCATAAAGCAACGCAAGGTGGATGTGGATGCGGCGGAGTTGAATCTTTCCTATACTGTGATCACGGCGCCGCAGGATGGATTGGTGTCGAAGGTAAATGTGCAGGCGGGTCAATACGTTCAGGCGGGCCAGGCATTGTTCAGCATCGTACACAGTGAAAGCGTTTGGGTGATTGCCAACTTCAAGGAAACGCAACTGGATAAGATGACGATCGGCCAGAGAGTGATAGTGGAGGCCGATGCCTTTCCCAATCATAAATTCGAGGCCACCCTTACATCCTTTTCCCCGGCAACCGGCTCTACGTTCGCCCTGCTTCCTCCCGATAATGCGAGTGGAAACTTCGTGAAGGTGGTACAGCGTCTTCCGGTGAAGATTGAATTCAAAAATAGCGCGGACTCATTGGTGAAGAAACTCAGGCCGGGAATGAATGTGATGGTGGATGTGCACCTTGACTGACAAATTCAAAAGTAAAAATTCAAAAGTCAAAAATAGAGCCTTCCAGGTTGAGAGGCGTAGAACAATTCAAAAGCAAGGCTGCCAATGATCCTTATTCATATGGTCACTACAAATCGTAGCACGGCTAATTGGCACATTGGCTAATTGACAAATTATCAAATTTTCTTAAATGGTTCAGCAAGCTTCTCTCATAGAATACGGCTCCCGGCGGGTGATCATTACGCTTACCTGCATAGTCTGTGCCCTGCTGGAGATCGTGGATACAACGATCGTGAATGTGGCGCTGACAGACATGAAGGGAAACCTCGGCGCAACCACGACGGAGATCGGCTGGGTGGTTACGGCATACGCCATCGGGAACGTGATCGTGATACCCATGACCAGTTTCTTTGCGGCGCAATTCGGGCGGCGCAATTATTTTGCGGCCTCCATCATACTCTTTACCATTTGTTCCTATCTCTGCGGCAATGCTTCGGGTATATGGGAGCTGGTGTTCTTCCGGTTCCTGCAAGGCCTGGGCGGTGGTGCATTGCTTGTAACATCGCAGACGATCATCACGGAAAGCTATCCTCCTGAAAAGCGAAATATGGCACAGGCCATCTATGGACTGGGAGTGATCGTGGGTCCTACACTGGGGCCGCCACTGGGCGGATATATCACGGAGCACACCCACTGGCCCAATATATTTTACATCAATATCCCCCTTGGAATAATAGCGGCATTGCTTACGCTGCAATTCGTGCAGAGTCCAAGGTATACCGCGAAGAGCGCGGTGCGTGATATCGACTGGCTGGGCATTGGTCTATTGGCGACCTTTATCGGCTCCCTTCAGTATATCCTGGAGAAGGGGCAGGACGATGATTGGTTCAATAGCCGCACGATCATCGTGCTGACAGTGACGGCTATTCTCGGCGCCTTCTTCTTCGTCTGGCGGCAACTGACATTCCGGAACCCCGTGGTGCAGTTGCGGACGCTGAAGAATGGGAACCTGCGAGTGGGAACGGTATTGTCATTTATCATGGGCTTCGGGCTATACGGAACTACATTTATCATTCCCCTGTACACTCAGACTACTCTCGGGTGGACGCCTACGCAGGCGGGCCTGCTCATGGTCCCCGCAGCATTGATGACGGCATTCATGATGCCGCTCATCGGTAAATTATTGACGAAGGGCGTACCGCAGCAATATCTCGTGTCGGCGGGCATGCTGGCCTTCGTGCTCTTTTGTTATTGGGGGTATACGATCATTTCACCCGACACGAGCAAGGAAAACTTCTTCTGGATGCTGATCCTCCGGGGAATTGGTCTGGGTCTTTTATTCATACCGATCACGGCATTGTCATTGAGTACGCTAAAGGGAAGGCAGATAGGAGATGGGGCGGCGTTTACGGGAATGATGCGGCAACTGGGCGGTTCGTTCGGCATCGCGCTCATCACCACCTTCATGGCGACGAAGACGATGGTGCACCGGGCCGACCTGGTGACGAAGTATGATATTACCAACCCGGTGGTGATGAATAAGGTGGAAGGCTACAAGCAGGCATTCATGGCGCAGGGAAAACCAATAAACATTGCGTTGCAGGATGCCTACAAGGTGATGGACCTGGCGGTCACAAAACAGGCGGCGGTACTTTCCTATATGGATGTATTCATGTTCACCGGCGTGATCTTTCTCATTTGCATTCCATTCGTGATGATGGTGAAGGGGAATAGAGGGAAGAAGGTGGATATGAGTGAGGCGATGCATTGAGGGGGGCTTCAAAAAATTTTCTACAAACGATTATCCTCCCGGGTATGGCGGAAGGTTTAAACACTGCGTGGGTTGGCTATAAAAAGCCGATGATACATGTACAAATTTCGGAGTCCTGTCCCGTAGGGACAATTGGTCGGTAGAGAATCGAGAACAGTGTGACGCTGCGTTCCTTCGGAACGCTTGATTTAGCTGATCAAAAATGAATGAAAGCGGGAATAGCTGGCATCCTTGCCTATTTGTGTGGCTTTTTATTTTGGAAGTTCCCGTCAAGCGTTCCGAAGGAACGCGGAAACCTCTACGCTTGCCTTTTTTCTACCGACCAGATGTCCCTACGGGACACGGCGTAAATTATTCCACCCTCCTCATTACTACGTTTTGGCAAATGTCTCTGATCAACAATCGCGTCTTAATGATCCATTCTACACAAGTTCTTTAAAGAGGTAATTTTCATCGTAATTAACATTAAACACCTTAAGGAGTTCCCTGTATTCATCCAGAAACGTTGTTTTCTTATGATGTTGTTCTTGTCGCTGTATGTACCTTATCACATCAGGAACATGGCTCTCCGAATATGAAAAAGCCCCATACCCTTCTTGCCAGCTGAAGGAATGACGATGAAAGCAATTTTTGTTGATCCACTTCGAACTCTCCGTCTTTACGTTCTTCATGAGGTCCGAAATAGATTGGGTGGGCCGCATCCCTCCCAGAATATGAATATGGTCCGGCATGCTGTTAATGGCAAGCATTTTATGGCTATTGTTTTGGAATATCCCCGTGATATATTGATGCAGTCTTTCCTTCCACTCATTCCCGATAAGAGCTGCGCGGTACTGTACTGCAAATACGAATTGAAGATGAATCTTTGTGTAAGTGTTAGGCATAAAGGCGTTTTAATCAAAGTTGTTCAAACTCCTCAGTAGTTCAATCGGGAAAAAACAAAAAAAAATGGGAAATTTCCCGCATTGATCTGGTCCATAGATGTAGGCGTGCGATGGATATTTCTTCCGAATCAGAATCTCGTGAAAAAATTTAGGAATGTTACGCCATGCCCCATAGAGGCATTTGGTTGGTAGAACAAATGTTCAGTAGGAGTTTTGGCGTTCCGAAGGAACGCTTGATCGGAGCTCCCGCATAATGGCCAGCACAAAATCCGTATGCGTACCCGTTGTCTAGGCTCTCATTAATTTTAGTCAGCTAAATCAAGCGTTCCGAAGGAACGCAGCGTCGCACTGTTGTCGATTTTCTACCGACCAATTGTCCCTACGGGACAGGCTTCCGAAATTTAGACGAGTGTTATCGGTTTCGTGCCGCCCAAGTGCGCGGCATGAATTTATTATTGGATAAATGTTTCCGCGTTTGACATTTTAAGACAAGACCATTTACCGATGATACTTACTCAATCATAACAATTTGGCTGATTAGAAATTCTACGGCATGTCCCTTAGGGACATCTGGTCGGTAGAAAAAAGGCAGGCATAGGAGTTTCGGCGTTCCTTCGGAACGCTTGACCGAGGCTTCCGAAATAGAAGGCGCACAAATAGGTAAGGCGCCAGCTATTCCCGCTTTCATTCATTTTTGATCAGCTAAATCAGGCGTTCCGAAGGAACGCGGAGGGGTAGCTCTTTTTATTTTTCTACCGACCAATTGTCCCTACGGGACAGGCTTCCGAAATTTAGACGAGCATCATTGGTTTCGTGCTCAAACGCACACAACACGTAAATCTCTTATTAGATTAAATTCCCCAAACATGCAGCCGCTTCCCTCTTCCTGTAAAACCCGTATGAACAACAAATCACTATTCGGTAGATGCGAATTCTCAACGTCATTACTTCAGTCATTACCCCCTCAGCACAATCCCCCTCATTCCACCAACAATCCCATACATCCAAAATCCTCAACATTATTCATATACCATTCCCAGCGCTGCATTCCCCCCATTATCCAATGAATATGATAACCCTTTCTTGCAAGTTCATCGGCGAATTGCATGCCTGTACTTCCATTCTGCGACATGAAATAATAGTCAGCTCCTTTATCACCAAATTGCTTTTCGAACTGGGCTACTCCATTTCCGGAGAAGAAATTAGTAGCATTCCTGAGGTGCTTGTATTTATATTTTGTGCCGGTGGTTACCTTATTAAACAGGCTATCCTCCCGGAGATCTATTAACTGCCCTGTGGTTGAATGTGCGCAGTAGCCCGCCGACGTAATGAAGTCGACTGGTGAAAGACTTTTCATAAAAGGAGCCGCCCTGGAGACCAGGTTCTTGTTTTGCAGGTACTCGTAGAAATAGTTGAGGCTTCCGGCGAGAGCCGACACTCCCTTGATGCCTTTCCCCGTCAGCCATTCGGCAAGCTCCGATGCCCCGCTATTCACGGTACTATAGAGCACAATGGTTTTGCCATTCGCCTTTCTGGCTTCTTCCAATACCCTTAGCGAGTCGGCATATGAAAACTGTGCTGCGTTTTTAAAAGCCGGTAGATACCTGTATAGCACAAGCATGAACGAGTCGTACCAATACCTGGGCTCACTGGCAATGCCTATCAGTTTTGTATCCTTACCAGCTATTAGCCGCTCAGCCAATTCGGCCGGGGCCATCAGGCCATAGGTGTTTTTCGTTTCATAATATTTCGCCTTGTAAGGCTCGAGCTCGTCGGCGCGCCTGAACCACTCCGTCATTCCTCCACGAACATTTGTCACATCCGAAAAGCCATTCTTGAGTAAATAATTGGAGGCAACGCGGCTGCGGTAACTATGAGAACAGATAACATAGATCTCTTTATCCTTATAGCTGTCGAGTTCCTTGATCGCCTGGGGATTTTCCAGCAGGTCCTGCAACTCAACATGAAGCGTCCCCTTGATGCGGCCAATATTTCCCTGTTTGTACTGGCCCGATGTATCGTAGTATTCGCCATTCGTCCTTACATCCAGGATGACCAATCCTTTTTCCTGGCCCTTTTTTTTCATCAGGTCGGGCAGCGAGATCTCCTTGTAGCTGTTATCCTGGGCGGAAAGCCGGAGACTGATACCGATGATCAATAGCATGGAAAGGATAGTGCGCATGATGTTGTGTTTGGCTCAAAGCAAGCGATTATCAGGCATTGAAAATTGTACGATATTGACCTTTAGACGAAAGGAAGAATTTGGGTGACATACCGGCTATTTTCCGGAATGAACGGCTGAAGTGCGAAGCGTCATAGAATCCCGCCTCGAGTGCGGCCTCTTTTACCTTCTCCCCGCTCCGTAATAGACGCCTTGCATACTCAACCCGCAGGATGAGCAGGTATTCATACGGCGATACTCCGATTTTTTTCCTGAAGAGCCGGGCGAGATGAAACGGATTGAGGCGAACCACCTCGGCCATCTGCAACAGCGAGAGGTCTTCGGTGAAATGATTTCTTATGAATTCGATGAGTGCCGCAATTCTTCCATCGGGAACAACTTCCTCCGGCACGATGGTGTGGGGCTGGAGGATTGATTGCATACAGTCGAAAAAAAGTTCTTCCTCGAATGTCCGGTCACCGGATTGAAAGGAATCAAACAGCGCCCTGAATTTCCGCGCCAGTATTTTGTTTTCCACGAGCACACTCTCGAAATTGAAATCCCTTGCAATAGGTATGTGCAACAGTTCGGCAATGGCCGTTAATTTATCCCGGTCGGGATAGAAACTGAAATACTTCAGCGGGGTGCCGACAATGGTGCTACCCGTATGGACCTCACCGGGGTTGATCATGACCAATTGATCCTTCATCGCGGTTTGCTCCTTCCCGTTGCAATAGAAGGCATCGACCCCTTCGAGCACGAATTCTATCACGTAGTGATCATGAAAGTGGCGGGAGAACTGGTGGTTGGAAAGAGTATAGCTTGCGAAATCGATATTGAAGAGGCGCTCATTCTGCCAGAGGTGAAAGACGGTATGGGGGGCAGATTTCATTATCCTAATGTAACGAAAACAAAATCCCTGGCGCCGCCGCCTGTATAATAGGGCACTTGTCTTATTTATACTCCGTCATACTTATCCGTTGCCTGCAAAAACTATATTCTACCTCGTCATTACTGCTGACGATGATGAGCCGGTCCTTTCCATGAAGCGAAATAAGGCGTAGGTAGAGATCTATCCCCGGTGCATCCAGGTTGGTACAGGGTTCATCTAACAGCAGCAGGGCCGTGTTGGAGAAGATGCATTGCGCCAGCTTCACGCGTTGTTTCATTCCCGAAGAGAAATGCCTGATCTGTTTGTCGGCCGCCTTCTCCAGGCCGACAGCGGTGATGATGCCATCGATGTCGACTCCGGGGAGGAAGGGTTTGAACTCCTGGTGAAATTGCAGGAATTCCCGGAGGGTCATTTCCTCCACCACTTCGAGATAAGGAGCGCAGATAGACACATGCCCATATACTTGTTCGGGTGGGAGCAGTGAGGTCACGCCATTGGGACCGGGGGTATGCCAGTCGCATTTCCCTTCATTGAAATGCATTGATCCGCTTAGTACCTGCAGGAGTGTCGACTTACCTGAGCCGTTGGGGCCGGTGATGGCGTAGGTCTGACCTGTTTCAAATGTATAAGTGAAATGACGGAAGATCCAGTCACGGTTGAAGCGTTTACCGGCATCAGATAGGGAGATCGTCATCGCCGTTGCCTTTGGTGAAGCGTTTGATGATGCCGCGTCCGCTTTCGCGGATGAAGGTGAGTATCTCGTCCCGTTCATCGGTAGCAGGCATTTCCTCTTCTATATATTCCACTGCCTGGCTCGTGTTCATCCCTTTATTATATAACACGCGGTAGATATCGAGTATCTGGTTGATCCTTTCCACGCTGAAGCCACGGCGTTTCAGGCCAATCGAATTAACACCCGAATAGCTCAGGGGTGTTCGCCCGGCCTTGATATAAGGGGGCACATCCTTTCCAACCAATGAGCCGCCGCTTACAAATGAATGCTGTCCGATGGTTACGAATTGGTGAACGGCACACATGCCGCCCAGTATCGCCCAGTCGCCAATGGTCACGTGGCCCGCCACCTGTGTATTATTGCTGGTAATGCAATTGTCTCCAACGAGGCAGTCGTGTGCGAAATGGCAATAGGCCATGATGAGGCAGTTCTTGCCAATGGTCGTCTTATCGCGGTCTTTAGTGCCGCGGTTGATGGTCACGAACTCACGAATGGTCGTGTTGTCGCCGATGAAGACATTTGAATATTCTCCCTGGAATTTAAGGTCTTGCGGTACGGCGGCAATAACGGCGCCCGGGAATATCCTGCAATTTTTTCCGATCCTGGCGCCTTCCATGATGGTCACATTCGACCCGATCCAGGTGCCTTCTCCGATCTCCACATCCTGGTGAATAACAGTGAAAGGATCGATCTTGACATTGGTCGCGAGCCGGGCATTGGGATGGATATATGTATGCGGATGAATCATGCAGTTGAATTACAAAAAAAGTCACGTTTTACGTGACGTGCAAAGGTAATTGTTACTCCCTAAACTGGCATTTTTTTTAGATCGGACAAATAAAGAGAGTATTTGACACAATCAGGACTTTAAAAACGGTGTTTAGACTGTAAATTTGCATTTTAATGACTAGTACCACCGACATACTGAACCTTGCTTACAAGCAATCCATCACGCAGGATCAATTGGAGATCCTGTCTGAGAAGGAGCAGCAGGTACCTGGTACTGTCCAGTATGCCATCAGGCGATACAGGCGGGATGCGCTCTGGAACATCGAGGATACAGGCATGCTGATCTATCACTACGAGAAGAATGAGCGGGCCGAGAGCTACCTGGAATTGAAATTCTGCCTGAATGGGAATATGTATTGCCAGCATAAGGAGAATGAATGCCAGAAATGCCGGGTAAATAATTTCAAGGACTGCGCTTCCAGGGAAGAGAGCGTCGACCTCCTCAATTTCCGATTTTCCCCGGCGCAGTTATCCCAATTCGTAAAACCGAGAAATGCAGACGATAGTGCGCTTGGCGACGAGGTACTGGCCTTCAAACGCGCGACTTCCTTCTCCAAGACACTTCCGATATGCGGTAAATCGCGTATGGTGCTTGAAGCGATGCTGAATAATAACTATTCCGATAGCCTGGAAAACATCTATATCAACGCACAGATCCAGATGTTGCTGCTTCATAGCCTGGACTGCATGACCGGCGAAAAGGAGATCGATATCATCAATTGTAAATTCCTTGCCAATGAGGCCGACCGCGATAAGGTGAGCAAGGCCAGGGAGATACTGATCCAGCAGATAGGCGAGCCGATCACCATCAAGGAACTCAGCCGGAAGGTGGCGATGAATGAATGCTACCTCAAGAAGGGCTTCAAGGAAATGTTCGGCACCACCATATTCGAATTCTACCAGAGCCAACGCATGGAACACGCAAAGTATCTCCTATATGAAAAAGGACTGAGCGTCACGGACGTCTCCATGATGCTGGGTTATTCTTCCATTTCTCATTTTTCCACAGCTTTTAAGAAACACACAGGTTTGAAGCCTTGTGAACTTTTGTTTCGCTAAATAAATCGATTGAAACTTCTTAGCTACATAGTCTCATTTTATTTCCTCGCATTGATGCTCTTGCCCTGCTGTTCTATGGATGATTGCAGGAATGAGCAGGCAAGTGCAGGCCAGGCGACACCCCATAACAGTAAACAGGGCTGTGGCACGTGTTCGCCATTTGCCTGTGCCGGCTGCGCCAGCGTTTCATTGAAGACCGATTTCATTTCTTTCCCCTTTCCCATCGCAGACAATCAATCGATGGAAACAGGGTTTATCGATCAGCATTTACCTACGGTGCATTTTGATTTTTGGCATCCTCCCCGGATAGCCTGATTGGGCGAAAGCCTTCAGTTACGTAACTTCTTTTAATAATATCACTGTTGCCCGGCAAGCTTTGCATGAAGGGTATTCTGGAAAATATTTTCCGGCCAATAGTGAAATAAAAATCAATTCTACATGGCAAGGATATTTTTGTGCATGATTGCTTTGCTTGCCAAAGTGATATGCATCGGTCAATACAATTTACAGGTTAAAGTAATCTCGGGGGAGAATAAGGAGGCGCTGGTGGCAGCGACCGTTTCCATTCCAGTACTGGGCAAGACCGGTCTGACGGATTCGGGAGGACTGGCACGGTTTGCTGGGATCCCGAAAGGAAACTATAAAATAACGGCATCATACACGGGGTATGCGGGTGCGTCGGGTATGGTAGAACTGCCGGGCAGTGACACCATAGTCCTGCAACTTCATCTTGAAGATGAGGAAGAAGAGGAAGTGATAGTGCAATCTACACGGACGAGCCGAAGCATACGGAATATACCCACACGCGTGGAGCTGATCGCACTGGAGGAGATAGATGAAAAAACGAATATGCGGCCGGGAAATGTCTCGATGCTATTACATGAGAGTACGGGCATCCAGGTGCAACAGACATCGGCTACGAGCGGAAACGCGAGCATACGGCTGCAGGGCCTCGACGGCAGATACACCCAATTGCTTAAGGACGCGTATGCTAACTATGGCAATTTTTCGAGCGGGCTCAGTGTAATGGAGATCCCGCCGCTCGATCTCAAGCAGGTGGAGATCATAAAGGGTCCGGCCTCTACCTTATATGGCGGGGGCGCGATTGCTGGTGTCATAAATTTCATATCGAAGACGCCACAGTATGCAGCAGAGAATAATTTGTTGGTAAACTATTCCAGCATTTCCCAAGGTAACATAGGATTTTATTCTTCGAAGAGAAATAAGCGGGTGGGGTATACTTTGCTGGCGCAAGTCAATAAGCAGCGCGCATTCGATGTCGATAAGGATGATTTCACGGAAGTGCCGAAGTCGCTTGAGCTGGCGATTAATCCTAAATTATTCTTCTATCCCGATGAGCGGTCCGTCGTGATCATTGGCAACAGTTTCAGCCACGGAACGCTTGAAGGCGGCGATGTGCAGGTGCTGAAGAATAAAGGCGACGCGTACCACCAGTATTTCGAGAAGAATAGAACGATACGTAATATCACCACAATGGAATGGCAAAGGAAGATAGATGAGAGGAAAAGTTTCACTCTTAAACAAAGCCTTTCCATTTTCGACCGGCATATCAGTATTCCCGCGTATCATTTCCATGGGACCAGTTCTTCCACTTTCACCGATTTCTCCTACCTGGACAATTTGCCCCGGCACACACTCGTAGCGGGCGGAACACTCACCTGGGATCGGTTCAGGGAAAAGAATGGCAGTGCGCAACAGCGGAATAATACCACTACTGCGTTGGGCGGCTATTTACAAGACACCTGGGATATCTCTTCCGTAGTGAAGATAGAAGGAGGGTTACGCCTGGAGTCGGCGGGGTTTCAGAATTCCTTGTTCTCGAAAAGGGAGTTTTTCGTTTTACCTCGGATCTCCCTGCTTCTTCAATACGGGCCGGAATGGTCGTCAAGGATCGGAGGAGGAATGGGGTATAAGCTTCCAACGCTTTTCACGGAACGGACAGAGAGTTTTCAATATAAGGGAGTGCAGCAATTGGAGGATGTGAAGGCGGAGAGAAGTTATGGGAGCACAGCAGACCTCAATTTCAGGACCAGCCTGGGCGGTGCGCTGAACCTGGCCGTCAACCAGCTGGTCTTTTATACAAGTATCAGCGATCCATTGATATTGGAGGAGAAGGCCCCGGGGGAATTTAGTTTTGTGAATGCAAGCCGTCATGTCAGGAGCATGGGAATGGAGACGAATGTGAAACTGATCTATCGTCGTGTGCTGAAATTATTTCTGGGCTATACTCTGACGAAGGCCCGGGCCGGTTATTTGGCGGACAATCAGCACTTACCACTAGTGCCTGAGCATAAATTCAACTCGGCGCTGATCTTCGAGAAGGATCACGTAGTGAAGATGGGCCTGGAGGCATACTATACAAGCCCTCAATACCTGTACAATGGGTTACGAACGAGCGGATATTGGGAGGCGGGCTTCATGGTGGAGAAGATTTTCGAGAAATTTTCCGTTTATATCAACCTGGAAAACTTCACAGACACGAGGCAGAGCCGGTATAAGGGCGTGGCAAATGGTCAGCATAGCCAACCGGTCTTTGATGATATCTGGACGCATACCGAGGGTTTTGTGATGAATGGGGGAGTGAAGATCCGGTTTTAGGCTTGCCGGCTTTGCCGGTTGACCTCGGGTTGACACCTAGTTGACATCCGGATGTCAACTAGGTGTCAACCCAAAACCAAAAAGGGCACCTGTCCACCAACAGTGTGCCCTTTGTCCAGATAAAATATATTTAAACGGCCCTGCTCGTTCTCAACACAGGATAGCTCCGTTGTAAAATCGCGAATCCACCGAATAAAACACCGGAATAGAACAGATCACCCAGCAATGTTCCCTTTAAAAAGGGCAAACCTGCCGCAAAACACGTCATCAGACCATTGACATCCTGTGCATACAAAGCGTTGCCCGGCCAACAGATAAAATTGGTGATCACAAAGAATATCCCGCTTGACACCAGCGAAGCCCCTAATATCCTTGCCGGTGTAATCCTTTTCAATAAAAAGATCCCCGCAAGGATGATCAGCGCATACGCGCCATAGATCCAATGAAAACCGCTGTAAAACCAGGTGAAATGCGGGTTATACTTCGCATAAATGACATTGTTGATAAATAGATCGCTCAGCCAGGTAGCGGCCAATGGGATCAGGAAAGCCTGCCATTTTCGTTTGAAATACGCCGCACCGAAGAGTCCCATCGCGGCGACCGGCGAGAAATTCAACATATGCGGAATGCAGCGGCTGAAGGCCGCCAGCAGGATCATTCCTGCCAGTATCGTAAATCGTATGTTCAGTCGACCGCTATTCATCCTTTCAATTTCAGTATATAAGATTTATGCACTGCAAGTCACGCATCCCTCTTCCATAGTGCAGGTGCCCCCGTTGAGCAATTGGTCCTCCGCCACTACGGCGCTCTCCACCACGGTGAGATTATGCTTATCTATCAACGGCTCTACGGACTTACCGCCTTGTTTCTCTACCGTGAATTGAACAGCCTGCGTTGCCGCCTTGGTCCGCAGATAATACATGCCCGTCTTCAGGCCCTTCTTCCAGGCGTAGAAATGCATGGAGGTCAGTTTACCCGTTGTCGGCGCATCAACGAAGAGGTTCAGCGACTGCGACTGGCAGATATACGCACCACGATCTGCAGCCATATCGATCAGCGAACGCTGCTTGATCTCCCACACGGTCTTGTATATCTCCTTGATGTTATCAGGTATTCCATCGATCTTCTGAACGGAACCGTTCTGCCGGATGATGTTGGTCTTCATTTCTTCATTCCAAAGGTTGAGATCCACCAGGTCCTTCAGCAAGTGCTTATTTACGATGACGAACTCGCCGCTCAATACCCTGCGTACATAAATATTGGAGGTATATGGCTCGAAGCATTCGTTGTTGCCGAGTATCTGCGACGTGGATGCCGTTGGCATCGGCGCCACCAGTAATGAATTCCGCACTCCGTACTTCAATACCTCGGCCTTTAATGTGTACCAGTCCCAGCGGAGCGTGGGTTCGGTCTGCCACATGTCGAACTGGAAGATGCCCTTCGATACTGGCGAACCCTTGAATGTCTCATAAGGGCCTTCTAGCTTCGCCAGGTCCTTCGAGGCGGTCATGGATGCGAAGTAGATCGTCTCGAATATTTCCTTGTTCAATTGCTTCGCTTCTTCGCTCTCGAAAGGCAGGCGCAGCAGGATGAATGCATCGGCAAGTCCCTGTACACCCAACCCGATCGGACGGTGCCGGAGATTCGAGGTCTTGGCTTCCTCTATAGGATAATAATTGTTGTCGATGATCTTATTGAGATTCCTTGTAGCCTCGTATGTTACTTCATATAATTTCTCATGGTCGAACTTGCCATTGATCACATAGCGTGGCAAGGCAAGAGAAGCCAGGTTACACACCGCCACTTCGTCGGGGGAAGTGTACTCCATGATCTCCGTGCAGAGGTTCGAGCTTTGGATCGTTCCCAGGTTTTGCTGATTACTCTTCCGGTTGGCGGCATCCTTATATAAAAGATAAGGGGTACCGGTCTCGATCTGTGCATCGAGGATGGCAAACCAGAGATCCTGCGCCTTGATCGTCTTCCTGGCTCTTCCTTCCTTTTCGTACTTCGCATAAAGCGCCTCGAATTCCTCGCCCCAGCACAGGTGCAGGCCGGGAGCCTCGTTAGGACAGAAAAGGCTCCAATCGCCATTATCTTCCACGCGTTTCATGAATAGATCCGGGATCCACAGGGCATAAAACAGGTCTCTTGCCCTCATTTCTTCCTTTCCATGATTCTTGCGAAGGTCAAGAAACTCGAATACGTCCGCATGCCATGGCTCGAGGTAAACGGCAAATGCGCCCTTCCTCTTACCGCCGCCCTGGTCTACATAGCGGGCCGTGTCATTATATACGCGCAACATGGGTATGATCCCGTTGCTCGTGCCATTCGTTCCACCGATATAGCTACCGGTAGCACGGATGCCGTGAATAGCGAGGCCAATACCGCCGGCGCTCTGGGAGATCTTCGCCGTTTGTTTAAGTGTATCGTAGATACCATCGATGCTGTCCTCTTTCATTGTGAGAAGGAAGCAGGATGACATCTGCGGCTTGGGAGTACCCGCATTGAATAACGTAGGTGTAGCATGTGTAAACCACCGCTCACTCATGAGGTGATAGGTCTTCAGCACATTGTCTATATCTTCTTTGTGAATGCCTAATGCCACACGCATGAACATGTGTTGCGGACGCTCGGCGATTTTTCCGTTCACCTTCAACAGGTAGGATTTCTCCAGGGTCTTGAAGCCGAAGTAATCGAACCCGTAGTCGCGGTCATAGATGATGGTAGAATCCAGCAATTCAGCATGATCCTGCACAAGCTGCCATACATCTTCTGCCAGCAGCGGCAGGCGCTTACCATTGCGGTTATCGGTATAGTTATAGAGCGACCGCATGGTATCGGAAAAGCTCTTGGTGGTGTTCTTGTGGAGATTGCTCACCGCGATGCGGCTGGCGAGTAATGCATAGTCGGGGTGCTTGACGGTAAGCGAGGCCGCTGTTTCCGCGGCCAGGTTATCCAGTTCCGTGGTCGATACGCCATCATACAAACCTTCGATCACTTTTTTCGCTACATCCACCGCATTTACAAATCGCCGGTCGAGACCATAGCAGAGTTTCTCAATGCGGGCGGTGATCTTGTCGAATTTAACGCTCTCTTTTTTTTCGTTTCTTTTGATTACAAACATAACAGCAGAATTTATATATAGATAGTAGTAAGTAGCAGAGTGAACGTGAAACGTGAATCGGTGACCTGCCTGCCGGCAGGCAGGTCGTGAATTGAACCTCGCTATGTCGGGATGTTCCACTTGAATATTGAACATTGAATATTCAATGTTCAAGTTCGACACTTCCCTAACCCTTCAAAGGATCAGAAGTCCTCTTCCGTAGAAAATGCCTGTTCTTCTTTCCCCGACATCACACCGGACTTCTGGTAGTCTCCTACCCGTTTCTCGAAGAAGTTCGTCTTTCCCTCAAGCGAGATCATTTCCATGAAGTCGAAAGGATTGGTTGCACCGAACATCTTGGGATAGCCGAGTTCGTCGAGCCAGCGATCCGCAACAAATTCGATGTATTGCTGCATCAGCTTAGCATTCATGCCGATCAGGGCAACGGGCAATGCTTCGGTGATGAATTCTTTCTCGATCGTCACGGCATCGCCGATGATCCCGTACACTTCGTCCTTGGAGAGTTGATTTTTCAGCATGCTATATAGCAGACAGGCGAATTCGCAGTGAAGGCCTTCATCCCGGCTGATCAGTTCATTGCTGAAGGTCAGTCCCGGCATCAGGCCTCTTTTCTTTAACCAAAAGAGCGAGCAGAAGCTCCCGCTGAAGAAGATGCCTTCCACGGCTGCGAAAGCGACGAGACGCTCCGCAAAGGTTCCGTTCTCGATCCAGCGCAATGCCCAATCAGCTTTCTTCCTGACGGCAGGGATGGTATCGATGGCATGAAAGAGGCGATCCTTTTCCTTTGGATCCTTGATATAGGTATCGATAAGAAGGGCATAAGTCTCGGAATGGATATTCTCCATCATGATCTGGAAACCATAAAAGCATCGTGCCTCCGGCAATTGCACCTCGCTCATGAAATTCACGGCGAGATTCTCATTCACTATGCCATCGCTGGCGGCAAAAAAGGCCAATACATGGGAAATGAAATGACGCTCACCGTCATTTAGCCCCGTCCAGTCTTTCTGATCGGAACTCAGGTCGATTTCCTCGGCGGTCCAGAAACTCGCCTCGTGTTTTTTATACTGCTCCCAGATCCGCGGATAATTAATGGGAAGGATAACAAACCTATCCTTGTTTTCTCTTAATAAGATTTCTTCCTCATGCTGCATGATAAAAGATTTGAACAAATGAATCAATGCGGCACGACAAGAGACGATAAACACAATAACTCGTTGAGAAGTTGTAGCAATCGATCTTTGCCGGTACCTTACCCGGAAAGGCTCCAGACAATAATCGTTCCGGCCCCGTCAACTGCCGTCCACCACCCGGTGGATCACAGTTGCCTGTCAGCCCATGGTTTACATAGGGTTACCCAGTACGCAGAAACGAATATTTACAAGAACTGACGACGAATGTAATTGGAAAAAGAAGAAGTTCCCGGTGTGACTTCTTCACAGAGTGTGGATATATTTTTGTGCAGATATGATTGGATTTGCTCCCATAATGGCCTAGTAATTTTTATCGCAGTATGTGCTGATTTTTTATCACACTATGCGTTGATTGATGGCCTTTGCCACGGCTTCGGTGAGGGATGCGACGTGTAATTTTTCATATATCTTTTTAACATGACTCCTAACGGTCTCATAACTGATGTTGAGTTGATCCGCGATCATTTTATAAGCAAGCCCGTTCACGATACAGGCGAGGACTTCTTTTTCTCTCGGCGTCAGTTGGTAATTCGGCGGCGGTTCATTCTTGATATGCTGGGAAACCGATTGCATCTTACTCAATACTTTTCGCGCAATGCTCGGCGACATGGGAGAACCGCCAAACTGTAACTCGTGCAATGCTTCTATGAGACGTGTATTGATATGATTTTTTAATATGTAGCCCGAGGCGCCGGCGCAAATGGAGTCGAACACTCTTTCATCATCTTCGAACACCGTTTGCATCAATACCTGTATATGAGGATAGTCTTTCTTTAACAACCTTACCGCCTCTATGCCATTCATCCCCGGCATTTCGATATCCATCAGCACGATATCCGGTTTACAATCCTTCAGGTCTTCCAGGCAGTCCAATACATGACTGAAAGAGCCGACGATATCGAAACCATCAACCGTATCCAATAACAGGGAAATACTTTCCCGGATATTCTTGTTGTCATCAAATATGGCAATGCGCGTGTTCATAATGATTGTTTGTTTGGCAAATGTCGTTCATCGGGGCTTGCAATTCTATCCCCAAATCAGGTTAGTACGGAAACTCCAGGGTGATGGAGCTTCCTTTCCCCGGTTCCGAACGGACCAGGCAGCTTCCCCTCATTTCGGACGCCCGCATCGTCATGTTGATCAGGCCATTCCCTCCCGGCCGGCTCTCGGTGGTCTTGAGGGTCTTGTCGAGGTCGAACCCCTTGCCATCGTCGGTAATTTCCATGATTACCCGGTTCCGCTGAACACAGATATGTGTAATTATCTTTCCGGCGCCGGCATATTTAACGGAATTGTTGAAGGCCTCCTTGAAGATCAGGTAGAAGTTCTTTCTCTTCTCCATGTTCAGGTTAATGCCGAGTAATTCCTTATCGAAAGTGAATTCGAACTGTATGTTCTCGGCAGAGGCCAGCGGGCGCGCATAGCTCTCCATGCGCTGTACGATCTTCTCCATGCTATCGTTCCTCGGGTTTATCGTCCACACGATATCATTCATTTCCGTGATCACATCCGTCGAGGTGGCCGTTATCTTCTCCAGTACTTCCTGCAGCCGCTGTTTTTCATTCCGCGCATTCTGGATCTGCGCCACCCTTCCATAGATCGATATACTGCTGAGTGCGGATCCCATATTGTCGTGCAGGTCCTGCGCGATCTTGTTTCGTATCGTTTGCCGTTTCACCAGTTCGTTGATCCGGTAGCGATACACGAGCCAGATCATGAGCGACACGAGTATGCCGCATAGCGCATAGAACCACCAACGTTTCCAGTAGGGAGGAATAATGGTGATATTCAGTGTGGCGATCTGCGCCTGGCCATTCGCTCCATTCGTCATCTTCACCATGAACACATAATCACCTCCATCGAGGTTGGCATAGTTGGCAATATTGGAAGGATCGCCCTGTATCCAGTCGCTGTTGATGCCTTGCAGTTTGTATGCAAAGCGGATAGGCGTGGAAAACGTATAGCTGGGGGCGGCAAAGGCAACGGAGATCGTATTCTGGTAATAGGGTAATACTATCTTATTGTTCAACAGGAGATGACTGAACGAACTGCCGAAGATCTGGAAGTCCGTAAAATAGATCTGGGGGACGGTCCGGTCCATATGAACGGAATCGGGATGGAATGAAATAAAATAGTTCAACCCGCTTACGTACATCCTTCCCTTGCTATCCTTGAAGATATTTCCGGATACGCCACCGCTTTTCTCCTGGTCGGGCAACGGGAAGGGAGTGAATGTCTTCTTACCTAAATCATACCTGTAGATATCACCATTGCTGATCATCCAGACATTTCCCCTTTGGTCGAGTTGCAGACCCTGCAGCAGGTTGGGAGAGTTGGCAATATGTATGATCTCCCCGCTCTGCGTATTCATGTAATGGAGGCCGCCGCCATAGGTGCTGATCCAGAGATTGCCTCTCCTGTCCTCGATGATATCGAAGACGTGATTATTACTGAGCCCATTTTTCTGCAGGGGATCATTGCTGTGATAGACTACCTCGGGAATGAATTTCTTCTTCCATTCCCCCAGCCCCAGCATTGCATTCGCCATCCATATCCGGCCATTCGCAGCCTTATAGAATTTATGAACGAGATTATCCTTTAAATGGAAATTCTCAATGATTTTCTTGGTACTGTCCAGCCTCGACACCCATTTCTTTTCCACCAGGTCGTAGTAGGTGATGAAATGTCCATAGGGAGATACGAGGAGTACGGGATGTCCCTCGATCGAATCCTTGATCACGGAGACGACCCTTGATTCGATGATCTTGTTCATCACTGTGTCCTTCTCTGTATTCGGAAGGAGTTGCAGTGCATTCGTGCGGGGATTGAATTGGAACAGCGAATAATTGGTGCCCAGGTAAAGTTGCTCATCATCCTTGAAGAAAAATGTCACGCTCAGTTCCTCGCCCTTATACTTCAAGGGTTGATGAATGAGTTCATGGCTTCCTTCTTTCCGGATGAACAGGCCCTTATTCGTTCCGAAGAGGATATCCTTCTCCGGTGTTTCATAAATGGCATAGACAACGGGCGCAAGTATTTTATCCGCTGAAAGGAAATTCTGCACGAATTGTTGTTGCACGGGGTTGCTAACGCTAACGCCCTTATTGGTACCCACCCACATCGATCCCGAGCGGTCGCGGTAGATGCTGTTGATGCGATTATCCGCCACGGTTCCTTCCTTCGAGGGATCATAACTGTATTGTAAGAATTGATTCGTTTTCCTGTCATAGATCTGCAGGCCCTCATAGTGCCCTCCCAACCAGAGAAGACCTTGTGCATCTTCCGCGAAGCAGAGTATATCGTCTTCCCGGAAGCTGCCCTTGTCAGGCGATTGCTTGATCTCTTCCTCCATGGGTCCCGCAGAATAGCGGTATAGACGTTTATCCCAGGAGCCGAACCACATATCGTTGAAGCGATCCCTGAACAACGAACTGATCTCGGAGTGTGGAAGATTTCCATAGAGGCGGGTATAGCGTGGGTCTATTTCGATCTTAAGCGAAAACGGATCGATCTTCGCGATGCTTCCTCCCTGGCGGCCTGCCCATATCATTCCCGATTTGTCCATGGATAGCGAAAGGATGGTCTTCGGCCCCGGTATCCTCAAATTGGTAAAGATGTGACTCAACTTATCAAAAATAATGATCGATGAATTGCTGCTTGCGAGCCAGAGTCGTTGTTGCCGGTCCTCCAGCAAAGCATTCAGTGCATTTACGGGGATAGAACTGGTATCTCCCGGCAGGTGCCGGTATTGCGTAAACTGTTTATCCGGTGGCTGTCGGTAATCGTATTTGGACAGGCCGCCATCCGTGGTAGCGATCCATAGCAATCCTTCATTGTCCTCCAGCAATCCTGTGATGATATTGCCCGATATGCTCGATTTATTCTCCTGGTCGTTCCGGAAGATGGTGTATTGGTGACCGTCGAAGCGATTGAGTCCATCATCCGTACCGAGCCACATGAACCCGCGCTTGTCCTGCAGGATGGCGTTTACCTTGTTATGGGAAAGTCCGCTCTGCACAGTGATCCTTTCGAAATACAGCGAAGGCGGTTGTGCTGCTGCGGATAGCAAGAGCAACAATAAAAGTGGTATGAGGAGTAGCCTGTTAGACATCAGCGAAGGGAACTAGTACATAAGCATCCAAATTTACAAAAATAGCAGCCGTCTACGGTCATGATTGCGGCCTGTCAAAAAGAATCGCCGGCCTCCTTACGAAGACCGACGATATGCCACACACCATCAACCATCCTTAGTTCTTTATAGGCTCACCATAGATGAAGTCGTCCATGACGACCAGGTCATTAGCTCCTCCTTGTGAAATATCTTTTTCCCCCGAGACCAGGATGCCCTGGTGGGTTAGTTTTACGCTTGTGATCACGGGCGTGCTGAATTTTAACCCGGCAAAGGAAAATGAACTGGTGTTGTCGTGCGCAGGCACGGCAACCACTCCAATCCTTTCGGTTCCATTGAAGAATTCCAACTGCACACTGCCGGCAACATCCACATCGCTTACCACTAAGCCGAAGCCCGTGACCGCCGCAGCTTCGGTTGTACCTGCGCGTTGGAAGGAAACGGGCCATTCATTGCTGCTGACATTTGCAAAAGTGGTCGTGCCGCTGAAGGCGGCGAATTCCGTGGCCGCAGCGGGATCGATGGAGGCAAAGGAGGTGCGGCTTGCCCTGAAGTCCGCCAACGGCTCATAGATAATACCTCGCTGTAAGGACGCCTTGGCCTCCGGCCCGACCTGGTTGAAGAACTGCGCCGGTAGCTTCTTATCCAGTAAGCTGTCAGGCACCACCTCCCAGGTTATTTCCCTGCGGCCCGATGTAGCGCCCGGCTCCGTATTGAGAGGCCCTAATGACTGGCGGAAGTTTTCAACCGTTGCTGTGATGTTTCCACTCGCACTGAATACCTGTGGAGTGTCGGCCTTGATTTTATCTTTTTTACATGAACCCGCAAAAAGGGTGAGTACCGCCAAGGCGGTGATTAGTTGGTGTGTTGACATGGACAAAGTTTTCACAAAGGTGACTCGTTTATTGTCACTGCTGTTAACCGAATATGGGGGGATGGTATCCCCGAAATGGGGGAGGTGGTGGGGAGTGGTTGTAAAGGAGGGCTCGAATGCTAAATACAAATATTCTCCGAAGGAGTCCGGAGTCATTCGGACAATATTCAATAATCAATAATCAATATTCAATGCTCAAGTTGACCCTCGCGCTGATTGATTAGTCATATCGTGCAGAAATTGTACTGGATGAAATGAGATTTCAATCAGCAGACTGTCCCTTGAGCATTGAATATTGAATATTTGTATTCCTTCCTTCTCACAGCATGACTCTCTAACGCCCCCAAATTTGGTGACTTCTCCTCCGCCTTCGGTGATTGTTTCACTGCTATCCCTGCGGCATTTTTGTCGCATAATTCTTAAATCAAAAACTACATAAAATGAAAAGTTTATTAATGCCGCTTGCCGGCATCACATTATTGATCCTCACAAGTTGTGATAAAAATGGTAACGGATACGAGACGCCAACGCCTCCGCCGCCGCCAGTAAACGCCACCGTGTTTAGTGCAGCGGGCGACAGTCTTGGCGTAGCGGGCAAGATCGCCGATTTCAGAACGGCTATGGGTACGGGAAATATTGCCATCGGCTGGGACGGTGTTC
>Ga0193753_10000226_pt1 | contig 55199 bp, 33 predicted proteins | sample H1c2metaG_FD_144925 | JGI IMG/M metagenome (GOLD analysis project Ga0193753, IMG submission 144925) | Soil microbial communities from a riparian zone of the East river system, Colorado, United States - H1c2 | ecosystem: Environmental > Terrestrial > Soil > Riparian zone | place: USA: East...
GAACAGCGCGCTCGCCTTCGACACCTGTCGCTTCGACGTCGTCGCCATCACCGGCGACGACATCGCGCTGTTCCAGGACGCGTTCCGCCTGAGCGGCGAGTCGGGGTCGCGCTACTGATCGACGCGGCGCGCTCGCGCGGTGAAGCTGACCAGCCCGGCAGCGGTCAGATGTTGGTGCAGGTGTTTTCCGGACGACCTGCGATGCAGGCCTCCGGCGTCGGCAGCCCGCCTTCCGGCACGATCAGGAAGTCTTTGCAGATGCACATCTTCCTGCAGCAGAAGGGGCCGACCACGACCGGCACCGCGCAGGTGAACCCACTGACGCACGGAGACTCGGGCACCTTGTCGCACTCGTCGTCCGAGTCGCACTCCGCGGTGCACATGTCAGCGTACTGGGCACCCCCCGGTGGGGTCACGCCGTCGTCCTTTGGATAGTGCAGGCACGTGCGCGATGGGCACTCGAGCGCCGGCGATGCGATGATCGCCTGGCTATCGTTCCCGGCATCCACCCCGATGAAACATCGGCGTCCAACCGGGTTCTCGCTGCAGCCAGCGACGATCGCGCCAAACAAGGCGACGCCGAGCAGCAAGGATCCCCAAGACAGTGCAGCAGCAGACCGCCGAGAGTGCATCAGTAAGTGCTCCTCCACCGGGTGACGCGGGCCGGGCCATAATCGGCTGGTGTCCCCGCGGATGTCAAGGTAGCGGGGCGCGGCACGCTGGTGCGCACTCGTATCCGTGTCCGGTCGTCGAGCGATCCGTCAGACGATCACTCGACGAGCGCGTACACTCGCGCCGCCGCGCGCCAGCACCCGTCCGCGGCTTGACAAGCAGAGAGGCGGGGTCGAAGATTTTTTCCTCGGGGCTCTTGCAGGGAACCAGGCCCGCCCTCGCGCTCCGCGGATTCCAGGAGGAATCGATGCGACCAGGCAAGACTTGGCAGCTCGCGTTCGGATCGATCGTCGCTCTCGTCCTCATCCAGCCCGCGGCGCTGGCGCAGAGCCAACCCGCCGGCGGCGACGACGAGGAGATGACCTTCGAGCCGGAGGAGGCTGACAAGAAGGTCAAGGTGGAGCCGCCTCCGCCCGACAACAAGCCTCAGTCGAAGACGCTGTCCCACGGGACGTCGCTCTACGAAAAGAAGGACTACAAGAGTGCGTCGATCGAGCTCGGCAAGGTCCTCAACAAGGAGACCGGCGACTCGGCGGCGAACATCCAGCGCGCCGAGTTCTTCATGGGCAAGACGCTGTACCAGATGGGGTACTACGCCGCGTCGCTGGCCTACTTCGATCGCATCGTGGCCAAGCGGACCGGTCACCGCTACTTCGGCGCGACGCTGAAGTGGCTGGCCGCGCTTTCGCGCGCCCTGCCGGAGACCTCGGGCATCCTCGAGAAGATCGGCACCTACGATCCGAAGGACCTCGAGCAGCCGATCATGGACGAGGTCCGCGACGAGCTCTACTACCTGCTCGGCCGCCACTACTACCGCCAGGGCAACTTCGAGCAGGCCATCACCCTGTTCCAGGCGGTGAAGGTGGAGAGCCCATTCTACGTCAAGGCGAAGTTCTTCGAGGGCGTCACCTACGTGCGCCAGTACAAGGGCGCGCCCGCGGTCGACGCCTTCAAGCAGATCCTGGTCATCGGCCAGGAGCGCCCCGGCTACTACAGCACCGAGGACATCGAGACCTACAACGAGCTCGCCGACCTCCAGCTGGCGCGCGTCTTCTACTCCACGCAGCAGTACCCCACCTCCATCAAGTACTTCGAGAAGCTGCCGCAGGAGTCGCCCGACTGGCTCGAGTCGCTGTTCGAGGCGTCGTGGGCCTACTTCATGAGGACCAACAACTCGAAGGCGCTGGGCAACATCCACACCCTCAACGCGCCGTACTTCGAGAACGAGTTCTTCCCCGGCATGGCCGAGTCGGTCCTCTTGAAGGCGGTCGTCTACTACAAGTACTGCCAGTACGACAACGCGCTCGAGTCGGTCGCCGAGTACAACCAGAACTACGCGCCGCTGCGCGAGGACCTCGAGCAGATCCTGGCCAAGTACGACGACAACGCCGAGTTCTTCGAGTACGTGGTCAAGATCAAGAACGGCAGGGCGGGGCTGTCCGAGCGGACCCAGCGGGTCGCAGCCAGCTCGCTGGCCGACCGCCAGCTGGCCAAGACCTTCGCGTGGGTCGACGAGCTCGACAAGGAGCTCAAGATGCGCGAGCAGGCCGACGCCCAGTGGGTGAACACGCGAGTGGCCGGCGAGGTCGAGCAGGAGCTGACCGTCCAGAAGTCGCTGGCCCAGGCCGACGCCGGCAAGCTGGCCCGCGAGCGCATCAAGCGCCTGGCCGACGAGCTGCGCGAGCTGTCGCGCGACGGCCGCAAGATCCGGATCGAGACGCTCAACAACAAGGCGGGGCAGATCGATGCGCAGGCGCGCGGCGAGCAGATTTCTGGCGACCACCGGCAGGAGCCGATCGTCGTTGACGATGAACACTTCCTGTGGAAATTTAATGGCGAATACTGGAAGGACGAGCTGGGCTACTACCGGTTCAAGATTCGCTCCAGGTGCCCCAAGAGGGGCTCTGGGCTGTAGCGGGTGCAGATCTAGAACAAACACGTCCAAGGCAGCCGGCGCATTCGCCTCGCCCAACGAGCAAATGACGGCTGAACTGGCAAGTGGGTATCGACGAGGCCGCTCCTGATTTCAGGAGGCGGCCTTTCTGCGTTCTCGAAGGACACCGAAATGAAAACTCCACGAACGATCACCGCGTCTCTCGTCGCTCTCGCGGCGACGGCGCTCGCTCTCCCGGCCGGCGCCCAGTCGACCGCCAAGTACAAGCGCAGCGGCGCGCGCGTGGACGTGAAGGTCAAGCAGACCGAGCTGACCCGCGGCCTCAAGGACAAGTCGACCGGCAAGAGCGAGTTCGTCCCCGAGGTGACCGCCGACCAGTTCATCAACATCCAGGGCAAGGTCAAGCTCATCCGCGGGCAGCAGATCGCGGAGTACCGGCGCCTCATCGAGGAGACCGCACCGGACGACCCCGAGCTGCCCGACCTCCTGTTCCGGCTGGCCGAGCAGTACGCGCAGCAGCAGCGCTACTGGCGGTTCCGCTTCATGGAGATGTACGGAAAGATCGAGAAGTCGCCGAAGAGCCAGCGCACTTCGCTCACCTCCAGGCAGAACGGCTACAAGAAGGAGGAGGAGAAGTTCCTGACCCAGGCGATCAAGATCTACGCGCTCATCGCCAACAACTCGAGGTTCAAGAACTACGCCCGCATGGATGAGGCGCTCTTCTACTACGCGTACACCCTGCAGGGCGCCAAGCGAGTCGACCTGGCCCGCAAGGTCTACCAGCAGCTGATCCAGAACTACCCGAACTCGAAGTTCATCCCGTTCGCCTTCCTGTCGTTCGCCGACTACTTCTTCGAGACCAACAACCTCGCCCAGGCCGAGAAGTTCTACGACAAGGTCCTCGAGTTCCCGACCTCGCCGGTCTACGCGTACGCCCTCTACAAGAAGGGCTGGGTCTACCTCAACCTCGACCGCCCGCAGGACGCGCTCGAGACGTTCTACGAGGTCACCCAGAAGACGCGCGGCAAGGAGAAGTACGACATCCTCAACAAGGCGTCGAAGAAGGACTTCGTGCGCGCCTACGCCGAGGTCGGCCGGCCGCAGAAGGCCTACCAGGCGTTCGAGCGAGTCGACCGCAGCTACGCGTTCAACATGCTCAAGATCCTGGCGACCATCTACCTCGACCAGGGCAAGGCGGAGAAGACGATCTACACCCACCGCGAGCTGATCCAGCGCGCGCCCAAGGACCAGCAGGTCTGCGAGTGGGAATACAACATCGTGCAGGCGATGATCACCGCCGGCGACAACAAGCAGAAGGCGGACGAGGTCGAGCTGCTCGACAAGCTGTACGTGAAGTACCGCGACCGCAAGATCCTGAAGGGCAGCGCGCTGCAGGAGTGCCACGACAACGCCGAGGGCATCACCTACGAGATGGCCGGCCTGTGGCACCAGGAGGTGATGAAGACCCTCAACTTCGACACGCTCGCCTACGTCGAGCGGCTGTACGAGGTCTTCCTCTCGGCCTTCCCCGACTCCGAGCACCACGCCGAGGTGCAGTACTACTTCTCCGAGTGCCTGTGGCTGCGGGCCGAGAACGAGCAGAACCCGCGCCTGGCGACCGAGCGGTGGGAGAAGGCGGCGATCGCGTTCACCGACGTGGTCAAGCAGGGCAAGGTCGGCGACAAGCTCAAGAAGGAGAGCGCCTACGCCGCGGTGCTGGGCTGGAAGAACGCGCTGGCGGTCGACCCGCGCACCCAGACGCCCGAGGTCGACATGGCCAAGCTCGAGGAGACCAGGCCGCCGGCGCCGAAGCCGATCAACGAGCGCGAGCAGAAGATGATCGCGGCCTTCGACATCTACATCAAGTACATCAAGGATCCGAACGACGAGGAGCTCGTGATGATGAAGTTCCTCAAGGCTCGCATCCTGTGGACGCACGACCACCTGGACGACGCGCTGCCCAGCTTCCGCGAGATCGTCGACAAGTACCCGAAGCACGAGGCGGCCGGCTACTCGGCGGCGATCATCCGCGACTCGCTCATCCGCATGCACCGCTACCCGGAGCTGGGTGAGTTCGTGACGGCGCTCCTGGCCAGGGCCGACTTCTGGGAGGACCGCGACGAGCTGAAGGAGATCTTCCTCAAGGACCAGGGCAAGGTGCAGCGCAAGGTCGCCGAGCAGCTCGAGAAGGACGGCAAGAAGCTGGCCTGCGGTCAGTCGTACGAGAGCATCTACAACACCAACCCGGACGGCCCGAACATGGACGAGGTCCTGTTCAGCGCCGGGGTCTGCTACGAGGACGCCAAGTCGATCGGCAAGGCGATCCAGATGTACGAGGTCCTCAACCAGCGCTTCCCCAAGAGCGTCCACGCGCAAAAGGCGCTGGGCCGGGCCGGCAACGCCTACGCCGCCATCGCGTTCTACGACCGCTCGGCCGGCAAGTACGAGCAGTTCGCGAAGAAGTACGGCGGCGAGTCGGCGGCGCCGGCCGCGCTGCAGAACGCGGTCACCTACCGCAAGGGCATCGGCGACGACAAGACCGCGGTCGCCGACATCGAGTTCTTCGTGAAGCAGTACAAGAACAAGATGAAGAAGGACTCGGCCGACGCGCTGTGGGGCCTGGTCGGAATCTACGAGAAGCAGGGCAACCAGGAGATGGTGATCAAGGCGCTCGAGCGCTACCTGAAGGAGATGGGCAACAAGGGCGGCCGCGACCGCGTGGTCGCCGCGCACGCCCGCATCGGCCAGATCCTGTGGGAGCAGTCGTGCCGCGGCAAGGGCGTGGACGGAGCCTGCATCAAGGTCGAGCGCGAGCGCGCGGTCCGTCGGCGCGGCAAGCGCCGGCACGGCACGGTCCTGCCCGACCGCTGCGGCGAGTCGTCGAAGATCAAGCTGACCGTGATCGAGCGCGACAAGAAGAAGGCGGGCCAGGCCCGCGCGCACTTCCGCCAGGCGATCTCCGAGTACGGCAAGGGGGCGTCGAGCGACGACCCGACCCGCCAGGCCTTTGCGATCAACATGTACGCGATGTCCCGCTTCTACATGGCCGAGGAGCAGTTCGAGGGCTTCCTCGGCATCGAGTTCCCCGAGAAGCTCGACTTCTCCGAGCGCAACGCCAAGAAGAAGGCCGACTCGGAGAAGCGCTTCAAGAAGTTCCTGGGCGAGAAGGAGAAGCAGGGCGGCCGGGCCAACGACGCCTACAAGGGCGTGCGCGAGGTGCGCGGCGGCGGCGCGGCCTGGGCCGTCGCGGCGGCGGCCCGCATCGGGCAGATCTCGCAGAACGCGGCCGACGCGCTCTACACCGCCGAGGTGCCGCGCGACGTGCGCAGCGGTCCGTACGCGGAGGACTCGTGGGACTCGTACTGCGACGCGCTCACCACCGCGGCCGGCCCGCTCGAGGAGCGGTCGGTGGCGGGATTCAGCTCGTGCCTGGAGACCTCGACGTCGCTCAACTGGTTCAACAAGTGGTCCAAGCTGTGCGAGCGCGAGCTCGGCCAGATCCGGCCGCAGGACTTCCCGACCGCGTCGGAGCTGCACGCCGAGCCGTCGTCGGTCGCGGCGATCACCGACACGCAGGGCCTCGTGACCGCGATCAGCGGCAAGTGAGAGGGAATCGAGTCATGAAGATCACGAGCCAGGGACTGACCGCGGCGCTCCTCGCCGTCGCGTGCGCGTGCGGCGGATCGAAGGCGTCGACCCGCCAGGACGTCGACCAGCAGGCCAGGAGCGCGCCGCCCCCGCCGCAGGCGGCCGCGCCGAAGATCGACCGGGACGTCAGCGGGGAGGCCCGCAAGGACTTCGCCCGCGCGGTCGCCTTTTACCAGGAGAGGGCCAAGGGCGGCTGGAGCCGCGAGTCGTGCGAGGAGGCCGCGCACCGGTTCGAGCAGGTCGCCGACGCCCACAGCAAGATGGTCGAGGCCCGCTTCAACGCCGGCCTCTCGTACCAGAACTGCCGCTTGCTGAGGGACGCCGAGGCCGCGTACCAGGCCGCGCTCAAGATCCAGACCAACCACGCCCCGTCGCTCTCCAACCTGGGCCAGATCTACTTCCAGGGCGGGAACGAGGCGCGCGCCAAGGAGTACTGGGAGAGGGCGGTGCAGGCCGACATCAAGATCGCCGGCGCCCGCAACAACCTCGCCTGGCTGATGATCCGCCAGGTCCGCGACGGGCGGGCCTCGCTGCGCGACATGGAGGAGAAGATCCTCAACCACCTGCGCAGCGTGCTGGCGGTCGAGAACGACAACATCGAGGCCTATGTCCTGCTCTCGCTCCTCTACATGGAGGGGTCGGACAAGAACAAGTCGCGCCTGACCCTGGCCAAGCTGCTCCTCGACAAGGGCAGGGAGCTCGGCGACAAGTTCGCGCCGCTCTACAACGCCCGCGGGTTGCTCGAGCTCAAGAACGACAACGTGGCCCAGGCGCTCGACGAGTTCCAGCGCGCGGTCACGCTCGACCCGACCTTCGTCGAGGCGCGCATGAACGTCGGCAACATCGTGCTCGGCTTCCGCAAGTACGAGGAGGCCAGCCAGCAGTTCACCGCGGTCCTCAAGGAGGAGCCGAAGAACTACGACGCGATCGTCGGCCTCGGGATCGCCGAGCGCGGCCAGAAGCAGCTCGATCAGGCCGAGCGCAGCTACAAGAAGGCGTCGGAGCTGGACGGCCGGCGCGCCGAGGCGTTCTTCAACCTCGGCGTCCTCTACAAGGACTTCCGCGCCAACGAGACCCAGGACCTGCGCGCGGCGCAGGGCCACTACCGGACCGCCATCAAGTACTTCCAGCAGTCGCAGGGCAAGCAGACCGCGGATCCCGACCTGCTGCGCGATTCGCGCGACAACATCTCGGATTGCGAGAAGAACCTGCGCTCCCTGGACGACGCCATCCGCACCCAGGCCTCCCAGCCGGCCGCCAAGCCGGCAGGTGGGGGCAAGTAGGCCCGCATCGAGGCTCACCCGGGGCGGAGTAAAAACCCTGGGTTGGCCGCGCGGAGGCTCCGCGCTACGGTTGTCGAGAACCCGCGAACTTTTCCCGGAACCGCCCCTACCACCCGGTGTCTGAAACCCTCGAGACATGAAGCACCGAGTGGCGAGGCGCGAGCGGGACTTTTCCAAGAGGTCTGCCATGAAGCGCTCGCTGTCACTCACCAAGATCGCCGCCTGCCTCTCCATCGCCGGTGCGATCGCGCTCGGCTCCCCGGTCGCCGCCCTGGCTCAGGGCAAGGGGAAGGCGAAGGCGAAGCCCGCCAAGGCGGACGAGCCCAAGAAGGTCAAGAACTACGACTTCACCGGCGACGAGATCGACGGCGATCTGGTGAAGCCCGACGGCGACTTCCTCGATACCCGGAAGTTCGCCAGCCACACCAGCCTCATCCGCCTGCGTAAGGACTTCATCAAGGAGATCGTGAAGTCCGCCGAGGACCTGTAGTCCTCGCCGCGCCGCGCCCCGGGCGCGGACGAGCCGCCGGCCACAGCATTCCGCGTCCCGATACAAACGGAGAAACGACTCGATGGCCGGCTCGAAGATCCCACTCACGTTCCGCATCTACAAGGGCGACCAGTTCCTGCGCGAGGAGACCCTCGCGCAGCCGGTCATCAAGGTCGGCAAGCTGTCCTCGTCGCACCTCCGCCTCGACGACGACTCGGTCAGCCGCATGCACGCGGTCATCGAGGTGTCGGGGCCGGGCAGCATCAGCATCATCGACCTCGGGTCCACCAAGGGCACGATCGTCAACGGCCAGAAGGTCAACAAGGCCAACCTGCAGGACGGCGACCTGGTCGTCCTCGGTGACATCCGCATCGAGCTGGCGATCGGCGACGCGAGCGAAGAGGAGGCGGTCACCCGGGTGAACACGCCGCCGGCTCCGGCCGCGCCGTCCGCTCCGGCACCCGCCGCCGCCACGGCGCCGACCGTGGTCGTGTCGCCGCCGCCGGCCCCGGCGCGCCCCGCTCCGGCCGCTCCGCCGCCGGTGGTCACCGCTCCCCCCCGCGCCCCGGCGCCGGCTCACGCCGCGCCCGCGGCTCGCGCGGCGGTGGCCGCGTCCGCGCCCGCGTTCGGCCTCGACTCGGCCGACGATCTCGGCGGCGCGCGCGCCATCGAGGTGGCCGCGATGCTGGCCGACTCGGTGGTCGAGGTGAAGCACGTCTCCAACCCGCGCGGCGGCAAGGTGTCGGGCGCGACCTACGGCCTGTTCGGCCTCGGCGCGTTCCTCATCGCGCTGTCGTTCTTTGCCTTCTTCATCGGCATCGGCACCGCGCAGACCAACAAGCGGGCCTATTACCAGTGGACCGAGGTGGAGCAGAAGTCGGTCAACGAGTACCGGCCGCCCGAGCGCCTCAGCCTGAGCTACGACTGGATGGCCTTTGGTGGCGCCATCGGCGGGCTCATCTTCATCACGCTCGGCCTCCTGCGCGTGCGCAACGAGCGGGTGTCGCCGTACTTCCGCATCGGCCGGGCCGCCGGCGTGGACTTCCCGACCGACGACGTCCCGATGGAGTCGTTCCCGCTGGTCGCGCCGCAGGGAGACGACTTCGTCTTCAACTTCACCCAGCAGATGAGCGGCGAGATGATGCTCGACGGACAGAGCATCGGCCTCGCCGACCTGTCGGCGCAGGGCAAGGCCCGCCCGTCGAGCACGGCGCCGGGCGCGATGGAGGTCTCGATCCCGCACAAGGCCCGCTTCCGGGTCACGACCGGCCAGCAGACCTTCCTGGTCTCGTCGGTGCCGGCGCCGCGCCGTCACGTGACGCCACTGTTCGCGACGATGGAGACGGCGGTCCTGGCCTACTTCGGCGGGTCGATCCTGGTCCACCTGGCGATCATCGCGCTCCTGTGGGGCATCCCGCCGGAGCCGACCTCGCTCAGCGACGACAACATCGACAACGCCGGCCGCCTGTCGAGCGTGCAGTCCAAGCCGCAGGAGGACCCGAAGACCGAGGAGGAGAAGCTCGACAGCGGCGACGACGACGCCTCCGGCGGCACCGGGACCAAGATGGCGCTGGAAGAGGGCAAGATGGGCAAGAAGGAGTCGACCCGTCAGTCCGGCCAGTACGCGATGAAGAACAACGAGGCCGATCCGCAGCTGGCCAAGCAGCAGGCGATCGACAACGCGCGCAAGGCCGGCGTGCTCGGCGTGCTGCAGAAGACCCCGGGCGGGGCGTTCGCGTCGCTGACCGGCACGGCCGACTTCTCGTCGGGCCTGGACGATCGCGATGTGTACGGCGGGCTGATCGGCAACGAGGTGGGCGAGATGGCCGGCGGCTGGGGCTACGGGGTGAACGGGGTGGGACCCGGCGGGGGCGGCACCGGCTGGGGCACGATCGGCACCGGCAAGTACGGCCTCATCGGCCACGGCTCGGGGACCGGCTCCGGCTACGGGACCGGGTCCGGCAAGGGTGGTATGCGCGGCCGCAAGGCCAGCGCGCCGCAGATCCGCATCGGCAACGCGTCGGCGACCGGTGACCTCGACAAGAACATCATCCGCCGCTACATCCGGCGCAAGCTGCCGCGAATCCGGTACTGCTACGAGAAGGAGCTGATCGTCAAGCCGAGCCTCACCGGCACGGTGGTGACCCAGTTCCAGATCTCGCCGCAGGGGGTGGTACAGGGCGCGACCGCGGCCGGCATGGGCGACAAGGGCGTCGAGGACTGCGTGGCCGAGGCGATCCGCTCGATCCAGTTCCCCAAGCCCAAGGGGGGCGGATTCGTGAACGTTCGCTACCCGTTCATCTTCCAGCCGGCCGGCGGCTAGTCGCCGACTCGGCCCGAGCAGCCAGCGCGAGCTGGCGAGAGTCATGCGCCGCCGTGGAGTTGATGCCCCGGCGGCGCTTCGTTATTCTGGGGTCCATCATGATGAAGGCCTGCTGCCTCGCGCTGTGCGGCGCTGCGCTCCTGTCGGGGTGCGGCGATCGCGATCTCAAGGCCTCGATCGAGAAGAACGAGGAGGCGGCGCGACTGTTCGAGTCGGGCCAGTACACGTCCGCCGAGCGCAAGTTCGCCGAGGCGGTGTCGATCAAGGAAGACAACCACCTCGCCTGGTACAACCTGGGCCAGACCCGCGAGAAGCTCGACAACTACAAGGAAGCGGCCGAGGCGTATGGCCAGGCGGTGAAGTTCAAGCCGGACGACGCCATGTATCACTACCTCCTCGGCAAGACGCTCATCGGCAACGATCAGTGCGAGGCGACCCAGGGGAGCAACGTGGGCCTGGCCCAGACTCACCTCGAGGAGGCGGTGAAGCTCGAGCCGCGCCTCTACAAGGGCTGGTACTGCCTCGGGCAGGTCTACTACATCCAGGGTGAGCCCAAGAAGGCGGCCGAGGCGTGGACCAAGTCGGCCGACCTCAACGCGTACGAGGGCGAGGCGTTCACCGCGCTCGGCCACCTCTACATCCGCTGGGACAAGCTGGCCGAGGCGATCAGCGTGCTCGATCAGGGCCGGCTCAACGTGAAGGATCCGAAGGACCAGGGCGAGCTTCTGTTCGCGCTCGGCTTCGCGTACGAGAAGCAGGGCAACCTGGACAAGGCGATCGAGAACTACACCGCGGCGCTCGAGAAGGGCTCGGGCGACCTGGGCGCGCGGCGCCAGCGCGGGTTCGCCTACGCCACCAAGGGTGACAAGGAAAGGGCGAGGGTCGACCTCGACGCGTTCGTGAAGGCGGGCGGCGGCGGCAACGCGTTCGAGCTGCAGGCCGCGCAAGAGCGCCTGATGATGATGCGGCCGTAGCCGCGCGCGCTGAACGCACGCCATCGACCAGTCGCCCTACATGGGCGCACGGACAGCGCGGCGGAAACGTCGGCGCGGAAGTCGAAAGGGCTTCCCCCCGACTAAAAGCCTGCAAATTTCCGTGATATAAGGGAGCGCTGGGACCGAAGTACCCCGACTTGGTCGGAAAGCCGGAGGGCGGATCTTGCGCACCGAGATCAGGCAGCGTCTGCGCCGATCTCGCGATTGGCCGAGCGCCATCGACGAGCTCGAGCGAGAAGCAGAGAACATCACCAACGAGCGGGAGCGGTCCGAGCTCCTGTTCGAGATCGGCAACCTGACCGAAGAGGTCATCCCCGAAAGGGATCGCGCGCTGGCGCTGTATCAGCGCGCGTGGAAGCTGTTCCCGGAGAACATCAAGGCGCTCACGCGAGCGCGACAGATCTATCGAGAGCTCGGCAGGCTCGAGATGGTCGCCAAGGTCGGCGAGCTCGAGCTCAAGGTGCGCGAGGGTGACTCCGCGGCCGTGGGTGAGCTGGCCGGGCTGGTCGGCGAGTCGCTGCTCGACTGCCGGCAGCGCGACAAGGCGCTCCCGCTGCTCCAGCGCGCGCTCGAACAGGATCCGGACTCGCTCCGGATCAAGGACGCGCTGGCGGCCGCCGAATACGATCCGGAGGACTGGATCGACGCGGTCGAGCGGCTGACCAACGACGCCCCGCGCTTCGATGCCCTCACCGCGGCGCGCATGCTGCTGCGGGCGGCGCGCATCGTCCACCTGGAGACGCCGGACGACGCGCTGTACGAGAAGCTGCTGAAGCAGGTCCTGACCAACGACCCGCAGAACGAGGCGGCGAACTTCCTCTACGAGTCGCTGCTCAGCCGCGCCGACCGGTGGGACGACCTCGAGCAGCACCACATGAGCCGGGCCGTCGCCATCGCCGACGACAGCGGGCGAGCCGCGCTCTACCGCCAGTTCGCGCTGGAGTGGGTGCAGCGGTTCAAGGACCGCGAGCGCGGCGCGCGCTTCTTCGCCAAGGCGATCGAGATGTCGGCGCAGAACGGCGCCATCCACATGCCGTCGATGGTGGCCGGCTTCACCCTGGTGCGCGAGGCGTACGGGGCGCGGTCCGACTGGCAGGAGATCCTGACCCTGGCCGACACCGCGCTGGCCCGGGCGCTGCCGGACGAGCAGCGGATGTTCGTGGCGATGCAGGCCGGGCAGGTGGCCTGGCGCGAGCTCAAGGACATCGCTCGCGCGCGCGGGTACTTCCGCATGGTCGGCATCATCGAGCCGGGCGCGCCGCAGCTGATCGACTTCGAGAGCGAGGTCGGGCCCGACGCCGCGGCGGTGGCCGCCGCGGTCGCCGCTCCGGCGGTCGTCGCGGAGCCGCGCGCCGCGCGCGACACCCGCAAGGACCGCGGCCGCACGTCCTCACCGCCCAGCCCGTCGGCGACGCCGGCGACCGGGGTGGTCGCGACCCGGGGCGCGCCGCTGGCGTCCGGATCCATCCCGCGCATGCCCGCCGTGGTCGAGAGCCTGCCGGACGACGTCGACGCGGCGATCGCCGTGGCGCGCGCGGCCGAGGCCGACGGTCCCGACCGCGGGATCCAGGTGTGGCGCCAGGTGGTGCAGCAGCACCCGGCCCTGCGCACGCCGCGCCGCGAGCTGGCCCGCGTCCTGGTTCACGCCGAGAAGTGGGCGCCGCTGGTCGAGGCGCTGAAGGACGAGGAGCACCGGCTGACCGCGACGCCGGACGAGCACATCGCCGTCCTGCACGAGCTGGCCGACGCCTACGGCAGGCTGCGCAACGACCTGACCGCGGTCAACACGCTCAACCAGATCCTCAAGATCGACCCGAGCAACCTCGCCGCGCTGGACCGCTTGATCGCGCTCTACGAGGCGATGAAGCGCTGGCCCGACCTGGTCGCCGTCCTGGGCAAGCGGGCGCCGCTCATCGAAGATCCGACCGAGCGGGTCGCGCTCTACCTGCGCATCGCCAACCTCTACATCGAGAAGTTCTCGAACCAGGCCGAGGCGATCAAGGCGTTCGAGAAGGTGCTCGAGATCGATCCGGACAACCAGCAGGCCATCCACCACCTCATGGAGGTGTACGAGAAGCGCCGCGACTGGGAGAAGCTCATCGCGCTGCGCGAGCGCGAGATCGACCGCACCACCGACCCGGACGAGCGGGCCGCGCGCACCTACGAGGTGGCCCAGCTGGCCGCCACCAGGGTCAAGAAGCCGGACGTCTGCATCCACTGGTGGGCCAAGGTGCTGGCCACCAACCCGAAGAACGAGGAAGCGGTCGGCGAGCTCGAGAAGCTGTACGAGCGGGCCAAGGAATGGGGCAAGCTGGCCGAGGTCTGCGCGCTCAAGGCCGACCTGACCCAGGATCCGCGCAAGCAGGGCGAGGCGCTGCAGAAGCTCGGCCTGCTCTACACCGACAAGATCGACGACCGCGCCCGCGCGATCGACGCGTGGCGCCGCCTGCTCGTGATCGAGCCGGAGAACCGGCGCGCCCAGGACTCGCTCAAGAAGCTCTACATCACGGCCCGCGCGTGGGACGAGCTGGAGGCGTTCTACCGCGGCCAGGGCAAGCTCGACGAGTACGTGCGCGTCATCGAGCGCCAGATCGAGCTGCCCGAGGAGGAGGACAAGCTCGGGCTGGCGGTGAAGATCGCGCTGCTCTACCGCGACACGCTCGACAAGCCGGACCGCGCGATGCGCGCGTTCGAGAAGGTGCTCAGCCTCGACGAGACCAACCTGGCCTCGGCCGAGGCGCTGATCCCGCTCTACGAGCAGGCCCGAGATCCGCGCAAGCTGGTCAAGGTGCTCGAGATCCAGCTCGATCAGACCCGCGACCCGGCCCAGCGGCTGGAGCGGCTCGAGCGGCTGGCTCAGTACTCGGAGGAGCGCCTGCGCGACAAGCAGGCCGCGTTCGGCTGGTGGCTGCGCGCGCACGCCGAGGATCACGAGTCGATCGGCATCCGCGAGAACGTCGAGCGGCTGGCCCATGAGACCGGGGGCTGGCGCGAGCTGGTCGAGGCGTACGAGGCCAGCGCGGGGAGGTTCCCCGAGCGCGCCCAGGCGCTTCCGCTCATCAAGGTGGTCGCGCGGGTGCAGGAGCGCGAGCTGCGCGAGATCGATCGCGCGCTCGAGACCAACCGGGCGGTGCTGGAGCTGGATTCGAGCGATCAGGAGGCGCTGGAGGCGCTCGAGCGGCTGCACGCCGCCAAGGGCGACCACCGCGAGCTGCTCGGCATCTACCGGCGCAAGCTGGAGCTGGGCCGCGATCCGGCCGAGCGGAGCGCCATCCAGTTCAAGATCGGCCAGCTCTACGAGGACGTCATCGGCGACGACGACCAGGCGGTCGCGACCTACGCCCAGGTCCTCGAGCAGGACGGCGCCGACCTGCGCGCGCTGCGCGCCCTCGACCGCATCCTCGAGCGCAACCAGCGCTGGGCCGAGCTGGCCGAGATCCTGGTGCGCGAGCTCGACCTGGTCGGACCGGACGGCGAGGCGGGCCGCGAGGGCCCGTCCTGGATCGATCTCAAGTACAGGCTGGGGCGGATCCGCGAGGCAGAGCTCGGCGACGTGGCCGGCGCGATCGAGAACTACCAGGAGATCCTCGCCGTCCAGCCCAACCACGAGCGGGCCCGGGACGCGCTGGAGCGCCGGCTCGACGACGGAGAGCACCGGCTGGCCGCGGCCGGCATCCTGGAGCCGATCTACGAGCAGCTCGACCAGGCCGATCGCCTGATCCGGGTGCACGAGATCCAGCTCGAGGCCAGCACCGACTCGATGCGTCGGGTCGGCCTGCTGATGCGGATCGGCGAGCTCTACTCCAAGCGGCTGGGCGACGCCGAGAGGGCGTTCTCCGCCTTTGCGCGCGCGTTCAGCGAGGACCCGCAGTCGGCCGGGGCCAAGGCCGAGCTCGAGGAGCTGTGCAACCTCCTCGACGACGGCTGGCCGCGGCTCATCCAGCTGTTCGAGACCGCGCTGGGCGGGGCCGACCTCGAGCCGCGCCTGGCCCACGAGCTGTCGACCAAGGTGGCGCGGGCGTACGAGAGCCTCGGCAACAGCGACAAGGCGGTCGAGTACTACCGGCGCGCGCTGCAGATCGAGCCGGAGGATCTCGAGGTGATCGACGCGCTGGAGCGGATCTTCCACCGCGACGAGCGCTACCTCGAGCTGCTCGACATCTACCGGCGCAAGGTCGACATCTCGGGCGACCCCGACGAGCGGCTGCAGATCCTGTTCCGCATCGCCTCGATCCACGAGGAGCTGCTGCACAGCTCCGACGACGCGGTGTCGACCTACAACGAGATCCTGGCCCACGCGCCGGAGAACCCGCGCGCGCTGCGCGCGCTCGACCGGCTGTACGTGCAGGGCGAGCAGTGGCAGGACCTGGGCGACAACCTGGTCCGGCAGCTCAGCCTGGCCGAGCGCCACGACGAGCGCGGCGCGCTGCTCACCCGGCTTGCCGAGCTGCGCGAGACCCGTCTGGGCGAGACCGCGGCGGCGATCGAGACCTACCGCCAGGTGCTCGAGCTCGACCCGCAGAGCGACGCGGCCCAGGCCGCGCTCGAGCGGCTCATCTCGCAGCCGGAGCACGAGCTCGCGATCGCGCAGATCCTCGAGCCGATCTACCGGGCCACCGCCAACTGGTCGCGCCAGATCGCGGTCTACGAGATCATGGCGCGCCACGCGCTCGATCCGCGGCGCAAGATCGAGCTCTATCACGCGGTCGCCGAGCTGTACGAGATCGGCGGCGACGACCTGGCCGCGGCGTTCGGGACCTACGCGCGCGCGTTCCGCGAGGAGCCGCGCAGCGAGGGCAGCCAGGCCCAGCTCGAGCGCCTGGCCCGCGTGCTGGGCAGCTGGCGCGACCTGGTCTCGCTGTACGACGGCGTCATCCGCGAGCTCGGCGACGACGAGCTCAAGGTCGCGCTCTTGACCCGGCTGGCCCAGCTGCACGAGCACGAGCTGGGCGACGACGAGGCCGCGGTCGCCACCTACGAGGCGATCCTGCGGGCCTCGCCCGGCCACATCGACGCGGCCACGGCGATCCAGACCATCCACGAGCGCGGGTCCGACTACCCGGCCCTGGTCGCCGCGCTGGTGCGCAAGAGCGAGATCCTGGTCGACCTGCCGGAGCGCAAGGCGCTCCTCTACAAGGCGGCGCAGATCCAGGAGGAGGTCCTCGACAGCGCCGACGACGCCATCGCCACCTACCGCGCCGTCCTCGACCTGGACGACATGGACATGGCGGCGATGAACGCGCTCGAGCGGCTCTACATCCGCCTCGAGCGGTGGGAGCCGCTGAAGGACATCTACGGCAAGAAGGCCGAGCTGGCCGAGGATCCGGACGACAAGAAGCAGATGCTCTACGTCCTGGGCCAAGTCCACGACCGCGAGCTGCGCGACGTCGGCAAGGCGATCGAGACCTACCAGGCGATCCTCGACATCGATCAGGACGAGCTGCTCGCCATCCAGGCGCTCGATCGCCTCTACGGCCAGGCCGAGCGCTGGTACGACCTGCTGCAGATCCTGGAGCGGCAGGTCGAGCTGGCTGACACCACCGGCGAGGCGGTGGCGCTGAAGTACCGCATCGGCCAGCTGTGGCAGCACCGCCTCAGCGACCTGGCCCGCGCGGTGGAGAGCTACAAGGAAGCGCTGGCCATGGACTATGGCCACCTGGAGACCCTGGTCGCGCTCGACGGGCTCCTGCGCAGCGACGAGGGCGAGCCGGCGGTGATGGCGGCGCGCGTGCTCGAGCCGATCTACCAGACCGCCGCCGAGTACGACCGTCTGATCGATGTGATGGAGGTGATGATCCGCTACGGGGAGAACCCGGTGGCGGTGGTCGACCTCCTGCACCGGGTGGCGGACCTGTACGAGCGCCGCCTCGAGCGGCCGCGCGACGCGTTCGGCGCGTTCGCCCGCGCGCTGCGCGAGGACAGCGGCAACGAGCTCAGCCTCGGCCACCTCGAGCGGCTGGCCGATCAGACCAAGTCGTGGCGCGAGCTGGTCCAGCTGTACTCCGCCGAGGCCGACAAGTCGCTCGACGTGCCGCGCCAGGTCGATCTGCTGTCGCGCCTGGCCCGCGTGTACGAGGAGGAGCTCGGGCTACCCGAGGAGGCGACCGGGATCTACCGGCGCATCCTCGACGCCGAGTTCGACAACCGGGCCGCGGTCCTCTCGCTCGACCGGCTGTACACGGCGCAGGGGCGCTGGAAGGACCTGGCCGAGATCCTCCGCAAGGAGATCCAGCTGGCCGACAGCGACCGCGAGACCGCGGCGCTGCAGTTCCGACTGGGCCAGACCCTCGAGCAGTACCTGCGCGACCTGCCTGCCGCGATCGAGGTGTACCGCGAGATCCTGACCGCCGACCCGGACCACAGCTCGGCGATGGGCGCCCTCGAGATGCTGTTCCTCGAGGGGCACCACGAGATGGAGATCGCGTCGGTCCTGGAGCCGCTGTACGTGGCCGCCGGCGAGTTCGAGAAGCTGCACAAGATCTACCAGGTCCACCTCGGCAAGCTGACCGACCCGGGCGACCGGGTGGCGATGTTCCAGCGCCTGGCCGAGCTGGCCGAGGACAAGCTGCTCGACCCGCACCGCGCGTTCTCGTGGTGGGGCGAGGCGCTGGCCGAGGACGCCGGATCGGCGGTCGCGGCCGAGCAGGTGGAGCGTCTGGCCCGCCAGACCGCGGTGTGGAGCGACCTGGTCGGGGTGTACGTGCGCGTGCTCGAGCGGCATGCCGCGGCCGACCTGCAGCGCCACACGCTGTTGCGCCTGGCCCGGGTCTACGACCAGGAGCTGCGCGACGCGGCCAGCGCGGTGGACAGCTACCTGCGCGTCCTCGAGATCGACGAGAAGGATCCGGACGCGCTCGCCGCGCTCGACCGCCTGTACGGGGCGGCCGGGATGTACGACGAGCTGGTCGAGATCCTGCGCCGGCGCATCGAGGTCACCCTCGACGGCGACGAGATCGTCGCGATGCAGCTGCGCCGCGGCGAGATCTACGCCGAGGCGCTGGCTGACCTGGACGCGGCGCTGGCCTGCTACGAGCAGATCCTCGAGCAGGACACCCGCAACCGGGCGGCGCTCGAGGCGGAAGAGGCGATCTTCTTCCGCCGCGAGGAGTGGAAGCGCCTGCACGAGGTGTACGAGAAGCTGGTCGACGTCGCGGAGGGCGAGGCGGAGACGGCCGACCTCTACGCGCGCATGGCCCGCATCGCGTCGGACGCGCTCGACGACGAGGATCGCGCCATCGAGATGTGGGCGCGCGTGCTCGACGTGCGCGCCGAGGACCCGCAGGCCCTGTCCGCGCTGGCCGACCTGTACGGCCGGCGCGAGCTGTGGAACGAGCTGGTCGAGATCATCGAGCGCCAGGTCGTGGTCGCGCGCAGCGATCGCGAGCGGGTGCTGCTCCACAAGCGACTCGGCCGGGTGTGGGCCGACAAGCTCGGCCGCGAGCGCAACGCGCTCGACGCGTGGCTGAGCGCGCAGGAGCTGGACCCGGGCGACCTCGAGACGCTGCAGGCGCTGGCCCAGCTGTACCGGTCGACCCAGGCGTGGGAGGAGCTGTCCCAGACGCTTCGCCGCGTCATCGGGGTGGGCCAGACCAGCGGCGACCTGGGCGAGCGCGACCTCATCGAGCTGTTCGCGCAGCTCGGCCAGCTCGAGGGCGATCTGCTCGGTCGGGTCAACGAGGCGGTCGACGCGTGGCGCAAGGTGCTCCTGCTCGACCCGACCGACGAGCGGGCGCTCGGCGCGCTCGAGCAGCTCTTCATCCGCGAGGCGCGGTGGGAGGAGTGCATCGAGATCCTGGAGAGCCGGGCCGCGGCCCAGGAGGATCCGCCGGCGCGGATCGAGACCCTCCTGCAGGCGGCGGCGATCTGGGAGGAGAAGGTCGACGACAAGGAGCGGGCGGCCGGGCTGTACGAGCGCGTGCGCGCGCTCGACGCCGGCAACCGCATGACCAGCGACCGGCTCGAGGAGATCTACCGGGCCCAGTACCGCTGGGAGCAGCTCAACGAGGTCCTGCTCGAGCGGGTCGAGTACACCGAGCTGCAGGACGACCGGGTCCGCCTGCTCCAGACGGTGGCGCGCATCTACGAGGAGGAGCTGGGCGACCAGGAGTCGGCCTTCGTCGTCCTCCAGGCCGCGTTCCGCTACGACTACGCCGACGAGGACACCGGCCGCGAGCTCGAGCGGCTGGCCACCGCGGCGAGCAAGTGGGAGGACCTGCTGGCCGACTACACCCAGGTGGTGCAGGGGCTGGAGCGGGACGACAAGGAGCGCGCCTGCGACCTGTGGGTGAAGATCGGCCGCTGGTACGGCGATCACCTGTCGCACATCGACTACGCGATCCACTCGGTGCAGCAGGCGCTGCGGCTCAACCCGAACCATCTGGGCGCGCTGACCGCGCTGGCCGCGTTCCAGCGCAAGCGCGGGTCGTGGCACGAGCTGATCGAGACCCTGGGCCGGCACGCGGCGATCGAGCCGGACACGCACAGGAAGGTGGACCTCTACCTCAACCTGGCCCAGCTGCTCGAGACCCAGATCCAGGACCCGATGCAGGCCATCGCGGCCTACCAGTCGGCCCTGCAGGCCGACCCGTCCTCGATGGAGGCGCTGGTCGCGCTCGAGCGGCTGTACCGCCGCCACGAGATGTGGGAGCAGCTCATCGACGTGCTCGGCCGCATGGCCGACCTCAAGGTCGATCCGGAAGAGGTGGTCCAGCTCCGGCTCGAGATCGGCGAGCTGTGGGACGAGCGGCTGCTCGACTCGACGCAGGGCATCCAGGCGTACCAGGAGGTGCTCAACGTCGATCCGCAGAACCTGGGCGCCCTCCGCGCGCTCGAGCAGCTGTACGAGAAGACCGGCGACTCGGAGCGCTACCTCGACATCCTCGAGGCCCAGCTCGACGCGTCGCCCAGCGACGCCGAGCAGATCGCGCTCTACGAGCGGATGTCGGCGGCGTGGGAGGAGCGGTTCCAGAAGCTCGACCGCGCGGCCGACTGCCTCGAGAAGATCGTCACCATCGACGAGCGCAACCAGCCGGCCTACGCCGAGCTGGAGCGGCTGTACCGCCAGCAGGGCCGGTGGGACTCGCTGGTAGACACCTACCGGCGCCACATCCTCGTGGTGGGCGACGCGCAGCGCCGCATCGAGCTGTACTGCTCGATGGGCCAGATCTACGAGGAGGAGCTGCGCGACTACGACCGGGCCATCGAGGCCTACGGCGACGTCCTCACCTTCGACACCGACGAGCCGCGCGCGCTCGACGCGCTCGGCCGGCTGTACGAGCAGATCCAGGAGTGGGACCGGGCGATCGACGCCATGGCCCAGCTGGCCCGGATCAGCCAGGACGGCCGGGTGCAGGTCGACCTCCATTACCGGAGCGGCCGCATCCTGGCCGGTCAGCTGCACAACGAGGAGGAGGCGGAGCAGCACTTCCGCACCGCGCTGGCCATCGACGCGGCCCACGTGCCGACGATGGAGGAGCTGACCCGGCTGTACGCCGGGCGCGGCGACTGGTTGAAGGCCGCGCAGATGATGGTGCAGGCCGAGTCCTTCACCATCAACCTGCTCGACAAGATCCGCCTGCTCCACGAGGCGGCGCGCATCTACCTCGAGAAGCTGGGCCAGAAGGAGCGGGCCCGCGAGCTGTTCGCCGCGGTCATGGCGCTCGACCCGGAGCACGTCGACGCCGCCGAGCCGCTGGCCGACCTGTTCTTCGAGGCGCGCCAGTGGAGCGAGCTGTCTCCGATCCTGGACCTCCTGGTCCGCAAGGCGCAGCAGCGCGGGCTCGACAGCCGCGAGCTCAACGAGCTGTACTACCGGAGCGCGCGCACCGCCGACGAGCTGCACGACCACCCCAAGGCGCTGCAGTTCTACAAGTCGGCGTACGACATCGACTCGACCTACCTGCCGGTTCTGGTCGGTCGCGCCGACCTGCTCTACAACATGCAGGACTGGGAGGGGGCCGGGAAGATCTACCAGACCATCCTGGTCCAGCACCGCGACTCACAGGCCGAGGCGGACGTGGTCCGCACGTACTACCGGCTCGGCATGGTGCGGCAGAACCTGGGTGAGCGGCGCAAGGCGCTCAACATGTTCGAAAAGGCGCTCGAGATCGATCCCGGGCACCCGGACACGCTGACCGCGGTCATCTCCATCCAGGAGCAGCAGGGCGACTGGGAGGCGGTCATCCACGCCAAGCGCGGGCTCATGGCGCGGGCCGACACCGACGGCAAGGTCAAGCTGCTCGACGAGATCGGCGAGATCTACCACAAGCGCCTCAACAACCCGCAAAAGGCCAGCGCCGGCTTCCTCGAGGCGCTCGAGCTGCGGCCCGGGGATCACCAGCTCCTGCAGAAGGTGCTCGACCTCTACACCGAGACCGAGCAGTGGAAGAAGGCCGTCGAGACGATCCTGCGCTTCATCGAGCTGGAGAAGGATCCGCTTCGCAAGGGGTCCTACTACCAGGCGGCCGGCACCATCTGCCGCGACAAGCTGAAGGCGCTCGACGAGGCGATCGACTACTACAACATCGCCCTCGACAACTTCTTCGCCGACGGCTCGGAGAAGATCCCGAAGTCGTTCCTGCCGCGCGCGCTCAAGGCGTTCGCCGACATCGACAAGATCCTGACCACCAAGCGCGACTGGAAGGCGCAGGAGCGCGCCTACCGCGCGATGATCAAGCGCCTCAGGCCGGGCGACAAGGTCCTCATCGACCTGTGGCACGCGCTGGGCGAGATCTACCGCTCGCGCCTGAAGCAGTACCAGAGCGCGGTGGCCGCCTTCGAGGTGGCCCAGCAGCTGGATCCGACCAACAAGGATCGGCGCGAGATCCTGGCCGAGCTCTACATCCTGTCCGGCCCCGATCACGTGGACAAGGCGGTCGAGCAGCACATGGAGATGCTGAAGCTCGAGCCGTTCAAGTACGACAGCTACAAGGCGCTCCGCCGGATCTACATGGACTCGCACCAGTACGACAAGACCTGGTGCATCTGCAACGCGCTGGCCTTCCTGCGCAAGGCGGACCCGGAGGAGCTGCAGTTCTACGAGCAGTACAAGCCGCGCGGGTTCGTCAAGGCGAAGTCGCGGATGACCGAGGAGGTGTGGCGCCACGTCCACCACCCGGACGAGAACGCGTACGTCGGGGCGATCTTCGCCGCCATCTGGCAGGGCGCCGCGATGATCCGGGCCCAGCCGCACAAGGCGTTCGGGCTGAAGATGAAGGACCGCCGCCCGATCGAGACCGACCAGCTGCAGTTCTCGAAGATCTTCTACTACACGGCGCAGGTGCTGAACGTGACCCTGCCGCACGTGTACCTGCAGCCGGAGCAGCCGGGCGAGATCGCGGTGGCCAACACGCAGGACAAGGGGCAGCTCATGCCCTCCTTCGTGGTCCGCTCGAGCTTGCTGCAGGGCAGGGCGGAGAAGGAGATCGCGTTCGTCAGCGCGCGCTGGCTGTCGTTCATGCGGCAGGACCACTTCCTCAAGCTGGCGCTGCCGACCAACACCGAGCTCAAGACCGCGTTCCTGTCGGCGATCTCGATGGTGCGGCGCGACTTCCCGATCCCGGGCGACATGCGCGCCTTGGTCGCGCAGTACCTGCCCGAGATGCAGAAGCGGATCCAGCCGCAGGCGCTCGAGCAGCTCGGCCTGGTGGTGAACCGGTTCCTTCAGGCCGCGCCGGAGATCAACCTGTCGGCCTGGGGCAACGCGGTCGACGCCACGGCGCACCGGGTCGGCTTCATCATCAGCGGCGATCTCGAGGTGGCGGCCCGGATGGTCTCGGTCGAGCCGGTCACCGTCGGCGGTCCGCAGGTGAAGGACAAGGTGAAGGAGCTGGTCGTCTACTCCATCTCCGAGGACTACTTCAAGGTCCGCGCCGACCTCGGCACGACCATCGGGTAGAGCGGCGAGGGCGTTCCCGGCGAGTGGATCCCGGCCCTACGAATGGGTCGGGTCGGTGATCCAGTCGCGGTTGCCGCGCAGGCCGAGGACGCGGTAGATGCGCAGCTCCTCGGTCTTGCCCTTGACCAGCACCGGGGGAAGCGGCGTCGCCTCCACCTGCGCGCGCACCTTCTCGAAGGTCGCCTCGGAGATGATGATCTCGTTCGACTTGGCGAGGGTGACCAGGCGCGAGGCGACGTTCATGGCGTCGCCGATCGCGGTGTAGTTGAGGAGGTTGCGGTCGGCGCCGATGGCGCCGGTGATGACCTTGCCGGTGTTGATGCCGATGCCGATCAGGATCGGCGGCTGGCCCTCGGCCTGGCGGGTGTGGTTGAACTCGCGCAGGCTGCGCAGCATGTCGAGGGCGCACATGACCGCCTTCTGCGGTGCGTCCTCCATCTCGATCGGCGCGCCGAACAGGCCGATGATCTCGTCGCCCACGAACTTGTCGAGCAGGCCGGCGTGGCGGTCGAGGACCTCGGCCATCACCTCGAAGTACTCGTTCAGGGTGTTGACGACCTCGTACGGCGGGCGTCCCTCCGACATCGCGGTGAAGCCGCGGATGTCGGAGTAGAGCATGGTGATCTCGCTCAGCCGGCCGCCCTTCTCGATGGTGAGCTCGCCCTTCACCACCTGCTCGACCAGCGTGCGCGGCACCAGGCGCGAGATCTGCGCCCGCGCCTTGGCCTCCAGCTCGATGCGGCGGGCCAGGCGCGCGTTCTGGATCGCGATGGCGGCCTGCGCGGCCATGCCGGTGCAGATCTGCAGGTCCTTCTCGGTAAAGGCGTTGGTCGCGATCTGCGAGTCCAGGTGCATGATGCCGAGGATCTCGTCGCGGTGGAGCAGCGGCAGGGTCATGGTCGACCGGATGCCCTGCATGATGATCGAGTGGGCGCCGGAGAAGCGCGAGTCCATGGTCGCGTCCGACGACAGCACCGCCGCCTTGTTGTTCACTACCTCGGCGGTCACCGTGCGCGACAGGACGATCGAGTCCTCGCTGCGGCCGTCGCGCGTCTTCACGTAGCGCGGGATCAGCTCGTCCTTCTCCATGAGCAGGATCGCGCCGCGGTCGGCGCCGACCAGCTCGAACGCCTTGTCGAGGATCTTGGGCAGCAGGCGCTCGAGGTCGAGCTCGCTGCCGACCGCCTTGGCCAGCTCGTGACCAATCCGGAGCCGCTCGTAGTCACGACGGAGCACGGCGTCGTCGCGGATCTGCCGCTCCGGCAGGAACTCGCCGGTCGACGCGGCGATGCGCTGGCGAATGTGACTCTCGGTGAGGCCGGGCGCGATCGTGACGCGGTTGAGCGCCATGTTGTCGCCCCGGTTCATGAACAGGAGCCGGGTGGACCCCATCGTGATCTCGTCGCCGTCCTCGAGGTGCCGCTCGGTGACGCGGTCGCCGCGGATGAACGTTCCGTTCAGCGACTGCAGATCGCGGAGCATGTAGCCGCCGTCCGCGAGCCGCTGGAGCGTGGCGTGCTCCTTGGAGATGATTCGATCCAGGATCTGGATCGTGTTCCCCGGGTGGCGCCCGATGGAGTTGAAATTGCCGAGCTCGAACTCCTGTCGCTCGTCCGAGGAGATGACGATGAGCTTGGCCATGAAACCTGAGACAGCCGGCGCTTGCCTCATGGTAAGGGGCGCCGCCAGGGTCCGTAAAGTAGCCAAGATACTAATGCCCTCCCGACGCGGAGCCAATCGCCGACGGGGTCCGGATTTCAGCCGTCGGGCGCGCCCTCCACCGCCGAACCGCGCGCCGCGATCTTGACTCTCGAACGGCCTCGGCTAGAGTGATTGCCCTCGCGAAAGTGGCGAAATTGGTAGACGCACAGGCTTCAGGTGCCTGCGACCGCAAGGTTGTGGGGGTTCGAGTCCCCCCTTTCGCACCAGCTAACTGGACGTAGTTCCTTCTTCTCCTGCTCCCGCCATCCCCGCTGCCGTCAGGTGGCCGCGGGCCGACGCCGAGGGGGCAGGATGCGAGGAATGAACATGAACGGACCAGGGGCCATCGCTGCCGTCCTTCTGGTCGTAGCAGCGGGGACCGTTGCTCTCTCATGTACTCGTCGGGAAGCGGACGAGAGGGGGACCTCATCGATGCCGCCCTCGACCGAAGCTGGCCCGCCCCGGTCGGTGCCGGAGCCATTCGGGTACAAGAGCCAGTGGCTGGCCGTGAAGACGTCGCGGCCGGAAGCGGTCGTCGAGTTGCTCGGCCTGCGCAACGTCGCCCGAGCAGACTGGAAGGCCGGAGTCGCGGCGGCCTACGGCCAAGACAAGGTATTCGTCACGCCGGTCATCGATGGCTGGGTCCTGGCCCTCGATGTCAGCTTCGTCGCGTTCGCCGGCGGCGACCTCGTGGAGAACCCCGAGATCCTGGCCCAGTGGAGCAAGACGCTCGGGGCGCCTGTGCAGCACTACTTCTGCGACCGGCGGTCGGGCACGTTTGGCTGGATGCTGGCCGAGGGCGGGCGACTCAACCGGGCGTTCTTCGAGGTGGAGGGCGAGGTGAAGACGAGCCTCGGTGCCGAGACGGCCGACGAGAAGCAGGTACGCGCCGACGTCGCCGCCCATGCTGCGACCGACGGCACGGTGCTATCCGAGGACGAGGACGTGTTGTTCCGGCTCGCAGCTCGATGGAGCGTTGCGCCGCACGTCCTCGATCGCCACACCGATCTCGCCACGTCTGGTCTGGTTGGCGAACCCCCGGAGTAGCGCCGCTTGTGGGGGTCGGGCCCGGCGCGAGCGGCCAGCTCAGCCGGGGGTCGGCGCCGTGCTGGCGGTGGTATCCGTCGGCACCAGCGTGGGCGCGGCGAGGCTCTCGAAGTAGCGGACGGCGTCCTCGGCGTGCTGCCGGAGGCAGGCGTTCGGGTCGCGGCGGCGGCGCTTGCGCTTGCCCTTCGGCGGCGAGGAAAGCGCGGTCTGCAGCGGCGAGAGCGCGCGGCGATCGCCCAGCGCGCGCAGCTTGGTCACCGCCTCGCGCCGGGCCGGGCACGATGGCTCCTGGACCAGGTCGAAGGTGAACGACTTCAGGCGGTCGATGCGTTCGCCCAGCCCCAGCTTCTCGGCCAGCGCGAACGCCTGCTTGCGCACCTCGCGATGGCGGCTGGAGGCCAGCTCGACGATGCGCTCGCGCGCCGCGGTGTCGTGGCCGCGCTCGGCCAGGATGCCGGCCGCGTCGACCAGCACCTGGCCTTCGTCGTCGATCATGAGGCGCAGGTTGGCGCGCACCCGTTCGTCTTCGATCAGGCTCGGGTCGTCGGACAGCGCGCCGGTGTACGCCTCGAGCGCTTTTTCGTACTCGGAGCGCGCGGCGTACGCGTTGCCGAGCTGGAGCTGGGCCTGGGCATCGCCGGCCAGCGCGGCCGGCTTCTCGGTCAGGAGCTCGATCGCCTGGGCCGGATCGCCCTCGACCAGGGTGCGCTCGGCCTGCTCCGCCGCCTGGCTCTTCAGTCCGGCCAGGAGGTCGATGTCGCCACCCGGGCGGAGGAAGAAGTACCAGCCGCCCGCGCCGCCGCCGACCAGGAGCAGGATCGCGAGCAGCGGCAGCCACGGGAACGGGGTCGGCTCGTACGGGCGCGGCACCACCCGCAGCGGCGTGTGCGAGGTGGTCGCCACCGAGCCGATGCGGCGCGCCGACGCCGCGATCATGCCCGGTGACGGCGGAAGCGGCGGCGGCGCGTCGCTGTCGCCCGGCACGGCGCCGAGCAGGGCGTAGTCGCCGGTCATCCGCTCGAGCAGGCACTGCTCGATGGCCCCGATGTACTCCTCGGCGTCGGCGAAGCGATCGGCCGGCTTCTTGGCCAACCCGACCGCGATGAGATCCTCGATCAGCGGCGGGACGACCAGATCGGGCTGGATGTCGCGCAGGCGAGGCGGCGGCCGGGTCGCGTGCATGCCGAGCAGCTCGAGCTTGTCGGACGAGTAGAACGGCGGGCGACCGGTCATCATCTCGAACAGCATCACCGTCGCGGAGTACAGATCCGCGCGCTGGTCGACCGGATCCCCGATCGCCTGCTCGGGCGACAGGTAGGCCGGCGTGCCGAACGCGATGCCGGCCTGGGTGAGCCGCTCCTCCCCCTCCTCCATCACGTCGGGTGGGGTCTGGCCGATGACCCGCGCGATGCCGAAGTCGAGGATCTTGGCGAAGTCGGGGACGCCCTCGTGCTCGACCAGGATCACGTTCTCCGGCTTGACGTCGCGGTGCACGATCCCGGCCTGGTGGGCGTGGCCGAGGCCGCGCAGCACGTGGCGCAGGATGTGGAGCGAGCGGCGTCCGGTCATCCGCTCCTCGTCCTCGATCGCCTCGGCCAGCGAGCGCCCGGCCAGGTACTCCATGACCAGGAACAGCGAGCCGGTGTCGAGCTTGCCGAAGTCGAGCACCGTGACGCAGTTCGGGTGATCGATGCGGCCGATCGCGAACGCCTCGCGCTGGAAGCGGCGGGCCAGCTCCGGGATCCCGGCCAGCGACGGGACCAGCAGCTTCACCGCGACCGGCCGGCGGATGGTGACGTGCTCGGCGAGGAACACGGCGCCCATCCCGCCCCGGCCGACCAGGCTGGTCAGGCGATAGCGCCCATCGATGACCTGCCCGATGAGCTGCGCCGGATCCTCGGGGTCGATGGTGGCCCGCTTTCCGGTCTCGAACTCTGAGGGAGGGCGGTGCATCGAGGCTCGAGCGCTCACTGACAGGCGAAGAAGGCGCCGCTCAGACCACCCTCTTGCAGCGCCACGCTTGGCGGTCCGACGCAGACGCCGCTGAATCCGTCCGGCGGCGCGACGGTGATGACCGCGCGGCCGTCGTCGTCGCCGTCGACCACGTTGGCGAGGAGGAGCAGGCGGCCGTCGCCGATCGCGGCGTCGGGGCTGGGGGCGAAATCGCCGGCGGTGCCGCGCGCGAACGCCCCGCCGCTGGCCTCGTCGATGGTCACCGTGGCGCCGACCAGCGGCTGCGCGTCGGGATAGGACACGACCGAGACCAGGAGCAGGGTGGCCGCCGGGTCGCGGTCGGGACCCAGGTCGGAGAGCAGCAGGTCGGCTGCCGCCGTGCTCATGACGTCGATCGGGTAGGGCTGATCGGTGCCGAGCGACTGCTGGACGGCGTCGACGTCGAGCGTGTCGGTGCGGGCCAGGTAGTCGGCGAGCGTGGACCGGACCTCGGAGACCCGGTCGAGCGGAAGGCACAGCACCGCGCGCCCGTTGGGGGCGGACTGGGTCTGGTTGGCGGCGTCCACCTCGGCGACGTCGACCTCGAACACCGACTCGCTGCTCTCCGCGTCGGCGACCAGCGCCTCGAAGGTGAGCTGGCCGGGACAGAGGTCGTCGCCTGCATCCAGCGCGGCGTCGGCGGCGGCCGCATCGACGGCAGCGTCGGCCGGGTTGCCGCCATCCGGCACCACCTCGTCGTCACCGCACGCCGACGCGATGATGGCGAGGGCGAGCGCCGAGGCGCGGGCACATGAGGGCAGCATGAGCAGAGATGATACTAAGGAGAAGGGAAAGGCGGGCAGCCGGCGCCAGGGTAGCCACCCAGGAGACACGTGCGATGACGGCGGTTTAGGATGGATCTCTTCTTGCAGATTTTCGATCGGGGGTTGGCTGACGGCAAGCGGGGCTGGCGCGGTTCTCGGGCGGGCATCGAGGGGTGATGGCAGCGACGCGAGTGGCGGGGCGAAGGGCGGCGACGTGGACCGAAGAGGGCGGGTCCGACGTCCCGCGGCGCACCGGCGACGATCCGCTCGCGCGCCGCGAGATCGTTCGATCGTGACCGCAACGCGCCGGGCGATCTCTGGACATCGCGCCGGGTGAAGTGTAAGCCTCTACCCCTCGCGCGCCAGAGCGCGATTCGCCCAGGTAGCTCAGCCGGTAGAGCAGCGGACTGAAAATCCGCGTGTCGGTGGTTCGATTCCGCCCCTGGGCACTCTGCTTCGGCGCCTGCCGATTGATCGGCTGGCGCCGGAGGTCGGAACGGCGACCGCCTGACCGCCCGACATCTGGCACAATGGCGCGGCGCAGCAACTGCCAGTCTCGGCGGGGACTCGATTGTGACCGCCGGGGGAACAGCCCGCGTGCGACCGACGGTCGTATCTGTGCGGGTCTCTTGTGGCGCGGTGGTACGTGTCCCGCCTCTCATCACGGCCCCCCGAGGGCGTAGCGCTTCTGGTCGCCGGAGCCAGCTCGCTCGGCACCCGGCTGGGGTCGTCGTCCATCCAGACCCTGGGTCAGATCGGCGAGGCGCTGCTCGCGACCGGCGCGCCGTGGCGGATCCGCCGGCTGTCGGCCGGCGCCGGGGAGCGCTACGCGCCCGACCGCGCCAACCTCAAGCGCTTCATCGACGAGCTGACCCAGCCGGCCGATGTGGCGGTGCTGGTGGTGGCGGCCGAGGTCACCATGTCGCCGGACGAGCCCGCCATCGTCACCGGCGGGCAGCACCGCGAGTACCCGAGCGAGGCGACGCTGCCGCTGTCGTGGGTGCGCGCGCGGCTGCGGGCGTGCCGGGCCGAGCGCCTGCTCGTGGTGCTGTCGGCTCACCAGGAGGACGCGGCCCCGGTCGATCCGGCGCGCTTGCTCGAGGCGCTCGCCACCGATCGCCCCACCGACGTCATCGCGATCGACGCCGCCGGCGAGGCGCGCACGCTCGACGCGCTCCTGGCCGGGCTGTGCGGCGAGGCGCTCGACCCGCGCACCGGGACGGTCACCATGCGCAGCATCGCCGAGCACCTGGGCCGCGCGGTGCCGGGCATCGCGATCCAGACCTCGCTGGCGTCGGCGACCCTGGCGATCTCGCCGCCGCTCGGCGGGCTGTGGACCGTGCGCGCGTCGGAGGTGCAGCGCGCCGCGGCCCGCCCTGCCACCAGCGAGCCGCACGACCTGGTCGGCGTGGTCCTGCCCGGGCGCTTCCAGATCGAGCGCACGCTGGCCAGCGGCAGCTTCGGCACGGTCTACCGGGCTCGCCAGCTGACGGTCCAGCGCGACGTCGCGGTCAAGGTGCTCCACGCCGGCATCGACCCGACCTCCGAGGACGGGCGTCTGTTCGTGCACGAGATCCAGAGCGTCGGCCGGATCGACCACACCAACGTGGTGCGCATCCACCAGGCCGACATCACGCCGACCGGGCGGCTGTTCTTCGCCATGGAGCTCCTGGTCGGTCGCGACCTGCAGGAGATCGCGACCGCGGAGGGGACGCTGGGGCAGGAGCGCGCGGTGGCGCTGGCCCGCCAGCTCCTGGCCGGGCTGGGCGCGGCCCACGACGCCGGGCTGGTGCACGCCGACATCAAGCCGGCCAACGCGTTCGTGGTGGCCGGGCGCGACGGCGAGCGCGTGGTGCTGCTCGATTTCGGGCTGGCCCGCCTGCGCCCGCCCGGGCTGCCGGCCGAGTCGGCGGGCGGCACGCCGGCCTACATGGCGCCGGAGCAGCTGCACGACGGCCGGGTCGACGCCCGCTCCGACCTCTTCTCGGTGGCGCTGGTCCTGGTCACCTTGCTGACCGGCTGGCGCCGGCGGTCGGCGGAGGAGATCGTGCCGCCGCTCGACGCGCTCGCCGACGCCGAGCTGCGCGCGGTGCTCACCCGGGCCCTGGCCGAGGACCCGGCCGGGCGCTTCCAGACCGCCGCCGACTTCGCCGACGCGCTGGCCGGCAAGGCGCCGCGCGCGTCGGCGATCGCGCCGGTGCGCTCGCCGTTCCGCCACCTGGCGCCGTTCACCGAGGGGGACCGCGGCCGCCTGTTCGGGCGCGAGCGCGAGATCACCGAGCTGACCGAGTACGTGCTCTACCGCCGCGCGGTCGTCTACACCGCGCCGTCGGGCGCGGGCAAGACCTCGCTCCTGCGCGCCGGGCTGGTCCCGCACCTGGAGGCGCTCGGCGCTCGCCCGGTCTACCTGGCCTGCCGCGCCGGCGCGGTCGAGGCGCTGGCCGCGGCCATCCAGCCGGGCGCGACCACCGTCGCCAGCGCGATCGCGGCGTGGCACGCCGAGCATCGCGGGCGCCTGGTCCTCATCCTCGACCAGCTCGAGGCGGTGCTGTCCGACGGTGACGCGGGCGGAGACGAAGCCGCCCAGCCGGTCGACCTGCTCGGCGAGGCGCTCGCCTTCGACCGATGGGCGGCCGACGCCGACGTGTCGGTCGTGCTCGGCGTGCGCGAGGACTTCCTGGCCCGCGTGGTCGGCGGCAGCCGGCGCCTCGAGGAGGGGATCCCGATCCTCCGGCTCGGGCCGCTCGGCAAGGAGGGCGCGCTCGCCGCGATCGTCGGCCCGCTCGCCGAGCAGCGGCTCGCCATCGCGCCGGACCTGCTCGACGCGCTCCTGGCCGACCTCGAGGCGGCGGCGCGGGCGATCGCCCCGGAGATGGGCTGGGGGGCGGTGGCCGCCGCGTACCCGCCCCACCTGCAGCTGGTCTGCTCGGTCCTGTACGAGGCGCTCGGCCCGGGCGAGGCCACCCTCACGCTGGCGCACTACCGGCGGCTGGGCGGGTTCGACGCGATCGTCGGGGAGCACCTCGACCGCGTGCTCGACAGCGAGCTCGACCCGGCCGCCTCCGCGGTCGCCCGCGATCTGTTCCTGACCCTGGTCACCGCCGCCAACACGCGCGCGCTGCGCAGCGAGGTGGAGCTGGTCGACATCGTCGGCAGCCGCCACGGCGCCGGGCCGGTCGCCGCGGTGCTCGAGGCGCTGCGCGCGCGCGGCCTGGTGGTCCGCCTGCGCGCGTCGGGCGGCGAGCCGAGCTGGGAGCTGGTCCACGACAGCCTGGTGCCGCGCGTCCTGGCCTGGGTCGACCGGCGCGACCTGGCCCGCCGGCGCGCGGTCGAGCTGGTCCGCCACCACCTGCGCCGCTCGCAGCCGGAGACGCCGAGCCTGCTCGGCCGCGCCGAGCTGCGCGAGCTGCGCGGACACCCCGACGCGATCACCGAGCTCGAGACCGAGTGGGCGCGGCGGAGCGGGGAGGGCGCGTGGACTCCGACCGCGCTGGTGACCCGCTCGCGCCGCGCGCTGCGCCGCCGCGACCTCGTCCTGGCCGGCCTGTCGCTCGCGGTCCTGGTCACCGCCGGGGTCATCGGGCAGCGCTGGCGGGCCGAGCGCGGGCTGCGCGACCGCGACATGGGCCGCTTCTCGTTCGAGCTGGCGCCGTTCGACTGGGACGGCGCCCGGCTCCGCCCCCGGCCGATCGCGGTCGCCCTGCTTCCGTCGCTGGAGTGGACGATCTACGAGGGCGATCCCGACGATCCGGACAGCCCGGGCCAGCCGATGGCCGCCGACTTCGTCGTCCGCGGAGAGCCCTCCCTCTCGGCCGACGGCCTGTCCCAGGTCGAGCACGTCGAGGCCCGCGGCGGCGCCGCCTTCCTCCAGATCCGCGGCCGCGGCCGCCCCGGCCAGACCTGCCCGCCGTCCCTCATCCCGCTGCGCCGCCTGCCCGGCTACTCCGAGCGCGACCGCGACGAGCCCAGGTTGCACGTGCCGGTCCCGACCTGCCAGGCGACCGGCGCAGGCATGGTGAGGATCGACGCGGGGCCGTTCGTGCGCGGCGGCCCGGGCGAGGGGCCACCGCTCGACGCGCGGCTCATCGCCGATGTGGTGCCGGAGCAGATGGTGCACTTGCCGGCGTTCTTCATGGACCGCACCGAGGTGACCAACGCAGCCTTCGAGGCCTTCGCGGTGATGGAGGACGTGACCGGCGTGGCGACGCCGCCCGACCTCGCCACCACCCGGCTGCGCGGCGCCGGCGCCCCGGATCGGCCGGTCGCCGGGATCAACTGGCGCGAGGCGCGCTCCTACTGCCGGTTCCTCGGCAAGGACCTGCCGACCTCGGAGCAGTGGGAGAAGGCCGTGCGCGGCGGCATGACGTTGCCCGACGGGTCCGTCAACGGGATGCCGCGCCGCAACGTCCCGTGGGGTGTCCTGGAGAAGCCGGTGCCGGCCTGGCTCAAGGACACCGGCGGCATGGGGCCCGCGCCGGTGGGGAGCTCACGCGGTGACGTCGGCCCGTACGGAACCGTCGACCTGGCCGGGAACGTGGCCGAGTGGATGGTGTCGCGCGCCGAGATCGATCGGAAGCCCGCGCCCGGGTTCCGGACCACGCGCGGCGGCTACTGGGCTGACACCACCTCGGACGATCTCCTCGACTACATGATCGACAACCAGCGGGTGGCGGACTCGCGCTACTTCGCGCTCGGGATGCGCTGCACCCTGTCAGCCAGATGACGGGTGTCAGTCGGTCACGCTCTCGACCCACGCCTCCAGCTCCTCCGGGTTCTTGACCCGGTAGACCGCGCTGCTGGTCATGTCGGCGGGGTGCACGCGGACGAGCTCGTAGTCGAACAGCACCTCGACCCGGTGGACCTGGTCGGCGCCGGAGCCGACCAGGAGCTCGCAGCGCGGGCGCGCCAGCATGCTGGGCATGACCCGGCCATCGCTCGCGTCGACCAGGTCCACGAGCGGGCGGGTGTCGGCGATGGATCCGGCGCGAGGCCGAGTGTCGGCGTTCTCGCCGACCCGGGGCCAGCCGACCGCGGGCAGCTGATCGGCCGGCACGGTCTCGAGCGCGTCCAGCTCGAATCGCGGCGCCAGCGCCGGCAGAGGATCCTGTGGCCAGAGGATCCTCTCGTCGTCCAGGTCCGGCAGGTTGCTGGCGTCGCACAGCATCCGCTCGTAGCGGTCCTTCAGGCCCTTGTCGCCGAAGTGCGCCGCGTAGACCAGCCTGGTGGTGCCGACCACGCGGATGCCCAGGATCTCGGTCAGGTCGCGGATGGCGGCCTGGCCCTCGCTCGACATCGCGGTCTCGCAGCCGAGCAGGCGAAGCTCGCCGATGTGGAGGCTCTGCATGACGCCGTCGGCCGCCATCTGCTCGAACAGCTGACGGACCTCCGCCTCGCTCGGGTCGACCACCGAGGTGCCCAGCTGGAGGAGGCGGGTCTGGTTGGCGTGGCCGATGAGGTCGAGGGTCCGGGTGTTGCCGGTGGCCGCGCATCTGCGGCAGGCGCGCAGGTCGTCGAGGATTCGCCTCAGCCCGCTCAGCTGCTCGACGGGCTCTTCGTTCCCGACCAGCTCGAGCGCCCTGGCCAGCTCACCCTCGGCCGGCGAGGCGGACACGTTGAGGTGAGGGTCGCGCAGCTTCTTGCAGTCCGCCATCCGCTCGCCTGGTTCCTACCCGGTCTGGCCGTTCGAGCGCGGGAGTCGACGCACGGGCTGGGCGGCGATCGCCGTCTCGCGGCGGAACGGCAGGCTGGTCCCGCAGGCGAGGGGCACCTTGAACGAGACGATGCCGCTCGCGACTCCCATCTTGAAGTCCACGAAGAGGCTCCCCTGGTCCCGCATGAACCCGCCCGACGCGTTCTTGCGGATGTCGATCTCGGTCAGGCCGCCCTTGGCGATGTGTTCGTCGACATCGAGCGAGGCGAGATCGAGCTTGTGCCGCCCGTTCAGCTTCGGATTCGGGCAGTGCAGCAGGAACTCCAACTCCGCCGTGCTTCCCTGGGTCGCGTGCACCTTGACGTGGGTCCCGGCGTAGCGCCGGCCGGCTCGCGCGCCGGTCTGGTACACGGCCGTCATGAACTCGTGCTTCTGGGCCGCGCTGCCCGGCGGCGGGACGGTCGGGCGGATCTCGCTGCGCAGCTTCGTCAGATAGGACTCGGCGAGGAAGACGAACCCGGTGGTGGCTCCGTCGGGGAACGAGGGCCCGATGGTGGTGGGGCCGTTCGGGTTCTTCGGGGCGCCGTAGTAGTCGTCGACCTGGACCTCGTCCCAGTCGATCTTTCCCTGCTGCGCGGCGCTGGTCGACTTCGACAGATCGACCGGCACCAGCAGGATCGGATCGAAGTTGTTCTCGAGCGGGTTGGTGGTCCAGAACCGGCACCGGCTCTCGCTGTCGATCCGGCCCACCCACGCGCTGCAGCCATGGAACACGGTCCTGGCCATGGTCGTCATTTCTTGCCCTTTCCGTCGCCGGATCGCTTCAGGCCGAGGTCGTTGATCAGGTTGTAGAGGTGCGAGCGGGCGAGCTCGAGCTGGCGGGCGGTCTCGGCGACGTTCCAGTCGTTGCGCTCGAGCGCCTCGAGGACGTAGCGGCGCTGGAAGCGGCGGGTCGCCTCCTGGAAGTTGACCGGGCGATCGTCGGAGCCGGGGCCGCGCTCGGCCTGGGGAAAGACGTGGTGCTCCTGCAGCGTGCGCGAGCCCTCGCCCTGGGCGCGGATCACCGCCGCCTCGATCGCGTGGGCCAGCTGGCGCGCGTTGCCCGGCCAGGCCGCCTCGCGACAGGCGAGCAGCGCGCGGGGCGACACGGTGAGCGGGGTCAACTTGTGCCTAAGGCACACTTCGGCGCAGAAGTGCTCGACCAGCTCGGGGATGTCGTCGCGGCGCTCGGCCAGGTCGGGGAGGGCGAGCGGCAGCACGTGCAGGCGGTAGTACAGGTCCTCGCGGAACTGGCGGGCCGCCACTCGCTCGAGCAGGTCGGCGTTGGTGGCGCTGATGATGCGCACGTCGGCGTGCACCGCCTCGGAGGCGCCGAGCGGGTGGTACTCGCGCACCTGGAGCAGCTGGAGCAGCTTGGCCTGCGCGCCCGACGACAGATCGGCGACCTCGTCGAGCAGGAGCGTGCCGCCCTCTGCCGCCGCCACCTTGCCGGGCACGCGCCGCACCGCGGTGGAGTGGGCGCCGCGCTCGGCGCCGAACAGCTCGCTCTCGATCAACGCCTCGGGGATGGCGGCGCAGTTGATCGCGATGAAGGGGCCGCGCGCGCGCGGGCTGTTGCTGGCGATCGCCTTGGCCAGCGCCGACTTCCCGGTGCCGGACGGGCCCGTGATCAAGACATCGACCTCGAGCGGTGCCACGAGAGCAGCCTGGTGCAGGACATGTGCCAGGGCCCTCGAGCGACCGACCAGCTCGGGGCAGTGGAAGCGCTCGCGGATCTCGATCGTGTGGTCGACGCGCTCGCGCCCGGGTCGGCGCGACACCAGACGATCGGCGAGCGGCGCGAGCTGGCGCGCGAACAGCTCGGCGCGCTCTCGGTCTTCGCTGGTGAACTGGCCCGGCCGCCGCCGGGCCTGCAGGTAGATGACGCCGATCGGCGGTCTCGTGCCCACCGGCGCGCACAGGACCGCCTGGATCTCGTGCCGGCGCACGCTGCCGAGGCTCTCGAAGCGCGGATCGCTCAGCGCCGACGGGGTCTCGATCGTCCGGCCCTCGCTGATCGCGCTGGCGATGATGCCGCGCGAGATGGACGCGCGGATGGCGTCGATGTCCTCGTCGGAGCAGCCGGTCCCCTTCCAGTAGCGCGGCTCGCCGCCGTCGTCGTCGTAGAGCTCGAGGTAGCCGGTGCTGGCCCCGGTGGTCTCGACGATGAGGTGCAGGGCTCCTTCGAGGAGCGGCTCGAGCTCGTCTTGCCCGCCGAGATCGAGCAGGCGCCGGTAGAAGTCGCGCTCGCTGGCGAGGCCCTCACCGTCAACCGGATCGTGCCTTGTCATGCTGCTTCCCTCCCGGCGGCATCATAACGGAACCGTCCGGTCCAGTGGACATGCGCCGGGTGGGTGTCCTGTGGAGTGGACACCTGCATGCCTCGGATCGCGGCTGCCGCCCGGAACGTGGTCACCCGGGCCGGGGCATCGACCTTGCAGCTCGCGCTGGCGTGGCCGCGGTCCCTCGCCAGCAACGCGCGGCGCCGTCTTCCGGCGGCGAGGGCAGGCACGTCATGCACTCCGACGCGGACGAATCGAATCCCCGTACCGGCGCCCCGGGCAGCGGCGAGGAGACCGTGGAGCGCTTGCCGCGCGGCCGCGACTCGCTCGAGACCCGCAACTGCCGGAGCCCGCGTCCCGGCTCCACTCTCCCGATGTGGCTCGATGTCGGCGGGATCACCGACGCCACCGTGTGGCGCGGCGGCGACCGCGTCGACCGCTACGAGCTGATCGAGCAGATCGGCGTCGGAGGCATGGGCGTGGTGTGGTCGGCGCTCGACCTCGATCTCGGTCGCGAGGTGGCCATCAAGCTGTCGTTTCCTCGGCTGCACGTGCGCCTCCTGGGAGAGGCGCAGGCGATGGCCCGCCTGTCACACCCGAATGTGGTCACCGTTCACGATGTCGGCTGGACTCGCGACGGGCTGTTCATCGCGATGGAGCGGATCGACGGGGGGACGCTGGGAGACTGGCTGCGCGCGGTGCCGCGCGCGTGGGACGAGGTGATCGAGAAGTTCGCGGGCGCGGGGCGCGGCCTGGCGGCTGCGCACCGGGCCGGCCTGGTCCACCGCGACTTCAAGCCGGAGAACGTTCTGGTGGGCGTGGACGGCGTCGCCCGGGTCTCGGATTTCGGCCTGGCCGTCCCGCTCGGTGAGGCCCGCCGCGACGAGGCGCGCGGCGGCGCCGGCCAGCGCTCCTCCACCCAGGAGCTGGCGCCGGTCGGGACGCTGGCGTACATGGCACCCGAGCAGCTGTGCGGCTACGCCGTCACGCCGGGCTCGGACCAGTTCAGCTTCTGCCTCGCCCTGCACGAGGCGCTGTACCGGGTGACCGCGTTCGGGCCGGCCTGGAGCGAGGCGCCGGCGGTGTTCTTCCTGGCCGCGGCGAGCGAGGGGCGCATCGCGCCGCCGCCGCCCGACAGCCGGGTGCCGGCGCCGATCCGCGACGTCGTCATGCGCGGGCTGGCCTTTCAGCCCGACGATCGCTGGCCGTCGATGGAAGTCCTGGTCGCCGAGCTGGAGCGCTGTCGCCCGCGCGGCCGGAAGCCGTAGCCGCGGCTCAGGCCGCGCTCTCGACCGCCGCCTTCTCGGTGCGCTCGATCGCCAGGTCGATGTGAAAGACCGTGCCGCTGTCCGGGCCGCTCTCGAAGCTGAGCCGCCCGCCGTGACGGTCGACCACGATCGACCGCGCGATCGCCAGGCCCTGGCCGGTCCCCTTGCCGACCGGCTTGGTGGTGAAGAACGGGTCGAAGATGCGCTCGCGGATGCCGGCCGGGATCCCGCCGCCGGTGTCGGCGATGCTGATCCGGACCTCGTCGCCGATGCGCTGGGTGATCACCCGGATGATCCCCTTCCGATCCGAGCCGCTCACCGTGTCGCCGATCGCGTGGGCGGCGTTGATGATGAGGTTGAGGAAGACCTGGTTGAGCTCGCTCAGGTCGCAAAGGACCGGCGGCAGCTCGCCGAGATCGGTCTCGACCTCGGCCACGAACTTGTACTCGTTGCGGCTCACGATGAGCGCGTTCTCGAGCGCGCGGTTGATGTCCCCCGGCATCCGCTCCTTCTGGCCGGGATGGGCGAACTCCTTCAGCGCGCGCACGATCTTGCTGACGTGCTCGAGGCCCTGCAGCGCGCGGTCCAGCCCGCGCGGCACGCTCTCCTCGAGATAGGCCAGGTCGCCCTCCTCGGCGGCTCGCTCCACCTCGCCGATCAGCGCCTCGTGACCGGGGATGGCGGCCAGCGTGTCCACGCACCGGCGGAAGCTCGAGGTCACCGAGAGGAGGTCGCTGAACGAGTCGCGCAAGAAGTGGACACTGTCGCCGACGTACTGGAGGGGCGTGTTGATCTCGTGCGCGATGCCGGCGGCCAGCTGGCCCACCGCCTCCAGCTTCTGGGCCAGGCGCAGCTCCCCCTCCATGCGGGCGCGCTCGCTCATCTCGCGCTGGAGCTGCTCGTTCAGCTCCTCGAGGCTGCGCGTGCGCTTCTGCACCATCGCCTCGAGGTCGTCCATGCGGGTGCGCAGCTGCTGCTGGAAGGCCCACTTGCGGGTCAGCGCGCTGGCCATCTGCGCGACCTCGATGTTGTCGAACGGCTTCTTGAGGATGAGCAGGCTCTCGCGGTCGCCCAGGGCGCGCAGCACGTCGGACCAGGACTGATCCGAGTACGCGGTGCAGATGACCACCTGGAGGTCGGGGTCCTCGGCCCACAGGTGCGAGATGGTCTCGACCCCGTCCCAGCCGGGCGGCATCCGCATGTCGACGAAGGCGAGCGCGTACGGGCGGCCGGCCGCGCGGGCCTCGCGCAGGAGCGCCAGCCCCTCCTGCCCCTGGTAGGCCGAATCCATGGCGAACGTCGTCGAGGCGGGCGCGGCCGGCGCCGACGTCGATCCGAACAGCGCCGCCTCGAGGGCGTCGACCTGCTCCTGCGCGGCCCGGCGCGGGCGGCAAAGGATGCGGCGGAACGAGCCGTGGATCTCTCGCGTGTCGTCGATGACGAGAATGCGCGTGTTCGTGCCGTCGTCGGTCGCTGTCATGCTGCGCTCTGCTCTCCGTCGCTCTCGGCGATCCACACCGGCGGGGTGAGCACGAGGCGCGCCCCGAGCGTCCTCGACCGCCAGCGGCGGTCGATTGACACCTTGAACACGAGATCGATCGGCACGAGGCGCCGCAGCGTCGCCTGCCAGGTCAGAACTGGCTCCCTCACCGATCGGTGAAATCGGCCGCGCCCGTCAGATCTGGAGGCCTGGCCGCGCGTGACCCGTACGGGTGTGGCGGGGCTGTGCTGCCCACACGAGGTATGCGCTCACCAGCAGGCGGGTGAGACCCTGGCGACCAGCCCTGCATGAGCAGCAAGCCGGCCAACGCGATCGACAGACGGATGGAGGGCGTCGGAGGACGTGCTTGATCCCGATGGGCCGCTGCGATAGAAACGGCCGCAAGCGATTCGCCGCGCGATGCGACGGGATGCTCGATGGCGCACTCGTTGCGCAATCGCCGTTACCGACCGAATGTACCGGTCCGGACGCGGCGGTGGCGAAGCCAGATTCTCGTCCGCGACGGCAAGCTGTTGCCGGCGCAGCGTTATCGGTCGGCTGGACCGGTGTTCGCGCGGTGGTGGTCGGGAAGGCGTCTCCATCGCCCCTCGCTCGCGTGAGCAATGTCGGCGCGCTGGGACGGTGGTAGGCCGGCCCGCTCCGTGCACTCACCGGAGGATCGGATGCGCCTGTCTTGCTTCAACCACTACGCGCCTGGCTACCCCGAGCCGGGCAGCACCCTCGTTCACAACACCCTGTCGGGCGGCTTCGTCGTCGTCGACGACGAGACGCTGGCCGCCCTGCGCCGCGCCGACGCCGGCGACGAGCTCGGCGAGGCCGATGCCGCGCTGGTGCGCGATCCGGATCTCTGGGACTCCGACGTCGGCGTGATGGTCGAGAGCCGGGAAGCCGAAGAAGCCGAATTTCTGGCCTGGTTCGAGAAGCGGCGGTCGCGCAAGCAGCAGCTCGAGGCCCTGGTGAGCATCAACCTGGCCTGCAACTTCGAGTGCACTTATTGCTCACAGGACGGGATCCTCGACGGGACGGTGATGAAGACGGAGGTCGTCGATCGCACCGCCGACTGGCTGGCGGAGCGCGCGCTTTCGGCTGGGGTCGGCGGCATTCACCTGGCCTTCTGCGGCGGCGAGCCGCTGCTCCACCCGGATCGGATCGCCCGGATGGCGTCGCGCATTCGCGATCGGATCGCGCCGGCTGGCCTCGGCTTGACCTTCATGGCCATCACCAATGGCTATTTCCTGACCGGGGCGGTGCTCGATCTGCTGGTGCCGCTCGGCCTGGTCGAGGTCCAGGTGACCATCGACGGCGACCAGAGCACCCACAGCCTCACCCGGGTGTCCAAGAAGGGCGAGGACACCTTCGCGCGCGTGTTCGGCAACGCGATGGACGCGAGCAAGCGCATTGGCGTGTACGTGAATGGCAACTACACGCCGGAGACCTCGAAGGGGTTCATGCCGCTGGTCGGCCAGCTGGCCGACGCTGGCCTGCCTGCCGGCTCGCACGTGCGGTTCACTCCGGCGATGGAGGGGCTCTCGTCCCCCGACTGGGCCGGCGGCGGCGGCATGTGCACCTGGAGCGAGGCCGACACCAGCTTGCACGTCGCGATGCAGGACGAGATCCTGCGCCGGGGATTTCACGCGAACCCGATCAACGTGGTCGGGCCGTGCGAGTTTCACGACCACCATAGCTTCGCGATCGATCCCGAGGGGATCATCTACAAGTGTCCCGGCTTCCTCGGCCACCCGGAGTGGGGGATCGGCCACGTGACGACCGGCCTGCAGCAGGACCGCTACGACCACCTGCTGCGCGCCACCCCGCAGACCTCGTGCACCGGTTGCGGCCACCGGCCCAACTGCGGCGGTGGATGCCTGGCCTCCGAGTGGCTGAAGAGCGGCGTGGCCGAGGGCGTGAACTGCGACAAACCCTACTTCGAGCGCGTCGCGGAGGAGGCGGTCGTCCGCCAGTTCCTCATCGCCACGCACGAACGGATGTCCGAGGCCGTGGCGGCATTTCCGCCGCCGCGGCAGCTGCAAACAGTCCCAGCCCGACAGCGCCGATCGGCGGCGCTACGGGTCCTGGCGTAACCCCCCATGGAGAGCAGAATGAACCAGACCAAGAGCAAGAAGGTCGTCGTGAAGGGCAAGAACAAGGAAGTGCCCACGCTCGTGCCTTGCACCAGGTGGTACGCTTAGCCCCGAAGAGTGGCACGCAGGCAAACTGTTGCTGTAATTCTGGCTCTGTTCGCCGCCTGCAGCGGCGTTGGTGACCGCCCTGAAGAGATCGTCTTTCGGGTCGGCGCCACCGCCGGGCTCGGCCCGCTCGTCGCCGGCCGCGAGCTCGAGGGTTCGTCGGCGGCCGCCGCGGACCTGGTTTTCGAGTACCTCGACCAGCACATCGAGGAGATACGCCCCGACGGGGCCCGGCTCCGCCTCGAGCGGCGATCCACCTCCCCCTACACCGCCGAGCAGCTGGCCGCCTCGTTCCGGTCGCCCGGGCTGGTCTCGGCCAGCGCGACCGGCCCTGGTGAGATCGAGGCGATCTTCAAGGACGAGGCGAGCGCGCGTCTCGGCGCCGATCCGGCCAACCACGCCGCCTTCGACCTCGGTCCCTACCGGGTCGAGTCGCAACAGCTCGGCCACGCGCGACTCCGCCGGCGCGGCCCCGGCGCGATCGACGTCATCGAGATCGTCCAGGTCTCGTCCGCCGACGAGTGGCGCAAGCTGATGGCGCGCGAGCTCGACGTGATGTCGTTCTCGCCGGATCTCTACCGGGAACAGTTCACCGGGATGAGCAGCGTCCGGCTCCTCGACATCCCGGCCGTCATCGACGCCACCCTCTACTTCAACGTCCGCGATCCGGCGCTGGCGAGCGCGGCCGTTCGCCGCCGCATCGCGGCCGGGCTCAACCGCCCCGCGGTCGCGCGGGTGGCCGGCGGCGATCCGGCCAGCGCGACCGCGGCGCCGGTGGGCGGGCCCGAGGAGGCCGTGGCGCTTCCGGAGCGGCTGTCGCTTCTGGTCGGCCAGGACGACTCGACCATGCTCCTGGCCGCCAGCGTCCTCCGCCACCAGCTCGATCGGTTGAACATCGCCGTCCAGATCGAACCGGTCCCGCTGGATGACCTGACCTCGCAGGTCGGCGCCGGCCGCCATCAGCTGGTGCTCGGCCCGCTCCCGAGCGGCCCGCGCCGGTTCGGCCGCTTCCTCTCGCCGGATGCCGGCCGCCCCTCGATGACCGGGTTCGCGGATCCGGCGTTCGACGCCGCGGTCGCCGCGGCCGACCTCGACCGGGCCCAGGCGATCCTGGACCGAGAGATGCCGGCCACCCCGCTCTACCAGCTGCGCGGGTTCGCCGCGATCGACGCCCGCTTCTGCGGCAAGGTCGAGCCGAGCGTCACGTCATGGCGATGGATGGCGGATCTGCGGCCGTGCGAAGATGGCTACGGGGAGGGGAAGGACACACCTTGAGGTTCCGGACCTACGCACTGCTGGTGCTTGCACTCGTCGGGCTCGCACCGCTGGCGGCGTTCGGCCTGATCGCGGTCTCGCGCGCGGAGAAGACCGCCGTCGCCGAGGTGGTGGGGGGCAACCAGCGTCTGGCCTTTGCCATCGCCCGCCGCATCGACGCCCACATCGAATCCGAGCGCGAGCTCCTGAACACGATCGGCCTCGCCATTCTCCAGGCCAGGAAGCCGGACCTGGCCCAGAACGACTTCTCGATCCAGTTCCGCAACTTCCACGGTCTGACCGTGTACGACGCCGCCGGGGTGGTGGTGGCGGGCCCGCGCGGCAGCCAGGTCAGCGCCGATCAGAAGGCGATCGCCGACAAGGCGCGCGCCGGGAAGGCGGCGACCGCGCCGGTCCGCGCGCCGTCGGCAGGGCAGAGCGGTCCGTTCGCCTACACGATCGTGGTCGGCGAGCCGCTGCTCCTGGCCGGCGAGCCGTCCGGCGCGATCGTCGCGCAGATCGACCTCATGGACCTGTGGAAGCCGGTCAACCAGGTCCGGGTCGGCAAGAGCGGCTTCGTCCGCCTGGTCACCCGCGAGGGCACGCTGCTCGCCCACGGCGATCCAGAGGAGCGGCGCTACACCTTCTCCGACGCGGCCAACCGCGAGATCGTCGGGCGCGCGCGCGCCGGCGAGACGATCGTCAACCAGCAGGGTGTCGAGTCGTTCGCCGCGGTGGCCGACGTCGGCGGGGATCGCGGCTGGACGATCGTCATCGAGCAGCCGGTCGAAGAGGCGCTCGGCGCGGTGTCGGCCATGCGGCGGAACCTGCTCCTCCTCATCGGGGTGATGCTGGTGGTCGCGGTGCTCGCCGCCTACTTCGCCGGCCGCAAGGCCGTGCGCGGCATCGAGGCGCTGGTCAAGCACACGCGGGTGCTCGCCTCGGGCAAGCTCGACGCGGTGGTCGACCTCAAGTCGGGGCTGGCCGAGCTCGACGCGCTCGCCGCGCGCCTCAACGAGATGGCCGCGTCGCTCGCCTCGCTGCACGACGAGGCGCGTCGGCGAGAGCGACTGACCACCTTCGGGCGAGTCGCTGCCGGGCTCACCCACGACCTGCGCCACCCGATCGAGAGCGTGCGGACCGCGTGCGAGAGCCTGGCCAATCACCGCGAGGACGACGATGCCTGGGAGCTGTTCGACTTCATGCGCCAGAAGGAGCTCCCGAAGCTGAAGAAATATCTCGAGGATCTGCGTCGCTTGACCGCGGAGGGGTCAGTGTCTCTGAGCCTTTCTCACATCGAGGCTCAGGGCATGCTCGAGGATATTGCGTCGGATCTGCGCTCCAGCCCCAAGTGGCGCGGCGTGTCGTTCGCCGTCGACGTCGACACCGAGTCGCTCGACGGTGACGAGAATCTCCTCCGGCGAGCGGTGTACAATCTGGCAGCGAATGCGGCGGATGCATGCGTCGTGAATGGCCGTGGAGGCGAGGTCGTGCTGGAAGCGGCCATGGGCATCGGCGCCGAGGTGACGCTGCGAGTGCGCGACAACGGGCCCGGGATGTCGCGGGAGACCCTGGAAAAGGTGATGTCGGGAGAGTTCCACTCGACGAAGCGCTCCAACGGGATCGGGCTCGGCCTCGGCGTGGCCCGTCACGTCGCGCAGCTTCACGGTGGACGCATGGAGGCGATGTCGGAGCTCGGCAATGGCACGACATTCACACTGGCTCTTCCTCGCATCGGCGACGACGAGCGACCCGGCGAGTCTCGCGCGGGTTGAACTGAGCCGAGCCAAAGGAGTACGGTATGGAGGCAACGTTTGAGCCTTCTGAAGTCTCGGTCGAGCAGGTTGCAGAAATCGCCGGTGTGCATGGTGGGGTCGAGGTCCGGGCGAGGTGTTACGCGCTCCGTTCGTCCAGGGGGATGCGCCACGAGATCGCCCTCGAGGCGAGCGGATACCGCGCGGTGGTCGACGTCCCTCGCGGCGGGAATCCCCGATCGCTGGCCGAGAGCGCGATGTCCATCTTCGGCGACTCCGTGGCCGCCCGCGTCTGAAGCGAGCGGGGGCGGAGTCTCCCTGCGTCCCAAGACCGCGTGACGAGCCGACCGCAGAAGCCCGAGCAGGGAAAGGAGCTGGCGGCGCCCACGGTGCTGATCGTGGACGACGAGGAGTCCTTTCACCGCAACATCGCCAAGTACCTCGGCAACTACCGTCGCATCAACGCCTACACCGGCTGGCAGGCGCTCGAGGCGCTGACCAAGCACCACGTCGACGTCGTCCTGCTCGACCTCAACCTGCCCGACACCACCGGGTTCCACGTCCTCGAGCAGATCCGCCAGGAGCGCGACGACGTCGAGGTCATCATGTGCACCGCGCACTCCGAGATCCGGAACGCGGTCGAGGCGGTGACGAAGGGCGCGTTCGACTTCCTGGTCAAGAGCTACGAGAACTACCAGAACATCTCCGAGCACATCCGTCGGGCGCTGGAGTACCGGCGCACCAAGCGCGAGCTGCTCGAGTCGCGCACCCACAAGAACTGGCTGCGCGAGGCGTTCACGCTGCTGGAGGACACGCGCAGCGACATGCTGGCGCTGGTCATCCGGCTGGCCCGGCGGGTGGCTGATACGCCGCTGACCGTGCTCATCGAGGGGGAGTCCGGGGTCGGCAAGGAGGTCCTGGCCCGCTACATCCACTCGCGCTCGGATCGCGCCGACGGGCCGTTCGTCACGGTCAACGTGTCGGCGGTGCCGGCCAGCCTCCTGGGCTCGTACTGGTTCGGTCACGTGAAGGGCGCGTTCACCGGCGCGGATCGCACCAACATCGGCAAGTTCGAGCTGGCCGACGGTGGCACGCTGTTCCTCGACGAGGTCGGCGAGCTCGACGGCGAGGCGCAGCTCAAGCTGCTGCGCGTCCTGCAGGAGCGCGAGATCGAGCGGCTCGGCGCCAACGAGCCGACCCCGGTCAACGTGCGCGTCCTGGCCGCCACCAACAAGCGACTGCACGAAGAGGTCAAGTTCGGGCGCTTCCGCGAGGACCTCTACTTCCGGCTCAACGTCCTTCACGTCACGGTGCCGCCGCTGCGCGACCGATCCGAAGATCTCCCGGATCTGGCCCGCCTGCTGCTGCGCAAGCACGCCGGGCTGATGGGCCGCGGCGAGGCGCCCGGCCTGGCGGCGGGGGCTCTCGAGGTGCTGCGCCGCTACGACTGGCCCGGCAACATCCGCGAGCTGGAGAACCTCATGATGAGGATGGTCGCGCTGGCGCCGCGCACCGAGATCCGCGAGGACGACATTCCGCCGGAGTACTGGCTGCCCACGCTCAACCAGGTGGCCGACGAGTACGTGTCTCGCTCGGAGTCCAAGGCCAACCTGTTCCACCTGGCTACCCACCAGTTCCAGCGCTACCTCATCCGGCTGATGGTCGCGCGCAGTCACGGCAACAAGCGGCTGGCGGCGCGCGCTCTCGGGATCTCCTATACGACGCTCAAGGACAAGCTGCGCGAGGTGAGCGAGGGGGACAGCGAGGAGGGCGGCGAGCAGGCGGCAATCCGGACCAGCCAGCGCATCGCGTTGCCGCCGAGCCCGTCGTGGCCGCCGCCCGTGGCCGGGGAGCTCGACGCCGATCAGCGTGTGCAGACGGTCGCCGGGGCGACCGGGGGCAAGCAGGGAGAGCGGGCCGCGGCCGACAGCTCACCCCCGCGCGGCGGTCACGAGCGGCGCGGTCGCTCGAGTGGAGAAGACTGAGCAGCGCGCAGGGAAGGCCGCCCGCCCCGGCGTTCGAGTCGTTGACGCCGCGTGGCGGGCCGCGCCATTCTCATGTAGGGGAGTGGGTGCGCGAGTCCTCGAGGACGCGTGCGTCGCCATGTCACACGGACGACGCTGGGTCGTGATCTCGCGAGAAGACGAAGAGGGGCCGGTCGGGGGGGCGCAGCGGCCAAGGGACGCGCTGGCGCAGCTCCCCGCCGTGGTGTGGACCACCGATCAGCACCTCACCATCGTCTCGGCGGCCGGGTCGCTGCTCGAGACCTTCCGCGTCGATTCGCAGGAGATCATCGGCCACGGGATCGGCGACTTCTTCCGCCGCTTCGGCGTCGAGCTGCCGTCGCTGTCGGCCCATCGCCGGGCGCTGGCCGGCAAGCCGGTCCGCTTCGAGTTCGAGTCGCAGAAGTGCATCTACGAGGCGCACATCGTCGCGCAGCTGGCCGGCGGGCGCGCGATCGGCACGGTCGGCCTGGCGGTCGACGTGTCGGAGACCCGCCAGCTGCAGGAGCAGCTGCGCGCCGCCCAGCGCATGGAGAGCATCGGCCGGCTGGCCGGCGGCATCGCGCACGACTTCAACAACGTGCTCGGGGTGATCGAGAGCTGCAGCGCGCTCCTGGCCAGCGAGCTGACCAACCCGAGCGCGCTCGAGGACGTCGAGATCATCCGCGCCGCCACCCGCAAGGCGACCGACCTGGTCTCGCAGCTGCTCGCGTTCAGCCGGCGGCAGGTGCGCAAGCCGGAGGTGCTCGACCTCAACGCCGTGGTCGCCGACCTCGGCAAGATGCTGCAGCGAGTGATCGGCGAGGACGTCAGGCTGCAGACCTCGCCGGCGGTCGCGCTCGGCTCGGTCATGGCCGACCGCGGCCAGATGGACCAGGTGATCATGAACCTGGTCGTCAACGCGCGCGACGCGATGCCGACCGGCGGCAGCATCAGCATCGAGTGCCGCAACGCGCGCATGGACGACGCCTACATCGGCCGGCACGCGGCCGGCGCGCCCGGGCCCTACGTGGTCCTGGCGGTGACCGACTCCGGGATCGGGATGGACCGGCAGACCCAGGCCCGCATCTTCGAGCCGTTCTTCACCACCAAGCCGTCGGGGCGCGGCACCGGGCTCGGCCTGGCCACCGTGTACGGCATCGTCAAGCAGAGCGGCGGCTTCATCTGGGTGTACAGCGAGCCGGGCCGGGGCACCACGTTCAAGGTCTACTTCCCGCGGGTCGACGACCTGCCGGCGCGGGCCACCACGCGCGCGACGATCAGCAACATCGGCGGCGACGAGACCATCCTCCTGGTCGAGGACGACGACGACCTGCGCCGGGTCACCCGCCGGATCCTGCAGAACCGCGGCTTCACCATCCTGGAGGCGCGTCACGGCGGCGACGCGCTGCTCCTGTCCGAGCGCTACACCGGCGACATCCACATGGTGCTGACCGACGTGGTGATGCCGCAGATGAACGGGCGCGAGCTGTCGCACCGTCTCCGCTCGGCTCGCCCCGATCTCAGCGTCGTGTACATGTCCGGCTATCCCGACGGCGTCGCGGTCGAGCAGGGGCTGATCGACGTCGACGCCCGCTTCCTGCCCAAGCCGTTCACGCCGCAGGAGCTGCTCGACTGCATCCGCCACGTGCTCGACGAGGCGTGACGCGCCGGTTATAACGGCTGGTCATGAAGGCCATCGTCCTCGCCGCGGGCTACGCGACCCGCCTGCGGCCATTGACCGAGCACACCGCCAAGCCGCTCCTGCCGATCGGCGGTCGACCGATGGTGGACCTCATCTGCGACAAGATCGTCGAGGTCGACGAGGTGGACCAGATCCACCTGGTCACCAACCATCGCTTCGCGCCGTCGTTCGCGGCCTGGGCCGCGGGGCGGGCCGACCGCGCGCCGATCTCGGTCCACGACGACGGCACCCTGTCGAACGACGACCGGCTCGGCGCGATCGGCGACATCCAGTTCACGATCGAGAGGGCCGGGCTGGCCGGCGACGACCTCCTGGTGGTGGCGGGCGACAACCTGTTCGACTTCAGCCTGGTCGACTACACCCGGTTCTGGCGCGGCAAGGGGGACGGCAGCGCCATCGCGCTCTACCGCTGTCCCGACCGCGAGCTGGTGAAGCAGTACTCGATCGTCGAGCTGGACGAGCGCGACCGGATCACCTCGTTCGTCGAGAAGCCGGCCAACCCGACCACCGACCTGGTCGCCATCGCGGTCTATCTGTACCGGCACGAGCACGTGCCGCTCATCGCGACGTACCTGGCCGGGGGCAACTCGAAGGATCAGCCGGGCAACCTGGTCGCGTGGTTGCACCCACGCGTGCCCGTCTACGGCTACCGGTTCGCCGGCGAGTGGCTCGACATCGGCGACCAGGGCCAGCTGCTCGAGGCGGACAACCGCGCCCGCGCGGCGCGCGGCCTGCCGCCCCGCCAGAGCTACACGGTCGACTGATCCGGGCCCGGCTTCGGCTTGCCGGGCCGCTTGCGCAGGCGGAGGTTGAGCAGCTCGACCCCGAGCGAGAAGGCCATCGCGAAGTAGATGTAGCCCTTCTCGATGTGCTGATCGAGCGCGTCGGCGACCAGCACCACGCCGATGAGCAGGAGGAAGCTGAGCGCCAGCATCTTCATGCTCGGGTGGCGGCTGATGAACGTGGAGATCGCGTTCACGAACACGAGCATCACGATCACCGCGGCGACGGTCGCGATGACCATGACCAGGACGTGCTGGGCCATGCCGACCGCGGTGATGACCGAGTCGAGCGAGAACACCACGTCCAGGGCCAGGATCTGGGCCAGGATGAACGGCAGCGACGCGGTGCCGCCGGCCCCGGCCTGGTGCTCCTCGCTGGTCGTCTCGATCTTGGCGTGGATCTCGTGGGTGGCCTTGCCGATCAGGAACAGGCCGCCCAGCCCGAGGACGAGGTCGCGGCCGGAGATCTCCTGGCTCAGCACCGTGAACAGCGGCGCGGTGAGCTGCATGATCCAGGTGATGGTGAAGAGCAGGCCGATGCGCATGATGAGCGCCAGGCCGAGGCCGAGCCGGCGGGCACGCGCCTGCTTCTCGAGCGGCAGGCGGTCGGACAGGATCGAGATGAAGACGATGTTGTCGATCCCGAGCACGATCTCCATGACCGTCAGGGTCAAGAGCGCGACCCAGGTGTCGCTGGACTGGAAGATCGTCAGATCCAACACGACGTCTTCATATCACGCGGGATCCGCGCGGCCAGCCAAACCGCGCGGGCGCGCCGAGCTCTAGGATCGGCTCGCGCGGCGGCGGCGCGCTGCCGCGCCGATCATCCCGAGGACGAGCCAGACGGCGAACCAGCCGGAGTGCCCGCCCGCGGCCGTGCACCCGCCTCCGCCGGCGATTCCGTCGTCGCCGCTGCTCCCGCCGCCGTCGTCGCCGGGGCCATCGCTGCCGGCGCCGTCGTCGTCGCTGCCATCGCCGCTGGCGCCGCCGCCCAGGCGGGTGAGGCGGATCGCGTCGAACACGATCTTCACCTCGTCCTCGCCGGGCTCGCCGGTGTTGTCGTCCAGGCGGATCGACTGGGCGCCGCCGGCCGCGAAGTCGAGATCGCCGAGCGGGTTCCAGCCGTCGACCGCCGTCTGGTCGATCTCCACGGCGGTCTCGTCGCCGGCGTGGGTCACCTGGTAGACGGCCTGGCGCGACTCGGCCCAGGGCGCTGGCGTGTGCGCCTCGACCCGGTAGCGCCCGGCCTCGGCGAAGTGGAGCCGCCACTCCCCGTAGTTGGCCGGCTCGGCCAGCGCGGTGGCGTGGGTCCAGCGCAGGAACGAGCCGTAGCCGGCGTTCTCGACCCGGATGAACTGCGGATCGCCGCCGGCCTGGAAGCAGGGCCCGCCGTCGTCGACCACGCCGCCGGCGCCGTCGATCACCGCGCAGGGCGGGGCGCAGTCGGCGGCGCAGGTGTCCGCGCTCTCGCCGTCGGTGCACTCGCCGTCGCCGCAGCCATCGGACCGGCCCATGGCCTTGAGGTCGTCGATCGTTCCATTGAAGAGGTCGGTGTCGACCGCGCCGCTGATCCCCGCCACGCTGCCGCTGTCGCTGGTCTGATGGAACACCCAGTCGCCCCACGGCGACGGCAGGTCGGGGCAGGTGACGTCCCAGTAGGCGATCCAGAGCGGATGGTCGGCGAAGTCGCCCGAGACGACGTTGTCCTGCCAGAAGTACTTGCCGGTGTAGATGATCGGCTTCATGCCGAGGACCGGCTCGACCCGGGCCATCCACTGGCCGACCCGCTCGGCGATGGCGGCGGCCGACATGCCCCCACCGGTGTTCTCGACGTCGAGCACCGGCGGCAGGTCACCCTGGTCGAGCGCGCCCATGCGGTCGAGGAAGAGGTCGGCCTGGGCGACCGCGTCCTGGTCGGGCAGGAAGTACTGGTAGGCGCCGCGCAGGATGCCGAGCCTTCGCGCCTCGGCCCAGTTGAAGTCGAAGCGCTCGTCGATGTCGTCCAGGCCGTGGTTGACCCGGATGAACGCGAAGTCGATCCCGCCCCCCGCCACCTGATCCCAGTCGATCGCGCCCTGCCACTTGGAGACGTCGATGCCTCGCACGGTCGGGCCGTCCGCGCAGACCGTCGCGGCCAGGTCGAGCTCGCCGAGCGAGTCGGAAACACAGCCGGCCCCCGCAGCGACGACGAGGGCAAGGGCCAGGCGGTGCTCGAGCATGAGCCGGATCCATCGCAACCGACATGCCAGTCGGGCGATGCGTCATGGCGCGGAAATGACTCGCTCGGGGTTCGCTGTCGGCGCGGCTCGCCGCGGGCTTGCAACTGCCTGTGTGCAGCCGTTCCCGGGCAGGGGGGCATGTATGGTATCCGCGCGATTTGACCGAATAGGTGAAGCCGCCACTTGTGGCCAGGTCGGTCGGTTCGAACTAGAATGGCGCCGATACGACCATGAGAACACGCCTAACTTTGCTTGGAACCAGTCTTTCTCTCGTCGTCGCGGCCTGCGGCGGCGCGAGCCCACCCACTCACCAGCTGACCGAGTCCAACTCGGCCATCCGCGCTGCCGAGGAGGTCGGGGCCGAGAACACTCCCAAGGCGGCCCTCCACCTCAAGATGGCTCGCGATCACCTGCGCAACGCCGAGGCGCTCATCGTCGAGGAGGAGTACGAGGACGCGGCGCTCGTCCTCAAGCGCGCCGAGGCCGACGCCGATCTGGCGCTCGCGCTCGCCCGCGAGGCGCAGGCCCGCGGCGAGGCCGAGGCGGCCATGCGCAAGGTGCAAGAGCTCAAGCGGGAGGTGCAGTAGCCATGGACGCGTCCCAGTCGATGTCCACGTCCATCTCGGCGATGGCGCTCCGCACCGTGCTCGGCCTGTCCGTCGCGCTCGGCCTCCCCGCCTGCGGCTCGGCCCCTCCCTCGCCGGAGCTGGTCAGCGCGCGCGCCACCTACGAGAAGGCGAGCGAGAGCCAGGCCAAGGAGCTGGTCCCGGATCAGCTGCTCAGCGCCCGGCAGGCGCTGGAGGCGGCCGAGTCCGAATTCAACGACGACGAGAACTCGACGCGCGCCCGCACCCTGGCCTACATCGCCCAGCGCAAGGCGCTCATCGCGATGGCCGGCGCCGGCATCATGGCGGCCAAGAAGATGTACGAGGAAGCCGACCGCGAGTACCGCGAGCTCCTCGAGACCGTGGCCAAGACCTCGCGCGATCGGCTCGGCAAGACCCAGAACGAGCTCAGCAAGGAGCGCGAGGCCCGCGCGGACGTCGAGAAGCGGCTGAGCGCGGCGATGAAGAGCCTCGAGGAGATCGCCAAGGTCAAGGAGGACTCGCGCGGCACCGTCATCACGCTGTCGGGCTCGGTCCTCTTCAAGACCAACGCCGCGTCGCTCCTGCCGATCGCCGAGCAGCAGCTGCGCAAGGTGGCCGAGGCGCTGAACGCCTACGACGAGGATCGAAAGATCGTGGTCGCCGGGCACACCGACTCGCGCGGATCGTCGACCTCCAACCGCCGCCTGTCGCTCGCCCGCGCCGAGTCGGTGCGCGCGTTCCTGGTCAACAGCGGCGTCTCGCCGGATCGCATCAGCGCCAGCGGGCGCGGCGAGGACGAGCCGGTCGCCGACAACCGCTCGGCCGAGGGTCGCGCCAACAACCGGCGCGTCGAGATCATCGTCGAGGGCAAGCAGGCCTCGTCCTCGCCCGACTCCGCCAAGCCGGCCAGCGGAAACTAGCACCTCCCTGCGGTGAGGCCGGGAAGGCGTCCGCTCGCGCCCTTCGGGGCGCGGGCGCGCTGACTACTCCCAGAGGTCCTGCTCGCCGTCGATCGCCCAGGCCGCGCGCTTCTCCTCCATCCAGCGGGCCAGGGTCGGATCGGTCTCCGACAGGAAGCAGGCCTCGAGCCGGTCCGGCGCCACGCGCAGGAGGTGTCGGGCCATCTCGTCGTCGCCGCGCTCGGTGAAGGCCCAGGCCAGGAGCACGAGGCCGTTGCCGAACCGGTTCATCTCCAGCGCCTCGTGTGCCCACTCGTACAGATCGTCGGGCAGCTCCGCGGCCGAGCCGCGGTGGAACGCGATGGTGAGGTCGGTGAGCATGCGGGCGAGCCGGAAGTAGTCGCCGTCCGGGGCGCGGTCCAGCTCGGCGCGGATGCGCAGCGCGCGCTCGATCTGACCGGTGGCGGCGAGCAGCTGGACCAGGCTGAACTCCACGATCCAGCACAGCACCTCCAGCCGGCGGGTGCGATAGCAGGTGCCGAGCGCGGCCTCGAAGCGCTTCTCGGCCTCGCCGAACTGGCCGCGCTGCCAGGCCAGGCTGCCGATCCAGTAGTCGATGGTCGCCTTGAGCGCGGGGCCGGGCCGGCGGGTCTCGAGCAACGCGAACGCGGCGGCGGCCTCGTCGCGCCGCCCGGACGCGGCCAGCGCGATCGCCCGCTTGAGCTCGCGCAGCCGGCGCGACTCCCACGCCACCAGGCCGATGCATCCGGCCAGGAAGGCCGGGCCCAGGAACGCGGCCCCGCCGAGGGCGGCGACGCTGCCCCAGCCGAGCGCGCCCATGGTCGCGGCGCCGAACCAGAGCCGCGCGTTGGCCAGACGGCTGCGGCGCGGGTCCACCACGTCGCCTCGCTCGTCGAGGGCCATGACCTCGCCGACCGAGGCCGCCTTCAGCGACCGGGCCAGGCGGAACCGCACCGGTGAGGTCGGCACGGGCAGCGCGAGGGCGCGGGTCTGGGGTTCACTCATGCCCTTTGCCTTCAAGTATAACCAGGATCGCCAGCATGCGTTCCTCGCTCGGATGGGCGTCCCCACGCGCGCCGGCGCTCGTGCTCGCGCTCGGAATGGCGCTGGCGGCGGCCGGGTGTCCGCGCATGGGATCCGGGGCCGGTGGCGGGCTCGAGCCGGACGGCAGCGACAGCCGGGCCGGCGGCTCGCTCGTCGAGGAGGAAAAGTCGCTCTACGTCCGGCTGGGCGGGGTGGACGGCATTCGCGCGGTGGTCGACGAGATGGTCGGACGGATGGCGGCGGACCCGCGCATCCAGGGCTTCTTCGCCGGGGCCGATTTCCGCCGGCTGAAGGCGCAGATGGTGGTCGAGCTGTGCGAGCTGTCCGGCGGTCCGTGTCGCTACCGCGGGCGCTCGCTCCGGCGGGTGCACGACGGACGGGGGATCCGCGCGGCCCACTTCGACGCGATGATCGAGGACGTGAGCGACGCTCTCCGCGCCGTGCAGATCGGCGAGCGCGAGCGACACGAGCTCGTGGCCATCCTGCGCAACCTCGAGGCCGACGTGGTGGAGGCGGGACGATGAGCGCGTCGGGCACCGCCTCGTGCGCGCCAGGGCAGGGCGCCTGCGGCATGTGCGTGACCGCCGAGGAGGGGGTCATCAAGTTCGAGGCCGATCACCGGGGCCACAAGCTGGACCCGACCCGCTACGGCGCGCTGGCCGACCAGCTGGCCGGCTGGCGCCAGGTCATGTCGCTGTGCGGGCTGGTCGGCCAGGATCCCGGCCGCTACGGAGGGGCCGGCTTCGGCAACCTCAGCGTGAGGGTCGGCCCGCCGGCCAGCGGGCTCGGCCGCCGCGCCATGCTCATCAGCGGCACCCAGACCGGCGGGCTGCCCCGTGTGGCCATCGACGACTTCTGCGTGGTCGAGCGCTACGACGTCAGCAAGAACAGGGTCACCAGCGCCGGCATGGTGCGCCCGTCCTCGGAGTCGATGACCCACGGCGCCATCTACGACCTCGGCCCGCACATCCGCGCCGTCCTCCACGCCCACGCCCCGACCATCTGGCGCCGAGCCGCCGCCCTCGCCATCCCGACCACCCGCCCCGAGGTCCCCTACGGCACCCAGGACATGGCGCGCGAGATGGAGCGCCTCCGCCGCGAGACCGCGCTCAGCGAGCGCCAGATCCTCTCGATGGCCGGCCACGAGGACGGAATCATCGCCTTTGGTCGATCGCTCGAGGAGGCCGGCCGCGTGCTCATGACCTATCTGGCCCGCAGCCTGGCCCCCTGAAGCGTCAGCCGCGACTCAGTCGACGCCGCCGAACTCGTCGCAGGCCTGCTCGATGACGGCGAGGGCCTCGGTGAGGCCGTCCTGGAGCTG
>Ga0193753_10000227_pt1 | contig 55188 bp, 39 predicted proteins | sample H1c2metaG_FD_144925 | JGI IMG/M metagenome (GOLD analysis project Ga0193753, IMG submission 144925) | Soil microbial communities from a riparian zone of the East river system, Colorado, United States - H1c2 | ecosystem: Environmental > Terrestrial > Soil > Riparian zone | place: USA: East...
CCACCTATCCTCACTCCCAACGCCTGCGAAGGCACCTCCGAGCTCTTCGAGATGGACTACTTCGACGACGACAAGGCCTACCTCACCCAGTCCGGCCAGCTCTACATTGAAGCGACAGCGCTCGCCCTCGGCAAGGTTTACAGCTTCGGCCCCACCTTCCGCGCCGAAAAATCAAAGACGCGCCGCCACCTCACCGAGTTCTGGATGATCGAGCCCGAGGTAGCCTTCCTCGAACTCGACGGCCTCATGAACCTCGCCGAATCGTTCATCACCCACATTGTCACCCGTGTCCTCGAGTCCCACCGCGCCGACCTCAAAGTCATCGGCAAAGACATCGCCAAACTCGAAGCCGTCATCGCTAATGAAGGTGGCGGCCATCCATTTCCCCGCCTCTCCTACGATGTAGCCCACGCCATGCTCGAGCAGGCCTACGCCGAAGGCAAAATCGAAAACCCCCACAAATACGGCGACGACTTCGGCTCCCCCGACGAAACCTACATCAGCTCACAATTCGACAAGCCGGTCATGATCCACCGCTACCCCGCGGCCTTCAAAGCCTTCTACATGCAGCCCGACCCACACGATCCCTCCAAGGCTCTTTGCGTAGACGTCCTCGCCCCCGAGGGCTACGGCGAAATCATCGGCGGCTCCCAGCGCATCGACAGCTACGACCTCCTCAAGTCTCGCATCGAAGAGCACAACCTCCCGCTAGCCGCCTTCCAGTGGTACCTCGACCTGCGCAAATACGGCAGCGTCCCCCACTCCGGCTTCGGCATGGGCATCGAGCGAGCCGTAGCCTGGATCTGCGGCCTCGACCACGTCCGCGAAACCATCCCCTTCGCCAGAACCCTCAACCGTATTTACCCATGATGTCCTAGTAGTCATTCGGTTCAGCGATGCCACTACTTTTCACGTACAGTTGCACGAAGATCTGCAACTGTGGAGCAACAGATGGTAGAGCATGTTTTTGGGGGTGATTGGACTGAGGATAAGCTCAGGCGATTGCGAGATTACCTTATCGCTTATCGAAATATTTTCGCTAATAACGAACGTGCTAGCTTCCTTAAGACATGGTATGTCGACGCATTCGCTGGGACTGGCTCACGTTCGCTGCCAACCCCTACTTCTCACCAGTTGGATTATGGGGAAGGTTTTATTGTAGAAGGCGATTCACCCAAGTTCTTGGACGGTAGCGCGAAGATCGCTATGAGTCTCCCCTCGCAATTCGATCAGTATCTGTTCATCGAGCAGTCAAGAAAGCGTGCTCAAGCACTGACAGCTTCGGTCCGAGACGATTTTCCTGCACTTGCGGACAGAGTAGAAGTCAAGATAGACGATGCTAACAGAGCCCTCTGCGAGTGGTGCGGACAGCGAGACTGGTCTAAAGAGCGAGCAGTTGTCTTCTTGGACCCGTATGGAATGCAAGTGCAGTGGAAAACGGTAGAGACGTTGGCGAAGACCAAGGGGGTCGACCTCTGGTACCTTTTCCCCCTCGCTACTCGCGTCCTGACTCAAGATGGAAACATGGATGAGAGTTGGGCAAAAAAACTAGACAGCCTCTTCGGTACGCCGGACTGGCGTTCGAGATTTTATACACCGCAAATACAGTCCGGTTTATTTGGCGACGTTGAGAGCGTCAAGCGCAATGCAACAGCATTGAACATTCAAAGTTTTATAGAAGAAAGACTCAGAAGCTGCTTTGTCGAGGTTGCTGACAGTCGCATCATCAAGAACTCAAGATCTCCGCTCTTCGCTCTCTGTTTTGCTGCGTCCAACGAAAAGGGCTCAAAAATCGCGTTAAAAATCGCGCAGCACATTCTCAAAAATTAGGAGGTCATATGGCGACAAAGTCGAGCATTGAATGGACGGAGATGACTTGGAACCCTGTGACAGGCTGCACCAAGGTAAGCCAAGGCTGCAAGAACTGCTACGCCAACCGAATGGCCCTTCGGCTGAAAGCAATGGGTTCCGAGCGTTACTCAAACGGTTTCACGCTTACAGTTCATGAGGACCTAGTTGACCTACCAAAGAAATGGCGGAAACCGAGAACTATATTTGTCAACTCAATGAGTGACCTCTTTCACGATGACATTCCAGAGCCATTCATAAAACGTATCTTCACAACTATGCGGGATTGCCCGCAACATACGTTTCAGGTTCTCACAAAGCGAAGCAAGCGTTTGCTTAAGCTTGGATCGTGCCTCGATTGGCCCTCAAACGTGTGGATGGGCGTGAGTGTAGAAAGCGCCGACGTAATGTATCGCGTTACAGACTTAGCGCAGGTTCCAGCTAAAGTCCGTTTTCTATCCTGTGAGCCGCTCATCGAGCCCTTGGAGCAAATACCTTTGAGCGGTATCCATTGGGTGATTGTCGGGGGAGAGTCTGGGCCGGGATCCAGGCTCATGCAGCCCTTGTGGGCTGAATCCATACAAATGCAATGTCGGGATGCAGCCGTACCGTTTTTCTTTAAGCAATGGGGCGGGGTTCGCAAACACAGAACTGGGCGAACGCTAAACGGGCGAATTTTTGATGAAATGCCCAATCTTTTCGAAACTGCTCTTGACGACGTAAAGCTCGTACAAATCGCCTCTTAATCATTATTGGTGTCCATCATGATTCAGCGGCCATTTGGCCAGAAAACCTGTCAAGCCCCAAAACCTCAAATCCCCGCGCCAATCCTAAACAATCGCATTGCGTGGGAGTTTTACCCAACCCGATATAATAGATACAGAAACAAAGAGAAGCCCCGGCCAAAACCGGGGCTTTTCCCATTAAGCCTATTCAACCAGGAGACCAAAGCATCCACTCAGCCACCGAAGTACGAACCTAAGTCAAATCAATAGAATACTTTGCGCAATTAAGATAGGGGAGGGGGTACCCCAACAATGATTCCTCTCCAACATGACAAACCGCCCGAATGAGAGTCTCATAGAGTTGAAGTTGTAGCCCGCCTATGACCTCGCAATGAAATGGTGGCATCATAGAAGCCACATCCACACGAGCATGCACCGCTGGAGCAAAGCCATGGAAATGAACGACTACCGCACGAACTCCTACCCCACCACTATCGACGTCCCCCGCGAAGGAACCGCCCCTCTCCTCGCCAAGGTGCTCGGCATCACCTCGCTCGGTTTTTTCATCACCGCCATCGGTGTCGCCACCGCACCCGCCTGGGGAACTCTCCCCGGCCTCATCGTCGTCTTCGGACTCGTCTTCGCGATCTCCCGCGCCCGCAAGGCCAATCCCGCCCTTGCCCTCGGACTCTTCCTCACCCTCACCTACTTCATGGGCTGGCAGATCGGTCCCCTCATCCAGCACTACATCCGTACCTTCGGCCCCGGCATCGTCTTCAACGCCGCCGCCACCACCGGCGCGGGCATGGCCGTCATGGGCTGCATCGCCTATCTCTTCAACATCAACTACCGCCGAATCGCCGGCATCGGCTTTGCCGCGCTGCTTCTCCTCATCATCGCCGGCGTCGCCAGCATGTTCTTCCACTTCCTCACCCCGGACACCTTCTCCTGGCTCACCCTCGGCATCTTCTCCCTGCTCACCATAGGCGACTTCGCCCGCATCCGCGCCGGCGGAGACGGCAGTTCCGCCGTCTCTCTCGCCCTCTCCATCTATCTCGACGCCATCAATATCTTCCTCGCCGTCCTCCAGCTAATGGGTGGCCGCCGCAGAAACTAATCCAGCATTGATCAATCGACGCACGTTTCTAAAGCAAGGCGCAGGAGCGCTGATCGCGGCCAAAACCGCCTCAGCGCTCGCTGCTCCAACCGAAGCTCCCCCGGAATTCAAAACATCCAACGCCCTCTGGCAAGCCGCTTACGACCGCGCTTTAGGCGGGTGGCCCAGGCACGGACGCAGGTGCCCCATTTTATGCAGTCTCGTCGTATTAGTGTGCATTCGCGCGAAGCGCGAACCACTTTCCGATCACCCCAACTTCCTCAAAGCCCTCCCAAAGTGTCATCCTTAATCCATGAAGCGTAAAACCTCGCTACGAACATTCGCTGCATCGCTCCTGATCTGTTGCCTGACACTGGCGCATGCCCAGGAAAGAGGCTACTGGCGAGCCGCAAGCACCTCAGCCCGAACCATCACCGGTGACATCACCCTCGCCGACGAAAAGATCACCATCAACTTCTCGACCTCCACGATGTCAAAGATCCGCCCTCTCGAAGCCGCAGAGGTCAGCGCCGTCTTCGACACGGACAGCAGCACCGCCGCCACCGCTAGCCTCTACCGCCTGAACATCTCGTCCGCCAAAAAATTCCTGCACAAAAACAGTCTCTGCGGCTCCGAGAACGTTCAGTGGATGGTCACCTACGCCCAGGGAAGCTCCCTGCAACTGGCCTTCTTTTCAGGAGAGAAGCCCCCGGTCTTCACCTTCGACGCCATCGCCAATTCAACGGACAAGTGCGGCACATTCTCCTATTTAAAGTGAGCCGATTATCCTGTGTCCGTCGCCGCCAGGGATCTAAAAAGCTCTAAGATGGACGCGCCCGGCCATCCGGATCACATTATTCATGCGAGGACTTCGATGAGTACTTCCGTATCCGAATCATCGGGCGGGTGCCCAGACACTAAATCGGGTGCCCCATTCATCGCGCCTTTGTTTCATGCGATGAGTGGGCATTCGCGCCACGCGCGAACCGCTCTCCTACGCACCAGCTAAATCTCACGACGCCTATAGGTCTCAAGCGATTGTCGCTTCATCACCTTCGACTGTCACCGCTTCTTCCGCTTCATTGCACCAACCCCACAAGCCAGCGGAACATTCGTCATCTGCTTCGCGAACACCCGATAACTAGCTCCGCCCGGCCGCAGCGTCGACCAATATCCCGACTGCGACAGCAACGGCTTATGCTGCTCAATAATCTGCTTCTCCAGAATCTTCACGCCACACTCCAGATTGTTCTTCGGCTGCAGAATCGTCCGCGAAGGATCATCTACCTTCAACACCTTATCCTGATCCCAGTCGAAGTCGCACCCATACCTCTTCTGGTCTTCGTACGTCAGCTGCAGCAGTCCCTCGCTCCTCACCGCCCTCTCCGTCACCCCATCTTTCACCGCCACCTCAGCCTCCGTATGCCGAACCCGCGTTGTGGGCTTCAACCCAGCCTCAGCCGCTGCCAACGCCTGGAAAAAGTAAGCCCAGAACGCCCGCTTGTCATCCTCCGCCATCTCATAAAACCGCGGACAGAACCGCTTCACATCGCGCGGAACCTGCCGCGATAGCATCTCCGTAGGTAACGCCAGCTCCACAATCTTGTCCCACTCCGGATCCCACGTCTTCCCACCCAGCTCGATCTGTTTCGTATCGATCGGAGTCGCCGGAGCAGGTTTCATCGCCGGAGCCGGAGTCGCTACGGGAACGGGTTTCGAGTCTGTCTCCTGATGCTTCCCGCATCCCACTACCAACAGTAGTGCAGTCGCAGCAACAGCCAGCTCACCCGCGACTCTCAATCCTCGGCTCATGTGCCGACCTTTTTATTTCTTGCCATTGGCGGAGTCAATCTTTTAATTCCGACAAAGTCGTCAGAGAGCCAGTGGTGATGCAACTATCGCGATACTGCTATCAAATCCGCTCCAGAGTCTCTGGATCCATCTCACCACCAAAGTACTTCTCCAAAGCCCTCCCAAATACCCCAGGCTCCTCCGCCTCCGCTTTTGCAAACAATGTCATGCTCGAGTGAAACTTCAGATCATCCGGATACCCAAATATCTCCTCGACCGACCTGCCCTCAACGCCCACCACAATTCGCGTGCATTCCCATAATCTCGAACCCAGCACCGGATGCTCCAGATAACCCCGAGCCTCCTCCCTTCCAGAGATTGCAAATCTCACCGCCGTTGGACTGCTTCCGAGCCCGCGAATCTGCGGAAACACGAACCACATCCAATGAGTTCGCTTTCTTCCCGTCCGCAGCTCCGCGCAAGCCTGCTCGTATACCCCCTCTTGCGCATCCACAAATCGCTTTAACTCATATGGGTCACTCATCCCAAACCCTCCGCATCATGAGATGCGTCGAGCGGAAAATTCGTCGAGGGTTTAAGGCATCACCCCAGCCCGCTGACCCAGCAGATAAGCACCTCGTTCATTCGGCGCGGCGCCGTTCTCACCAGCCACCTTTTTTAACGGTGACCCCTCATAGCGTTGATACGTGTACGCATTTGGCCCCGTACCCACCGAAACAAATTCAACAGACTTGGCATTGGCCGGAATGTTCCCGCCAAACCACCGCGGATCCTCTTGCTGACTCCACGTCACAACAGAAAGCACAGAACCCGCCGGGTACTTCGACTCAGGATTTGTCCGCGCATAGTGCACCGCAACGTCATTGCCGAACATCGTCGACATCGTCGAAGTCTTCTTATCGACCCACGACGTAATCACCTTGCCCTGCATCGGATTCGAAGGCAGCTCCCCAACCAACGCTGCCTCTTTATTGAGCGTTGTAACCACACGGGCATTCTCCCCTGTACACCCCATCAGCAAAACCAATCCCGCCAACGCAATTTTCATCATCGCTACTCGCCCTTGATTGGCATTGTGTAAACGTAATCGTTCTTGCGAACCGGAGTATGGCAACTCACGCATTCATTGGTGAACGCCGCATCTTTCCCATAAGGCTTCAGATCCGTCCCGCGCCATCGTCCCCAACCCCAACCCGCGGTATCCCCATACTTCTTGCCATCCCGGATCATGAATTCGACCTGCAAGAACGCTCCTGTGTGGATCGTTCCTTCATCATCCGGCTGCTGCAACCAGGCCACCTTGGCGAACGTAGTGCCATCCGGCCACGGATTGATGTGTCCGTCAGCAATCGCCTTCACCGCAATATCATTTCCCAGGATCACCCGCATTGTATGGTTGTCATACCTCTCCGTGCTGCTGATGGCTCTCCAGTTTTTATAGTCCGGCAGAAATGCAATCCCATTTGGCTCAGGCTGCACATTCAGCACCGTTTCGCTATCCTTCACCCACTTGCCATATTGCTCATCGGCAGCGCTCGTATCCGTGGCAGTCTGCTGCGTGCTCGGTGGAACAAGATAATTCCTGAGCACTGCCAACTGTTCCGGCGTAACCGCTGCGCCCGGATGCACCTTAAGGTACGAAGGCAGCGGCATCGCCCCCATCTGAATCTGATTCACCGCTTCAAATAAAAAACCCTTTTGTTGAGCCGCAGGAAGCTTGCCAATCTCCGAGAAGTTCAGATGCCTCCGCGCCTCGTTCACATCGCTGTTCACGATCCAATACGCCGGCACAACCTTATCGAACCAGGGTAGCTTCGTCTCATTCGAGTGGCAGCTATAGCAAGAGTTCCTTAGAATCGCCTTCACTTCTGGAGGAGCCTGCAGCTCAGCCGTAATTGGAGGATTGGTCAACGTTGGGCGAATGAACTGAATCCCAACGAACACAAGACACAAGACCGCCCCAATCCAGCCAATAGCCAGAAAGCGAGTTCGCGATACCAGAGCCATGCCTGTCCTTTCGTCTATCGAGCAATTACTCTCAGCCTTAGACGGAAAGAAGTGAGCGGACTCGCAGAGAAATTACTTTTCACTGCTCGGCGGTACCAGCCCCTTCAAGCGCAGGTACAGCGCAAGCGTCGCATACTGCTCATTGTCATGCGATACCGTTCCCCACATCAGTCCAATACGCGACCGCTTTGCCGGACCTGCCGCAAGCATCTCCGACAGATTTGCATCGGTCAGCGCTGCAAAGGCCTTGTCGCATTCAGCATACGAAGCCTTCAGCGCCTCAACGATTACTGCCTTATCCGCAGTCTCCGGTGGCACCTTCGCTAAGGCATCCGCCGCAGTATGATTCGCCGCACCACAGCTGTGCAACTGGGCCTCGCTGATATGGTTGACCACCCGGGCAAATGTCCTGATATCCGGCGTCGGCTTGAACTGATAACTCTCCGCCGGCATCTGGTCCGCTGCCTTCAGGATGTTCACCTTCAACCGAGCATAGCTCCCCTGCACCTCACCCGCCGGTCCAGTTGGTTGCGCAGCAGCCGGAGTCTGACCAAACGCTACGCCCGAAAACATCAATCCCGCCATTGCATACATCAAACACGTCCGCCGCATCTTTTCGCTCCTCGCACATCCCAACCAGCCTAATCGTCTCCCGCTTGCACTACAAGCTCAATGCTGCATCTCAGCCCTTGAATTTACAGACCAATAATTCCTTCTCGTCGAGACAAGCAGCTCCGGATGGTGAACGAGCCGAACCTCAATCGTGTGAAGTCCCGGTTCCGTCGAAGTCGGATAGAAGCTGAGAATGTAGCTGTTGCGAATGTGATTGCTCATGGTACCCAAAGCAGCATCCAGCTCCCCTCGACTCGTGAAGCCGCTCGTCTCCCCACCCGACAGACTAGCCACCTCTGCGGACAGATTTTTCCGCATCGCGCTGATCGCCAGATTAAGAGGCATGTTGAGACTGAAATAGCCTTGCGTCGGCCCCGCTCCAGCATCGATCGGCGGATTCAGATGAGGCGGATCCTTGAAAGCCTGCCGCATCGCAGTCTTCTCCGCGGAAAACGTCATGCTATAGATCGACGTATTCGTCTCTCCCAGCGTGCGGATGACTTCCTTCAGTTGAGCCTTACTCCCGTTATCGTGCTCCTGGCTGATCAACAAAATAGCACGACGGTTCCCCGCCGACTGCCGCTTCAGCAAATCAACTCCAAACAAAATACTGTCAAGAATCGCAGCCCCGCTATTGCCCGGATCGGGATGATCGATCGCGTCGCTCCACTCTCCAACATCGGAGGTAAACGGAGACGCAGCCTCAGGCTGGCTATCGAAGTTCACAATCGAAACCATATTCGGAGCCTTGCCGAGAATAGCCGCAATCATGGAATCCAGATGAACATAGTTCTCAAACTGCCCTCGCGCAATTCCACCCGTCTGCATCAGCACCACCAGCGACAGCGGCCTGTTCGTCTCCTCCTCCAGAGTGACCTTTTGCGGAACGCCGTTGTCCGTAAGGATGAAGTCATCAGCCTTCAACGAGAAAACAGGCTCTTTCTCAGAGGTCTGCACCAGCGTAGGAACAACGACGAGCGTGGTCGTCGTATGAAGTGTTGTCTGCGCAAACGCACTTGCTGCGAGCGTCGTTGCAACGAGAACGCCGGACTTGACGACGGCGGAATTCATTGGTCTCCAGATTAGACGAAGTAATGCAGGTTCGTGAGCAAGTACCACCGCAAAGCCCAATCTAGCCCAATGAACTATCCTGTATAAGACAAACTCGCGAAGTCAGAAACAGCCTCACACGAAGGAAACAGCAAAACCATGCCTCTCAACTGCGGAATCGTTGGCCTGCCCAACGTCGGAAAGTCCACCATCTTCAACGCCCTCACCTCGGCCAAGGCTCAGGCGGCAAATTACCCCTTCTGCACCATCGACCCCAACACCGGCGTCGTCACCGTGCCCGATGAGCGCCTCGCAAAAATCTCCGCACTCATCAAGCCCAAATCTCTCGTCCCCACCACCATGGAGTTCATCGACATCGCCGGTCTCGTCGAAGGCGCCAGCAAGGGTGAAGGTCTCGGCAATCAGTTCCTCGGCCACATCCGCGCCACCGACGCCATCTGCCACGTCGTCCGTTGCTTCGACGATCCCGAGGTCATCCACGTCGCTGGCGGCGTCAATCCACTCCACGATATGGACATCATCAATACCGAACTTCTGCTCGCCGACCTCGACACCGTCGAAAAGCGCAACACCAAGGTAGAGCGCACCGCGAAAGCCGGAAGCGATCCCAAAGCCAAGGCCGAACACGCCATGCTGCAAAAGTTGCTTGCCGTCCTTAACGCCGGCAAGCCCGCCCGCACCGCCGATCTCACCGACGATGAGCGCACCCTTTCGCGCGAGCTCTTCCTCATCACCGCCAAGCCCCAACTCTACGTCGCCAACGTCGACGACACAGCACTCATCGAGGGCAACGCCTACACCGCTGCCGTCGAGAAGCGCGCCGAAGAAGAAGGTGCCCAGGTCGTTCGCATCTGTGGAGCCATGGAAGCCGAGATAGCACAGCTCGAACCCTCCGAGCGCGACGAATTCCTCAAGGACATGGGCCTCTCCGAGCCCGGTCTCAACCGCCTCATCCACTCCGCCTATCGTCTCCTCCATCTCATCACCTACTTCACGGCTGGTGTGCAGGAAGTTCGCGCATGGACCATCAAGCGCGGCACCAAAGCCCCCGGAGCCGCCGGAGTCATCCACTCTGACTTCGAGCGCGGCTTCATCAAGGCCGACTGCTACGCCTCCGACGACCTCTTCAAGTACGGCAGCGAGCAAGCCGTTAAAGAAGCAGGCCTCCTCCGCTCCGAAGGCAAAGAATATGTAGTCAAGGATGGCGACATCCTCTTCTTCAAATTCAACGTCTAGCACGCTCACTCGATCAGTAGCATTCAAGCTCCAGTCTTTGAATGCTACTGCCGCCTTGTGCCGCAGTTATTGTTGAGGCTTCTTTACCTGCTCGATCAGTCCGCTCGCGGATGTCTGTTTTCGTTGTGCTATGGCCTTCGACTCTTCAAACGCCGCTGCCGCCAGCTTGGTCTCACCAGCCTTCTGATATAGCCTGCCAAGCTGAAAGTGCACCGACCCATCATCATCGCTCGCCAGCCCCGCCTTGAACTCTTCAATCGCGCGCGCCGTGTCTCCCTCGCCTGCATAGGCCTGTCCCAGCAGCGCGTGGACACGCGGTATCAACTCTGCCTTGGCTGCGAGCCCGGCCTTCAAATAAGGCTCTGCTGCGGCATAATTATGCTTTGCAACCAACACCTCGCCCATCATGTAATTAGCCTCAGCGTCCGCCGGATTTTCAACCAGCGCCCTCTGAATCATCTCCGCGGCAGAGTCGTTTCTCTGCTCCTGCAAGTAGTTCGCCCCCGCGCCGATCAGCGCAGCAAATTCCTTCGGATTAATTCCGAGTGCAACCTTATACTCCGCCTCAGCCTCGCTGAACTTACCCCGATCGCGATAGCTCTCCGCCAGCAGTTCATGCAGCCGAATCGAATCAGGCTCTACTTCTCCGGCATAGACCAGGTACAAGATAGCCAGTCGCTGCTCCGCTCGAATCGACCAGTAAAGACCTGCCTCCTCAGCGTGATAAACCTTTCGCAGTCTCTTCGCTGCCACAAGAGTAGTTTCAAAATCTCCCGTGTAAAAGGAGCACGCAGCCAGCAGCGACAGCTTGTCTCGCGATAGCGCAGCTTTGCTGGCAATGAGGCCCTTCGTGCACAGTCCATATTCACCACGCAGAAAATGATCCTGCGCCGTGCCCGCAGTCGCGCCTCCCGCTGGAGCCTCTGCTTCATAGCCTTCGACCGGCAGTGTCCTCTCTCCACGCACAGAGAGCCGCAGCGTCGATGCACCTTCGGCAGGGAGCTCCGTTTCGCTGGCCTTCGCAAGAGCCTGGTCGAAATCCCGCACCTGCTCGGTGGGCATCTCAATCGTCAGAACAGATGCATGCGCCTTCAGGAAACCGGGGTCGAGCCTCCAAAGCTCGCCGAGAGATTTAATGGCAGCCCCGGTCTCGCCCTGCGCAAGAGCAAGACGAATCAACCCAAGCTCAGCCAGCGAACATCCTCCAGCCTTCTTATCTTTCTCCAATTCGGCCTGAGCCTCGGATATCTCGCCGCGCCGAAGCAAAACCAGCCCTAGCGCAGCTCGACTGCAAGGCAGCGCACCAGGAACCGCAAGCAATTTGCGATACGTATCCGTCGCTTCCACCAGCTTCCCCTGGTCATTGAGCGACTCAGCATTGAGCTCCTGAAAGAACGGAGACTGCCGATTCAACGCAGCAAACTCACCCGAGGTAGCCTCCGCAATCTCCAGATGCATCACCCCAAGCCTGTACCATGCCTCGCCGCTCTTCTTATTCAGCTCCGTCACACGCCGATATGCCACCGATGCATTCTCGAACTGCTTCAGCCCAAAGTACGCCCGCCCGAGACCCATGTAGATCTCGGCATCGTTCGGATGAAGCTGCCGAGCTATCACCAGATACCGAACCGCCTCGGTGCGATTTCCTAATTGAAGATTTTCCAGCCCCAGGAAGAGAACCGGCACAAACAGCTTCGGCTGCAACTTGTTCGCAGTCTTAAAGCTCGCCAGAGCACCTGCAGCATCTCCCACCTGATGCTGCATCAAGCCAAGATTCGCCCATACCTCCGGCACGTCCTGCCGAATCGCAACTGCACTTTGATATGCCGCAATCGCAGCCGGTATATCGCCTGCAGACTGCGCCTTTACTGCATCTTCCAGATGCGATTCGAAATCGCCCTGACCGAAGGCACTCGTCGCCAATAGTAGAAAAAGAAAGAACCAGCAGCGTCTCCCAACGAAACTGCCTCGAAGCAGACGACCACACCGATTCATAACCTTCCTACTGGGCCCATTCAATCTGAAGATCTTCACCACGGCCATTATCAGGCAGTGTAAATGCTGCTACATGATGCGGCGCATCGAACGAAGACTGAACCGCCTTGGTGCTCCCAGCGACAACAGCTTTCCCCGCAGCCGCTGTGCTTCCGTAAACCTCCACCTGCAGACTCGTCCACCATGGAGCATAGCTTCCCTGATGCGGCCCGACATGTACCGTCAGTCCCGTAGGCGTCTCCTCGCACGTAAATTCCATCCGCAGGAAATCCCCCTTCCGGTAAGCGAACGACAGCCCATCGTCCAGGTAGACCGAACCCTTGCAATCTTTGCCCGGATACACGCGCAGCGTAAGCGGCCCTTTTGGCGTCTCAATCGTGCTCTGCGTCAAAGGCTGCATCGGCAGGATAGATCCTTCGCGTACAAACACCGGCAGAACATCCAGCTGCGGCTTGATCGTAATCTGCCGTGCAACAAGTCCCAGCGGATTTACCGTCAAGCTGTCCGTCGGCAGCATCTTCGCGCTCACCTTCTCCCCCGTCCAGTAGTTGTACCAATCCACAGAAGGCAGCTCCACCGCATACGCATCTGGTTTTTCCGGATAGATACTCGGGGCCACCAATATGTTAGGGCCAAACAGAAATTCATTGGCTGTATCCAGGTCGATAGGATGCTTATCTTTCGTAGCATCAGGAAACTCAAGAAAGAGCGGCCGAAGAATCGGAACACCAGTCCGTGACATCTCTTCCGCCGTCGTATACAGATACGGCAGAAGTTTATAGCGCTCCTCGATATAGCGTCTCCGAATATCCTCTTGTTCCGGACCGTTCACCCACACCTCTTGATTTGCCGAAGTGTCGCTCGCATGATCGCGATCAATAGGTTGAAAGGTTCCCATCTCAATCCATTTCGTAAGCAGCTCCGGCCCCGGGCTGCCGACGAAACCACCCACATCGGCTCCACTCATCCCAAACCCGCTCATGCCAAGATTCAGCAGCATCGGTGTCGTAAGCCGCAGATGGTTCCATGTACTGCTGTTATCGCCGGTCCACGTAGCGGCATACCGCTGTCCTCCCGCGTAACTCGCACGCGTCAGAACGAATGGCCGCTGATTCGGCGTAAGCGCAAGCAGCCCGTCATAGGTCGCCCTCGAGTTCTCCATCCCATACACATCGTGTATCTCCAGATGGCTCGTAGTCCGTGGTTTGAAACCCGGCTCATCGATCCTGTGCTGTACATCGTCGGGCATCGTCTTGTTCGGAGTATCGAAAATAGACGGCTCGTTCATGTCGTTCCAGAATCCAGCGATACCGTCTCGAACAAACTCCGTATAAAGCGAACCCCACCACTTGCGTGTACTCTGACGCGTAAAATCGGGAAACACTGAAGGTCCCGGCCACACCTTGCCAACGTATACGGTACTGTCAGGCTTCTTCACAAAGTGATCGCCCGTCATCCCGCTGTCATAAGGAGCGTAGTTCGCATCCGGAAGATGCGCGATGTGCAGATCCGTGATGGCCACAACGCGCAGGTTCTGTTTCTTCAGATCTTCAATCATCTGCGCAAAATGCGGAAACTGTACCTGATCGACAGTGAATGGCCGATAGTGATCCTGGTAATCAATATCAAGATAGAGCGCATCCGCAGGGATCCTGTCCGCACGCAATCGATCTGCAACCTTCCTTACATCGGACTCCGGGTGATAGCTGAAGCGCGATTGCTGAAACCCAAACGACCACAGCGGCGGCAGCGGCGTCGGTCCAGTCAGCCACGCATACGTCGAAAGCACATGCTTGGCATCCGGCCCATAGAGGATGTAATAGTCGAGCGGGCCACCCTCCGAACCAAAGGAGTAAACATCCGGAGACTCCCTGCCAAAATCGAAGCTGGTTCGCCACGTGTTGTCGAGCAATACTCCCGTCGTCGTTCCTCCCCGGGATGTCAAAAAGAACGGAATGCTCTTATAGATCGGGTCAGTCGATTCCTGAAAGCCGAAGCTGTCGGTGTTCCAAAGGCTGTAGGCATGATCTCTTCGATCCAGCGACCCGGGCTTATCACCCAGCCCGAAGTAGTGCTCATCCGCCGCCATCGTCTTATAAACACGAAAGGTCGAGCCATGAAACTCGACCGGTCGTCCCCACGCATCTTCCTGGATCAAGGTACCGTTCAGATCGGTAACGCGCAGACGCATAGTTGCACGGTCTACCTTTACCCGCAGGGCAGTGGTGCGAAACCCAACACTCTCAGCATCTTCCTCGGCCGAAACGCGCGCACTCGCCGTCCGAGCTTCCGGCAACACCGCCCATGAAGCATCCTCCGGCATTTCGCCGCGAGGCCCTACCCTCACCCGCAGAACGTCGTCCCGCAGAGCAGTCACCTGCATCACGGCGCTCTCACTTCGAATCTCAATGCCATTGCTGATCGGTTTGCTGCCAGTCACAGCCCGAAGCACAATGAACTCCGGAACCGTTGAGATCTTCGCAGTCGAAGGTGACGACTTTGCCACTTCGCAAGGTGCCGCGACACCACAGAAACCTGTCGCTAAAAAGGCGAGAGCTGAAAAAAGAGTATATTGCTTCTTCATCGGATGTTCGATTTCCTGGCACGGGTAAATTGAGGCACATGAGACTGTTGAGCGACCAGAATCGTAACAGTCGGCCTCTAATAAAAGCGTCTTCTAAGCCCGAGGTTTTGACGAAGTTTCGTCTAGGAACCACCGATGGACAAGACATTCTCCATATGCCCCGTTTCCAACAGGCTCTGGCTAACAAAATCGTGGTCTGCCTTAGGTTACGGCGGGTATAATCAATCCGCTTTACCGTCTTTGATTGATACAAGTTGATATAAAAGGTAGAGAAAAGTCTGACTTTTGGTGAGGTAGCGCAGTGCAAGGGGATTTCCACGTTAATGATTGGTTGGTCCAGCCCCAGATCAACTCTGTGGAAAGAGATGGCAAGACCTGGCATCTCGAACCCAAGGTAATGCAGGTACTGGTTCACTTGGCCTCGCATCCCAATGAAGTGCTCTCCAAGGACCGTCTGCTCGAGGCTGTCTGGCACGATACCTTCGTCGGAGATGACGTTCTCATCCGATGCATCTCTGAAATCAGATACGTCTTCGGCGACGACCCTAAGTCCTCCCGAATCATTCAGACCATTCCAAAGGGCGGCTATCGTCTCATCGCCGCTGTCACAGCAGGCGTCAGACCGGACGCCGTACCGCAACCGGTGCCAAACATCGAGTCTTCGGCTGCCGAGGCGCAACACACCCAGAAAGCTCATGAGCTCGTCTTTCGCTACGATTACGACCTCAGCCACCCCAGAGGATCCCACGGCTCAATCCCCGATGAGCCGCATTCCGCGTCGCACAACGGCCATCCTCACTCGGACGAATCAAATCCCCCCTATCCTTTAATAGATAACGATGAATCGAGTGCTCCCCATGCGGACCACAATGCCGCGCAGACCCATGGCTCGTCCCGCCATCGCCTCTGGTCCATCATCGCCAGCACTTCGCTCGTAGTTTTGCTCGCCGTTCTCGGAGGAGCCTATGCCTGGAGATCCATGCATCGCTCCGCGGTCGACTTCTTCTGGGGCCCGGTCCTTAATTCAAACGATCCTGTCCTCTTCTGCATCGCCGATCAAGGTCAATATGCTGCGGTCACTCTCCGCGATGCCACCGATCCCTCCCGTCAGATCGTCCTCAAAGACAACCTGACCGCCGTCGTCATCGACGACTTGAACGCCGTAGTCCAGATCACCGGTATCCTCAAGTCGAACGACAAAAAGTACAGCCTCAAAGGCGAAGGTTCCACCAATCTCACCGACCTGCGAACCGGTCCCACCATCTTTGTGGGTGCCTTCGATAACGCCTGGACCCTCCGTCTTACGAAATCCCTGCGCTATCACTTCGACAACAACCCTGAGATGACTCAGTTTCGAATCGTCGATAGCGAAGCTCCAACCAAAGCGCCGTGGGTCGTCGACCGTATCGAACAGATGGCGACCAACAACTACCGCGACTACGCCATCATCGCCCGCTTCATTGACAGCAACACCGGAAAGCTCGCTGTCGTTGTAGCCGGAGTAGGTCGCGGAGGAACCATCGCAGCCGGAGAACTCCTCACTGACCCGACCTATCTCGCCCAACTCGCCAGCGCCGCCCGAGCATCTGGAAACAAGAAGAATATGGAAGTCGTTCTTAGCACACCAATCATCGACGGCGAACCCGGATCCCCGAAAGTAGAAGCGACCTATTTCTGGTAAAACACCGGGACATCTCGAGTGACGCGGTTGCGACTCTGAAATCCAAACCTTGCCCTTGCTTCTCGAAAGAAGGTCGATTTCGGCGACCTCGTACCTGACATGGTCCAAAATTTCTCCCGAAGAAACGCCGAACATATAAGCCAAATCGCTAAAAACAAATAGCTTATTGCCTCGCCTAAACCTAGGCGTTCGGGTCAGTAAAACATCAGTAAACAATCTGTGATTCTCCACGACATCCATGCCCTTGCAAATCTAGGGTTGTCATCGCTCTCAGAACAAACAAATTTTCCTTGGTCTAGAGAGCGTTCCGTTTTGGAGAGAGCAAATCATTTTGAGAGAGGCACATCAGATGCGATTCAATCGAGGCACAAGATCGCAATTACTTGCGACGATAGTGATGTTCGCCCTGGGCGTGGTCGGGATTACCCGGCTATCTGCCCAGTCCCAGGCGTTCACTGCCACAATCAGCGGCACAGTCACAGACATTTCAGGAGGTGTAGTTTCAGGCGCTAAAGTCACCCTCAACAGCGCCGAACGTGGCATCACCAGAAGCTTCACGACTAACGACTCCGGCGGCTACAGCTTCACCCTTCTGCCCCCCGCCGATTATGTCCTCAGGGTCGAGCAGTCCGGCTTCCAGACCTACGAGCAACGGGGAGTCTCCCTTGCCGCCGGTGTCACCGCCCACCAGGACATCACACTTACGGTCGGTGCCGTCAGCCAGGAAGTCGTAGTCTCAGCCTCCGCTCCTCTCCTGAATGCCGACAACGCCAACATCTCCGCCGACATCTCTCAGCGCCAGGTCGTCGAGCTTCCTCTCAACCTCCGTAACGTCTTCGGCCTCGCATCTCTCAACTCCTCCGTCAACAACTCCACGCAAGCTCAGATGGTCAACTCCAACGGTATCTCCGGCAGCGCCGACCAGGACATCTCCTTCCTGAACTTTGGTGGGACTCATTTTGGCACCGCTGCCTACCTTCTCGATGGCACCTGGAACACCGCGCAGGACTGGGGTGGCGTCGTCTACGTCCCCTCCGTCGAAAATGTCCAGGAATTTAAGATTCAGACCAACGCCTTCACCGCCCAGTACGGCTGGAGCAGCGGCAACGTCGTCAACGTCGTCACCAAATCCGGCACCAACCGCTTCCACGGCGACGTCTTCGAGTTCTACCGCAACAGCGCACTCGACGCCAACAACTACTTCAGCAACCACAATGGATTAGCGCGCCCCGACTTCAACAGGCACCAGTTCGGTGGCTCTGCCGGCGGCCCGCTCTACATTCCCGGCCTCTACAGGCAAACTGAAAAGACCTTCATCTTTGGCGTCTACGAGGGACTTCGTCAATCGACGCCGGCCCAACTCACCGCCACCGTCCCAACGCAGGGTTTCCTTAGCGGCGACTTCAGTTCCCTCCTTACCGGCCAGCCCGCAGTCGACCAGAATGGCGTCCCGGTCAGGGATGCCCTCGGCCGTCCCGTCTATGCCGGCGCCATCTACGATCCCTATTCTGTACGCGCTATCACCGCGGGACAAGTCGATCCACGCACTGGCCTCGTTGCCACGTCCAGCGGATTCATCCGTGACGCCATCCCTGGCAACAACCTCGCTGGCCGTATCGATCCAGTCGCCGCGAAGCTCGCCGCATACTGGCCCGCACCCACCAACGGCAACATCGCTAACAATTTCTTCGCCAACGCTGGTGCGAATGCGAACTCCGACGAGTACTCAATCCGCGTCGATCACAACATCAGCGATCTCTCTCGAATCTACGCTCGGTACTCTCACAAGTCCGAGACCAAGACCAACTCACCCGCCTTCTTCGGTGCTTCCAACCCCGGCGGTCCCGGCGTCACCAACCCAAACAACCGCTGGAGCTTCGACATGGGTTACAGCCATATCTTTACCCAGTCGCTCATTCTCAGCGCCAACGCCGGCATGAACCGCTGGATCGAGCAGTCGGCTACCCAGGGCGATGGCTTCAAGCCCTCCGCCGTCGGTCTGCCAACCAGCCTCGACCCCATCGCCAACCAGTTCCCTCAGGTAAAGATCGACAACTACTCCGGCCTTGGGCCCGGCGCCATCAATGGCCAGGACTCCTACGCCGTTCCACGGAACTACATCACCTACTCGGCCGACCTCACCAAGAGCCTCAGCAGGCACACGCTGACCTTCGGCTTCATGGGCGTCGTCAACCAGATCCTCGGTGGCCACGTCTACGGAACGAAGTTCAACTTCATCACCTCAACCACCGCCGGACCCGACCCATCCAACGTAACCCAGGGAACCGGCTTCGGCCTCGCGTCCTATCTCCTGGGCGTTCCCGACAACACCGGCTCCACCGGTATCAATGCTCAGCTTGCAACCCAGAAGAACTACTTCGGTGGCTATGTTCAGGACGATTGGAAGCTCAATCCCCGTACCACCGTCAACCTCGGTCTTCGCTATGAAGTTCAGACGCCTCTCACCGAGCGCCACGACAAGCAGCAGTACTTTGACTTCAACGCCGCCAATCCCATCGGGTCTGGACTTGGCATCGCCACTCCCGGCCAGCTGGTCTTCAACGGAGGCGGTCACACCAGAAGCCTCTACGATACCCAGACCGCCAACTTCGGCCCACGCATCGGAGTCAGCTTCCTCGCCAGGCCGAACGTCGTCCTGCGTAGTGGCTATGGATTCTTCTTCATTCCAACCTATACAGGCAACGGCCCAGCCGATGGCTACACTCAAACCACGCCTATCAGAGGCACTGCAGGCGATAACTCAGTCTTCGACACTCTCAGCAACCCGGTGCCGAACGGAATCCTTCTCCCTCAGGGCAGCGCTTTAGGTGCTTTGCAGGATGTTGGTCAGGGCGTACCTGCTGTAAGACGCGGACGCTCCTCTTCCTATCTCCAGCAGTGGATGCTCGGCGTACAGTACTCCTTCCGTCCCAACGACATGCTCGACATTACCTACGTCGGAAACCGTGGCCTCAAGCTGTCGGCGGGTACCTACGAGAAGGATATGTTGAATCCGCAGTATTTCTCTATGGGACTTCCCGCACTTACCGCGCAGGTTCCTAACCCCTTCTACGGACGAATCACCGGCACAGGATGCAGCCTGCAGAATGCAACTATTCCACGCTGGCAGCTTCTTCGTCCCTTCCCGCAATATTGCAGTGTTGCAGAGCAGGAAGCCCCCCTCGGCGACTCCTACTACAACGCTCTTCAGATGACCTACACTCACCGGTTCAGCCACGGCTTATCTGTACTTGCCTCCTACACGTTCTCGAAGTTCATCGATAACGTCGAAGGCAACAACGGCTGGGCTAACTCCGGTACCACCAGCATCCGCAACTTCTACAACCTTGCCGCGGAGAAGTCAGTCGACGGCAATGACATTCCTCACAGCCTCGTAATCAGCTACATCTACGAGCTTCCCGTTGGCAGGGGCAAGGCCTTCGGCTCCAACATGAACTCCGTAGGCAACGCCATCGTCGGCGGATGGCAGGTCTCCGGAATCTCCACCTTCAAACAGGGATTCCCTCTGGGTATCTCTCCCGCGAATAACACCCTCGGCCAGTTTGGTGGCAACCGTCGTCCCGACATCGTCGCCGACATGCACGTCCCTCACCCCACCATCGACCGCTGGTTCAACGTAGCGGCCTTCCAGGATCCAAATGACCCATTCGACTTTGGATCCGCTCCTCGCTACATCTCAACCCTGCGCGCGCCCGGCTACCAGAACTGGGATCTCTCCGCTCAGAAGTACTGGCGCTTCGGCGAGGTCACTCGTCTGCAGTTCCGTGCTGAGATGTACAACGCCTTCAACCATGCAAACTTCTACGCCCCCAACCAACAACTGGGAGCCAGAACAGCTCTGCCAGGCGGTGGTTACGCCGGGTCCTTCGGAACAATTGGAAATGCCTTCCCCGGAAGGGACGTCCAATTCGCAGCCAAATTCTACTGGTGATCCAACCTGTAGAGATTGGTTAGGAATTTAGCTGGCCTCCATTCGACAGATCCTTGGGCGTGCAAAATGCACAAGGATCTGTCGATTTTTTTTGCGTGCGTCCCCACATCGAACCGAACGTTTGCCATGTCGCTATCCCAACGAATCGTCCAGTGCAGTGGAGAAGCCTGTCCCGAGCGAAGCCGAACGGGTCTCTGTATTTCGTCTTTTGCATTTGTCTGTTCTCCTTCAAGAAAATAAACTCCTTCAAATTCCTCAGCAAAATCGCATGTCAAGTCCCAAACCCAGCTAACTCAATACCCATCAGCAACATCCGAATTGCAAAAGAGTTTGCTCCAGACAGTTACAATTAAAACTAGAGATAAAGCCTCGGTTAGCGCCGAGGCTTCTACTTTAAAGGTGTAACTCTCTTAGAAAGACGAATTTACCGATAAACCATTTAGAATGACGATTTTGCAACTCTAAATTTTATAAACTATTGATTACAGGAAACTTACGATTCGATATCCGGGGGGGGGGCGTACCTCCAGAGCACATATTAATACGGCTTATTCGGCATGTCTCGATACGCTTCGCCAAATTTGTTCTTGTGACTGCCTCGAGTACTGCTCGTCGTCTGCATTTGGATAACACCCAGGTTTGCTGTCGTGGCTGATATCTGAATCTCGTGCGGAAAATCGCCGGCTTCAACCGGTTTTGCACTCTCGCTCCATACGTTCAGCCGATAGTGTCCCGATGGAACATCGTGAATCACAATCGTTCCGTTAGGTCCGGACACTCCGTAGAAAGGAGTGCTGAGCGCCAGAACCACAGCACCCATCTCCGGATGGATATTACAAAAAATATAGGAGACTCCCTCACGATCGAACCTCACCGACCGACTACTTCCCGACTCATATAAACCCAGGTCGAAGCGCTTTCCGTTGAACAACGAAAATACGTTATGAAAGAAAGGATCGGCGTTCGGGAATTCGACATTGGTTCCAGTCGGTACGATCAACAGATGTGGAGTGAATTGTTTGTCCTTCTGCAGAAGTCGGTACGGCGGATGAGCAGTCGCTGCGGGCTTGGACTCCAGCGCCTGCAAAGGCGATAGCCACACAACAACATCCGATCCAACCGGAGCCTTTTCCTTCAATGGATCGCCTGGAGGTTTTGTGCCGTGCACCGCAACCGCCACGGACACATCCACTCCCTGTCCCCAGGCAGTTAAGATTGGACAGAAAATGTGCCATCCGAAGATCATCAAGTAAATTGCGCAGCGCTGCATGACACCTCTAGACGCTAGAATTGGTAGCCCACGGAAAGCGTAAATATATCCGCCGTACTACGTGTCCCGTAGATCGGCCAGGTCCAGATCCTGCGGTACTCTGGTGAAAAAATGAGATAGGTCTTGGGCCTGTAAATCACATTGCCGACAACCATCCGATTTCGGGCCCGCAACTGAGTCGCAGTTGCAGTGTAGGGAAGTATCAGGGAATGGAAGTCGCCTGCGAACCCATTGTCCAGTCCAATAGATCCATTTGCTTCAAGCGAACTTCCAAAGCGTGTTTTGAACTGTGTCCATCCTCCGATATCGTTCACACCGCGAATGACCGGTGCCCCAGAAATTGGATCCATTCCGTACAGAACATCTTTGTAAGTTCCAGCTCCAAGTCCGCCGAGAGATCGTCCACGATATCCTTCGCCACTCAACTCGAATCGATGACCAAAAGGAATTCGCATATCTGTTGTGAACGCCCACGAGTCGTTGGTTCCACTGTAGGAATACTCTCCAACTGCGACGTTCGAATACTTCTGTCGTCCGTAATAACCGCCCACACCGATCTGCAAGGCGTGATCCTCTGAGGCAGATCCATAGGAAACTCGACCTTCGTAAGCCGGTTGAGATGTCTGCTCTCCAGGACTTGGAGCGCGAAAGGTGCTGCTCGTGTTGTAGCCCGCAGCAGGAGGATCCCACAGCCCGAACTCCAGTTGGAAACGCCGTTCGCTGGAACTCACAAACTGATGCGCCACTCGCAACTGAGGTGCCCATGTCCAAAGATTGCCTGCCCACGCCATCCCAGGCTCCGCAACCGTAGCATAAGAAGTCGGCGATAAAGGAGATATGAGAGGAGCTGCAATACCAAGCTGAACGAGGTTGCGATCCCAGTCAAAATTGACACTAGCTGTTCTCATGCGAACGATGCCGGATGAAGTACCGAAATTGCTGAGAGGTATTCCTCCAAAGAAATCCAGGCTCACATTCGCAGAGGTTTTTGCGCCTGCGATTCTTGGCCCGAATGCCTCGACACCAAGAATTGTCTGACGCATGCTCGCCCCCGCACCTCCGTTGCTTATGCCAGCAGCGTGGGGAACTGCAATCGAAGGCAAGTCGAAATTGTCGACCGAACCTCTGTTTACGAACGAATTAAAAAGGATCAATCCGGTGAGTCGTACCGGATATTTTGAACTGCTTTCAACTTTGGCCTGATCGTGAAGCTTTACCTGAGCTTCAAGCGTCTCGACACGCTCTCGCAAATTATCAGCGTCCGTAGCTGTCGTAGGATCAGGTACGCTAGAGGAGACCGTAACCGCCGATTTGGAAGTATCGAGCTGCTTTCTCACTTGGCCGAGCTTTTCTTGCAACTGTTGAATTTGACGCTGTGATTGCTCGAGTTGCCGCTCGGTAGCAGCCAGTGCGGTAGAGATTGTCTGAAGCTTCTGCTCCAATTCACCGGTGCCACTTTCTGTCGATGAGGTCGATTCATGAAGAGCCTGGCCACTCACTTGTGAGCGGAGCGGAAGGCTAAAAAAGATAATAAGAAGACAAACAAAAAATTTCCAGGCAAGATCTCTCATCTTCGACCTCATCCGTACGTCGGAGTCTTAGTACGCTCGGTCTTTTTCTCGGCTGCGGTGCCGAGCATTTGCAGCGCAGCCTTAGGCAGAGTGATCGTGAAGACTGTGTGCCTTTCGATCGTGGTATCAAGAGTAATGTTTCCACCGTGCTCGTGGGCGATCTGTTGTGCCAATGTAAGTCCGAGACCTACACCGCTCTCCCGTCCTTCGCTTACAAAAGGAAGAAAGATCGTCTGCCGGATAGCCTCGGGAACGCCGAGACCGTTGTCTGCGATTTTAATGCAGATTGCTTTTTCATTCTCAATAAGACTGAGTGTAGTAGTTGCTGGACCATAGCCGCGTCTTGCTGCCTGACACCCATTGAGCAGCAAGTTATAAACTGCTCTACCCAATTTTCTTGCGTCGATCCATGCCATCAATGGAACAAGCCCATTCAAAATGATCTTGACATCGCGTGAACCCGGATGTGATCGGACCATACTGGCGGCATTCTCAACCACTGCGTCAATCGATTGATACTCCGGATGCAGCGCGCGGCCTGTCTGCGTGAAAAGAAGAAGGGATTCGAGCAGGTCAGTCATGCCTTGAACTGCAGTTCGAACCTCCAAGAACAGATCGTCGCGTTCGGATTGGGGAATTGTTCCATCACTCATAAATTCGGCGTTGGCGTACATTGCCGAAAGATAATGTCTCAAGTCATGCGATATGGAACTGGCCATCCTGCCAATAGTCGCGAGTCGTTCGGAATCGATTAGCTCAGACTGAGTGCGGCGAAGCTCGATCCGCATTCGATCGAAGGCTCGGCTCAACTCTCTGATCTCCTTTACACCATCTTCGCTTAGTTTGTAGTCGAAGTTTCCTTGTGCAAGTGCTCTTGTGCTTTCGACCAATACTTCGAGAGGACGAGTAAGCGTTCGCGAGATGGAGATAAACAAGATGGTGCCGATAGCAAGAGTGAGAAGCCCAAGGGTTAGAACCCATCGATTTACTTGACGGATTAACTGACTAGCCTGTTCAAACGATTTCAGGACAAAGAGTTTAGGAGCGACGCCACCTTCATTTCCACTATTGGCAGTTGAAAGGTCTGCCGATGCAACCAAATAGTCTTCGCCACCGAGTCGAACAGTCCGATCACCGGCAAGTGATCCCCACAACTTGTTAGCCTGGGCCTGACGTTGCAACTCAGGCTTTAGAGTACTTGCGATTAGATTTCCATCCGCGACAAAAGCGACCTCAGCTGCTGCAGCCTCGCTGACCTCCCTGGCAACCTGCTCATCGATGGCATATCCAACGGCGACATAACCTAACTGAGTTCCTGCATCTCCAAACAATAGGGGTTTTGTAGACACCTCATAAAGATGGCCTTCGAGTACAAGCAAAGCTGGCTCTTCCGGCCTTCGAAGGGATTGCTCAAGTCCTTGTTCCACTCGGCTACGTATTAGTGTTGGTCCATGATTGTAAACCGCTATCAATTTACCGGCGGGATCTAATAGCGCAAAGAAGTCGCTTCCACCGACCTGCCAGAACTCCCGCCCTCCATCTTCAATGGTGCGTGCGTCGGGAGCAGTCATTAGTGCTTTCAGGCTGGGCAGATCAGCCAGGAGGGCGGATTCCCGAGACAGCAATTCTCTTCTTTGGCGTTGTAGATTCTGGTAAGTCTTCACCGAGTGTTGAAGATCAGACGCCAGGCTAGCTTTGATCTGCTGCTGTACGATGATGCGAATCACCAACAGGCTAACGAGGCTGCACCCGAATGACAGAGCAAATAGAGGAATAAGCAGCGTCGTCCTCATTCGGAGTTTGTCCATCAAACTACGCCTCTCTTCCGCCAGCAGCACGCTCAGCTTCCGCGTACAAACTTATAACCGATTCCATGCATGGTGCGGAAATAGACCGGTCGAGCGGGATCGGCTTCCAGCTTTTGCCGAAGTTTCATTACGTGATTATCTACGGTTCGCGTTGTGGGGTAAGAGGTGTAGTGCCAGACATCATTTAGCAGTTCTTCGCGCGTAATAACACGGTCTGAGTTTTCGACAAAGTATTGCAGCAGTTTGATTTCGTGTGCGGTGAGCTGGACAGGCTCCCCGTCCCTAAAGACTTCCATTCCTGAGAAGTCAGCGGAGATATTACCGAAGGAGACACGGCTGGTATTCGCGGATCGTTGTGTTCTGCGTATCGCAGCCTGGACGCGGGCCATCAACTCACGCGGACTGAATGGCTTCGTCACATAGTCATCCGCTCCCATTTCAAGTAGTAGTACTTTGTCGGCTACGTCTGTCACAGCGCTTAGCACGACGACCGGCATACTGGCGGACCACCTTTTAATACCTTTGCAAACCTCCAGCCCTGACATGGTGGGAAGCATCAGGTCCAAAACGACACCCGCTGGTTTGAGGGTCTTACAGCTTGCAAGACCCTGCTCTCCATCAGCCGCCACATGGACTTCATAGCCCTCATTGGTGAACTGCCGATGTAGCGCCTTTTGTATTCTCGGATCGTCTTCTATTACCAGAATTGTGCTCACAGGTAGCCTTCATTTAGCTTACTTCGCCAAAGACAATCGGCGCAATTTTGTTATATACCCGCATTCATCAGATTCGCTAAAAACGTTGTCTTCGAATCGGAACGTGACATCAAATGACAAAGCAGTGACAATTTAGAGACATTTTCATCAGTTTACTTAGCTAAGCGATATTTACGAAAGAGTGACAAGCTAAAGATGATTCAAGCACGCCGTTCTTGTTCTATACGACATATGAGGCGCCAGCTAAGCCCGCGCACAATGGCGGCTAAATTTACGTAGCTATAAGACGTGCAGCGAGCCGCCAGATAAGCGAAATATTGTATGTAAGGATGTAGATTGCCAGGCAACCTGGTCCTTCTGTTTTGCACTTTCATGTCCGGCGTTGTCACGGACGAAATGCTACTTGGAACAAAAAACCGCGTGAACAGTATTCGTTTGTCCTCAAACGATTGAAGGAGGCTCGAATGTAACCACACCGAATCCTTGTTTTGATGGAACATAACTTCCAAAGCTGATCCGACAAATCGTTGTAGCCATTGTTGTTGTTTGGGCGGGATATTTTCAATTTCCTTCTGTACCTGCTGGTGGAGAGTGCAATTGAACCAGTTTCGTGCATAGTAGAAGGCGATGGCTTCCAGCGATCGCATAGAAGCATCGTGAGTTTCGCTCCAAGTTGCCCAAAAAACGTCATCATTCGCATGAGTATGAAGAAAGAAGGCCAACTCGCGGACGTGATGGATTACCCAGTCGCGTGACAATACGTTACGAAGGATATGCAATGCAAGATAGCCAAGCTGGTCAATATGACTGAGGCACGAAAAGGAAATTCCTTCGAGGTTTCGGGTGGTCCGCCGCTCCCAAAAGTTATCGACTCCTGGTATAGATAAGAGAGAGGCTGGTTCATTCCAGAAGCAGAAGTGTAATTCGATCGAGAGTGGCATCTCAGGATCGTAATGATTTCCGCTCCATTTCCAGTCGCCGAGCCGGACCATGGCTGAAGTATGATCGGTGTACTTACCGGCGGTTCCTTTAGCAGGCTTATAACCTATCGCTTCTAAAGCGGTTCTCGCAGGTTCAATCATCCCTACAGGGCAATATAAATCGAGATCAGATTGCATGCGAAGGCCCGGAAATTCGACGTAGTCCGGGCACTGTGTAAATCCTTTAATAGCAATGTGTTCCACTCCTGCCGTCGAAAGTGCTTCTGCAGCCTCTTTATAAGTGTTTTTTACGCGTTTGAAACGCCGGGTATTATCTATGAGATTGGTGTTTAGCCGTTCGACAACCCAAACTGGAAAACCCTCCGAAGGAAGTTGTGCGAGAGCCAAGGTCAAGTGAGCCAGATCACAAAATGCAAGTAATTTGGACCACTCCGTGTCGGATAGACCTTTCAAGCAGGTACTATTCGGTTCGCGCAATTGAAGGGCGGAAAGAAGTGCCACGACTTCAACAGGGATGCGAAGAGAGGGAGAACCGACGTTGAGATATTTTGAGTTCATTATTCTAATGACCAGCAAGGGCCAAAGTTTGCAACCGCTCTACAGCCCAGTCCAAACTGGTGTAACGCAATTCAAATATTTCGACATCCATCAGATGATGGATAGCAGCTTCCTGAGCCAGATAAGACACAGAGCTCTTCAGCGGAGTTTTCTTGAACCACGACAGGGCCTTTTGTTTGCGGAAGGGAAAAAGACCCGGAGTGGCTACAGCGCGACGATTCAGAAAGATTATTGACTTAATGGTTGCAGCGTCGGCCGTGATTATTCCGGGTAACTCCGCAGTTGGGATCTCGACAGACGGCTTGCCTGCAGCGCGAGGGGTTATGGTACGTCCCTCCAATTCGGGGAAGAACTGAATACTTGAATCTCGAAGGCGAACCTGGTGACAATTGCCAATCACCATCCGATCTTTGCGATCGAAAGGAAGATAGCTGGCATCGTCACTGACGAAGGTCCATCCGGTGCGTGTTCCTGCAAATGCGAGAGTGGACTTTCCGGCTCCTGAATCGCCACAGAGCAGCATGCCGTGTCCACCTGGAGCGACGCAGGCAGCGTGAAGTGCTATAACGCGGAGGCCAGATATCATGCAGAGAGCGGCCGCTTCGAGGATGTAGTATCTCAAATAAAGAGGTGTCTCAGATGTTTGTTGTGTGACCCATCCGAACGAAAAACCTGCATTCAAGTCTGAAATGACGAAGTTATGTGCGTCAGCGATATTCGATAGCAGGTTTCCTTGAGACCGGCAAACCGGCGCCGGTAGTACATCGGACGACCCGGAGCTATTCTCGGTTACTCCAAGACGAAGAATTAATGGCGAATAGGAAAATTTAGGCTGAAACAGGCCCCAACTTTGTTCTGCCGCTGTAAGCACTGCGCGCGAGTTGGTATGGATTTCGAGGGGGAAACCCAGAGGGAAATAGAGCGCTCGAAATGGCAATTCCGTCATAGAACGCACGGGGTCTTCTTCCGAAGACATTCTTGCTTCCATAGTTCTAACAATCTCTGAATCCACATTACTTTTCATATTCATCTCCAGAGTAGGTACGCGGCTCCCCCAGGCTTCCTCGTAAGGGAAGATGACGCAGGTAAACAACGATAGCCCACATGTCGTCGTCACTTAGGATTCCTCTGGATGCCGGCATGCCCGATGGAGAAATGCCGTTTTCAATAATCCATTTGAGTTGCCCATCGCTGTATCGCTGGATATCTGCGGAGGCAAGAGAAGGAATTGGTGGAGACATACTGCTTGCAAAAGGAACGCCAGTATTCTGTCCGTCACGTCCATGGCAAACGACACAATAAAAACCAAATGTCTGCTTGCCAGCCTCGATCTTTTCCGCACTGCTCTGGAGCGGGCTTTTATCATACGTCCCGCTAACCGTAATGTTGTGTTTGGTCCATTGAACGACTGCGGTTTCAGTCTTACTCGGCTGAGTTACCTTGCATCCGATCAGGTAGGCGGAGACCATGCCTCCTAAGAAAAGGAAGATACGTCCGAATCGCATCAAGTCAATCCTTAACATGGACGGTAAAGGTCATTGAGCCGTGGCCGCTGCCACAAAATTTGCCACACTCTCCTTTAAAGTCGCCAGTTTTGTCGGGCGTGACGATGATCTCTGTCGAATGAGATTTAACCATTGGCGCATTAATCTTTAAATCAGGAACAACAAGGCTGTGCGCAACGTCGTCGGAAATAAGCCGTAATTTCACCGTCTCGCCTTTTTTTAAAGTGATTTCAGAGGGTGTAAAAGAAAATCTATGTGCGTGAATTTCTATAGTATTAGCCGGCTCCTGTGCCATGGATACGATTGCCATTGTCGTTACAAGATTAAAAGCGAGTAAGGCTGACAGAATTCGGTTAAGCATCTTCACTATGTATTCCTCCATTTCCTAAATTGACGCCTCGCCAGTGGTTCGGCTATGGAGCCAGATATTTTAAAAGAAGTTTTTCGTCCTCGCGAGATAGTCGCGCCCGTGCACGCATATGCATGACCACTGTTCCTGTTATCCGAGGCGAGAGGCTCATGGGAGGCATGTGGCAGCGGGCACAGTTAGCTTTGAAGACCTCTTCGCCACTGGGTTTACCTATCGTGTTGCCTTGAGCAGCAGTGTCTTGTTGCTTGGCAGCGGACGCCAACTCGGGCCCCAACGCGAAAGCAGTTGAGAACAATCCCGAAAAAAGAAGCACATAAGCACAGAGTAAAAATAGTCTCATTTTGTCCTCCCTGGCCAAAGCGGGAACAAGAAGCGATAAGTAAATCCCACATTCCAGATATTTGCGTTTCCATGGGAACTGAAAGTTCTTCCATAGCTCGATATAAATCGCAGATCGTCACGAAAATAGTAGTTGAGTCCAATATCGAATCGATTTGTATTGACGGTAGGAAGGCTATTTCCTCCGCCATTAGTTGGAAAAAACTGCTGCATTCGACTGACAATCTGCGTGCGTTGGAAGATTTGTGAAATTGGGAGTTGTTTCAAGAGATATGCAGACTCGATCCAATACCCTCGACCGTTGTAGCTGTAGTCACCTTCAACCTTTATATCCAAAGGCATCGAGGACGGTTGCCAGGAAATATACGTAGCCGAGCTATTGATCTCGTGGTCTTGGAGGAAACGCTGATAGGATGTTCCGGCTTCCAGGCGGGCGCGAGGAAAATATATGCTTACGTCGCCACCTGCTGTGCGTGCCGATTGAAGTTGATTGATATTGCTTAGCGCAGAAAAATATGCGGTGTACTGTACAGAATAGGAGGGCTTCTGCACAACGACACCACGCAACATGAAGCCATCGCCAGACCCGCTTGTCCTGGTGCCAATGGTAGCGGTGATTGGAGTATCTTGCAGATTTCTAATCCACAGAGGACCAAGTCGATCACTATAGAGGCCGAAAGGAAGTAAATACCTACCGGCCGTGGCAATGATATGTGTGTTTGCTAGCCAATTAACCTGCGCGTAGTCGACCTCTTTGAACACTTTTCCAGTGAAGGGACCGCTAGTCAAATCTCTTCTCTCGAAGAAGCCCGTGAACGAGGTGCGAGATTCAAGCAATACATGTGAACCAAACGGCACTAGAAGTACGGGATTAATTTGCGGCTCTAGCGAAGTAATACCTCCATTGACATTGTGAACGTAACCGAGACCGCCAGAGATTGCGGGTATATATCCGGCGTGATTTTCGCTCGGTTTGGTTTCTTGTGCAGTCAAGCTACCTGATAGAACCGCGCCGAGCATAAGGACCAACATATAAGAGGCGATCCGGAATTCATATCGCAGTTGTGCAATTCTCATACCTATCCTCGAATAATGAGCAGTTCAAGTCCGCAATACAGATTCAAATATAGGAAGATTGCAACTTTTATTTGTCAGTACGGTGTCATTGGTTTGTCAAAGTCCACGTAGTGGACATGGCTCTTCAAAATTACGAAGAGATGCGCGATGTGTCACGAGATTGATGATCCTTATCGAAGGCTCGAAAGTTTTCGAACTAACAAATAGATAACAGCGATTTGACAATTTCCTGACACTTCGAATGAGCAAACGAATAAGACTGGAAGGCATAGGAAGGGAGAACAATACCTACCCGATGCCAAAATCTACTTCGTCCTCAAGGAAAGTAGTCTTCTTCTTCCCGTCTTTTGCGAGTTCAGAAGCGACAGCTCCGCTTGGTATTCTGGCGGTTGCGACCCCTCTGATTCGTGCTGGGTATCAGATAGTCCTTATTGATTCCACTATTACGGTCAACTACAAAAAGCGTGTTCTCGAAGAAGTTCGTGATGCTGTGTGCCTTGGAATCTCCCTCGTGACTGGCCCTATGATTCGGGAAACGGTCGAAATTGCTCGTGCCGTTAAGGAATGGAATCCTGAGTTTCCTATAATTTTGGGCGGCTGGCATCCCTCTCTGCTTCCTGATCAGACGTTACAAGCCGCTTGCGTCGACTATATTGTGCGAGGTCAAGGCGAAGATGCATTGCTGGAACTCGTTCAGCATATCGATAACAAGTCTGCCCCTGACCTTATCCCAGGTATCGGGTTTAAGCGTGGAGGCAAACTCATCATGACCCCTGAGCGTGCTCTCAAGCCATTAGTGGATATGCCGCCGAAAGCTTACCAAATCGCTAATTTCGACGCGTATGAGCGCGGCTGTGGCAGGCGATGGGCGATGTACACCTCTAGCCTCGCTTGTCCATTCAATTGTTCTTATTGCACAAACAGCGGCGTCTACGGACGTAAATGGAATGCTCTACCCGCCGAGCAGTTCGTTGAGGAAACCGTCGATCTGACACGGCGTTATCGTCTCGAAATGCTCTGGATCGTGGATGACAACTTTCTTGTCGATCTGGACCGTGCACGGGATATCGCCGAGGGATTAGTTCGCGCCGATGCGCAGTTTAAATGGAGCATACAGGCGACAACCAACTTGGTTTCGCGACTTTCACGCGAAGATCTTAAACTGCTTCGTCGTGCGGGTCTACATCAGGTCTGCCAAGGCGTTGATTCAGGATCGCCGAAGGTTCTGCAATTAATGAATAAGACTTTTCAAGACTTTGATCAAATTTATGAGAGTGCAGCAAGATGCATCTCTGCTGACATACGACCGTCATTCAATATTATCTTTGCCTTTCCAGGTGAAGGCCAGAAAGAACGGCGAGAAACCATTAACTTCATGATGGATGTGTGCAGGCGGTTTCCTGGCGCTGAATTCTGGACTAACATTTTCACCCCATATCCAGGCTCTCCAATTATGAAGCGGGCAAAAGAGATAGGCATCGAGGTGCCAGATTCGCTGGAGGGATGGGCCGATTTCTTTCCTCGCTATACGAAGCTTCCGTGGCTTCGTGGCGAAGAGCACAAGAAGCTCCAAATCATGCGGGATTATCTTCGTATTGCCTTTGACAGAATTCATATCGCCGCCGATACGCGAGATCCAATCACGCGTATCGTGCAGAAATCTATCTCTTTACCTGCTCGCTGGCGCCTTGATCACGATATTTATAAATATCCTGTCGAAATTTGGTTGAACGAGAAGCTAAAAAATAGATTGGCTGCGCAAAAGCCTGCCGTGGATGCGAAGAGGCTATCGAATACACCAGTGGAGGCGGCGTGCTGACGTGCAAAAAAACTCAATGACAGACGTTCTGCTAACGCACTCCTATCATCTTCCAAATGATGCGAAACAGATGAGGAAGATGCAGCCATATCCTCCCCTGGGGACACTCTATGCAGCTACTGCATTACGCGCCGCGGGAATTTCAGTTGCGATCTTCGATTCCACCTTCAGCTCGCCAATTTCAGGATTTGCAGATGCACTCGAAGAGTATCTGCCAAAGATCGTTGTCATATATGAAGACGATTTCAACTTCGTCACTAAGATGTGTCTCTCACACATGCGGGAGCTAGCGAATCAATTGTCAATGATGGCACACGCCAAAGGCATTACTGTCATTGCACATGGTTCCGACGCCACTGATCATCCCGCTGAGTATCTCGACAATGGAGTCGATTATGTTCTGAACGGAGAAGCTGAACGGACGCTGACCGATCTCTGTGCCGCATTGCTTCGGTCGAAGGATCCTGGCGTGATCGCCGGTCTAGTGCAATATACGGAGCCAGGGAAGAAACTAATTCATGGAGCCCACTCTCCAAAAAATCCTTCTTGGGTCAATCTTCCGCGTATAGCGCGAGAACTTATCGATATGGAGCCATATCGGAAAGCCTGGCTTGAAAAGCATGGCTATTTCTCTACCAACGTCGTCTCAAGCCGAGGGTGCCCATATCATTGCAACTGGTGCGCGAAACCTATTTCCGGCGATAAGTTTCATATCCGTGCTCCTGAAGATGTTGCCGCTGAGATTCGCGAACTGAGAGATGTGTATGGGGTAGAGCATATCTGGTTCGGCGATGATGTTTTTGCATTGAACCGTCATTGGGTCGAGGCATTTGCAAATGCCGTTGAGTCACAGGGCTCCCCCGTTCCATTCAAGATCCAATCACGCGCAGATCTTATGTCTGAGGTGACAGTCTCAGCTCTAAAACGGGCCGGTTGTATCGAAATATGGATGGGTGTCGAATCTGGATCGCAAAAGATTCTGGATACGATGGGCAAAGGACTTAGACTACCGGCAATCTATGCTGCGAGAGAGAGACTTTCGCGAGCTTCTATACGGGCGTGTTACTTCCTTCAATTTGGCTATACGGGTGAAGGGTGGCACGAGATCTGCGAAACGGTTCGACTGGTACGTGAGACGCGGCCAGACGACATCGGTGTTTCGATATCCTATCCACTTCCTGGAACAGTCTTTTTCAATCGAGTAAAGACGCAACTAGGCCATAAACAAAACTGGACTGATAGCGACGACCTTTGCGCGATCTTTACCGCTGCCTACACTGACGAGTTCTATCATGCACTTCGTGATGCTCTGCACGCCGAAGTTTCAGAATGGCATACCCCAGTGAACACTTCATCCCTTCCACGCCCCTCTGAATTGTTTTGGAGCCGTGTCATTGAAATGGAATCGGCGAGCCTTAACCCAAATGTACTTTTGATGCCAACTGAATCTTTCTCAGAAGAAGATCGAACAACTACTTTTATACCACTCGACGCACTTGTGAGAACAGGAGGTGTTTAATGCCAGAACTTCTCCTCACGCATGGCTACTTCTTATATGAAGATCCAAAAGAGCTTCAGATTATGAAGCCTTATGCACCTTTGGGAATCCTCTATATCTGTTCGCACCTGCGGGAGCAGGGGTTTGATGTCGAAGTCTTCGATACGACATTTTCGACTCGCGAACTTCTATTTCAACATCTGCGAACCGAAACGCCATCCATGCTCGGTATTTATGCAAATCTCATGACTCGAGGTAATGTAGTCGAAATTATGAGTGTAGCCCGTGAAGCGGGTTGGCGAGTGGTAGTAGGAGGCCCAGAGCCGGGAGCCTATGCACAGGAATACCTCGAGTCGGGCGCTGAATTTGTAGTTTTTGGAGAAGGCGAGGCAACGATGCAGGAATTGCTGACGGCTTTCCGGGCTAACGCTGATATCCGCGAAACAAGTTGGAAGACACGAATCGCGGGAGTAGCCTATCTCGATAACTCGGGGACATTTCACCAAAACCCTCCGCGTATGCAAATCGCCGACCTTGATGCACAGCCGTGGCCGGCGCGACAAGCAATCGATCTACATCGTTACGTCGAAACTTGGAGGACCCATCACAAACAAGGGTCGGTCAATTTCATTACCGCCCGAGGCTGTCCTTATAAATGTCGGTGGTGCAGCCATCAGGTATATGGTCAAACACATCGACGCCGCGATCCTCTGAAGGTTGTAGAGGAGGTGGAATGGCTAGTTACCGAATACAAGCCCGATGTCATTTGGGTATCGGATGATGTATTCACGATCAACCATGAGTGGATTCGCAGATACGCCGCGGAGATGCGCCGCCGGGAACTCCATATTCCATTCGAGTGCATATCACGCGCCGATCGACTCAACGAAGAAATGCTCGATTTGCTCGCGGAGCTGGGCTGTTTTCGTATATGGATCGGCTCGGAGAGTGGATCGCAACGATTGCTCGATTCTATGGAGCGAGGCGTCAAGGTCGAACAGGTTCAGCGCGCTATCGAAATGAGCAGAGCTCGAAATATTCAGAGCGGAATGTTCCTGATGTGGGGTTATGAGGGAGAAGAGATGGAAGATATTGAGGCTACTATTCGCCACGTAAGCAAATCAAAGCCTGATATTTTTTTTACAACAGTTTCTTATCCAATAAAAGGAACGCCCTATCACAAACAGATACAAGACAAATTGGTGCAACTCAAGCCGTGGGGACAAACCTCAGACCGTGATATCAAGATTGTTGGCAGGCACTCGCGAGCTTACTATACCCATGCTGACAAACTTCTTCGCGACGAAGTTCAACGCTCTCGCCTTATCGAAACGGAGGCACCGGATCCTATTTTGTTGGATCAGCTAAATGCGAGCATTTGTGCTTCCCGTGACGGTCTGATAAAGACAGGCGCAGAGTTGGAGGCGTGAACGTGGACATTGCTACGCTTCCGCCTCTGTCTCGAGAAACCTCGAATGCTGGAATTGTATTTGATCAAATTGCCCCGGGATACGATCAGATATTTACTGAGTCTCTCATTGGGCGTGCTCAGCGCGATGCGGTGTGGAAAGTGCTTACGAGTACATTCAAACCCAACGATAATATTCTCGAACTTAACTGCGGAACAGGGGAAGATGCAATTTTCCTTGGCAGCAGAGGAATCTCTCTGTTTGCATGCGATGCTTCGCAACAAATGATAGCGGTAGCTGAACGACGTCTTCAACAATCGCCATCGTTACCTGTGGTCTTTTGTCATCTACCGACAGAGCGAATCAGGGAACTCAATCCAGAAACGATGTTTGATGGAGCTTTCTCGAACTTTTCAGGGCTGAACTGTATTGATGATCTCGGTGCGGTAGCGACATCTCTTACTGATTTGGTCAAGGAAGGGGGACATCTGCTTTTCTGTTTCTCTAATCGCTTCTGTGTGATCGAGGTCCTGCACTATCTCATGCGCGGTCAATGGCAAAAGGCCCTACGACGTTGGAACGGTCATACTATTGCTGCATTCGGCGATCTAAGGCTACCGGTCTACTATCCCGGCCTGCGCCAGATTCAACGGTATTTTGCACCACACTTTACCCTGCGGTCGTATGTCGGGGTCGGAGTAGCTATCCCGCCGTCTTATTGCGAGGATTGGGCTCGCCGGCATAGGAATGTATTCCGTGTGCTGTGCAGCATGGAAAAAATCTTCGCAACGCTCCCAGTCCTTCGTCTCACAGGAGACCATGTCCTTCTTTGTTTCAAGAAGGTGTCGAAATGACGGTCACTCAAATGACGACAGCCAGTGTTCTCAGTGACAACTGTGCAGAGAATCCAATCTCTCTATTATGTTGGCAATGCAGTCAATCACTGGGACCTATCACCGCACGGCCTCTCATGGGGTACGGCATTTGGGCCTGCGATAGCTGCGGTGCCGAAACCTCGTGCGCTGACGGTATATGGATTTCACTGGGACCCCAACGAGTCCGATACTTCACACGCTTTATTGCTGATTACGAGTTCATTCGCTCAGCAGAAGGCCGTGGAAGTGCTTCCGCCGAATACTACTTGGCATTGCCATACAAGGATCTATCAGACAATAACACTGAACAATGGAAGATTCGCGCATGCACCTTCCGTTTTATAGAGCGAAATATAATTTCGTCATTAGCTGCATCGAGGAATCGGCCGCTGCGCATTCTTGACCTTGGCGCTGGCAACGGTTGGATGAGCTACCGACTTGCGCTTATGGGCCATTCCCCAATCGCTGTCGATCTCTTGACAAACAATCATGATGGCCTTGGCGCAGCGGTTCACTTTTGTCAGCAAGTGCAACCTCTCTTTCCTCGTGTTCAAGCTGAACTTGATCATCTGCCATTTCCATCTTCTACCTTCGATTTGGCAATCTTCAATGCGTCCTTCCATTACTCCGAGGACTACGATCGAACCCTGGCCGAAGCGTTTCGGTGTACCCGCTCAGGAGGCATCGTTGTTATTGCAGACACACCTTGGTACGCCAACGAGGCGATCGGAAAAAAGATGGTGGAAGAAAAACATAGCCACTTCACTGCGAAATACGGCTTTGCATCGAACTCTATCCCTAATTGTGAATACATCACACCCAATCGTCTTTCTCAACTGCAGAGAAATCTAGGAGTGAAGTGGAAGACCTACAAGCCGTTTTATGGATTCCAGTGGTTACTACGGCCACTGCGTGCCAAACTTCATAACCGTCGGCCGCCATCGCAATTTCGTATCTATACAGCACAGGTGGAACGATGATCATCCTCTATCACCCACGCGCAACCAAACCTCGCAATCGCAGGCTGCCGCTCGCTGTCTTATCGCTTGCTGCCGTCCTGGAAGGAAAAGAAGAATACGAGATTGTCGATGGCAATCTTGAAGACGATCCAACAGCTGTCATCCTGCAATTGATCGACCAACATAAAGTCGAATTGCTTGGTGTCTCAGCAATGCCAGGACCACAGATGGTTGCAGCAATGGAGACCTCGCGCGAGATCCGCCGCCTTCGTCCCCATGTGCCTATCTGTTGGGGAGGATATTTTCCTTCAATCTATCCAGACGCTTCCCTCAATGCTCGTTACGTAGACTATGTTGTCCGAGGACAGGGGGAAGATACGCTCTTGGAACTGCTTGATGCGCTTCGCGGAAATCGCAGTCTCGACACAGTGAAAGGGCTTTCTTACAAAGACTTGTTTGGCCTGCGTAAAGCTAATGAGGAACGGCCAATGAGAGGCCCCGATGATTTTCCTTGGTCTCCATTTCATCGACTGCCAGTGGAAAAATATCTTCGTCCTTCCTTCTTTGGTAAGCGGACCGCAGTCCATCATGCGAGTATTGGCTGCCCTTTCAACTGCAGCTTTTGCGGCGTACACGCGGCGTATGGCAATAAAGAAAAAATGGAATCACCCGCGCGTACTGTTGCAGTTCTGAGTCATCTGGTTGAGAACTACGGCATAGATTCGGTCCAGTTTTACGATATGAATTTTTTTCTTCGGGAAGATCATGCACGCGATCTCTGCGACAGAATGGCTCACCTTAATCTTCGCTGGTGGTGCGAAGCGCGCGTAGACATCATGTCTCGATACAGTGACGAAACCTTCGCTGCGATCAAGCGCGCTGGATGCGCAATGATTTTCTTTGGCGCTGAATCCGGATCCAACTGGGTTCTCGAAGAGATGCAAAAGGGTATCACCACCCAACAGACACTTGAAATAGCACGGCGGACACGGCAATTTGACATCACACCTGAATTCTCTTTCGTAGTTGGCAATCCCAGCGATCCCGAACGTGATACGAAGGAAACTCTTCGGTTCATCCGTCAGATAAAACGTATCAATCCAAATTCAGAAATTATCATTCAGCACTACACTCCCACGCCGCAGCCTCACGCCTCTGGTGGAGAGATGTACGGTAAGGTAGATGCACAGATTGTGTTTCCAGATACACCTGCCGGATGGGCAGCAAAAGAATGGCTGAACTTTACCTTGCGCATCGATACGAATGCGCCTTGGCTTAAACGCAAAACCAAGAAACTCATCGACAACTTCGAGATCGTTGTGGGCTCGCGCTGGCCAACAGTGCAGGATATTCGCGCCCCTCAATGGAGCCGTGTGCTCCTAAAGATACTAAGCGCGTGGCGTTACACCCTTCATATCTATAGATTTCCTTTTGAGCTTCAGATGGCTAATCAGTTCATTGCTTTGCGCAAGCCCAAGCGAGAAAGCCTATGAGCCACCAGGCCAATGCGACTGTGATCTGCCCTTCCGAATGGGATAGCTCCGTTTTCGACCTATGGGCAGATGTGTACGATTTAGAGCTTAACCCTCTTCTGATGCTTGAAGAACGTGTGGCCGTGTCGCTACTTCCATCATTGAAAGGTTGTGACGTCCTCGATGTTGGCTGTGGTACGGGCCGTTGGCTCAGCAAGCTCGAAAAGTTTGGAGTGGCCTCCCTCAGTGGAATCGATAGCTCATCGATCATGCTTCAGCATGCTCGGCATAAGCTCAGCAACACCACCATGCTTTATCAGAGCTGCTCTCCCAATCTTCCAATCGAGAATTGTTCAAAAGATCTCGTTATATCTTCATTTGTACTTAGCTATTTAAATGATTTGCAGATGTTCGCTCTGGAGTGCGCCCGAATCGTGCGACCAGGCGGATGCATCCTCATTTCGGATATGCATCCTGCAACAGCGGCCAACCGCGAATGGAAACATGCCTTCCATGTTGATGGTGTAAAAATTGAAATACCCACCCAGCCACGAGTTCTAAAGGAAGTCATATCGGTCTTCCGGGACTATGGATTTGATGTTCAGACGTTGATTGAGCCGGCATTTGATTCGCAGGAGCGAGCTATCTTCGAATCGGCAGGCAAGCTTGCCGACTATGAAGATCTCGCTGGAGTCCCGGCAATCTATATTCTCAAATTGCAAAGGCAATCGTCCTATCGCTCCCTGTCTCTTCCTAAAAAAGCTCGTACATTGCAGTTGATCGGTGCGCCCACCGCTCTTGGGCCTGATGCGTGGCTGGAAGGTACTCTCAGAATTGAGGGCAATCGCATTGCGTCCATTAGAAAAGCTACTAACTCATCATCTGCGGTTCTCGATCTCTCCGGCTACGTTATTCTCCCCGGTCTGATCAATGCGCACGATCATCTTGAGTTTGGTTTGTTCCCAAATCTCGGACGCAAAGCGGAGGCCGCTCCATATCAAAATTCATCGGAATGGGCTCACGAGATTCACCGCGTGCACTCAGCCATCATCAAACAACACCAGCGCATCCCGAAGGTCGTTCGTATATGGTGGGGAGCGATACGTAATCTTTTGTGTGGGGTGACAACGGTTGGTCACCATAATCAAGCGCATCCGGATTTTGAGCTACCTGAATTTCCGGTGCAAGTCGTCTCTCGGTTTGGCTGGGCGCATTCACTTAAATTCGAACCTCATATACAGGAGAAGTTTCACAATACACCCTCCGAACTCCCATTTATCATCCATGCCGCCGAAGGTACCGATGCTGAAAGCTTCGAGGAAATCCTTCAACTTGATCACATGCATCTGCTCAATGAGCGCACTGTTTTAGTTCATGGTCTCGCACTGACCTCAAAGACAATCTCACTTATCAATCAACGTGGCGCTGCGTTGGTCGCTTGTCCAACGTCCAATCTCTTTTTATTCTCCGAGACACTTTCACATGATCAGTTTGCCTCCTTGCAACGAATTGCGCTCGGCAGCGATTCGCCAATCACTGCAATGGGTGATCTTCTCGATGAGATTCATTATGTGTGTTCTGAGGTAGGACTGAATGCAGACACTATCTACAACATGGTTACTTCAAACGCAGCAGAGATGCTTCATCTCGATCATGATATCGGACACATAACAGAATCAGGCGTAGCTGATGTAATTGCTGTTCGTTCCCGAGAAATGACTCCTGCTTCTGCTCTCACACGCTTGAACTTCGATGAAGTAGAGTTGGTTGTCCGCTCAGGACAGATCGCGATGGCTTCGCCGGCTGTATACGATCGATTACCGCAGGATTGTCGAATGGGTATGCAACTTCTTGAGATAGCAGGCATCCTCCGTTGGTTACGTGCTCCGATACAAACGCTCGTCGCCGAAGCGGAAAATATTCTGGGACAAGGCAATGTAGTAATTGGCGGAAGGCAGGTGCACTATCTCGATGCTATATAACATCCAGCCTGCCCCTTCTGTCTATCTGGAGCAGTCACGCATCTCGAAACTTCCTATCCTGCTACTCGGTATACACGACCACTGCAACTGTCGCTGCGTCATGTGCGATATCTGGAAACGGAAAGGTGGGATTGCGCTGCATGCCGCCGATCTCGATCGGCATCGTGACTCTATACGTACACTTGGCGTAAAACAGGTGGTTCTCACTGGTGGCGAACCACTCATGAATCGTGAACTGGATACGATCTGCCAGTTCTTCGGCGAACTGGGCGTTCGAATTACCCTTCTGACAACTGGCGGCCTACTCTTCCAAAAAGCTAAGATCGTTGCATCCCATATCGACGACATCATCATTTCTATCGACGGCCCTGCAGATATACACGATCGAATTCGTCGCGTTCCAGGTATCTTCGCCTCCATTCAAAAAGGTGTTGCAGCGGTTCGCAGTCGTCGTCCAGAAATGCCTATTTGCTGTCGAACGACCGTCCAGAAATTGAATCATGCTTACCTCCGATCGACTGTGGACGCAGTCAAATCTCTTCAACTCGACGGTATTTCGTTTCTTCCTGCGGACATTACTTCAGAAGCCTTCCACCGACCCGAAGGTTGGACTGAAGAACGTCGAAACGAAGTTGCACTTACCCACGATGAACTACGCGCTCTGGAAGATGAAATCGAAAATCTAATTACAACTCATCAGGAGGACATTCAATCGGGTTTTATTGTTGAGAGCAGCGCAAAGTTGCGACGGATTGCAACCCGTTTTCGCGAACATCTCTACAACGTTCCTCCAAAATCACCCCATTGCAATGCTCCTTGGGTTTCTGCCGTTATGGGAGTGGACGGCAGCGTACGACCATGCTTCTTTCATTCCGCCGTCAGTAATGTAAACCAACTAACTTTACAAGAAGCAATTAATAGTGAAGCCGCACTCAGCTTTCGAAGCACCCTTGATATCGCGAACAACGCGATCTGCCAACGGTGCGTCTGCTCTTTGAACTATCGCCAGTAGGTTAGCTCATGGAGAATGCATTGATAACCACACACGAATACAAGGAGCATGGACCTTCAGAAAATCCAGAAATATTTCAAGTCAATCATAATTCCAAATTGCACCGATGGATCTCAATGGGTGAGTGGACGTTACTTGTACTTGCAATCGCCTATTTTGGTTTGCGTACTTTACCCCACGCATGGCGCACCTTGAACACAGATTTTCCAAACTATTATCTGACGGCGCGACTAACGCGGGAGCACTACGATACATCCCGCATCTATGAGTGGATTTGGATACAACGCCAGAAAGATCATCACGATATAGATCAAAGGATTGTGGGCATGGTGCCGATCACACCTTTCTCCACTCTTGTCATCTGGCCACTTACATCAATGCCAGTTCTGACGGCCAAACACGGCTGGCTCATCGTCAACCTTTGTCTTCTCTTTGCAACATTAGCTATTCTTCGAGCTTTGACACATCTTCCATGGAGACGCATCGTCTTAGTCTCCGCCTTGAGCATCCCGCTTCAGGTAAATTTCCTATTAGGTCAGTACTACGTCCTCTTATTATTTCTACTGACGCTTGCGTGTTGGTTATACATTCATCAGCGACGATTCCTCGCGGGAGTTCTCGTAGGGCTTGCGTCAGGTCTGAAAATTTTCCCAATCCTCTATCTGGTTTATTTTGCGCGAAAAAAAGATTTAAAGGCCTTCGTCGGTACAGTTGTTGGTTGTGTAAGCACCGTTGTTGTATCTTTTCTCGTATTCGGATGGAAACTGAATCACACTTACCTTACTCAGGTATTACCTGCAGCACTTCGCGGTGAGGCTCTCGGTCCATATAATCTCAAAGCTGCATCCCTTTCATCACTCTTACATCGGTTGTTTCTCTATGAACCGCAATTGAATCCTCATCCTGCGATGAACGCTCCATGGTTATTTGCAATTGTTCACCCTTTGCTACAGATGGCCGTGATGGCACCTGCTTTACTGCTTGTGATACCAAAAGAACATTGTCCTAGGCAGAACCGCCTTGAATGGGCGGCAATTTTACTAGTTACTCTTACCCTTTCCACATCGCCGGCGTCCTACCTTTTTACCCTGCTTATCTTGCCCGTTTGCTTAATCTGGAATGCTCTCGAACAGCAAGGAAGCCGCATTTTGATCGCGTTGCTTTTATCGCTTTACTTAGCGGCAGGAGTTCTTAGAGGCTCAGACCCTGACGGGGAAGGGTGGTATGCATTATTAAATGTGCCACGACTTTACGTATTGATTCTGCTGTGCGTATTTGTCTACGTACTTCTAATAAGACAACAGCCGCGCGAAAGTCTAAAACTCAACCTTTTTTGGGCAACCGCACTCGGACTTGCGTTGACATTCAGCATCGCGGCTAATCTTCGCCATCAGCAGGGTCTCTATGCTGACTACCAATGGAGAATCTTCACGCCCAAGGATGTATACGCGGCCGCGCGACCAGGTACTGAACATGACTCAATCCTGTTTACTGCCTTTACCTTCGACGGATATCGTTCGGCTATCGAGCACTTCAATAGCATCCAGTTAAGTGGTCCAAGCCATGACGATTATCTGGCTATAACATCTGACGGTAGTGATCGTTGGGTAGAACGAGCTGGCAGCGCATCCACAGTCATGCCAGTAAACATAGAGAAGGGCAGCATCCCAGAAGCTGAATCACCAATAGCGTCCTCTGACGGTAGATGGCTCGCATTTCTCCGCGAAGACCACGGCCGTGCGCGAATCTGGCTGCATGCTTTGAATAAACCGGACAACGTCGACCGTCCTTTGACGTCCGCCGGTCTGAATGTGCTCGAAATGACTTTTCTCCCATCCGGGTCACTCATCTTTTCGGCTGTTTCTGGGGAGCTCCCGCAATTATTTATAACGGATCAGTCTGGAAACGTTCGCCCCCTCGGCACCAGCGAGGCCAGGTATCCTTCCGCATCTTCGGATGGCCACTGGCTGGCTTACAGCCAACTCGACGGTGGCAACTGGAATCTATGGCTGCATAACCTTGACAACGGCAAAACACACAGACTCACCCATGCCGCCTGCAACAATATAGACCCAGCATGGACCCCGGATTCTCGGACTTTGATTTATGCCAGCGACTGCGGACGCGCCCTTTGGTTCACTGCTCTCTGTAGACGTCCCATCTTTCCGTGAAAATAAGACATAGGCATCGTGCGAGGGTCTTATTAGGTATGCAGAAAAGTGGTGGCTCTCTATAAATTGCTCATCTGATCACTAACCCTTAAAACCAATGAACTTAGCATCCTTCAAGTGGTCAACCTCTTGAAGCCTTAGTTCTTCTTTTCGTGCCCAAATTTGAGTTCCCAGCTGGGCAATACAACTCGAAATAAACGCTTGACATACCTGACTCATCCTTTCTATATTTTCCTGCGACCTCGATACGCCTCCAATTGCGTTGTCAAAGACAAACGTTTGTCTTGATTAGGGAGCAAGTCGAGTTCAAAAAGGCTGACTGGTTATGTGACCGTTCTGATTGTCGGGACGATTTTCTCGCTGAGTTAAGACAAACGTTTGTCTTTTGTTTTCTGATTTGGTTTCACGATCTGACGCCCGCGATAGAGGCTATGCCGTTTGCAGTATTTAGGAGGCAATATGAGCTTTAGAAGTAACTTAAGAGTGAGTTGGCTGACGATAGCGTTAGCCGTTGTAGCGTGGATCGGCCTCACGGAAGCCGGCTTTGCGCAGAGTACGAATTCAGGCGATATCCGCGGCGTTGTCACCGATACGAGCGGAGCCATACTTCCTGACGTTACCGTAACGGTCGTTAACAAGAACACCGGCGTCACCAAGATCTTAACCACAAACCAGGATGGCTTGTTCGATACATCTTCCATCGTCGCGGGAACCTATGAAATTACTTTCGCCAAGCCAGGATTCAAGTCGTTTGTTCGCTCGTCCCTCACGATTGATGTAGGAGACCAGACAGTCAACGCTCAGTTGACGGTTGGCGCGGTAACGGAACAGGTCGTCGTGAATACCGACATTCCGCTGCTTTCAACGGAGAATGCAGAGCAGTCCACAACGCTGACTGCTACGCAGTTGTCGCAGCTGCCGCAGGTTGGGCAGGACTGGCAGAACTTCGTCATTCTGTTGCCCGGAGCCTCTGGCGCTCCGATGGGTTCACAGGGAGCAAGTGACCCCGGTCAGGTAGCTTCAATAAATGGAAATCTACCGTATAGCACAGTTTTGGCCGACGGTGCCTCAGTTACGCTGCCTTCGAGCGCAAACGCCGACGTACTGGTTCTGGACACGATTCAGGAAGTAAAAGTTGGCACGTCTGCCTTCTCTGCGCAGTACGGAGTTGGCGGCCTCATGTTCAATCAGATCAGCAAAGGCGGTACGGATAGGTTTCACGGCGATGTGTACGAGTATTTTCAGAACGACGCGCTCAATGCAGCGAACTATGCCTTCGCACAGCAAACGAGAGCCGAGGCGATCTCTCGTCTTCGTTACAACAACTATGGCTTTTCCGTTGGAGGGCCTATTTTGAAGAGAAAGCTTTTCTTCTTCTTCAACTATGACAAGATCAAAAATCCTGGAAATTCGACACCCACAACGACCACGGTTCCTACTGCGGCAATGCTTGGTGGAGACTTCACTGGCCAGCCCACCATTTACGACCCCGCTACTACAACGGTTGTCAATGGTGTTGTCCATCGTACTTCTTTCGCCGATGAATACGGCAACGGAAACAAGATTCCCACCTTCAGGTTGGATCCTTTAGCTGCCAACCTTCAGCCGTTCTATCCGAAAGCCAACACGGCCGGAACAATCGCGAGCAATGGCGTTACTCAAAACAACTTTATCTATAACATTCCCAATGCGAACCCGTTCACAAAATTCTTTGGTCGTGCGGACTACGACATTAGGGGAAACAACCGGCTGACGGCGACTGTTCAGCAGAGCGATAATCCGGCATATAACAACGGACAGGGCTTCTGTCCCATCAACTGCCAGTCTCAGGATGTCAGTCGATACAACGCGCAGGTCACCGATGTATGGACGATCAGTCCCAATGTAATTAACGAATTTCGCCTCGGTTACACCAATCAGTTGAATTTCTTCGTTCCCGCAACGCTCAATCAAGGCTTCCCGGCCAAGCTCGGCTGGCAGTATGCCAAAGCGGACAACTTTCCACAGATCAACATCAACGGCTACTACCAGCTAACATCAGCCATCAACGCAGTTTACAAGGAACATGTTTACGATCCTTCCGATGTTGTTACTTTGGTTCGCGGTAAGCATATTCTCCATTTCGGAGGAGAGTTCCTGTTCTTCCGTGACAACTCCACGGCTTGGTCAAATGTTAACGGTGGCACAATGGGCTTCACTGGTGTCTACACCGCTTCGACACAGGGTGACAGTGCTACTGGTCTCGCTTACGCCGACTTCCTCTTGGGACAGATGAACAGTTGGAACGCGGGGGTTACACCGGAATATGGTGGTCGTATGCGGCTCCCGCAGTTGTTCGTTCAGGATGATTACAAGCTGACACCGAACCTGACTATCAATCTCGGCTTACGGTATCAGATCCAGTCCGGTTGGGGCGAGGTCAAGGGCAATATGGCGACCTTCGATCCCACAGTGCAGAATCCCGCGTCGGGCACTCTTGGCGCTTATTGGTTTGGTTCCACAAAGGCAAATGGCCGCTCGACTCTTCAATCACCCGTATACACCACTGTTCTGCCTCGCGTCGGCTTTGCATGGCTGATGCGTCCAGACGCTACACTGCGAGGTGGATTCGGTCTCTACGCCTACAACTGGAGCCTGGATACCTATGCTCCTGGTATGGGGCAAGCTTTCGGAACGAGGGGTAGCGTCACAGACAACGCGAAGATTGCACCTGTCGCACTTCTAGGTGGCACCGGATCGAATCTTCCATTCATCCCTGCCAGCACCGATCCGGCAGCATTCAATGGCACAAACGTAAACTATAACCAATACCACACACCTGTAGGTGGCAGCTATCAGTGGAACCTCAGCTTGCAGGAGCAGATCAACCCGAATCTGGTAGTTGAAATGACCTATATAGGCAATCATGGCCACGATCTTCCGTTCATAGTTGATATCAACCAGGTTCCGGAAAACAAATTGTCTACCGCAGCCGCAACCAATAACACAAGCGGTTTGCGGCCATATCCGCAGTTCGGGAACATCTTCGGAAGTACGAACAATGCCCTCTCGAACTACAATTCGCTGCAGGCCAGCGCTAAATTGCGGGCGACTCATGGATTGAGTTTTGATTTCAACTATGCCTGGTCGCACTTCCTTAGCGAGTTCGACTCGTCAGGGTGGGGCAGCCGCGCTGGAGCGAAAAACTATCAGCGTTCCTTCGATCCTTCTGCTAACTACGCCAATTCAAACTTCGATGTAAGGAACGCTCTAAAGGGAAGCGCCATCTATCAACTTCCGTTTGGAAAAGGGAGAACATTCGTAAATAACAACACGCTGCTCGACGCAATCATAGGCGGTTGGCAGACTAGCGGTACGCTTGTCGTTCAGAGCGGTCAGCCGTTTACCGTAACAATGCAAACAGATAACTCGTTCTCGGGGGCTCAAAACTCACAGTGGTTTCCCAATGTGGTTGGAAATCCGAAACTTTCCAGCAAGGGGCCATACCATGGAACGAACCAGTGGTTCAATGAAGCCGCGTTTGCCGTGCCCACACCTGGAACCTTTGGCAATTCAGGACGAAACAGTCTGAATGGCCCTGGGCTATCTCAGATAAACTTCTCCCTCGGTAAGACATTTTCTATCTGGGAGTCAGTGAAGTTCCAGATTCGCGCAGATGCGAATAACATCATCAACCACCCGAGCTTCAATCTGCCAACCTCAGGCGGAGAGCAGGGATCCGCGCAACTCGTTGTGAATCCAAATGGCTCGATTGCTACTGGAACCTCAACGATCAGAGGCCTTACTGTTGACGGTCGCACGATGCAACTCAGTGGACGTTTGTCCTTCTAACCAATAACCATGATGGGATGGCGTATCTCAGCCATCCCATCTTTATTTAAGATACGATCCATACAAGGATCGGACGGTTGGCGCAATGCGGTTGTTTTCTCTTCTTTTACTAGGTTTGTGTGGACTTGCTGCGAACGCAGCGCAATCGGGAGACGGTTCTGCGGCCCAGCAAGTGCAGTTGCATGAACAGCGCGCCCATCAGCTTCTAAACGAAAAAAAACCCGAACTTGCAGTAAAAGAATTTGTTGCCGTATTGGCGACCGATCCTCATAACCTGGACGCGCAGGCAAATCTTGGCGTCCTTCTTTATTTTCAAAAAAACTATGTGGCCGCCGAGCCTCATCTACGCGATGCACTCGAGCAGAAACCCGACCTGACCAAGATTCGCGCGCTACTCGGCATGTGTGAACGCCGCCTTGGCAAGACAGATGCAGCGCGTACCGATCTGCAAGCAGTCGTCGACCAGTTGCAGGAGCCGAACATACGTCTCGAGGCCGGACTCGAGCTCATCGAAATCTACACCGCATCCCAGGAGCTCGAAAAGGCAGCGGCTGTTGTCGCAGTCTTGCGACAGGGAGCGCCCACCGATCCCCGAATTCTCTATGTGGCCTACCGAATTTACACCGACCTGGCAGGCGAAGCTCTGCTGGATCTCTCAGTTGCAGCGCCGGATTCAGGGCAGATGCATCAGGCAATGGCCCATGAACTCGTACGCCAACGTGACATCAACGGAGCAATCACTAACTACCGGAAGGCAATGGTCGTCGATCCAAACCTGCCAGGCATCCACTTCGAACTAGCAGAAGCCCTCCACTCTTCACCCGATCTCAAGCAACGGGCTGAGGCGGAACAGGAGTACAAGCGTGCCCTCGTTGTGAACGGCCTCGATGCAGAAACAATATCCAGGCTTGGCGATCTCCAAGCCGATAAAGGTGACCTCGACGGTGCCGCCATCTATTACAAGCAGGCATTGAAGCTGCAGCCGGGCTACACAGATGCCGCACTCGGCCTCGCACGCTTTTACACAGAAAAAAACGATCCTGCCTCTGCTCTCCCATTGTTGGAACAAGTAACGACAGCTGACCCCACCAACGTTCTGGCACACTACCGCTTGAGTGCGGTCTACCGCAAACTGAACCGTCCCGCAGATGCGAAACGCGAGCTCGATGCCTATCAGAAGTACAAAGACATCAAGGAAAAGTTGCGGCTGATCTACAAAGAGCTGCGCCTTGAAACTTCGCAGAATGACGAGGGCAAGTAGGAATGGACGCGGCGATACATTGTCGCCGGTCACCGCGTCGATGTATTAGATGGCTGCCATCACTCATCGTAATTTGCATAATTACTTACATTCACACAGGTCAGGCGATGGCACAGGCAGGAAAGCTTCCTTCAAAGCCAGTCGCTACTTCAGCTACACACGTGCCTGCGTTGGTTGATATCACAGCATCAACCGGAATTCATTTCGAGCACCTCTCAAGTCCTGAGCAAAAATATATTGTCGAATCAATGAGCGGAGGCGTCGCACTCATCGACTATGACGGCGACGGATGGCTCGATATCTACTTCACAAATTCACCAAGCGTGTCGATGGCGCTAGAGGGCAAGAAGGCCAAAGGTGCGCTTTACCATAACAATCACGACGGCACCTTCACCGATGTCACCGATAACGCTGGTATCGGCTACCCCTGCTGGGCCATGGGAGTTGCCGTGGGCGATTACAACAACGATGGCCGCCCCGACCTCGTTATTAGCTGCTTCGGTGGAGTAGTGCTCTATCGCAACAATGGTGACGGCACCTTCACCGGCGTCACAAAAGCAACCGGGCTCGATAAAGACACAGGCTGGGCAACTGGTGTGACATTTGGAGACTACGATGGCGATGGCAACTCCGATCTCTTCGTTCCCCACTATGTCGATTTCGACACCCACGATCTCCCATTATTCGGCTCGCGCAAAACCTGTCAGTATCACGATGTTCCTGTACAGTGTGGCCCACGCGGCCTCAAAGGCTACCCCGACACGCTCTACCACAACAACGGCGACGGCACCTTCACCGAGGTAGCAAAGCAAGCCGGCGTTTCCGACGAAAAGCGATACTTCGGTCTGGGTGCAGTCTGGTCTGACTTTGACAATGATGGCAAACTCGATCTCTTCGTCGCCAACGATGGCGAGCCGAACTACCTCTATCGCAACGAGGGCAACGGCCAATTCAAGGAGATAGCTCTCGACGCCGGCGTAGCCGTAAGCGAAGACGGCGTGGAACAAGCGAACATGGGGGTAGCTCTCGGAGACTACATGAACAGCGGCCGTATGAGCATCGCCATCACGCACTTCAGCGACGAATACGCTACGCTTTATCGCAACGACGGAGCGATGAGCTTCTCCGATGTCTCCCATTCAGCTGGCATCGCGCGTTCCACCGTTCCCTTCGTTGGTTGGGGCAACGCTTTTCTCGATCTCGACAATTCAGGCTGGCTCGATCTCTTTCTCGTCAACGGTCATGTCTACCCTCAGGTCGATAACGTGAAGCTCGGCACTGCATACAGAGAGCCAAAGCTCGTCTTCCAGAACCAGAGAGACGGCACTTTCAAAGACGTAAGTGCACAGACAGGTTCGGCAGTCGGAGTTCCACAGGTAAGCCGCGGACTCGCTGTAGGAGACCTCTTCAATCGCGGCAAGCTCGACATAGTCGTAGAGAATCTAACCGGCACCCCCATGATTCTTGAAGCCCAAAGCAACCCCGCGCATCACTGGATAAGTTTTGATCTCGAAGGCAATCCGGCAAATCGCCTTGCGCTCAATACACGTGTCCGTGTCACAACCGGAAAGCTGCAACAGACAGGTGAGGTCAGGAGTGGTGGCAGTTATCTTTCGCAAAGCGATCTCCGTCTGCACTTCGGACTTGCCGATGCGGCGCGCATCGACAAGGTAGAGGTCATCTGGCCCAACGGAGGCACGCAGACATTTGAGAAGGTTGCCGCCGATCGCTTCTACCACCTCATACAGGGAGGCGCCCTGGCGACAGGCAAAGAGACGCAGCGCGCCACAGCTCCCCCTGTGCATTAACTCTTGAACCCTATCCAGCCTTCCCGCGTCTCTTTGGCGATGGATCGGAAGCGGGCGCCGTCGACTCCCGAACAATTAACTCCGGCTCGACATGAACAAGCTCCGGCGTACTTTTGCCGGCCAGCTTTTTCAGCAGCATCTGGGCAGCCGTGCTGCCCATCCTCTGCAATGGCTGCCGAACCGTCGTCAAACTAGGGACCTGGTAAGCAGCCGATTGGATATCGTCGAATCCAAGGACAGAAACGTCGGCCGGAACGCGCAAACCACCCTCGTGCAGGGCGCGAATACTACCCATCGCCGAAACATCGTTGAAGCAGAGTACCGCGGTAAAATGCCGACGACTCTGGATAAGTCTGCGAATCCCCGGATAGCTGATCTCCGGTGAGTGAGAGTCTTTCTCCAGATGCACAGTCAGCTCTTCGCTTATTTCAAGGCCCAGTTCACGAGCCGTATTTACCGTGGCAGACCAGCGAACATCAGAGTCAGAGCTGAATGGCTGCCCCTGCATGAATGCGATCTTACGATGACCGAGCTCATACAGATGATGGAGAGCGAGCTTGGCGGCGAGTTGATGATCGAGAATGACATTCGTCACACTGGGCAGTTCCGTATGACCAGCCACCAGTACCGTAGGCAGCGGCAAAGGTACATCCAGATGCGTGTCGATTGCAAGGATGCCATCGACCCCCCGGGATCGCAGAAGGTCCGGATAGGCCGTGATCAGCTCTTCCTTGTGTCGGTGATGAACCGTGAAATAAAAATAGCCTTCACGTATCAGAAGATCTCCTACGCCGCTCAGTACCTGTGAGTGATACCCCTCGCCAAGTTCCGGCAGTAGGACCCCTATCGTCTGCATACGCTTTCCCTGCAGCGTACGGGCGATCATGCTTGGCCGATAGTTGAACTTCGCTGCTGCCGCCTTCACCCGGTCGCGCGTCGCACTTGGTATCGAGCGGCCAGGCGAATCGTTCAAAACGTAGGAGATCGTCGACGGACTCAGGTTCAGGTACGCAGCCAGCATCTTCAGGCTGGCAGGACGCGTTTCGTGTGGGTGAGGCGCGGCCGATTTTTTCATGGTGACGTTAGTAAATCCTAAGCCATGCGGAAACAATTCTTAATAAAGAATAACAATACGCCACACACTTAGACATAAAGCCTAAACACTCATAAACGTCCGCTAATCGACTATATAGACAAGAAACAAACGTTTGTCTAAACTTGTTGCCGCTATCGAATCTAAAGAGACCACTCCCTTGAACGCAGGTGAAAAAGCTGTTCTGCTTAGTTACTAATGGTTCCGAAAAATACCCTATATGGAGATTTTGATGTCATTTCGTTACAACAGACGCGCCCTCGTTCGTCAGCTGCTCGTTGGCAGTCTTGCCATTACTTTGTCAGTCGCCTCTTCTTCGGCGCAATCTTCGCAAAACCGGCAGGGCACAACGGAAGCGCGCTTTGTAAACGATCTGCTGCAGAAGATGACCTTCGAGGAGAAGCTAGGCCAGATGAGCCAGATTCCTCTGAACCAAAAGGAAAACGTCTCCCCGGATGAGCGAATTCTAAAGGGACAGGTGGGCTCGTTCCTTTTCATCACCGACCCGAAAGAAATTAACCGCCTCCAGCATCTGGCCGTCGAAAAGGGAAGACTTCACATTCCCCTTATCTTTGGCTACGACGTCATTCACGGCTTCCGCACAATCTATCCCGTTCCCTTGGCGCTTGCGGCATCGTGGGATCCTCCCCAGGCCGAAGAGGCCCAGCGAATGGCTGCGAAAGAAGCCAGCGCCGTCGGCATCAACTGGACCTTCGCCCCTATGGTTGACATCGCACGCGACCCTCGCTGGGGACGCATCATGGAAGGCTCAGGCGAAGATCCCTACCTCGGTTCGCAAATGGCAGCCGCCCAGGTCCGCGGCTTTCAGGGCGACAAGATCGGATCTCCTGAACATATCCTTGCCTGCGTAAAACACTTTGCCGGATACGGCGCAGCCGTCGGCGGACGCGACTACGATTCTTCCAGCATCTCGGACGAGGAACTTTGGAATATCTACCTCCCGCCATTCGAAGCAGCTGTCCGTGCAGGCTCTGGTTCGCTGATGTCCGCCTACATGGATCTCAACGGTGTCCCGGCCACAGGCAACCGCTTCCTGCTTCACGATGTGCTGCGTGAGAAGTGGAAGTTCGACGGCTTCGTCGTCAGCGACTGGGAATCCGTGAAAAGCCTCACTACCCATGGCTTCGCCTCCGGCCCGCAGGACGCAGCTGTTCGCGCCGTCAACGCTGGCGTCGACATGGAGATGACCAGCCACGTCTTTCGCGACACTCTAGGCGACGCAGTCAAGCAGAGTCTGGTGCAACAATCCACGATCGACGAAGCCGTCCGTCGCATCCTCACCGCGAAATATCGTCTTGGCCTCTTCACCCATCCCTACGTTGCTCCATCACGTGCCCAGACCGACCTTGTCACATCCGAACAGCGTCAGGCCGCACGCAAAGCTGCGGAGCGAACCGCCGTCCTGCTACGTAACGAAGGTAGTGTCCTTCCTCTCAGCAAATCGCTCACCTCCATCGCCGTCATCGGCCCACTCGCTGACTCTAAGGCAGACATCACCGGTTCATGGAGTCTCGCCACTCATCCCGCCGACGCGGTCACGGTCCTCGAAGGCATTCGCAATCGCTTTCCCTCAGGCACAACAATCAACTCGACCAAAGGCGTAGAGATCGAGCGGGTTCAACCCTCCATCTTCGATTCGCAATACCCCAGCCCCAAGCCTGTACTCAAAACCGACACCGAGCGTGATGCGGAGTTTGCCCACGCCATCGACCTCATCAAGCAATCCGAAGTAGCCGTCCTTGTCTTGGGTGAAGCTCAAACTATGAGCGGCGAGCGCGCCTCACGCTCCACTCTTAATCTCCCGGGACGCCAGCAGCAGTTGCTCGAAGCGGCAGTCGCCACCGGCAAACCCATCGCCTTGGTTCTTCTCAACGGCCGCCCACTCGATATCACCTGGGCCTCGGAACACGTCCCCGCCATCCTCGACGTCTGGTATCCCGGCACCGAAGGCGGCAACGCCGTGGCCGATCTCCTCTTCGGCGACGCGAACCCCGGCGGAAAACTTCCTGTAAGCTGGCCCCGCAGTGTCGGTCAAGTCCCCATCTTCTACGCGCGCAATCTCACACAAATTCCCGACGCTCTCGACACGCGCTATTGGGATGGTTCCAGTGCGCCGCTCTACCCCTTCGGTTACGGCCTCAGCTACACAAGCTTCAAAATGGATGGCCTCAAAACAGAGACCCCCTCCGTCAAAGCCGGTGCGAAACTCGCAGTCTCCGTCGAGCTGCAAAATACTGGCTCAGTCGCGGGCGATCAGGTCGTTCAGCTCTACACGCATCAACGCTCCGGCAGCGCGTCACGCCCCGAGCGCGAGCTAAAAGCATTCCGCCGTGTAACTCTTAAGCCTGGCGAAAAGCAGACCGTCACCCTCGCGCTCGACACCCACGACCTCGGCTTCTGGAGTCCTCAGACGCATCAATGGTCGATCGAACCTGGCCCCTTCGATCTATGGGTCGGTGCCGACTCCTCAGCCACGCAGCACGCCACCTTCACTGTGCTGCCGTAGAAACCAGTCTCACTTACGAACCCGCACCACGAGGAATACATCATGTCGCTCCGCAGTCTGCTAAGTCTTGCCGCACTGTCGCTCTCACTGCTTCCGTCCAGTCTTTATGCCCAGTTCGCCCACACGCAGCAGAAAGAGATCGTAGACAGAAGCGGCAAGCCTCTCCTGCTTCGCGCAACCAATTTGGGCAATTGGTTCGTGCCCGAAGGCTACATGTGGATGTTCGAAGGCGGTCCGCAATCAGCTCGCGAGATCGAAGGTCTCGTAACCGAGTTGCTTGGTCCTGATAAGGCGGCGGACTTCTGGCATCAATATCGCGAAAACTACATCACCCGGAAAGACATTCATCTCCTCCACGAAGCCGGCTTCAATTCCATCCGCGTTCCAATCCACTACAAGTTCTTTGAAACGGATAACGCCGAAGGATTCACTCTCCTGGATCGCGTCATTCAATGGAGTCATGAAGAAGGCCTCTACGTTGTCATCGACATGCACGCCGCTCCAGGCGGCCAAACCGGCGCAAACATCGATGACAGCTATGGCTATCCCTGGCTCTACGACAGTCCGCAGGAGCAGGCCCATCTCGTCGCAATCTGGCAGCGCATCGCGCGTCATTACAAAGACAATCCCACCGTGCTCGGATACGACCTCCTGAACGAGCCCATCCCCCACTTTCCAAGTCTTGCCCCCCCGCCTT
>Ga0193753_10000228_pt1 | contig 55131 bp, 45 predicted proteins | sample H1c2metaG_FD_144925 | JGI IMG/M metagenome (GOLD analysis project Ga0193753, IMG submission 144925) | Soil microbial communities from a riparian zone of the East river system, Colorado, United States - H1c2 | ecosystem: Environmental > Terrestrial > Soil > Riparian zone | place: USA: East...
CAGCGCGTGCCGAGCTGCTGCGCCGCGGAAATCAGGATCTGCGCCTCGAACACGAAATCCTCGCCGGGGACGTCGCCGAGTGCGACGACTTCGGCCGGATAGAAGCGCTGCCCGCTCTGGCTGTCGGCGATCTGATAGCCGGTGCCCCAGGCCACGCCCCAGTCGCCGAACTCGTTGGCCAGGCGCCGGTAGGCGGGCTGCTGGGAACGCTTGCGCAGCCGCGCACCGATCACGATGCAGCCGGGGTGGCGGTTGGCGGCATCGATCAGCCGCGGCAGGTCGGCTGCGGAATGCTGGCCGTCGCCGTCCATCGTCAGCACGCCGTCGCGGCCCTGGCGCAGCGCCTCGCGGAAGCCGTCGCGCAGCGATGCGCCCTTGCCCATGCGCTGCGCATGCCTGATCAAGGTGACGGGCAGGTCGGCGATGCGGTCGGCGGTACCGTCATCGGAGCCGTCGTCGATCACGATCACGTTCGGGCACTGCGCCAGCGCGCCTTGCACGACTTCGCGGATCCGCAGCGATTCGTTCAACGCGGGGATCACGACGGCGACGCGATCGCGGTCAAGCATGGGTCAACTCCATCTCCAGTACGCGCGCGGGGCCAGCTTTGAGTATCGCCCAATCCTTCGCGTTTGCCAGTGCATCGAACAGCGGCAACATCGGTGCCATGGCATTGCCGCCGGCCAGCGTGGCGAGGCGACCTTGCGGCTGAACCGGTTCACCTTCGGCGAGCGTCGCGCGCAGGCGCGGCATGCCCGGACGCGCCTGCCGCGACAGCACCAGCGCCCCGCCGAGCAATCCTTTGCTGTCCCAGATCGTGGTCAGCGGTCCCTGCGCATGGCTGTCATAGCCGACCAGCAGCACCGCTTCGCTACCGGTGGCGAGCAGGGCCAGGGCTTCCAGCAGCCCTTGCGCGAAGCTGGCGTCGAAAGAAGAGATCGCGGTGGCGGGCGCCATGCAGCCGGTGCCGATGGTCCAGTAGCCGGCGGCGGCGTTGTGGACGGAATTGTGGAAACGGATCGGCGAGATCGCGCCCGGATCGCTCGCCAGCGTGGCGGCCATGTAGTCGGTGATGGCCAGTTCGCCGTGGGTCGAGGCGAACACGGACGGCAAGGTTTTCGGGTCGCGTCCGGCGGCCTCGCAGGCGGCCAGCGCCACTTCCAGCGCCACCGCCACGGTATCCGGCGCGCGGCGGCGTTCGTTGGCTGGCAGCAGCTGCGGCGAGGGGCGCGCGGGCATGCCTTCGACCAAGGCGCCATCGCGCACGTAGTCGCAAGCGGCCTGCCACGACGGCAGGCCATGGGTCCAGAAGCCGATGCCTTCGATGGTGGCGGAGAGCGTGGTCATGTGCATGTCCGCGTCGCCATGCCGAAGGATCTCCGCTCTTTGAAAAAGAAGCGTCGGGGGAGATATGCCCTTAAGCCGTCATCCCCGCGAAGGCGGGGATCCAGTGACTTTGCTTGGGCCGTCATCCCGTGATGGGCGAGGATAGCGAAGCGTGCCGCTCCGCTGAAAACGGAAAACGAAAGCGAAGCGGAGTCCGTCACGATGTTCATGCGCGAGCGAACACCAGCGAGCAGTTGTTGCCGCCGAAGCCGAACGAATTGTTCATGGCGTAGCGGATTTCGCGTGCGCTGTTTTCGAAACGGATCTGCGGGCCGTTGTCCGGATCCGGGCTGTCGCTGTTGAGGATGCCGGGCAGTTCGCCGCGCTCCAACGACAGCAGGGCGAATACGGATTCGACGATGCCTGCCGCACCCAGCGTGTGTCCGGTCCAGCCCTTGGTGGAACTGGCGTGCAGCGTCGATGGAAACAGTGCGGCGACGGCGCGTGCCTCGATCGCGTCGTTGGCCGGGGTGGCGGTGCCGTGCAGGTTCAGATAGCCGACATCGGCGGCATCGATGCCGGCGCGCGCCAGGGCATCGCGCATCGCCAGGTGCGCGCCCAGGCCTTCGGGATGCGGCGCCGACATATGGTGCGCGTCGCTGGATTCGCCGTACCCGTGCAACTGCAGCCCGTGTTCGTCGCGCGCGGCGCGTTCCAGCACCGCGAAACCGCCAGCTTCGCCCAGCGACAAGCCGTTGCGCTGCGCATCGAACGGCCGGCACGGCCGCGCCGAGACCAGCTCCAGCGAATTGAAACCGAACAGCACGCTGCCGCACAGCGTATCGACGCCGCCGACCAGGGCCGCATCGGCCAGGCCGGCGTCGATCAGGCGCGAAGCCTGCGCGAACACCTTCGCGCTCGATGAGCAGGCGGTCGCCACGGTTACGCACGGGCCCTGCAAACGCAGCGCCTGCTGCACGAAACCACCGAGCGAATGCGGCGTGTGCACCCTCGGCCGCGCCAGGTCGGCGGGGAATACCCGGCTGCCTTGCGGACCCTCGGCGAGCCGTTCGTAGGCCTCTTCGGTCGCGCCGATGCTGGCCGTCGAGGTGCCCAGCACCACCGCGATGCGATCGGCGCCGTAGCGCTCTTTGATGCCTTCGACCGCGTCGATCAAACCGTCCTGCTGCAAGGCCAGCCAGGCCAGGCGGTTGTTGCGGCACTCCCACAGCGCCAGCGAGTCCGGCAACGCAGCGTCTTCCAGCGTATCGACGCGGCCGATCCAGGTCTCCAGCGGCGCCTTGCCGAAATCATTGCGGCGCAGCCCGCTGCGGCGTTCGCGCAGGGCGCTGGCCTGGGCGTCGCGGCCACGGCCGAGCGCGGTGGTGGCGGTGTAGGCGCGTATCGCCAACGGCTGGATTTGCGGCACCTGGAGCTCCATGCATCGTGGCCGCGGAGTATAGCGAGCGTCGCATAACGACTCTCTTCTCATCGTTAAACCGGACTTGCCGGCGGCCTCTAACCGGAGTCATGCCGCTTTCGAACGAACGCGCGCAGCCCGGCGGCGCGCAGCGTGCCGGCGATCACGTCTCCGGCCCAGGACCTACGGCAGGGGGGCGGTCGCGGGGATGTCGGGTTAGCATCGGCCTTCTTGCGGGCGCCGATTGCTGGCCGCCTGCGTCGATCCAGTCGAGGGGAAAGCATGGTTTCGATGACGATGGGTAGGACGCGCCGGCTCGGCGCGCTGGCATTGGCCCTGTTCGCGACGAGCGCCGTCGCCCAGACCCAGGCCCTGACCAAGGACGACTACGCGCGTGCCGAGCGTCAGCTCGGCTACAACACCGGGCTGCTGGTCGACCACGCCGTGGATCCGGTTTGGCTGGACGACGGCCACCTCTGGTACCGCGACCACGACGCCAAGGGCGATCGCTACCTGAGTCTGGATGTCGCCAGCGGCGAGACCGAGCCGGCCTTCGACCAGGCCAAGCTCGCCAAGGCCCTGAGCAAGGCCACCGGCAAGCCGGTCAAGGCCGAGAAGCTGTCGGTGACCGGTTACGAGATCACCGCCGACGGCCGTTACGACATCGCCCTGCGCGCCAAGCACTATCTGTGCGACCTGAAAGGCCGCGGCACCTGCGTGGCCAAGGACCCGGAGAAGAAATCCGACGGCGCCGCTGCCGACGGCCCTGGCGTGCTGTCGCCCGACAAGAAGCGCGAAGCCTTCATCCGCAATTGGAACCTGTGGGTCCGCGACGTCGCCGGCGGCAAGGAAACGCAGCTGACCACCGATGGCGTGAAGGATTACGGCTACGCCACCGACAACGCCGGTTGGACGCATAGCGACAAGGCGATCCTGGTCTGGTCGCCCGATTCCAGCCAGATCGCCACCTTCCAGCAGGACCAGCGCAAGACCGGCGAAATGACCCTGGTCGGCACCAGCGTCGGCCATCCCAAGGTCGAGACCTGGAAGTACCCGCTGGTCGGCGACAAGGACATCACGATGATCGAGCGGGTGATCATCGACGTGCCGGCCAAGAAGGTCGTGCGCCTGAAGATGCCGCCGGACCAGCACCGCTCCACCCAGTGCGACGACGTCAGCTGCTTCGGCGGCTGGGAAGACGTGCAGTGGGCGCCCGATGGCAAGACGCTCGCATTCGCATCGTCGTCGCGCGACCACAAGCAGGCGTGGCTGCGCGTCGCCGACGCCGGTACCGGCGCGGTGCGCGACGTGTTCAACGAGAAGGTGAAGACCTGGTTCGAAAGCGGCATCAACGCGATCAACTGGCGCTACCTGCCCGACAGCAATGCGGTGCTGTGGTGGAGCCAGCGCAGCAACTGGGGCCATCTGTACCTCTACGACCTGGCCACCGGCAAGCTCAAGCACGCGATCACCAAGGGCGACTGGAACGTGGCCGAAGTGCTGCGCGTGGACGAGAAGGCCGGCACGCTCTGGTTCCTCGGCACCGGACGCGAGGCCGGGCAAGATCCTTACTTCAAGCATTTCTACAAGGTCGGCATCGACGGCAAGGACCTGACCTTGCTGACGCCGGAGAAAGCCGACCACAGGGTCGCGCTGTCGCCGGACGGCAAGCATTTCGTCGATACCTACTCCACCACCACCGAACCGCCGGTCGCGGTGCTGCGCGACAGCAGCGATGGACGTGTGGTCAAGGAAATCGCGCGCGCCGACATCACGCGCCTCAAGGCCACCGGCTGGAAGCCGCCTGAGGACATCACCGTCAAGGCCCGCGACGGCAAGACCGATCTGTACGGCTTGCTGTTCAAGCCGTCGAATTTCGACCCGTCTAAGAAATATCCGATCATCAACTACGTGTATCCGGGCCCGCAGGTCGGCTCGGTCGGCCGTCGCGGCTTCGCGCCGGCGCGGGCCGATCACCAGGCGCTGGCGGAACTGGGTTTCGTGGTGGTGGCCATCGACGGCATGGGCACGCCGTACCGCTCCAAGGCTTTCCACGACGCGTATTTCGCCAACATCATCGACAACACCTTGCCCGACCAGGTCGCGGGCATGAAAGAACTGGCCAAGCGCTACCCATGGATCGACCTCGGCCGCGCCGGCATGTGGGGCCATTCGGGCGGCGGCAACGCCACCGCGACGGCCCTGTTCCGTTATCCGGATTTCTTCAAGGTCGGCATCGCCGAGAGCGGCAACCACGAGAACCGCAATTACGAGGACGACTGGGCCGAGAAGTGGCAGGGCCTGCTGACCAAGAACAAGGACGGCAGCGACAACTACGACGCGCACGCCAACCAGAAATACGCCAAGGATCTGAAAGGCAAGCTGCTGCTCGCGCACGGCATGATGGACGACAACGTGCCGCCCACCAACACGCTGCTGGTGGTCGACGCGCTGATCAAGGCCAACAAGGATTTCGACCTGATCGTCTTCCCGAATGCGCGCCACGGTTACGGCGAGGATGCGCTGTACATGACGCGCCGGCGCTGGGATTACTTCGTGCGCAACCTGCTCGGCGCCGAGCCGCCGAAGCAGTACGAGTTGAAGATGCCGGCGCCGTAAGCGCCGGCGGTCGCCGCAATCCCCGGTCGGCGCCGTCCGATCGGGCTTTTCGTAGGTGCGAATTTATTCGCACGCTCTTGATCTTTTGATTCAAAAGCGTGCGAATAAATTCGCACCTACGAAGAGCGGGCTACTTCGGGCCTTGTCCGAACAGGTGCTTGCGCTCCTCGTCGGTGAGCGGCTTGCCGGCGTCAGGATTCACCTTCTGCGTCAACGCATACGCGCGCTGCACGGCCGGCCGTTCGGCGATGGCCGCATGCCAGCGCCGCAGCGCGGGGTAGGCGGACAGATCCAGCGGCGCTTTGGTATAGGCGTTGATCCACGGATGGGTAGCCATGTCGGCGATGGTGTATTCGTCGCCGGCGATGAAAGCGCGGTCGCTCAAACGCTTGTCCAGCACGCCCAGCAGACGGTGCGCTTCCTTGGTGTAGCGATCGATGGCGTAAGGGATCGGCTCCGGCGCATACACGCTGAAATGGCCGTACTGGCCGGTCATCGGACCCAGCCCGCCCACCTGCCAGAACAGCCATTCCAGCACGGTAGTGCGGCCGCGCAAATCCTGTGGCAGGAAGCGGCCGGTCTTTTCGGCGAGATAAACCAGGATCGCGCCGGATTCGAACACGCTCAGCGGCGCAGCGCCGTCCGCCGGTGCGGTATCGACGATGGCCGGCATCTTGTTGTTGGGCGAGATCGCGAGATATTCGGGCTTGAACTGGTCGCCCTTGCCGATGTCGACCGGCTTGATGACGTACTCCAGGCCGGCTTCCTCGAGGAAGATCGGTATCTTGTGGCCGTTCGGCGTTGGCCAATAATGCAGTTCGATCACGGGGGATTCCTTGGTATAGGGGAATCCCCAGTCTAGCGGGCTGGAAAGCAGCGGACCGTGCATCGCATGGTCCGCTGCGTTGCATCCGCGCTAACGTATCGGGCAATCCACCTTGTGCTGGAAATCGGTGGAGGCGGCGACTTCAGCGAGCGCAATTTCGAGTCCCGGACCGGAATGGATCGCGAACGGCACATCGAGCTTGCCGGTGTCCGCGCCGGCCACGCGCAGGCATTTCAGCTGGATGCCCAGCCGCGTCCATTCTCCGCGCGGCAACGCCGCCAGCGCCTCGCCGATCGGCAATTGCGCACGGCATTTCGCGCCGCAGGTCACGACAAGCGACGACTTGCCGTCGGCCGGCAGCGCATCGACGCGCAACGTCGCCACCAGGTAGACGTCGCCATTGGTTTCGCGCACCAGATCGATCGGCGCGGTGGAGCGCAGCTGCGCCGTCGCGTCGCCGGTCCAGACGAAGCGACGCGCGCCTTCCTGCACTTTGTAATCGAGTGCGCTCATCGCCAGCGCGCCGTCGCCGGATTTTGCCTGCGGATGGACTACATCGACGGCGGCACCGTCGCCGCCTACCAGCTGCAGGTGAACGCCGGTGCTGGCGACCCCGCGGGCGAAGAACGTATTGCTCCGCGATGCGTTGGGGTCGATGCCCGGATCCTCGGGCAATGCCGCCAGATCGCCTGCATCGGCATAGGTCAGGCCGTGGCCGAAAGCGAACAGCGGGTCGTAATTCTTCTGCCCCACATTGTTGATGTACTGGTCGGCGCGACGCGGCCAGGAGAAGCTCAGCTTGCCCTTGAAATCGTGTTGCATCTTGCCGGCGCCATCGCGCAGCAGCACGTCGGCGATGCCGGCGCCTTCCGAACCCGGCAGCCACGCCGCGACGAAGGCGTCGGAGGCGTTGATTTCGCGATTGACCCACAGCGGGCGGCCGCTGAGGAACACCGCCACCACGGGAATGCCGTCGGCCTTGAGCCGCTTGATCAGTTCCAGGTCGCCGCTCTTGCCCGACTTGTACATCAGGTTGGCCAGATCGCCCTGGAATTCGGCGTAGGGCTCCTCGCCGAATACGACGATCGCGGCATCGGGCTTGGTCGCGTACTTGCCGTCGACGGCGAGTTCGGCGCGGCCGCCTGCGGCTTGGACCTGTGCCTTCAGGCCATCCCAGATGGAATCGGCGTGCGGGAAATCCGCGCGCGTGGTGCCATCGCCCTGCCAGGTCAGCGTCCAGCCGCCGGCCTGCTTGCCGACGTTGTCCGCGCCGTCGCCGGCCACCAACAGCTTCTTTTTCGGATCCAGCGGCAATACGCCGCCCTGGTTCTTCAGCAGTACCAGCGATTCGCGCACGGCCTGGCGCGCGACCGCGCGGTGTTCGGGCGCGGCGAGCAGTTCGAATTTGCCGCCGAGCGCGCGTTCGGAAGGCTTGGGCTTGCCGAACAGGCCCATGCGGAACTTGACCCGGAGAATGCGGCGCACCGCATCGTCGAGGCGTTCCATCGGGATCTTGCCCGACTTCACATGCGCGACGCTGCTCTCATACAGGCCGCGCCAGCTGTCCGGCGCCATCGCCATGTCCAGGCCGGCATTGAAGGTGGCCGGACAATCGGTGTTGGTGCAGCCGCGGACCTGGCCGTGGCCGTTCCAGTCGCCGACGATGAATCCGCCGAAGTTCATCCGCCCCTTCAGCACATCGGTCAGCAGCGCTTTGTGGCCGTGCATCTTCTCGCCGTTGTAGCTGTTGTAGGAAGCCATCACCGCCTGCGCGCCGGCGGCGATCGCGGGCACATAACCTGCGGCGTGCACATCGCGCAGCACCGCTTCGCTGACCTGGGTGTCGCCCTGGTCCTTGCCGTCATGGGTGCCGCCGTCGCCGAGGTAGTGCTTTACCGACACCATCACGTGATGGTCGTCGAGGAAGTCGGGTTCGCCGGGTTTGCCTTGCAGGCCTTCGACCATCACACCGGCATAGCTGGCGACCACTTCGGGGTTCTCGGAATAGCCTTCGTAGGTGCGGCCCCAGCGGTCGTCCTGCGGCACGGTGACGGTCGGCGCGAATGTCCACTCCATGCCGGTGGTGCGCGTTTCGGCGGCGGTGACGCGTCCGATCGCGCGCATCAGTTCCGGATTGCGCGTGGCGCCCAGGCCGATGTTGTGCGGGAACAGCGTCGCGCCGACGATGTTGCTCTGCCCGTGCACGGCGTCGATGCCGAAAATCACCGGGATCGCCTTGCCGCCGCCGCGGGTGTCCATCGACGCTTCCCAGAACGCATCGGCCAGTGCCAGCCAGGCCTGGGGTGTCGCGTTGTACTTTTTGCCAGGATCGGAACCGCCTCCGGCGAGGATCGAGCCGAGCCGGTATTTGCGCACGTCGTCCGGCGTGACGTCGCTGATATCTCCCTGCACGATCTGGCCGACTTTCTCTTCGACGGTCATCGTCGCGAGCAGGTCGTCGACGCGTTTCTCCAGCGCGGCGTCTTGCGCAAAGGGCCATGCCGGTTGCGGCCAATGGGCCGGATCGATCGCAGTGGATTGCGCAGGCTTGTCGTCGGCAGTGACGGCCTGCTCGCGACTCGAGTCGCATGCGCTGGCGGCCAACAAGACGATGCCTAGCAGTCCCCAGCCGATGCTGGAACCTGTCGAAGGCGCGGATCGCGTGCTGCTGGATTTCATCGCGTGATTCTCGTGTCGTGATTCGATTTTTGTGACGGATCAGGCAGGCGTCGATGGATGACAGCGTTGTCAATCAGGTGCAGACTACCTCGACCGCGCCGTTAATGCTTGCTGCAAAGCGGCAAAAAAAGCGGGACATGCTTCGCCGCCAGCGGCGAGCGTGATGTCCGGCCTGTTGGAGGAGCGATGCGCCGGATGCGACCATGCACCGAATCAGGGAGCGGATGATATGAAGGTCGACGCCCATCAGGCAGAATCGCCTACGCTCAGGGAAATCGGATCCAAGACCATGCGTGTGCGCATCGAGGACGTCGCGGAAGCTGCAGGCGTTTCGATGAAGACAGTATCGCGCGTGCTCAACAACGAGCCGAACGTGTCCGAGCGTACCCGGCGACAGGTCGAAGGCGCCGTCGAGAAGCTGAACTACCGGCCGCTGCCGTCGGCGCGCGTGCTCGCCGGAGGCAGGTCGTACCTGGTCGCGATGCTGTTCGACAACCCGTCGAGCAACTACCTGATGGAAGTCGAACTCGGCGTGCTCGATGCCTGCCAGACGCAGCACTACAACCTGATGCTGGCGCCGCTGGTCTACGACGCCGAGAATATCGTCGCCAAGGTCGAATCTTTGATCGTGCAATCGCAACTCGACGGCGTGGTGCTGACGCCGCCGATCACCGACGATGTCGCGCTGCTCAAGCGGCTGGATGAGCTCGACGTTCCCTACGCCAGCGTCTCGGCGAAGGAGGCCAACCGCCGCATCGGCGTGATCGTCGACGAGCATGGCGCGGTATGCGCGATGATGGCTCACCTGGCGTCGCTGGGACACCGCAGGATCGCGCACATCAAGGGCCATCCCGCGCACGGCGCCAGCGGCTGGCGGCTGGCCGGATACCGCGACGGACTCAAGCGCGCCGGCTTGCGCTACGACCCGGTGCTGGTCGTCGACGGCGAGTTCTCGTATGAATCCGGCTACGCCGCGACCAACGCCCTGCTGGAATTGAAGCAGAGGCCGACGGCGATCTTCGCTGCAAACGACGATATGGCCGCCGGTGCGATCTGCGCGATCTGCGAGCGCGGCCTGTCGGTGCCCAAGGATATTTCGGTCTGCGGGTTCGACGACACGCCGATCGCGCGCCAGATCTATCCCGCGCTGACCACGGTGCGGCAGCCCACACGCGACATGGGCCGGCTGGCCGGCATCGAGCTGCTCAAGGAAATCCGCCACCGCAAGACCGGCGCCATCGTCGATATCCCCTATACGCTGCAGCGGCGGCGGTCGACCGGGCCGGCGCCTACGGCGTAACCACACAGTCGTGCGGTTCACTTCGGCGGCGACGGCGACGCCTGCAGGAATCTCAGCGCGGTTTCCCGGAACTGCGCCGCATGCGCGCCGAAAATCGGTACGTGCGGACCTTCGGGCACGATCCACAACGCGGAACCGGGGATCGCGCCGTACATCTCCACGGGCATGCTCACCGGGAAGAACTCGTCGCGGTCGCCGTGCACGATCAGCGTCCGTGCGCGGATGGTGCCCAGCAGCGGCGGAGTGAAATTCACGTCATCGTAGCTGCGGCTGAATCCGGCGAACTGCTTCGCCAACGCCCGGGCTTGCGGCTCGCCCCGGCTGGCGCATCGGCGGAAGTAGTCCAGATCCGCGGGCCTGGGGCCATGCTCGGCCGCTGCGCGCGTGATCTTGCGCGCCTGTTCCGGAAAATAGGCGCCGGCGCCGACCAGTACCATGGCCTCTACCCGCGACGGTTGCCCAGTCGCCATATGCAGCAGCGTCATCCCACCGCTGCTGATGCCGATGGCCTTGAAGCGGACGATGCCGAGGTGGTCGAGCAGGGCGAAGACATCCGCGGCGGCCTGCCGATGGCTGAAAGCTTCGAGGGGATCGGTCGAGCGGCCATGACCGCGCAGGTCCGGCACGATCACCCTGAAGCGCGTGGAGAGGGCGCCGGAGAAGGCCTGCCAGTCCCGGCCGCAACCGCCGAACCCGTGCAGGAGCACCAGCGGTTCGCCCTTGCCGGTCGACTCGAAATACATCTCCATGCCGTTGATGGGCAGGGTGCGCCCGACCGTCTGTGCGGTCGCAGGCGGCGGCAGGCCCAGCAGCGGCAGGCCCAGTAGAACCAGAGCGATGGTCAGCATCGCCGGCAGTGCGTTTTTCACGATTCGGTCTCCCGCGCAGGTGGGTATCTTGCGACCTTGCGGCGCCGCGATCCGCTCGTGTACGCACACGGCGATCCGGTTGCCGTTCGATCCTGAGTTTCGCTGCGGCGCAACATCGCTTGCCGGAATCGGGGCCGCATACGCGCCGGTCGAATCGTGTTGCAGTGCAATTTGACAACGCTGTCAGTCTACCCTCCAATGCCCCGTAAGGCGTGGCGCGATTGCATATCCGCCGAGCCGAAAACACATCGCGATTTCGTGAGATCCCGGGGAGGGAAGATCCATGAAGCAGTTGCACGCCGTTCCCAGAAAGCGGCTTTTGACCTCCGCGTTGCTGCTGGCGCTCGCTCAACCGGTTGCCGCGCAGGTGGCCGACCAGAAGCAGGACGGCCAGGCCGCCACCACTGCCAACGACAGCGCCGCTCCGACCGCACAATCCGGGCAAACCGATCCCAAGACGCTCGACACCGTGGTGGTGACGGGTATCCGCGGCAGCCTCATCTCGTCGATGAACCTCAAACGCGACTCGCAGGGCATCGTCGACGGCATCGTCGCCGAGGACATGGGCAAGTTCCCCGACACCAACCTGGCCGAATCGCTGCAGCGCATCAGCGGCGTGTCGATCGACCGCAGCAACGGCGAAGGCTCGCGCGTGACCGTGCGCGGCGTCGGCCCGGACTACAACCTGGTGCTGCTCAATGGCCGGCAGATGCCGACCGCGACCGGCGGACGCGCGTTCGAGTTCAGCGACCTCGCGTCCGAGGCTGTCTCGGCCGTGGAGGTCTACAAGACCAGCCGCGCCGGCACTCCGGTCGGCGGCATCGGCGCGACCATCAACATCAAGACCGCCCGTCCTCTGGACAATCCCGGCTTCCACGCCAGCGCCGGTATCAAGGGCGTGATCGACACCTCCGACGACGATCTGCCCGGCAAGTACAAAGGCGATACCGTCACGCCGGAAATCTCGGGCATCTTCAGCAATACCTGGGGCGACGATCGCTTCGGCGTATCGCTGAGCGCCAGTCGCCAGGAGCGCGATTCGGGTTCGGCTTCGGCTTTCGTAGCGCCGGGCAACGGTTGGCAGCCTTTCATCGATACGCCTCAGCCGAACGGCGTGGGCGGACCCTCCTCGCTGCCGCAACCGGGCCAGCCGGGTTCCGAGAACATCACCAACCGTCCGGGGCCGAACGACGTCTACTCGATGCCGCAGAGCCTTGGCTACGCGGTCAACTCCGTGCACCGCCAGCGCACCAACGGCCAGCTGGCCTTCCAGTTCGCGCCGACCGACAACCTGACCGCGACTCTGGATTACACCTATTCGCAGAACAAGATCGAGTCGATGCGCAACGACATGTCGGTGTGGTTGAACTTCACGCCCGACCAAAGTTCGTGGACGCCCGGCTCGGGCTCGTCGCCGCTGTACTACCACGAGAGCTACGGTTCGCCGTCGGACTTCGCCAACGGCGCCAGCAAGACCGCGGTGGTCCACGAGAACAAGTCGATGGGCTTCAACGTCGACTGGCAGGTCACCGACGCCTTCAATCTGAACTTCGACTACCACGATTCCACGGCCGAATCGCGTCCTGACAGCCCCTACGGCTCCAGCAACACGCTGGCGACCGCCGGCTTCTTCCGCGCGGGCAACGGCCTCGATTTCAGCGGCGACTTCCCGATCCTGACCCTGGACCTGCCGCCGGGCATGACCGCGATCGATCCGGCGCTCATGCAGGTCACCGGTTCGGTGTTCCGCAACGATTACCAGAAAGCCAAGATCAAGCAATTCCAGGTCGCCGGCGAATTCCAGTTTGAAAATTATTCGAAGCTGAATTTCGGCGTGGCCAGTACCGACTACCGCAACCGTTCGGCATTCACCAACGTGCAGTTGGACACCTGGGGCGGCAACGTGCCCGCCGGCCCCGCGGCGTATCCGGACGATGCGTTCCCGCTGGCGCACATGGGCGACTACTTCGACTTCAGCGGCGCCGACAATCCCAACTTCACCGATGCCTTCTTCCTGTTCGACTTCGAGACCATGCGCCAGGCGGCGGTGAACGCGCGCACGGCCGCCGGCTTGGGCATTCCGGAGGATTACCTGGCCTCGACCGATTATTCCGGCGCTACCGTGCCCGGCAGCCTAGCCAGCCGTACGGTCGGCGACAGCCGCGTGCGCGAGAAATCGCGCAGCGCCTATCTGGAATGGAGCAACACGTTCGATCTGGCAATGCCTTTGAACGTCGCGATCGGCGTGCGTTACGAGAAAACCGAAGTGACCGGCACCGCATTGCAACCGGCGCCGGTGGCGGTGAACTGGGCGGCGGCCAACGAATTCAATCTGGTGTACAGCGGGTCGGAATTCCGTACGCGGGAAGGCGAATACGACTACTGGTTGCCCAATCTGGACTTGAGCCTTGATCTCAACGACGAGATGAAGCTGCGCTTCAGCGCAGGCAAGACCATCGGTCGGCCGAACTGGAGCGATCTGAATCCGGCGCTGAGCCTGGGCAGCCCGGCGCGCTTCGATGGCGGCGGCGGCAACTCCGGCAATCCGGGCCTCTTGCCGTTGTTGTCCAAGAACTTCGACTTGTCGTACGAGTGGTATTACGACGAAGGCAGCTACTTCTCGGTCGGCTATTTCTACAAGAAGATCGACAACTTCATCGCCAGCCAGGTGCTTCGCGAGACTCCGCTGCCCGACCTGACCACGCCGGCGGGCGGCGCCTACTGGAACGAGGCCATCGGCGTCGGCGGCTGCGCAGCCACCGACCGCCCCTGCATCCGCGACTACATCTTCGCCAACCACGATGGCGAACCGGGCGTCGACGCCGCCGCCGGCAGCATCGTCGGCCAGCCGGGCGATCCGTCGCTGGAATTCAACATCTCCCAGCCGGTGAACAACCGCTCGGACAAGCTCGACGGCTGGGAATTCAATATCCAGCACATGTTCGGCCAGAGCGGCTTCGGCTTCGCGGCGAACTACACGAAGGTGGACTCCGGACTGACTTACGCCAACGGCCGCCTCGGCACGCAGTTCGCGCTGACCGGGCTTAGCGACAGCGCCAACCTCGTCGGCTTCTACGAAAAGGGGCCCTGGCAGATCCGTGCCGCCTACAACTGGCGCGACGAGTTCCTGACCGCGCTGGGCGATGGCAAGGGTTCGAACCCGGTCTATGTGGAATCGTACGGCCAGCTGGACCTGAACGTCAGTTACCAGATCACCGACAACCTGACCGTGTCGGTGGAGGGCATCAATCTCACCGACGAGTCGATGCGCACCCACGGCCGCAACGACCGCCAGCTGTACGAACTGTTCGACTACGGACCGCGCTACATGTTCGGCGTGCGCTACAACTTCTGACGCCGGACGCCGTTATTGCGGAAAAGCCGCCGATGAGCTCGGCGGCTTTTTCCCGTTTTGCGTCGCCGCGTTGCCCGGCAGGCACGAATTGACCGAACATGTCCGCCATGCGCGGCGCGTCCGCGCCTCCGGCCAGCACGGGATCGCCATGAGCCGCCACGTCCTGCTCAACAATATCGACCACCGCGATCTGCGCATCGACACGCGGCGCGTTCCCGGGCTGGGCGATGAGGTCATGTTCGCGCCCACGTTTGCGGGCGAGTTCCGCGACCTGCAGGCCTACTATCCCATCGTGTTCCACGAAGGCGCCGGCGGCGCGCTGCAGCCGGTGGCGCTGCTGGGCCTGCAGGAAGGGCAGAATCTGTTCCTGGGCGAAAGCGGCTGGGACGCCGCCTACCTGCCGCTGGCGATCGAACGGCAGCCGTTCCTGATCGGCATCGGCGAAGACGGCGAGCCGATGGTCCACATCGACCTGGGCAGCCCGCGCGTCACGAATGACGCCGGAGAGCCGGTGTTCAAGGAATTCGGCGGCACCACCGCCTATCTGGACCGCGTCAGCTCGGTGCTGCGCGCGCTGAACGAAGGGCTGCAAGGCAATACGGGCTTCGTCGGGCTGTTGGTTGCGCACGACCTGCTGGAACCGTTCGTGCTGGACATCCAGTTGAAAGACGGCACCCATCATCGTCTGGGCGGTCTCCACACCATCGCCGAGGAGCGCCTGCGCGAACTCGACGGCGCGCTGCTGCAGCAACTGAACCGCAGCGGCGCGCTCGAGGCGATCCACATGGCGATGGCGTCGTTATCGAATTTCCGCCACCTGATCGAACGGATGGAGCGCCGCCGTGCTGCCGATCGCTGACGCCATCGAGGAAATGCGAGCGGTCGAGGCGTCGGCGCTGCCCGAGGCGCTGCTGCATCCCACCCGGCCATGCGTGTTGCGCGGCTTGACCGCGCGCTGGCCGATGGTTCACGCCGGCACCGCTTCGGCGCAGGAGGCGGTCGCATACCTCAAGCGCTTCGCGCGCGACGCGGCGGTGACGGTCAGCGTGGCGCCGCCGGAAGCCGGCGGACGGGTTTCCTATCGCGAGGACATGCTCGGCTTCGCCTTTCGGCAGGAGAAGATGCCGTTGGCGAGCGTGCTCGACATCCTGCTGCAGCATCTCGCCGATCCTTCGCCACCCACGGTCTACGTCGGCTCCACCACCATCGACACCTGGTTGCCCGGCTTCCGCGACCACAACGACCTGGGTTTCGGAGCGTTGCAACCGTTGGCGAGCATCTGGGTCGGCAATCGCACGCGCATTCCCGCGCACCAGGACGTGCCGGACAACATCGCCTGCGTCGTCGCCGGCCGGCGTCGCGTCACGTTGTTCCCGCCCGATCAGCTGCAGAACCTGTATATCGGGCCGCTCGATCGTACGCCGGCCGGGCAGGCGGTGAGCCTGGTCGACTTCGCCGCGCCCGACTACGAGCGTTTTCCGAAATTCGCCGAAGCGCTGCGCCATGCGCAGACCGCCGAACTGGCGCCCGGCGATGCGGTGCTGATCCCGAGCATGTGGTGGCATCACATGGAAGCGCTGGACCCCTTCAACGTGCTGGTCAACTACTGGTGGCGGCAGTCGCCGGCGTGGATGGACACGCCGATGAACGCGCTGATGCTGGCGATCATGAGCGTGCGCGACCTGCCGCCGGAACAGCGCGAGATCTGGCGGGAGGTATTCCGCCATTACGTCTTCGATGCCGATGCCGACACCGCCGCGCACATTCTGGAAGCGGCGCGCGGCATGCTCGCGCCGATCGACGAGAACCGCGCCCGCGAACTGCGCGCGCGCCTGCTGCAACGCCTCAACCGCTGAGAGAACGCCATGCAGAAAGATGCCGAGGCAATCGCGTCGAAACCGGTCAGGCGCGTGGTGATCGCCGGAGGCGGCACCGCCGGCTGGATGGCGGCGGCGGCCATATCCAAAATACTCGGCGGAACGTTGGACATCAGCCTGATCGAATCGGAGGAGATCGGCACCGTCGGCGTCGGCGAGGCGACGATTCCGACGCTGGGCACCTTCCACCGGTTGCTGGAGATCGATGAGCGCGAGTTCATGGCGGCCTCGCAGGGCACGATCAAGCTCGGCATCTCCTTCGAGAACTGGCGCAGCGAGCGGCACCGCTACATCCACTCCTTCGGTTCCACCGGCAGGGATCATTGGACCGCCGGCTTCCAGCATTTCTGGCGGAGGGGTCGCGAGCTCGGGCTCGCCGGCAGCTACGACGACTACTGCATCGAATTGCAGGCCGCGCTGCAGGACAAGTTCGCGCACCTGACGAACTACCGGATGAACTACGCCTACCACCTCGATGCCAGCCTTTACGCGCGATTCCTGCGCGCGATGAGCGAGCGCAACGGCTGCCGGCGCATCGAAGGCAAGATCGTCGAGGTCGTGACCGATTCCGGCTCGGGTTTCATCACCGCACTGCGCCTGGAAAGGGGCGAAGTGATCGAAGGCGACCTGTTCATCGACTGCACGGGATTCCGCGCACTGCTGATCGACCAGGCGCTGGGCGTCGGCTTCGAGGACTGGTCGCACTGGCTGCTCAACGACAGCGCCATCGCCGTCCAGACCAGTGCGGTGCGCGACGCGGTGCCGTATACCCGCGCGATCGCGGAGAAATGGGGCTGGCAGTGGCGCATAGCGCTGCAGCATCGCGTCGGCAACGGCATCGTCTATTCCAGCCGCCACGTCGGCGACGACGAGGCCAAACAGACCCTTCTGGACAGCGTGGAAGGCGAGGTTCTCAAGAATCCCTGGCCAGTGCGCTTCCGCCCGGGACGGCGCCTGCAATGCTGGAACCGCAACTGCGTCGCCCTCGGCCTGGCCGGCAGCTTCATCGAGCCGCTGGAATCGACCACCATCCACCTGATCCAGCGCGGCATCACCCGCCTGATGCAGTCGTTCCCGCACGCCATCAGCCAGGCCGGCATCGACGAATACAACACGCAGATGGCCGACGAGCTGCAGCACGTCCGCGACTTCGTGATCCTGCATTACTACGCCACCGAGCGCCGCGATTCCCCGTACTGGGAATACCTGTCGACCATGACGCTGCCGGAAACGCTGCGCCGTCGCATCGAGCTGTTCCGCGAAACCGGCACGGTATTCCATGTTGCGGGCGAACTGTTCGCCGAAAACTCCTGGATCCAGGTGTTGATGGGGCAGGGCATCGAACCGCGCCAGCACCATCCGACCGCCGACGCGATGAGCGAGGCCGACCTGGCCCGGTTCCTCGGCGACATCCGCGCGATGGTGCGCAGCACCGTCGACGGCCTGCCGTCGCACATGGACTACATCCGCAGCTACGCGCCGGGCACGGCGCCGTCGTGATCGCGGCGCCGGCGCATTAAGCTTTGCCTTGTAGAGCGGAGCTTGCTCCGCTGCTCTTTGCGCGGCGGCCGTGTTCAGTGGCCGCCGTCGGCGCTCAGCTTATCCAGGTCGATGCCCTGCGACTTGAGGATGCGGGTCGTGCGCAACGCATAGAACACCAGGTAGGCGAAGCAGACGACGCCGACGATGAAACTCATCTGGATGCCGATGCGGTCGGCCGCCGCGCCCTGGATCCAGCTGACGATGCCGCCGCCCATGATCATCATGATCAGCAGGCTGCTGCCCTGGTTGGTGTTCTTGCCCAGGCCGGTGATCGCCAGCGCGAAGATGCATGGCCACATGGTGCTGCAGAACAGGCCGACGCTGATGAAGGCCACCGCCGAGGTCCGGCCGCTGGTGGCCATGCCGACCAGCAACGCGGCGATGCCGCACAGGGCGAAATACAGCAGCATGCGCGCCGGATTGCCGCGGCTGGCGAAGGTCGCCAGGATCATCAGCACGATGACGAAGGCGTAGCCGAAGAACTGGGAGACGTCGTGGCGGGCGATGGCGTTGACCGCCAGGAACACGCCGAAGGCCAGGTACGGCAGGATCAGCATCAGCAGGCGCTTCATTCCCGCGCCGACATTGAAGGCGCCGGCCGCACCGGTCCAGCGGCCGATCATCAGGCTGGCCCAGTACAGCGAAACGAACGGCGCAATCGCCGAGGTCGGCACGCCGTGGCTCTCCTCCAGCAAGGCCGGCAGGTTGCTGACCGTCGACACCTCGACGCCGACGTAGACGAAGATCGCCAGCATGCCCAGCACCAGTTGCGGATAGGCCAGGGCCGAGGACTTGTGGATCAGCTTGCCGCTGTCCTGGGCCTCGCTTTCGGTGACGCCCTCCAGGTCGATGTGATTGGGCACGGACGAGAACTTCAGGAACACCGCCACCAGCACGAAGGCCACGCCCAGGATCAGGTAGGGCGTCTTGACGCTCTCGATGCTGGCCTCGGTGCCGCCGGCTGCGACGCTGCCGAAGATCGCGATGCTGACCAGCAGCGGACCGATGGTGGTGCCGAAATTGTTGACGCCACCGGCCATGGTCAAGCGCTGCGAACCCGTCCGGGGGTCGCCCATCACGATCGCCAGCGGATTGGCCGCGATCTGCTGCAGCGAAAAGCCCAATCCGACCACGAACAGGCCCGAAATCATCAGCGTGAACGAGCCGGCGTTGGCGGCCGGATAGAACAGCAGCGTGCCGATGGCCGAAATGACCAGCCCCAGGCAGATGCCGTTCTTGTAGCCGATCCGGTTCAGCAGATCCATGCCGATGGATTTGGATACCGCGACATAGATCAGCGAGCCGACCGTATAGGCCACATAGAACGCCACCGATACCAGCTGGCTCTGCGCCTGGGTCAGGTCGAAGGCATGCTTGAACACCGGGATCAGGATGTCGTTGCTCGCGGCAACGAATCCCCAGAAGAAGAAGACGGTGATCAGCACACCGAACTGCGACCATCGGGTTTGTTGTGGCGTCATGTGCCTGTTCTTAGTCGTGGGCAAGTAGGGTATTGGAATGGCGATGCCAGCGCGGATGGGATTGCGCGGCCGCTACGCACAGCTTGTACAGATAGGCTGACAACGCTGTCAAATTTTCTCGGGCGATCGGCTCGATTTTCTTTCAAACGTCTGAATAGCCAGGGAAAACTCGCTGCGCTGCAACATCGCGGCGTGACCGCCGGCAGGCCAGCGTCGCCACCGGGCGGTGGTGCAGCGCTTGGCAGTTAACGCCGCCGCCGCTACTCTCCGCCCTCCTTTGCCCTTACCGTGACCCATGCCCGAAACGCCATCGCCACGCCTCAATCCGCTGCCCGCACTGATCTTCAGTTCACGCTGGCTGCAGCTGCCGCTGTACCTGGGCCTGATCGCCGCGCAGGGCGTGTACGTCTTCCTGTTCGTCAAGGAACTCTGGCACCTGATCCAGGGCGCCAACAGCCTCACCGAGCAGGGAATCATGCTGCTCGTGCTGGGCCTGATCGACGTGGTGATGATCTCCAACCTGCTGGTGATGGTGATCGTCGGCGGCTACGAGACCTTCGTGTCGCGACTGGGCCTGCAGGGCCATCCCGACCAGCCGGAGTGGCTCAGCCACGTCAACGCCTCGGTGCTGAAGGTGAAACTGGCGATGGCCATCATCGGCATCTCCTCGATCCATCTGCTCAAGACGTTCATCGAAGCGGGTTCGCTCGGCCTGCCCAGCTGCAATTCGGCCGACTTCCTGGCGCTCAGCAGCGCGGCCACCGGCGCGTTGTCCGGCATGAAATGCACCACCGCCACCAGCATCGGCGTGATGTGGCAGACCATCATCCACTGCGTGTTCATCCTGTCGGCGATCGGCATCGCCTACACCGACAAGCTGATGACCGCCACGTCGAGCAAGCGCGAGCACGCCGCCGGGCACTGACGCCCGGCTTTTCGTAGGCGCGGCTTCAGCCGCGAGTTTTTCCAGTCGGTGCGTAGGCATCGGCAAGGGTTCGCGGCCAAAGGCGCGCCTACGAAGAACAGGAGCAGCCTCCCCTCACCGGCCTCGCGCTCTTGCCTTAAGCCGTCATTCCCGCGAAGGCGGGAACCCAGTGACTTTGCTTTAGCCCTCTCCCGCTTGCGGGAGAGGGTTGGGTGAGGGCGCGCGGGACGTCAGCTAGCTTCGTTGTCATCTGAAGAGTCGAAAAGTCACTGGGTTCCCGCCTTCGCGGGAATGACGGCTAAAAAAAGAGAGCGCTTACTGCGCGGCGGAGACGTCAGCTTCACCCACCGCACGCCGCCCAGTAATCGCCTCACGCAAACCCGCCGCGTCATCGCCTTGCGAAAACCGCAATCGGCCATCCACGGCATCGATGCCGAGCTCGCGGTAGGTTGCATCCAACGATGGAAATTGCTCCGCTGCCGCATAACGCCGATATCGGCTGGTGAAAATATCGCCACCCGCGATCCTGTCCAATTCCGCCATGAACGCTTCAGGCGTCACCCGCGCCGTGCCGTCGCCCAGGCAGCAGTTCGAATACCCGGACAGCACTGCATCCAGCGAGTTGCCGCGCTGGCGGCGCAGCGCCAGGTCCGCTTCCAGCCAGAACGCGGCGCCGGCCCAGTAAATGCGCATGGTGCCGCCGCGGCGCCGGCCCAACTGGTCCAGCGGCACGCCGCCGAGCGCCTTGCGCCCGCGCTGGAAGCCGCCGTCCAGCCGCCGCCAGGCCTCCTCCTCATCCAGCAGGCCGATGCGCGCGCGCAGGACATTCTGGTAATAGCTGGCCAGCCCCTCCGCCAGCCAGCGCCCCTCGGCGCCCAGATACGGGTGGAACAGGTGCGACAGCTCGTGCACCGCGGTCCAGTCGTCGCGCAACTGCTGCAGTGTGGCGTCCTTGCGCACGAACAGCAGCACCGCGACGCCATCGCCATCGCGCAAGGTCTGGCCCCAGGGCACCGGACTGTCGTCGTCGCTGTCGATCTGCTTCACCCGCACTTGCGCGTTGCGCAGCGGGAAGCGGCCGAATACCGACAGCGGCGCGGCGCTGGTTTCGGCGATCCAGCGCTGCAGCAGCTCGGCACGGGCGCGATCGGGCACATCGATCGCCTCGACCCGCAGCGTGGTGTTGCCGGCACGCAGGAGGCGCTCGTCCGGCGCCTGCGCGGCGGCGGCCGTGCCGGCAAGCAGCAGCAGGGGCAAAAAGGGGCGCAGGATCATGTCGGGATTGGATGCCGGGACCCGGCTAAGGTTCCGTGAACGCCAGGTCACGTAAAATACCGCGATGGATGTTTCTTATTTGCTGGACGGCCTCAATCCCGCCCAACGCGAGGCTATTACCGCTCCAGCCGGCCACTACCTGATCCTGGCCGGCGCCGGTTCCGGCAAGACGCGCGTGCTGACCCACCGTATCGCCTGGTTGAACGAGGTGTACCGGGTGCCCGCGCACGGCATCTTCGCGGTCACCTTCACCAACAAGGCCGCCGGCGAGATGCGTGCCCGTGCCGATGCGCTGTTGCGCAACGGCAGCCGCGGCATGTGGATCGGCACCTTCCACGGCCTGGCGCACCGGCTGCTGCGCCTGCACTGGCAGGATGCGAAGCTGCCGGAAGGTTTCCAGGTGCTCGACAGCGACGACCAGCTGCGCCTGGTCAAGCGCGTGGTGCAGCAGCTGGAGCTGGACGAGGCGCGCTTCCCGCCGCGGCAGATCGCATGGTGGATCAACGCGCAGAAGGACGAAGGCCGCCGCCCGCAGCATATCCAGTCCGGCAACGACGAATGGGCCGATGTGATGCTGCGCAGCTACGCGCTGTACCAGGAGCGTTGCGACCGCGCCGGCCTGGTCGACTTCGCCGAGCTGCTGCTGCGCGCGCATGAGCTGCTGCGCGACAATCCGGCATTACTGGCGCATTACCGGCAGCGCTTCGGCGAATTGCTGATCGACGAGTTCCAGGACACCAACAGCATCCAGTATGCGTTCGTGCGCGTGCTGGCCGGCGACACCGGGCATGTGTTCGTGGTCGGCGACGACGACCAGGCCATCTATGGCTGGCGCGGCGCCAAGGTCGAGAACGTGCAGAAGTTCCTGCAGGACTACCCGGACGCCAAGACCTTCCGCCTGGAGCAGAACTACCGCTCCAGCGCCAACATCCTCAACGCCGCCAATGCGGTCATCGCGCACAACCCGGCGCGGCTCGGCAAGCAGTTGTGGACCGACAGCGGCGAAGGCGAGCCGGTCGACCTGTACGCGGCCTACAACGAAATCGACGAGGCGCGCTTCGTGCTGGAGCGCATCGGCCAGTGGGTGCGCGACGGCGGCAGCTACGGCGATTGCGCCATCCTGTACCGCAGCAACGCGCAGTCGCGCGCATTCGAAGAGAACCTGCTCGCGGAACAGATCCCGTACCGCGTCTACGGCGGCGTGCGCTTCTTCGAGCGCGCCGAAATCAAGGACACGCTCGCCTACCTGCGCCTGATCGCCAACCGCGCCGACGACGCGGCCTTCGAGCGCGCGGTCAACACCCCCACCCGCGGCATCGGCGAGCGCACGCTCGACGAAGTGCGCCGCCGCGCCCCCACCGATAGCGTCTCGCTGTGGGAAGCCGCGCTGCGGGTCGTGCGCGAGAGCGTGCTGGCGGGGCGCGCGCGCAATGCGCTGGCGACCTTCCACGCGCTGATCGATACGCTGGGCAGCGAGGTGCACGATCTCAGCCTGCAGGAAAAGATCGACCACGTGCTGCTGCGTTCTGGCCTGCGCATGCACTACGCCAACGAATCCAAGGGCCAGCTCGACTCGCGCACCGACAACCTCGACGAACTGGTCTCGGTCGCCTCGCGTTTCGTACGTCGCGACGACGACGAGGAAGCCGCCGACATGTCGGAGCTGATCGCCTTCCTCGCCTACGCCGCGCTGGAAGCGGGCGAGGGCCAGACCCAGGCCGGCGAGGACGGCGTGCAGTTGATGACGCTGCACAGCGCCAAGGGCCTGGAATTCCCGCTGGTATTCCTGGTGGGCTTGGAAGAGGGGCTGTTCCCCAACAACCGTTCCATCGAGGAAAGCGGCCGGCTGGAAGAGGAGCGCCGCCTGGCCTACGTCGGCATCACCCGCGCGCGGCAGAAGCTGATCCTCAGCTACGCCGAGGCGCGCCGGCTGCACGGCCAGGACATGTACGGGCTGCCGTCGCGCTTCCTGCGCGAGATCCCGCCGGCGCTGCTGCACGAAGTGCGCCCGCGGGTGCAGATCTCGCGGCCGATGTACTCGCCGCAACCGCGCCGCGACTACGGTCATGCCGTGGTCGACGCATCGCCCGGCATCCGGCTGGGCCAGAACGTGACGCACGCCAAGTTCGGCACCGGCACCGTCACCGACATCGAAGGCAACGGCGCGCATGCGCGCGTGCAGGTGAATTTCGACGATGCCGGCAGCAAATGGCTGGTGCTGGCCTATGCGAATCTGCAGCCGGCTTGAGTGGCCAAGCGTTTTGCCGGGGATGCGGATCCGTACCCTGGCGTATCCGTGAATGGGCTCTAATATCCGATATCGGGGCGAGCTTGCCCTCTATTTGTAGTTGGCAGAGGGAGCACATGGCGATCACTGGCATTGTTCCGCAGTTGCGTACCACGGATATGGCCTCGTCTATCCGCTTCTACACGGAGAAGCTGGGGTTCTCTGTCGAGTTCAACTACCAGGACTTCTATACCGGGATTCGCGCGGGTAAACAGATATTCCACCTCAAGCTTGTTGATGAGAAAGACCCATCAATCCTTTACGTTGATGATGGTGGACACTTCCATCTATACCTTCAGGCCGACGGGGTGGCTGCTTTTGCCGCTCAGCTCAAAGCGAGCGGCGTGCCTCTGGTGAAGGACGTGCATGAGACGCCCTGGAACACAAGGGAAATCGTCATCCATGACGATCAGGGTCATACTTTGTATGTTGGTGAACAGCTGTAGCTGCTAACAATTCATTCAAGCCGAACCCGCTTCGTGGCTCGGCTTAATTCAGGCGTTAGGGGGCAAGTTGGATATTGCAGAGATCGGCCGGTACAAGCTCTCTTTTGACGCAGACAAGTTCACTGTTCTTTGCCCGCGCGGCACGGACAAGTTCTCTGGTTTAGCAACATCTGCTCTGCCCAAGCTTTACATCGCTAGCGTCGACGAAAAGCCGATTTACGTGGGAATCACCAAACAGTCAGTACGCAATCGCCTTCGCTTCGGGTGGAACTCGGATGGAAAGAGTGGCTATTACGGCTACGCTTGGCGGCATAAATTTTCGGAGGCACATCTTGATCTGTGGTGCCATAAAGATCCGCCGACTGCCAACAGCTGCCTAGACATGGAAACGATCGAGGCGGAGGTGGTGTATCTCATCCGAAAAGCAGGTCAATGGCCGCCCTTTCAAACAGAGATCCACTTTCACCCCTCTAACGACGAGCATCGGACCGCGGCTGCAGACATCGCTGGCAAGTACCGCATTGCCCCCTAACAATTCATTCAAGCCGAATCCGTTTCGCGGCTCGGCTCAATTCAGGCGTTAGGCTCCATTGGAGATCTTCAGCATGAAGCTACCGCGACTGGCCATATCTATTGCTACCGCACTGCTTATCGGCATCGTGCAGACATATCTGCTCGTTCTGTGCTGGGCATACATCGCTGTGTATACGCCGCTGCCGCAGTGGCTTCTCGGACAGGGCGTCAGCGGCCGTGCGTTCCGCGCCGTAGTATTCGCAACCGACTTTGTGATCAGTGTTCTCTTGTCGGTACCGGCCGCCTTCCTTCTCTGTAAGCTGCGGCCACGCAAGCTATTCGTTTACCTCGTTCTTGCAGTAATTCCTGGGTTTCTCTGGCAGTACAGTAACGTGCTCGGGGACGCCACCTTGCTCCGAGATTGGCCGCTGTACCTGCCGGGCGCTTTATCCGCGTTGCTTATGCTCCCAGTTGCTGTACTCATCGTGCAGTGGGCAAGGCAGGGGACGGCGCCTGACAATTCATTCAAGCCGAAGCCGCTTCGCGGTTAAGGAGATCCGCATGAAACCTCGAATCACCGTGCTCACCATCGGCGTCGACGATCTGGAAAGATCCTTGAAGTTCTACCGCGATGGCCTCGGCCTGGAGACGACAGGCATCACTGGGGCCGAGTTCGAGTACGGCGCGGTCGCCTTCTTCGAACTGGAAGGGAACCTGAGGCTTGCGATCTGGCCGCGCAAGAGCCTTGCCCACGATGCGGGCCTGCCGCAAGACGGCCGCAGCGCCACCGAATTCTCGATCGGCCACAACGTCGCGTCCAAAGCCGAGGTGGATGCCGTCATGGAACAGGCAAGGGCGGCAGGCGCCGTCATCGTAAAGCCCGCCCGCGATACCTTCTGGGGCGGTTATGCCGGCATCTTCCAGGACCCGGATCATCATCTTTGGGAAGTGGCATGGAATCCCGCATGGGAATTTCCGGAATGAAGCCCAACGATTCAACCAGGCCGCCACCGGCCTGATTCAGCGTTAGACGACACAGGGGCCAATCGCACGCGGAGTCAGTCATGATCACGACCTTCAAGCGCACCGCAGCTTTCGCGTTTCTCGTAGCGGCAACGTTGCCTGTCCCCGCACAAGATCGCAGCGCTGCCGTGCCGGAGATGAAGGTGTTGCTCGAGAACGAGTGTGTCCGGGTTCAATATCACGACGTTGCCGTCGGAGAAAAAACTCCCATGCACTCGCATCCCGACTACGTCGTCTACGTGCTAAGTCCTTACAAGGCCAGGATCATTCTGGCTGACGGTTCCCAGCGCATCAACGAGCGCAAGGCCGGCGAGTCCTTCTGGAACGACGCCAACCGGCACGTCGTGGAAAACATTGGCGACACTCCGATCCATAATCTGGTGGTGGAGCTGAAGCCTGGCGCCGCGTGTCACTAGCGGTTTGTTTATACCGGATGCAACCATGCCGATGGCGAAAGAATGGGTGACGCTGCCAGGGAGTTGCCACTGCGGCCGACTCCACGTTGAATTTTCCACCGGGCAGGCTCCGGTGAGCCTCGTTCCTCGCGCGTGCGATTGCTCGTTCTGCCAGAAACACGGAGCCGCTTACATTTCCGACCCTGCCGGGCGCTTATCGATTTCGGAAACCGATGCCGGGGCCTTGCGTGAGTACCGGCAAGGATCGAACGCCGCGCAGTTTCTGATCTGCGGCCATTGCGGCGTACTGGTAGCGGTCATTTTCAGGCAAGGTTCGCGCATCTACGGCGCGGCGAATGCAGGATGTCTGGATGGAGATGTCGGCATCGGGGCGCCCGTCGCGGCCTCCCCTCAGACGCTAAGTCCGGACGAGAAGATTTCCAGATGGCTGCAGATGTGGGTTCCGGATGTCGTGCTGGCGACGTCCGGCGAATGAAGGACTCCTGCCACAGCCGCTTCGCGGCCCGGATCGATAAGGGTGCGGATCGCAGACGCGAGACGCAACTTCAACCGCGGCGCTCCGACTGCGCGAGTTCGGCCAGTTCGGCCTCGGCCTCACGCAGGCTGCGGCCGGTGGCATCGCGCTCGAAGGTGTCGCGAAAACGGTGCATCAGCCAGGCGACGAGGGCCGCCAGGCCAAGGCCGGCCGCCAGGTTTCCCAGCACCGCAGCGGGACGCACTTGCCAGACGTCGAGGCCGACGGCATTCGCCGCGACGAATATGATCGGTACCCACACCACGAAGCCGGCGATGGTCAGTATCCGATCGCTGCCGATGCGCAGCCGGCGCAGGGCCATGAGTTGCCGTTGCACTTCCAGCACCGGCTTGCGGTAGTCGACTCGCGCAAGGCGCGCAAGCTGCAGCGCGGAGGCGATCAGCAGACCCAGTCCGTACAGGTGGATCGCCACGCCGTAGACCACCAGGTGCGTCCGCCCCAGATGGTCGAACCAATAGCTGCCCGCCCACAGCACGATCAGGATTCCGACCACGAGCTGGACGATCTGTCCCAGCGAAACCAGGCGAAGGCGCGCGCGTGCCGCCTTGATGCCATGCCTGCGCTGGATCTGTTGCAGCCTCCGGTCCTGGCGTTCCAGCTTCTGATCGAGGCCGTTCCAGGCCCGCTCCAGTTCATGCATGTCCATCGTCCGCTCCCGGTGTTGAGGCTGCGCCGGCGATGCGGCGCAGCTGTTGCTTGATGCGGCCCAGCCGGGTCGCGACATTGCCTTCGGTCATGCCCAGCACTTCGCCGCTTTCGCGATGGCTGCAACCTTCCAGATGCAGCAACAGCAGCGCGCGGTCGATGCCGCCGAGCGCCTGCATGGCGCGTTGCACGATCGCCAGCCGCTCGCGGTTCTCGGCATCGACGTCGTGCGCGCCGACCAGGGCTTCGTGCGCGTCGGTGAGCGGTTCGTGGCGCCGGTGCTGGCGCTCGCGACGCCGTTGCGTGATCGCGACGTTCAGCGCGACCCGATACATCCAGGTCGAAAAGGGACGGCTGCGCTCATAGCCCGGCCAGGCGCGCCAGAGCTGCAGCGCGATCTCCTGGGCCAGGTCGGCCCGGTCGTCGGCGTTGCGGCAGTAGCTGGCGGCGACCTTGAGGATGATGCCGCGATGTGCGGCGATCAGGCTCTGGAAGTCGGCAGGTTCGGCCTCGATGGTGCTGGCGATGGACACGGCGCTCGGTTTGCTGGGGACCTGTGGGGTGATTCGCTCCAGCGCGGAAAACATCACACAGCGGGCGGATCTCCCGACTCGCGCGCCCCGCGGACGCGGGCGAGCAAGGATAGACTCAAGCGCATGACTACCGACACTGGCCGCTGCGACCGTGGCGGTCCAACGTCCGCCAGTCCGCACCCGAGCGCATCGCCATGACCTTACAAGCCGCCAGTTGCAACAACCCGGCGCGCCGCCGCCTGCTCGCGGCCACGCTGCCGGCCAGCCTGATGATGCTCGACCTGGGCAAGATCGCGAGCGCCGCACCCGCCAGTACCGCGGCACCGAGGCCGCGACCCACCTTCAGCGAACGCAGCGTGCTGCTGGCCGGCGACACGGTGCCGCAAACGGCGCTGGACTGGACGCGCCATCTGCAGCAGCTGGTCGAGCGCACGCCCGACGTGCGCGACGGCTATCTCGCCGAAGGCGCCGTGCAGACGCTCGAAGCGCGCTTCGCGGCCCTGCTCGGCAAGCAGGATGCGGCCTTCCTGCCGACCGGTACGCTCGCCAACAATCTTGCCTTGCGCGTGCTCTGCGGCGAGAACCGGCATGCGCTGGTACAGCACGACAGCCATCTCTACCTCGACGAGAGCAACGCGGCCTCCACGCTCAACGGCCTGCACCTGGTGCCGTTGGCGAAAGGGCGCGCCGCGCCCACGCTGGAGGAAGTGACCGCGGCCATCGACGAAGCCGAGCACGGCCCGTACCCGCTCAAGGTCGGTGCGATCTCGCTGGAGAGTCCGGTGCGCCGTGCCGATGGCGCGATGGTGCCGTACGACGTCGCGCAGGCGATCTCCAGGCTGGCGCGTTCGAAGAAGATCGGCATGCATCTGGACGGCGCGCGCCTGTTGCTGGCGAGCGGCACGCCGGGCTTTGAACTGAACGCGTACAGCGCGCTGTTCGATACCGTCTATGTCTCGCTTTACAAGTATCTTGGCGCACCGTTCGGCGCGGTCCTGGCCGGCGACAAGGACACGGTCGCCAGGATAAGGGACCTGCGCCATATCTTCGGTTCGACGATCTACCAGGGTTGGCCCGCAGCGCTGCCGGCGCTGGCTGCGCTGGACGGATTCGAGACGCATTTCATCGCGGCGCGGCGCGTGGCGGAACGTCTGTTCGCCGGATTGACCGCAGCGGGCGGTTACACGCTGCAACCGGTCGAGCACGGCAGCAACATCGCCTTCCTCGCACTGGCTCCGGAGCGTGCAGCCGGACTGTCCGAGCGCTTGCGCAAGGCCGACATCCACCTGCGCGAGCCGAAAAACGGCCGGGTGCAGATCGACATCAACGAAACCTTGCTCAGGCGCGATGCGGACGAGTTGATTCGCGTCTTTACCGGCGCGTGACCGCAGCGGGTAAGACCCGCCTCATTCGCCGGCCAGCCCGCTGAGGCGCTTCTCCAGAAACCGACGTTCCGGTTCCTGTCGCGCCAGCGCCAGTGCCCGCCGATAGGCGGTGCGGGCTTCATCGGTCCGGCCGAGCCGGCGGCACATTTCGGCGCGCGCCGAATGCGCGAGGTGGTAATCCTGCAATTCGCCACGTTCGAACAAGGCATCGATCAGGGCCAGTCCCGCCGCGGCTCCGTCGCGCATCGCCACGGCGGCGGCGCGGTTGAGTTCGATCACCGGCGAGGGATCGGCGCGCAGCAGCACGTCGTACAGGCCGACGATTTCCGTCCAGTCCGTGTCGGTCGCGCTCAACGCATCGGCATGCACGGCGGCGATCGATGCCTGCAGCGCATACGGACCGAACCGGCGCGACGCAAGCGCGCGTTGCACCAGCGCCGAGCCTTCGGCGATCTGGTCGCGATTCCAGAGCGAACGGTCCTGGTCGTCCAACAGCACCAGGTCGCCGTCGGTCGTGGTGCGGGCGCCGCGGCGCGACTCCTGCAGCAGCATCAGCGCCAGCAGGCCGACCGCTTCGGGTTCCGCCAGCAGCCCGACCAGCAGGCGCCCGAGGCGGATCGCCTCGCCTGACAGATCGTGCCGCGTCAGGGCGGCGCCGGACGAGGCGGAATAGCCTTCGTTGAAGACCAGATAGACCACGTGCAGCACGGCTTCCAGCCGCTCCGGAAGCTCGCTCCGCGAAGGCACCTGGTAGGGAATCTGCGCGCCGCGGATCTTGGCCTTGGCGCGGACGATGCGCTGGGCGACGGTGGACGGCGCGGACAGGAAGGCGTGTGCGATCTCCTCGGTGGTGAGCCCGCATACTTCGCGCAGCGTCAGCGCGATTTGCGCATCGGCCGACAGCGCGGGGTGGCAGCAGGTGAAGATCAGCCGCAGCTGGTCGTCCTCGACCGCCTGCTCGTTCAACAGCGCGGGATCGTTGGTTTCGGCGTAGAGCCGCTCGGCGATCTCGGCCAGCGAAGCGTCGAAGCGCGCGCGCTTGCGCAAACCGTCGATCACCTTGAAGCGGCCGGCCGACACCAGCCAGGCGCGCGGGTTATCCGGCACGCCGTCGCGCGGCCACTGCACCATCGCCGCGGCGAAGGCGTCGTGCAGCGCCTCCTCGGCCAGGTCGAAATCGCCGAGCAAGCGGATCAGCGTGGCCAGCACGCGACGCGAATCCGCGCGGTAGACGCGGTCGACGTATTCGCGTGCGCGTTGCGCCGCCTGCTGGTCCATCGTCCGGTCCCGGGGTCAGGACATGCTGGCGATCGCGCGCACTTCGACGGCGCCATAAAGCGCACCGGGAATCCTGGCGGCGATGGCGCAGGCTTCGTCGAGATCGTCCGCCTCGATCAGGAAGTAACCGCCGAGTTGCTCCTTGGTTTCGGCGAACGGTCCATCGGTCGAAGAGATGCGGCCATCGCGCACGCGCACCGTGCGGGCCGACGCGCTGGGATGCAGACGGTTGCTGCCGACGTAGTGCCCGCTGGCCTTGATGCCGCCGGTAAAAGCGGCGAATTGGTCCATCCAGCGTTCGGCTTCCGCCGCGGGCATCTTCGGCCATGGCGTTTCGTCGCCGTAGATCAGGCATAGATACTTCATGTTCGACTCCTATTATTCAGTGCGGGTCAGGATAGCGGCCTTACTTCTACGCAGCCGGTGCGCGCCCACGGAAACCGGGACGCCAGGCGGATCGCTTCGTTCAGGTCCTTGGCTTCGATCAGGGTGAAACCGCCGAGCTGTTCCTTGGTCTCGGCGAACGGACCGTCGGTGGCGATCAGCCGGCCCTGGCGTACGCGCAGCGACGTCACCGCCTGCGCCGATTCGAGCGCTTTCGCGTCGAGCAGATGGCCGCCCTGCCGCAGCTCGTCGGCGTAGGCCAGGCACTCCTTCATCATCGAGTCCGCTTCGCCCTCGGGCAGCGCATCGAGCAACTGCCGATCGCCATAGATCAGCACCAGGTATTTCATGGCGTTCTCCGTGTTCGTATAGCGTAGTCGTTCGCCGGCACGGCGTTTCGACGCCGACGGCTTCAGTCGAGCGATGCGACCGGACGCACTTCGATGCAGCCCAGGCGCCCCACCGGGATGCTGGAAGCCACCTGGATCGCATCGTCCAGGTCCCGCGCCTCGATCAGGATGAAGCCGCCGAGCTGTTCCTTGGTTTCGGCGAACGGACCGTCGGTGGTGGACACGCGGCCGTTGCGGGTGCGCACCGTGGTGGCCATCGCCACCGGCTTGAGCGCATGCGCCGCGATCATGTGCCCGCTTTGCCGGAGCGCCGCGTCGTAGGCCCTGGAATCGCGCACGCAGGCCTCGGTTTCCTCCGCGGACATCGCTTCCACGCTTTGCTCGTCCAAATAGACCAGGCACAGGTATTTCATGGTTCGCTCCTTATGACGTCGCGAGGCTGTCGACGTGAATAGTCGGCCGGTCGGGCCGGGAATCGACCTCGCGACAGATTTAATTTTCGAAAGACCTACGGCCCGGCGGCAGGTTCAGTCGGCAGCGTCAGCTGTTCCTCCCCCTTTGAAAAAGGGGGATCGAGGGGGATTTGCTCTGGCTGTTGCGCTTGAAAGGCAAAAGCAAAAGCAAATCCCCCGTAACCCCCTTTTCCAAAGGGGGTAACAGCCAAGGCCAGCGCGCGCTAGGAGCGGATCTTGAAGTCCGGAGCCTCGTTCAGCGAACCGTCCGGCTCCAATACGGCATACCGCGTGCCGGTACGGTCGACCATCACCGGGATCGGCGCGTCGAACAGCGGCCGGCGCACGAAGCGCAAGGTCCACTGGAAATGCTCCAGCGTCGTCAGTGCTGCCAGCTGCTGGGGATTGAGGCCCGAACGCAGGCTGGCGGCTTCCGCGCTCTCCGATTGACGACGACGTTCGCGTCCGAACATGAGGCGCGCCCCGCTGGAAGTCGGCTGCAGTGTCGCCGCAATCGGTTCGACGAGGCGTGAAGCCGGTCGCAGTCTCAGCGCGCGTCGTGGAAGATCACGCCCAGCGTATGGCGGTGTCCGGAGCGCACCCGGCTGACGCCATGGCGCAGGTTGACGCGATACGTGCCGCGCGTGCCCTGTACCGGTCGGTGATGCACCGCGAAGGCCACGGCATCGCCCTGGCACAGCGGCACGACTTCCGGCCGCGGCTGCATGCGCGGCCGCTGTTCAGTCAGCACGAATTCGCCGCCGCTGAAATCCTGGTCCGGCTGCGACAGCAGTATCGCCACCTGCAGCGGGAACACATGCTCGCCGTACAGGTCCTGATGCAGGCAGTTGTAATCGTCCGCGCCGTACTGCAGCAGCAGGGGCGTCGGCCGCGACTGGCCGGCGGCGTGGCAGCGCGCTATGAATTCGTCGTGCCGGCCCGGATAGCGCACATCGATGCCCATCGCCTGGTTCCAGCGGTTGGCGATCGGAGCCAATTCCGGATAGAGACGGGTCCGCAGCGCGGCGATCGTCTCCGGCAGCGGATAAGCGAAATAGCGGTATTCGCCGCGGCCGAAACCGTGGTGGCCCATCACCACGCGACTGCGGAACAAATCGTCCTGGCCGTACAGTCCGGCCAGCGTCGTGCATTCCTCGTGCGTGAGCAGCTGCGGCAGCAGCGCATTGCCCTGCGCGTCGAGATCGGCGCCGACCCGATCCCAATCCATGCCCCGCATGCGCGCCGCGATATCGCGGCGCGCGCCGAGAGTTGCTACAGCATGCACACTCATGCCTGCGCTTCGCGTGCCAGCAGCGCGCGCTTGCGCTCCACGCCCCAGCGGAAGCCCGACAGGCTGCCGTCGCGCTTGATCACGCGATGGCAGGGAATGACCACCGCCAGCGGATTCGCCGCACAAGCCGCGGCCACGGCGCGCACCGCGTGCGGCGAACCGATGCGTTGCGCGATATCCGTGTAGCTCGCCGTGGCACCAACCGGGATGCTGCGCAAGGCTTGCCAGACGCGCTGCTGGAAATCGCTGCCGTGCGCATCCAGCGGCAGATCGAGATCGCCTCGAGGCAGGTCGACGAAACCGGCGACCTGGGCGAGCACCCGTTGCAGGCCGGCGTCGTCGCGGGTCAGCTCGCTGTTTGCGAAGCGCTGTTGCAACTCACCGATCAGCGCGCTGTCATCGTCGCCAAGCAGGATCGCGCAGACGCTGCGCTCGCTGCGTGCGACCAACACGCGGCCGACGGCGCTTACGCCGATCGAGAAAACGATCTTCTGCGGCGTTTGCGATGCCTGTTCCACGCCCGCTGCGTAGCGATCGGGCTTGCAGCGTTTGCAGGCGCGAAAACCGGCCTGTTCCGCGGCTTGCGTGCTGGCGTGGAAACGGACGTTTTCCGGCCGCGCCAAGCGGGCGGCGCAGGAAGGCCGGCAATACACGCCGGAGCTTGCGACGGAATAGTAGAAATGGCCGTCGGCCTGTGCTTCCCGCGAGACGACGGAAGCCCAGCGCGGATCGTTCTGGGTGGCGGTGGCGAGCTGGGTGCGGGTAATCGTGTTCATGGCCTGCTCCTGTTGCTAGGAAGGTGCAGGCAATGTAGCGGCGCGTCCGCTGCGTCGATATCCGGGTCTTGCTATGCCATCCGCTATTTTTTACGGCGTTCAGGCTTGTCGCCCGCGGGCGCGTGGATGCGCAGGAAATCTAGCGTGGCTTCGAGTATCCGAGTCGTATCCGCGCCGGGATTGCGCACCTCGAACACGTGCAGCCCCTGCGGATGCCGCAGCACCTCCACTTCGGCGCCCGCGGCCTGCGCGGCCGCGACGAAAGCCGGCGCGCTGGTGTCCGGGACGATCTCGTCGCGGCCGGCGCGCACCACCAGGATCGGCAGGCCGCGCAAATTTTTCACGTCGGGCAACGCCTTCATCGCCGGCTGCCAATCGCCGTAAAGGCCGACGATGCAACGCGGCGCGATCGTCGCGCTGCGCAGCGCGTGCGGCACCACCGCCAGCACGCCTGCGGAGAAAGTCAGGATGCAGGGGCGCGCGGCATCGATGCCGTATTCGCCGGCACGCGATTTGAGGTGCGCATAGGCCGCATCGATCTGGCCGGTGAGGCGCTTGTCGCCATCCCATCCGATCACGGCTACCGCAGCACCGCTGCGCGCTGCTATCTGCAGCGCCCAGCTGCGAAACAGCGGCGACTTGCGCAGCCCGGATACGGCGGGCGCGCCGCCGTGGATCACCAATACCAGCGGGCGTGGCGTCTTGCTGTCGGGCAGGTACAGGTCGTAGGCGTGATCGGGCTTGGCCGCATCCAGATAAGCTTGGTCGGCGATCTCGCGCATCGCCGGAACGTCCGCCAGCGGCAGCGGATGCATGACCGATTCACTCAGTGAAATTTCCGCGGCTAACGCCGCGGGGGCGAACAGCAGGCAACCCAGTAACGTCGCGTTTCGTGCCGCAGTCGCAAGCATGCCGTTCTCCGTGTCCGTTGCACATCAGGGTAGCCAGCGTTTCGACCGTGCAGAAGGAGCCAATTCGCGGTTTCCGCACGTATCGGCCGCTCCAATTGCCTAAAGCGGTATGCCGAAATGGAAAGCCTCGATCCGCAGCCCCTCGCGCAGGTAGAACGCATGCGCGTCCTTGCGGTGGGTGCCCGAATCCAGTTGCAGCCTGACGCAACCCTGGCGCCTGGCTTCGTCCTTGAGCCAGTCGAGCAGCGCCTTGCCATAGCCACGGCTGCGCACGGTCTGGTCGGTGACCAGGTCGTCGACGTACATGTGATGGCCGTAGACGAGGTTGTCGTACACGCGCCAGCCAGCGTAGGCGCGCGCTGTGCCGTCATCGTACAGCGCGGTGGCGCGGAAGCCGTCTTGAAGCTGGCGCAGCGCCTGCTCGACGAAGCTGTCCTCGTCCAGATGCGGGCGCAGTTGCTGCGCGACCGGCCAGACCTCACGCAAATCGGCCGCGTTCGTCAGCGGCCGGAGTTCGATCGCCGTCATGGCGCGTCAGAAGCTGAAAAGCTTGTAGTACACCGGCGATACGCCATCCGCGGTGCCGTCGATCTTGCCGTCGCCATCGGCGTCGGTCAGGTAGTAGGTCGGCCCGCGCGCAGGCGTCACCTTGACCGTATGCAGGCGTCCGCCGACGCGGTATTCCTCGATGGTGTCGCCGTTGGCTTCGGTGTGCACGCTGCGTGCCGCATCGGCCGGTATAGGCGGTTCGCCGGCCATGCCGCCCATGGTGGCGCAGGCCGACAGCAGCAGGGTGGCGAGCAGTGTGCTCGCCCGCAGAATGTTCGATGGCTTCATGGCATGGCTCTCTGCTTTCGTCCGGCCCATTATGCCCATGGGCGGCGTGTGCGGCGTGGGAAGGCCGATCCGCCGGTGCCCGCCGGACACGCGGCCGCGGGCGGGTAGAATCGCGGCATGAAGCGACTCGTTCTGATCGATGGTTCCAGCTACCTCTACCGCGCCTTCCATGCGCTGCCGCCGCTGACCAATGCCGCCGGCGAACCGACCGGCGCGCTGTTCGGCGTGGTCAACATGCTGCGCGCCACGCTGAAGGATGGCCCGGATTTCGCGGCCTTCGTGGTCGACGCGCCGGGCAAGACCTTCCGCGACGACCTGTATCCGGCCTACAAGGCCAACCGGCCGCCGATGCCCGACGACCTGCGCGCGCAGGTGCTGCCGATGTGCGAGATCGTGCAGGCGCTGGGTTTCCCGATCCTGCGTGTGGACGGCGTCGAAGCCGACGACGTGATCGGCACGCTGGCGCTGCAGGGCGCGGCCGAAGGCATCGACGTCACCATTTCCACCGGCGACAAGGATTTCGCGCAGCTGGTGCGGCCAGCGGCTTCCGATACGGGCGCAATTGCCCTGGTCAACACCATGAGCGGCAGCCGGCTCGATTCCGAGCAGACGGTGCTCGACAAGTTCGGCGTGCGCCCGGAACAGATCGTCGACCTGCTGGCGCTGATGGGCGATGCGGTCGACAACGTGCCCGGCGTGGACAAGTGCGGACCCAAGACCGCCGCCAAGTGGCTGGGCGAGTACGGCACGCTCGATGGCGTGATCGCGCACGCCGCCGACATCAAGGGCAAGATCGGCGACAACCTGCGCGCCGCGATCGACCGGTTGCCGCTCAACCGCGAACTGGTGACGATCAAGACCGATGTCGAACTCGGCGGCGGGCCGCAGTCGCTGGTGCTGCGCGAACGCGACGCCGACACGCTGCGCAACCTGTACGCACGCTACGGCTTCAACCAGGCATTGAAGGAACTGGACGGCGCGGCCATCGGCGGCGTGCCGGAAAAAGAACCCGGCCGCGCGCGCGGCACCGGTTTCGTCAGCGCGCCTGCGTCGATGGAAGCGGTCGATCCCGCGCTGTCGGCGCCGGGCGAGTACGAAACGATCCTGCTGCCCGGCCAGCTTCGCGCCTGGATCGAGCGCCTGCAGGCGGCGGACGAGTTCGCATTCGACAGCGAAACCGACAGCCTGGACCCGATGCGCGCCAACCTGGTCGGCCTGAGCTTCTCGGTCGAGCCGGGCAAGGCCTGCTACCTGCCGCTGGCGCACGATTATCCCGGCGCGCCCGAGCAGCTCGACCGCGCGCAGACGCTGGCCGCACTGGCGCCGCTGTTCGCCGATCCGGCCAGGAAGAAACTGGGACAGCACGGCAAGTACGACCTGCACGTGCTGCGCCGGCACGGCATCGAGGTCGCCGGCTACGCCGACGACACCATGCTCGAGAGCTTCGTGCTCAACTCCGGCAGCAGCCGCCACGACATGGATTCGCTGGCGCAACGCTATCTCGGCTACGAGACCGTCAAGTACGAACAGGTCGCCGGCAAGGGCAGCAAGTCGATCCCGTTCTCGCAGGTCGCCATCGACGACGCCACGCGTTACGCGGCCGAGGATGCCGACGTGACCCTGCGCCTGCATCGCGTGCTGGCGCCGAAACTGGCGCTGGAGCCCGGGCTGGAGTCGGTGTACCGCAGCATCGAGATGCCGCTGGTGCCGGTGCTGGAACGGATCGAGGCCAACGGCGTGATGATCGATGCCGACGAATTGCGCCGGCAGAGCGTGGACCTGTCCAAGCGCATGCTCGCCGCGCAGCAGAAGGCGACCGAACTGGCCGGACGCACCTTCAATCTCGACTCGCCCAAGCAGCTGTGCGCGCTGCTGTTCGAGGAACTGAAGCTGCCGGTGATGGTGAAGACGCCGTCCGGCCAGCCCTCGACCAACGAAGAAGCGCTCGAGGCGATCGCCGACCAGCACGAACTGCCGCGCGTGATCCTGGAATACCGCGGCCTGGCCAAACTGCGCAGCACATATACCGACAAGCTCGCGCAGACGGTCAATCCTGACACCGGCCGCGTGCACACCAGCTATCACCAGGCGGGCGCAGCCACCGGACGGCTGGCATCGTCCGAGCCGAACCTGCAGAACATCCCGATCCGCACCGAGGACGGCCGCCGCATCCGCAAGGCCTTCGTCGCGCCGCCCGGACGCAAGCTGGTGGCCTGCGACTATTCGCAGATCGAGTTGCGGATCATGGCGCACCTGTCCGGCGACGAAGGCCTGCTGAGCGCGTTCGCTTCCGGCGCCGACATCCACAAGGCGACGGCGGCCGAAGTGTTCGGCCGGAAACTCGACGAAGTCACCGGCAACGAGCGCCGCGCCGCCAAGGCGATCAACTTCGGCCTGATGTACGGCATGAGCGCGTTCGGCCTGGCGCGGCAGCTGAGCATTCCGCGCGGCGAGGCGCAGGATTACATCGCGCTCTACTTCAGCCGTTATCCGGGCGTGCGCGATTTCATGGAACGCACGCGGCAGCAGGCGCGCGAGCAGGGGTTCGTGGAAACCGTGTTCGGCCGGCGCCTGTACCTGGATTACATCAACAAGGGCACGCAGGGCCAGCGCGCGGGCGCCGAGCGCGCGGCGATCAATGCGCCGATGCAGGGCACCGCCGCCGACATCATCAAGCGCGCGATGATCGCGATCGATGCGTGGCTGGCCGATCATCGCCAGCGCGCCTTGATGATCCTGCAGGTGCACGATGAACTGGTGTTCGAGACCGATGCCGATTTCGTCGAAACGCTGCTGGTGGAAGTGGGCAACCGCATGTCCGGCGCGGCGCAATTGCGGGTGCCGCTGGTGGTCGACAGCGGCGTCGGCGACGATTGGGACCAGGCGCACTGAGCCAGGCGTGGATTGGCTCCTTTTAAAAGAAGTAAACAGCAGCTGAATCCAACAAATTATTAACCCCCAGCTTCACGAACTATCAATCCACGAGGTGGTCATATAGCTCCGTGACGGACGCAATGTCTGGCACAGATCTCTCCCTCCCCTGGAGTGATCCCGGGAACGACGACTACTCCCCAAGTCCCGTTCCCCCAGCCCCGCCGGCTCCCCCTGCCTGCGGGGCTTTTTATTGCCTGCGATTCCGAATCTGAACGAGATGGGCGGCAGGTGGCTGCCGAGGCCGCCGAAGGTTGTTCAGGCGCCGGCTCCGCGCCAGACTCGCCGCAACGCCTTCAGGGACGCGGCCGCATGTCCGGATTGTTCGATCTGTCGATGCCCTGGTGGGAATTCGTGCTCCGCGCGGTGATCGTTTATGTGGTGCTGCTGGTCATGGTGCGGCTGTCGGGCAAGCGCACGGTCGGCCAGTTCACACCGTTCGACCTGATCCTGGTCGTGCTGCTCGGCAATGCCGTGCAGAACTCGCTGATCGGCGAGGATATGTCGCTGATCGGCGGCCTGATCCTGGCCGCAACGCTGATCAGCCTGAACTGGCTCACCGGCTGGGTCACTTCGCGCAGCCAGCGCCTGGACCGCGCGATCGAAGGCAACCCAGTGCTGCTGGCGCGCGACGGCCATATTTTCGAGCAGGTGCTGCTACGCGAGCAGGTGAGCGAGGCCGATCTGAAACAGGCGCTGCGCCAGGCGGACTGCGGCGATATCGGCGAGATCGGGCTGGCGGTGCTGGAAACCAATGGCCACATCAGCGTGGTCAAGCGCAAGCCGAAGCCAGGCTCAAGCGGCGAATAGCGCCAGGGGCCACAGTAGATGCCCTGCCGCCGCCCTTGATTGTCTCCTTCCCCTTCAAGGGGAAGGCCGGGATGGGGATGGGTTTGATGTGTGCCGTGGACAAAAATAAAACCCATCCCCACCCAACCCTCCCCTTGAAGGGGAGGGCTTAAAGCAGCGGCAAGTTCCGCTCTACAAACCGGATAACTCCATCAGCCAGTCGCGCGGACGCAGGTAATCCTGCAGCCGCGCCTCGGCGCTGTCGGCTTCGGGCGCGTAGCCGTATTCCCAGCGCACCAGCGGCGGCAGGCTCATCAGGATCGATTCGCTGCGCCCGCCGCTCTGCAACCCGAACAGCGTGCCGCGGTCCCAGACCAGGTTGAACTCGACGTAGCGCCCGCGCCGGTACAGCTGGAACGCGCGCTCGCGCTCGCCGTATCGCGTATCCCGGCGGCGTTCCACGATCGGCAGCCAGGCATCGAGGAAACCGTCGCCGACCGCGCGCAGGTAGCCGAAGTCGCGCTCGAAGTCGTCATGCAGGTCGTCGAAGAACAGTCCGCCGATGCCGCGCGTCTCGTTGCGATGCTTGAGGAAGAAGTAGTCGTCGCACCCGCGCTTGTGCAGCGCGTAGCGCTCGTCGCCGAACGGCGCGCACAGGTCGCGCGCGGTGCGGTGCCAGTGCAGCACATCTTCGTCGAAGGGGTAATAAGGAGTCAGGTCGAAGCCGCCGCCGAACCACCAGGCCACGGTCTCGCCGTCGCGATGCGCGCGGAAGTGGCGCACGTTGCAGTGCGTGGTCGGCAGATAGGGGTTCAGCGGATGCAGCACCAGCGACACGCCGACCGCGCGCCACGACGCGCCGGCCAGCTCGGGGCGCGCCGCGGTCGCGGAAGGCGGCAAGGTGGTTCCCGACACGTCCGAGAAGCCGACCCCGGCCTGCTCGAACACCGCGCCGTCGCGCAGCACGCGCGTGCGCCCGCCGCCGCCTTCGTCGCGCGTCCATATATCTTCCGCGAAGCGCGCGCGGCCGTCGGCCTGTTCCAGCGCCGCGCAGATGCGGTCCTGCAGGCCGGTCAGATAGTCGCGAACGGTGTCGATGTGGGTCATCGGCCTATTGTAAGGCAGAGCCAATTCAGCATCGGAGCGCCGCGGCTTTTCGTAAGAGCGGCTTCAGCCGCGAGCTTTCCTGCTGCCGCGAGCCTTCTCGCTGTCGTCCCGAGCGCAGCGAGGGACCTGCTTAGTCGCTCGCTTCGCCAGAACAAGCAGGCCCCTCGCTGCGCTCGGGACGACAGCAGTAAAGCGGAAGCTCGCGGCTGAAGCCGCTCTTGCAAAATCGGTTCCACAGTGTTCCAAATCATTCGCCACTTTTAACCATGCGCTAACCCGCTCGACGACGATCTCCGCGATAGTCACGTCCAGCCGATCGCCCAGAAGGGGAATACGCATGACCCAATCCACGCCCGCGCCGCGCCGCGAATCTTTTCCGCTGCTCGACGATGTCATCGTGCTCGCCGACATCGCGATGGCTTCCAACCGGCCGGCGCGCATCGTGCCGGCGCTGGTCGAAGGCCTGCGGGGCGCGCTGGCGCAGATCGGCACGCTGCCCGCTTGGCTGCTGGCCACGAACGCCGATGCGCCAGTGCGGCGCGAGCTTTATCGTTCGGCGCAGTTCGATTACCAGATCATCGCCATCACCTGGGCGACCGGGCAGGGCAGCAGCGTGCACGACCATGCCGATACGTGGGGCGTGGAAGCGGTGCTTCGCGGCCAGCTGGAAGTCGTCGATTACCGCATCGCCGGCCGCCACCGCGCATTCACCGAATTGCATCCCGCCGACCACCGGCCGCTGCCGGCGGGCAGCGTCATCGGCCTGCTGCCGCCGCACGACCTGCATTCCTGCCGCAACGTCGGTGCCCGGGCGACGGCGGTGACTTTGCATGTCTACGGCAAGCGCCTGGACGAAGTGACGCGTTACACGCATGTGGAAGAAGCGCTGTACCGCGCCGAGCGGGTGCGGCTGACCAGCGTCTAGGGCTCTGCTTTTCGCAGGAGCGGCTTCAGCCGCGAGCTCTTGACCTCGCGTCGTGTCGCGAAAAGCGAAGCTCGCGGCTGAAACCGCTCTTACGAAAAGCGCTCACTTCAAGGTCTTCTCGAACAACTCGAAGATGCGCCGGTATTCGTCGTACCACGCCTCAGGGTGGGTGAAGCCATGGCGTTCCAGCGGGTAGGGCGCGATCTCCCACTTGTCCTTGCGCAGCTCGATCAGCTTCTGCGTCATCATCACCGAGTCCTTGAAGAACACGTTGTCGTCGATCATGCCGTGCGCGATCAGCAGGTGATCCTGCAGGCCGGACGCGTACTCGATCGGCGATGATTTGCGGTACGCCTCAGGATCCAGCTCCGGCGTGTTGAGGATGTTGGCGGTGTACTCGTGGTTGTACTGCGACCAGTCGCTGACCGGGCGCAACGCCGCGCCGGCCTTGAACACGCCCGGCTTGCGGAACAGCGCCATGAACGCCATGAAGCCACCGTAGCTGCCGCCGTAGATGCCGGCACGGCCGCGGTCGCCCTGCTTGTTGGCGACGATCCAGTCCAGGCCGTCCAGATGGTCGTCGAGTTCGGGGTAGCCCATCTGCCGGTAGATCGCGGTGCGCCAGTTGCGGCCGTAGCCTTCGCTGGCCCGGTAGTCGAGATCCAGCACCAGGTAGCCGCGCTGCACCAGCAGGCTGTGAAACATCTGTTCGCGGAAATAATTCGGATAGCGCGCGCTGACGTTCTGCAGGTAACCGGCGCCGTGCACGAACATCACCACCGGATACTTCCGACCCGGTTCGAGCTGCTTGGGGCCGTAGTACTTGCCCCAGACCGTGCCTGCGCCGTGCTTGGACGGCACCTGCACGATTTCGGGCTGTACCCAGCCGGCGGTCGCCTTGAACTCGGGCTTGCGCGTGTCGGTCAGTTCGCGTGCGCCGTCGCCATCCGTACTCACCACGGCGAGCTGCGGCGGCGTGTAGCTGTCCGAATGCCGCACCAGCAGCTTGCCGCCATCGGGCGACAGCGCGAAACTTTCGACGCCGTCGAGCGCGGTCACTTCGCGCAGCCCGCCGCCGTCGGCAGCGACCGAGCAGACTTCGTAATCGCCCGGCCATTTCCGGTTGCAGAGGAAATAGAACCGCTGCGCGTCCGCCGACAGCACCGGCGCGGAGACTTCCCACTCGCCCTGGGTCAGCGCCTGGGTTCTTGCGCCGTCGCTGACGTACAGGTGCGAGTAGCCGCTTTGCTCGGACAGGTACCACAGGGTCTTGCCGTCCGGCATCCAGCCGAAATCGTTGAACGTCCAGTTGATCCATGCCGCATCGTGCAGGCGGTGGCGCGCCTGCAAGGTGGCCTTGGCCAGATCGACCACGGCGATCCAGCGGTCCTTGTTGTCGGTGGCGCGCACCAGCACGGCGGCATTGCGGCCGTCGTCGCTCCAGTGGATCGACGGGCTGCCGCCATCGCCGTCGCTTTCGATGCGCACGTCGCGATTGCCCTTTAACGGGTCCTTCTTCGCCGCCTTGCGCAGCGCAGCGAGCGGATCGTCGGCGATACCGGGCAGCGCATCGAACTTCAGCTCGCTGGCCTTGCCGCTGGCCATGTCCACCAGCCACAACTTGTGCGGCAACGGCAGGTTATGGCCGACGCGGGTGCGCACTTCCTCGAATTCCTCGTAACCGGATTCGGTGACGTACTTGGGCATCTTGCCGGCTTCGCCCGCTTCGCCGTCCTTGGCCTGGGTGACCGCGAGCAACCAGTGGCCATCGGGCGATAGCGCGCTGTCGTGGACTTCGACGTCCTTGCCCAGGTACACCGGCGCCGGCGCACGGGTCGGGTCGGCGCGACGCCAGTCCTGGTCCTGCTTGCGCGCTGCATCGCGACGGTCGCGATCGCTCTTGAGCGTCTGGATATAGCGCAGCTGGCGGTCGCGCAGGTCGTCGGCCTCGGGCGGCTTGGCGGGATCGTCTTCGGCCTTGAGCACGGCTGCCTGCGTCACGCCATCGCGCGCGGTCCATCGGTACCAGTCGTTGTCGACGCGCCACACCAGGCCGCCGTCGCGGCTCCATTGCGGCCGCGCCTCCCTGTCTTCGCCGCGGGTGAGCTGGGTCAGCGCGCCGCTGCGCAGGTCGCGTACGAATACGTCGTCGTTGCGGACGAAAGCCATGCGCGTGCGCTGCGCGTCGTACACCGGGTCGATGGCATCCAGCTCGGCACGCGCGGCGCCGTCGATACGGTTGGCGACGCCGCCGTCGATACCCTGTTGATAGACATCGCGGATGCTGCCGCCGTCGCGCTTGAGCTGGTACTGGGCGCGTCGGCCGTCCCAGCTCCACCAGGCGTCCTCGACCTGCGGCCCGATCCAGTCGGGATCGGCCATGATCCGGTCCAGGGTCAAGGGCGTTGCCGACTGCGCGAAGGCAGCGACAGGGCAGAGCAGCAAGGCGAGCAGGGTATGGCAGGTGGCGAGGCGCATCGGCAGCGGTCGTTGGCGAAAAGACGGGCCAGCGTAGCAGCCGCGCACGCGCTCGCTATCGGTCATCGGTCATGCCCGGCAGAGAAACGGGGACAGTCGCCTGTCCCCGTCCGGGCTTCCATGCCCTCGGCTACCCAGCCGGAGAACGGTTCAATGCGCCGCGGTCACCAGCCCACGCCCATGCCCACGCCGACGGTGTCCTCGCCATCGCCGCTGATCGCCCCGCCGACGGTGAAGGTGGCGTTGTCGCTGACCGCGCGCTGGTAACCGACGGCGAACGCCGCGTGGCCGGCCTGCATGCCCGTGCCCACCGCCAGCCGGTTGCGTTTCTGGATGCCGGCGGCGCTGGCGCTCATCTGCGACATCGCGGTACTCATCGCGCCGATGCGGCTGATGCGCTTGTCCTGATTGATGAGCCGGTCGTCGATCTCGCCGCGCAGGTCCAAGCTCAGCGCCTGCACACGCGCGTCGGTGTAAGTGTTGGCGTTGGACAGCGTGGCCGCGTCGCCGCTGGCCATGTCGCCGCGGATCGCGGTTTCGCGGTTGTCGGTGTAGGCGTTGGTCGCGGTGCCGCCGGTGGCCACCGCGGTGTCGGTGTAGGCATTGGCGGTGTCCAGCGTGGCCTCCAACTGGCTCAGGTTGACCGCATCGGTCGCCTGCGTGCCGGCGGCGACGTTGGCGATCTGCTTTTCGTTGCCAGCCGCGCCGACCGATACGGTATTGACGCGGTCGGCGATCGCGCCGCTGCCGACGGCCGTGCTGCCGCTCATCAGCGCCTGTGCGCCGGCGCCCAGCGCGGTGGCATAGAGTCCCGTCGCCGCCGTGGTTTCGTCCGCTTCCGGAAGGCCGTTGCCGTTGGCGTCGCGCCAGCTGCCCACGGCGACGCTGCCGGTCGTCGTGGCGTCGGTGAGATAACCGAACGCCTGGCTGTAATCGCCGAGGGCCTGGTTATAGGCGCCATACGCGCTGCTGCGATAACCACCCGCTTCGTTCTGCAGACCGAACGCTGAACTGTCCGTGCCCGCAGCGGTGTTGTGCGCACCGAAAGCGCTGCTGGTGTCGCCGATAGCGGTGTTGCTGTAGCCGAAGGCGCTGCTGCGGGAGTTGCGCGCGTCGTTGCCGTTGCCCACCGCGCTGCTGGCGCCGTTGAACTGCGCGCTGGCCTTGTTGTTCATGCCGATCGCGGTGCTGTTCACGCCACTGGCTTCGTTGCCGGTTCCGAAGGCATTGGACGAGGGGCCGGACGAAATATTCTTGGTGCCGAACGCGCTCGAATCTACTCCCGTCGCCTGGTTCTGGAAACCGAAGGCGTTGCTGTTCTCGCCGGCCGTGACGTTCGGATTGTTCTGGTAGCCGAAGGCATTGGCATTGTTGACGCCATTGAGATTATTGCCGAAGCCGAAGGCGCTGTTATTGGCGCCATAGATGTAATTGCCGGTGCCGAAAGCGGCGCTGTCGTAGCCTAGCGACTGGTTGCCGTGGCCGAAAGCGGTGGCTCGCGTACCTGCCACCAGGTTGTTCATGCCGAAAGCGGAGCTCATCGTGGTTTCGACAGGACCGTCGTCTGGCGACATGAAGATCGTTCCGACCGTGTTGTTCGCACCGAAACCTTGGCTGTTCTGTCCATCGACGGCGTTGCCCGAACCGAAGGCATTGGTGCCCGCCTGGCTGGCGCTGTTCACGAAGCCGACCGCACTGGAATAACTCGTGGCGTAGTTGTGGCTGCCCACGGCCGTGCTGGAATATCCGATCGCCGCGTTTTGTTCGCCGTAGGCATTGGCGGCATACGTGCAGGTGGTGTTGTTATCGCCCTGCTCGTTGCCCTGGTTGGTGTCCGGGCCTTCGGGCCAGCCCTCGGGACAGGGCGCATCCGCCCAGGCCGGCGCTGAAAGCGCAACCAGCAACGGAATCAGTAAAAGTGCGCGTCGGCGAAGGCGTCGGCCTTGTTTGCAGCTCATGTTTTTCTCCTTGGGTAAGGCCGGAATCGCCGGCTGCCTAAGAGATCGAAGAAAATGGCGGTGGAATGACATTCGGCTGCCGACAAAAAAGCCGCACGGCCGTAGCCGTGCGGCTGCGACGGCGATCCGGGGTGGAGGAAGCGCCGCAACACTTGAAAGGTTGAGGTGCCTCAGAAGCCGAAGCCCACACCTACGGTCGCCGAGCGCTCCGAGCCGCTGAACGCGCCGCCCAGCGTCATTGCGGCACGTGCACCCATACGGCGCTGCACGCCGACCGAGAGCGCCTGCTTGCCGCCATACGAACCCGCCGCCAGGCCGATGCGGGTATTGCCACCTTCGACGGCCGCCGCGCTGGCGGCCATGCCGACCATCGCTGCGCCGAGCGCGCCGACGCGGTCGATACGATCGTCCTGCAAGCCCATCCGGCGGTCCACATCGCCGCGGAAGGCATCGAAATCATCGGCCAGGCTGCCGATTTCGGAGATCCGTGTATCGGTGTAGGCATTGGCCTGGGACAGCGTTTGCGCATCGCCGGCGGTCATGTCTGCGCGCACCGCCGCTTCCCGGTTGTCGGTGTAGGCGTTGGCCTGCGTGCCGCCCGTGGCCACTGCGGTATCGGTATAGGCATTGGCCGTGGCCAGCGTGGATTGCAGCTGGCCCAGGTTCACCGCATCGGTCGTCTGCGTGCCGGCGGCGACGTTGACGATCTGGCGTTCGCTGCCCGCGGCGCCCACCGACACCGTGCCCTCGCGGTCCGCCACCGAGCCGAAGCCGATCGCCGTGCTGAAACTGGCGTCGGCGCGCGCATTGACGCCGATCGCGGCACTGGCGAAGCCATTCGCCACCACGCCGGCGCCGAGCGCCACCGAGCTGCGGCCGAGCGCGAGCGCGGCCTCGGTGCTCGCATCGTTGATGCCATCGCCATCGGTATCCACATCCATCGTGATGCCTTGGTTGCCATCACGATCGTAAAGGCCGGCAGCGGCGAGGCTGAAATCGCCCGCGTAGCCGCGATAACCCAACGCGGTGCTGGCTTCGCCGACCGCCCGGCTGCGGCTGCCGAAGGCGCTGCTTTCGATGCCCAGCGCCTTGTTGCCGTTTCCGAAGGCGCTGCCCAGGAAGCCGGCTTCGTTTTGGAATCCCACCGCGCTACTTTCCAGGTCGAGGGCCTTGTTGTTGTATCCCACGGCCGTGCTCGTTTCGCCATTGGCTTTATTGCTCGCGCCGACAGCGATGCTTTGCGACCCCATGACTTCATTCCGCGAGCCGATGGCGGCGCTGAAATCGCCTATGACACTGTTGGCTGCTCCGCAAGCCAGCGCTTCGGTGCCCGGTGCCGAGGATGGGCTGACCGGCGCGCCTGGCGCAGATGCAGTCGAGTCGCATACGCTGCCTGCCCACGCGGTGGGCGCGGCGGCGATCAGCAGCAGGGCCAGGAACAGCGGGCGGCGATGGGCCAGGCGATTGGCGTTGGTTTGATGGTGTCGCATGAAGATCTCTCCTGTTCGGGTAAGCCGGACTCGGCCGGTTACAGGAGAGATCGCAGTTTTGCGGCGGCGACTGACACGGTTCAAGAAAGAACGCCGCGCGACCGGAGTCGCGCGGCGTGAAGTGGCGGCCCGGGGTGGAGGGCCGCCGCGACGCTGCTGGCAGTGACGCTTACAGATCCAGGCCGATACCCGCGCCGATCGAATTCTCCTCACCGCTGAAGGCGCCGCCGAGCGAGAACGAGGCGCGCTCGCCGATACGCTTGCCATAGCCGATCGACACGGCACGCTCGCCGCTCTGCTGGCCGAAGCCGAGCGCGATGCGGCCACGCGGCGAATTGCTCCCGGCCGCATTGATGCCCATGTTGACCAGCGCCGAACCCATTGCGCCGTTGCGGTCGATACGCTCGTCCTGCCGGCCGATGCGGAGATTCATGTCGTCGCGCAGCTGGTCGGTGTATGCATTGGCCGAGGTGAGCATCTGCGCGCCGCCGCCTGCGGTTATCGCCTGCAATTGCCGGTAGTTGACCGCGTCGGTGGCCTGCGTGCCGTCGGCGACGTTGGTGATCTGCCGTTCCTTGCCTTCGCTGCCCACGGAAACCGAGTCGGCGCGGTCGGCTACCGAATCGGCGCCGAGCGCGACGCTGTTGGCGCCCGTGGCCGTCGCCTTGGCGCCGATCGCGGTATTGCCCACGCCTTGGGCAAAGCTGCCGAAGCCCATCGCCACGCTGTTGTCGCCGAGCGCGGTGGCCCGCGCGCCGACCGCCGTCGCATATTTTCCGAACGAGAGCGCGCCGCCTTGGGCCAGCGTGTTGAAGGAAGCGCCGAACTGCTCGAGCGTCATCGTGGTGCCGATCCAGTTCACGGTGGAAGCGCCAAAATCGTCCTCGACGATGTGGTAGGTCACCGCTTCGCCGTCTATCGACACGACGTTGTAGGGCGACAACAAGTTGTCAGGATCGTAGAGCGGTTCGAAGCGGAATTCGCGGCCGCTCAACGCAACCGTGACGCCTCCGTTCGCGTCCGGCGGCGGGAACTCGGCCGGGAACTCCTGCGCGGCGCCGCCGATCGCGGTGGAGCCGACACCGATCGCGCCGGTCGACATGCCCATGGCAGCGCTGAAGTCTCCATACGCTACGTTCGATGAGCCCACAGCCGTGGTGGAAGCGCCGTAGGCGATGTTGCTGCTGCCCAATGCGGTGCTCATGTGGCCGCCCGCATTGTTTCGGTAACCCATGGCCGTTGCGTAATAGGCGTATTCGTCGGCGTCCTGGACCCCGTCGTCATTATCGTCCGACCACCCGCTTCCTGCCGTGTTTGCGTAACCCATGCTCGTCGTGTAGTCGCCGTACGCGTTGTTATCGCTTCCCACCGCACTGGAATCGATACCGAACGCCGCGTTGTCGCGGCCCACCGTCGTGGCGCCCTCGGCCTCCGAAGCGTTGTCCGTGCCGATGGCGGTGGCATCGTCGTGGCGGGCGATATTGCTGTCGCCGACCGCGGTTCCGCGCGAACCGGCGACGTAATTGCTGTAACCGAACGCGCTCGACCGCGTGACCGGCGAAGTGCCGTCCGGCGCATCCGACGGCATTTGGATGCGGTTGCCGCTGCCCATCGCCGTGTTGTCGTCGCCGAAGGCGTCGTTGTCGTAACCGACGATCGAGCTGCGATCGCCGTCCAGGTAATTGTTGTTGCCGACCGCGGTGCTGAAGTCGCCGTCCGCGCGATTGCTGCTGCCCATCGCGCTGCTGTCCTCGCCCGCCGCGTAATTGCCCGCGCCGAAGGCGCTGGCGCGGTCGCCGTCGGCCGTATTCTTGGTGCCTACCGCGGTCGCCCCGATCGGCAACTGGAAGTCGTGCGGAAAATCGTCCGTCAGCTCGCCGTTGCGGACCGAGTTTTCATAGCCGATGGCCGTGCCTTCGTCGCCATTGGTGCCGTTGCTCTGGCCGATGGCGGTCGAATGGTCGCCGGCGGCGGTGTTGCTGCGGCCGCAGGCGAGCTGGTCTTCGCCGACCGGGAAATAGCTGTCGCCGTCGCTCTGCGTGTTGGTTTCGCTGTCCTGGACGACGCAGCTGTTGGCGGCCTGTCCGGGCATAGCGTAGAGGACGGGCAGCAAGGCCAGGGATAGGGCGGTCGCACGCATCGCGCGTGCGGCATCCAGGTGCAATGTCATCTCGATCTCTCCAGTGTTGGGTAAAGCCGGTATCGCCCGGCTAAAGGAGAGATCGCAAAACGGCGGAGACGACTGACATGCCGGCCCATGCGCCGGCCATACGGCACGAATGGCTTTCAGCCACGTGCTTTGCCCGTGTGTTGTAGCGCCGAGCTTGCTCGGCTGCTCTTGGTTCCATACGAAAAGCAGCCGAGCAAGCTCGGCGCTACAAAAAATAAACCGGCGGACATGCTTTTGTGCCACCTGGCTCAGCCTTGCCAGCCGGTGCGCTAGGGCATCGCAGGCCCGGCGAGGTGGGCCTGCGATACGGCCGCGAAAGGCCGACCAGGGTCGAAGGCGCTCACGGCGCTGGCACCGGCCAGCAATACGATCAGGATGCGCAGGCCGTAACGGGGTGTGCGAGGGAGGGACATGGCGATTCACCGTTGCCCGCGTAGTCGGGCTTCGGGACAGGAATCGGATTAACACGGGTGCGACTGACATGGGTCGCCGGACGAGTCGCCTCGCGGCGGGTGCCGCCTGCCAGCGGGTCGCCGCCCGAGCTACTCGTCACGGCGGGCAGCGGGTGCCTTCGAAGGGGTGCTTTCCTTCGCGCAGAAAGTCGATCTTGCGCTGGCTCAATTCATCGATGATCGCCTTGGCTTCGGCACATCGATCCAGGTGGGCGAGCGCCGCGGCGTAGAAAAAACCGACGCTACCCTGGCGGTCCTGAAAGCCATGCTCGCGTCCGTGGGCGTGGGCGGCCGCAAGCGGAGTCAGCGCTTCGGCGTAGCGATCCAGACCGACCAGCGCGCGGCCCAGGCCATAGTTGACGTATTGAGTGTTGTCGTGATCCTTGCCGAGCTCGCGCAGCATTCCCGGCTGAGCGATCTGGAACTGGCCCAGCGCTTCACGGAAGCGCTTGGCGCGATTGAGCGTGACCCCGTAGTAGGCACGCTCGTTCAAGGTGGCGACCGACTCGGCCCCGACGCTTTCCGCACGCAGGCGGATGACCTTTTCGTGGTTCGCCGCGGCCTCGTCGAAACGCGACAGGCCGGCGAGAATGACGGCCTCGAAGGAGTAGGTCGTGATGATGTCCTTGTTGTTTTCCGGTACGCCGCTGTCCAGCATGAAGCGACGTCCTTGACGGGTGGTCTCGAGGGCGGCGGCGAAGTCGTCGACCAGGTATTGCGTGGCTGCCAGCACCGAATACGCATCGCTGAGCCCGGAATAGCTCACCGGATCGTTGGCCAGATGCAGCGCCACCGCCTCCTTAGCCCAGGCCAGGCTTTGTTTTGGCTCGTAGGTCATCCGCAGCCAGGCGAGGTTGGATAGCACGCGGGCGCGATCCTCCTTGGAGTCGGGCAGCGACGCCTGTTGGGTTTCCAGGGCGCGGCGCGCCATCTTCTCGGCCTTGTCGACCTCGCCCAAAGCCTCGTAGCTCGTGGAAGCGGCGAGCAGGAAGCGCAAGCGAATCTGCGGATCCTTGACCCGGGTTTCGCCGGTATCGAGTCCGCGCACGGTCAGATCGAGCGCATCGCGCAGACTGATGTTGGGCGTGCCTGAATTGCCGAAACTCGCGCCGGAAAAGATGCCGTGCATGAAGTCGTTGGAGGCCTCCATGCGTTCCACTTCCAGCTTGGCGCGCGTGGTTTCCTTTTCGGCACGCGCGGCCTGTTGGTTCGCACGCATCGCTTGAACCTGCGCCTCGTGCGATTTCAACACGATGCCGGAGATGCCGATCGCCAGCGCGACCGCCGCCAGGCCGGCCATGGCCACGCCCCAGCGGTTGCGTCCGATGAACTTGCGCGCGCGGTAGCCGAAGGTATCGCCGCTCACCGATACCGTGCGCCCTTCGAGGAAACGCTTCAGGTCGTCGGACAGCGCCTGCACGCTGGCGTAGCGGCGCGGCGGTTCCTTGGCCAGCGCGGTCTGCACGATGCGCGACAGGTCGCCGCGCACGAAGCGCCGGAACGCGCGCACGTCGGTGCCGCGTTGTTGCAGGCGCGCCTGGATTTCGTGCGGCGTGCCGGTGGTGATCGCCTGTTCCAGGCGCTCGGCCGAACGCGTGGTGATGGCATCGGCGGTGGCGCGCAGGTCGTCGTGGTCCACGGCGTAGGGCAGGCGGCCGCTAAGTAACTGATACAGGATCACACCAAGCGCATAGACATCGGTGGCTGCGCTGATCGCACCGCCGGACACCTGTTCGGGCGCGGCATATTCCGGCGTGAAGCCGACGAAGGCGCCGGTGCGCGTGGAGCCCTCGGTATCGTCGATGCGCTTGGCGACGCCGAAGTCGAGCACCTTGGGATGGCCGCCGTCGTCGACCAGGATGTTGGCGGGCTTGAGGTCGCGATGCACCACGAAATGCTCGTGCGCATGCTGCACGGCCGCGCAGACATCGCGGAACAGGTCCAGGCGCTCGCGCAGGTCGAGGCGGCGTGCGTCGGCAAAGGCGGTCAGTGAGGTGCCTTCGACCAGTTCCAGCGCGAACCAAGGCCGCTGTTCTTCGTCGAGGCCGTGGTCGATCAGACGCGGCAGGTTCGGATGCGATAGCGCGGCGAGGATGCGGCGCTCCTGCAGGAAACGCTGCGCCTGCAGGCTGCCGTCCCAGCGCCGGTGCAGGCGCTTGATCGCCGCGCGCTGCAGCGTGTCGCGATCGTCGCGCCGCGCCGCGTATACGGTGCCCATGCCGCCGCGGCCGAGCACGCTTTCCAGGCGCCACGGCCCCAGCAACGCGCCGATCTGCTCGCGCGCGTCATCGTGGGATGTGCTGCGGTCGCCGCTCTGCAGGTCCACTGCGCCGGCAACGCCTGCGTCGAATGCGTGCGCCGATGCATCTGCGGCCAGCATGCTTTCGATCTCGGCGCGCATCTGCGGATCGTCGGCGCATTCGGCATCCAGTAGCGCCATGCGCGCCGGTGCATCGAGGTCGATCAGTTTGTCGAACAGTTGCGACAGGCGGCGCCAGCGCTGCGGATCGGCCGCCGTCACGCGGCGTCGCCGAAATGCGACAGCAGGAATGCGCGCGCCTTGCGCCAGTCGCGGTGCACGGTGCGTTCGGCGATGCCCAGGTGGATGGCGATCTCCTGGAACTCCATGCCGGCGTAGAAGCGGCATTCCACCACCGTGACCAGGCGCGGCTCGATCTGCTGCAGCGCGTCCAGGCCCTGTTCGATCGCGATCAGGTCGATGCGGTCGTTATCGGCCGCCACCGGCAGATCGGTGACCAGCGTGACGCGCGCCAGGTCGCCGCCGCGCTTCTGCGCCATCGTCGCGCGCACGTGGTCCACCAGCACGCAGCGCATGGCCTTGGCGGCCAGCGCGAGAAAGGGCCCGCGTTCGCTGACATCGAAACGGCCGCCGTCGAGTTTCAGGTAGGCTTCGTGCACCAGCAGCGTCGTGCACAGCGTCGCGCGCGGCTTGCCGGACAGCTCGCGCCGCGCCAGCACGCGCAATTGATCGTACAACTGCTCGAAACGTTGCCTGAAAGCCGCATCGTTCCAGTCGGCCGCCGCCACGATGGTGCTCGCGGCGGTAACGGTTTCGATCATCGTCTCCCCCGATGAGCGCGCATTTACTCGAATTCGGCTGGATTATGCAGCAAGACGGCGCTTGTCGTGGGCGCCGAAGCTGTTCAGGCAATGGGCTCGCTGCGCCTGGGGCTGGCTGTCTTCATATCCGCAAAAAAAACGGGGCGATGTACCGCCCCGCCCGGGAGGCCGTCTGCATGAGCAGTGCAGGACAGCCCGTTGCGGTCTTCCGACCAAGTCCGACCGCAACGTCCCGTAACTTTGCCGGCAAATAGTTGGTCGGACTCCGTCCCGGGCTGCCGCGAATCCGGCAGTGGGGTATAGGACGGATTTCCGCGAATAAGCGGCCATGCCGTGTGCGCGCCTGTTCTGGCCGTCATCCCCATGGGCGGGATCCCGCGTCTTTGCCATTCAAAGGCGGCAAAATTCACAGAGGTCCCGCGTTCGAGCCGCCACTGGGCTTTGCAGAGCCGCCGGGACGGCGAGAGAAAGAACGTGGAAGCCTCGCATGACGTGGGAGGCTTGAAGCAGCGCCGCAAGGTTTACTGCCCGCATGATGCGGCGCACAATATGCGGCGCGGCACACCCCTCGCGTGCCGTGGAGCGCGTCGTGGACGCACTGATGCTGTCGCGGATCCAGTTCGGGTTCGTCATTTCATTTCACATCCTGTTTCCGGCCTTCACCATCGGCCTGGCCAGCTGGCTGGCCTTTCTGGAATGGCGATGGCTGCGCACCCGCGACAGCGTGTGGCGCGATCTTTTCTTCTTCTGGACCAAGATCTTCGCCGTCTCCTTCGGCATGGGCGTGGTGTCCGGCATAGTGATGAGCTTCCAGTTCGGCACCAACTGGGCCACGCTCAGCGAGCAGGCCGGCAACATTCTCGGGCCGCTGCTCAGTTACGAAGTGCTGACCGCGTTCTTTCTGGAAGCGACCTTCCTCGGCGTGATGCTGTTCGGCTGGAGCAAGGTCAGCGAGAAACTGCACTTTCTCGCCACCTGCATGGTGGCGCTGGGCACGCTGATCTCCACGTTCTGGATCATCTCGGCCAACAGCTGGATGCAGACACCGGCCGGTTACACGCTGGTGAACGGCGTGTTCGAACCGGCGAGCTGGTGGGACATCGTGTTCAATCCCTCGTTCCCGTACCGGCTGGCGCACATGGTGCTGGCGGCATTCATCACCACCTGTTTCGTGATCGGCGGCGTCAGCGCGACCTATCTGCGCCGTGGCGTGCACGTCGATGCCGCCAGGCGCATGTTGAAGGCCGCGGTGATCTTCGCTGCGATCACGGTGCCCACGCAGATCCTGGTCGGCGATCAGCACGGTCTCAATGCGCTCGAACATCAGCCGATCAAGGTCGCGGCGATGGAAGCGCACTGGGAGCACAAACCCAAGGGCGAGGGCGTGCCGCTGGTGCTGTTCGCCGTGCCCAACGAAGCCGCCGAGCGCAACGACTACGAAATCGCGATTCCCCGCGCCGGCAGCCTGATCCTCACCCACACGATGGACGGCGAGATCCAGCCGCTGAAATCCGTGCCTGCGAGCGAGCGGCCGCCGGTGAAGCCGGTGTTCTACGCGTTCCGGGTGATGATCGGAATCGGCGTGCTGATGTTGCTGCTGGTGCTGGCCTCGCTCTGGCAATGGCGCCGCGGCAAGTTGTACGAATCGAAGTGGGTGTTGAACGGTTGGCGCACGCTGACCCTGGCCGGATTCGTCGCCATCCTCGCCGGCTGGTACGTGGTCGAGATCGGCCGCCAGCCTTATGTGATCTACGGCCTGCTGCGCACCGCCGATGCGGTCAGCCCGACGATCGCGGCCGCGAGCGTGATGACATCGCTGATCGTTTACGCACTGGTCTACGCGATCGTGTTCGGTTCCGGCGTCTGGTACCTGCGCAAGCTACTGCGCAAGGGTCCGCAGCCGCACGAGCCGCCGCCGCGCAGGGACGAGGGCGAGAAGACGCCGGCGCGGCCGTTGTCGGCCGCGGATGAGGCGTTGGAGGAAACGTGAACTCAAATTCCGTCTTCCCAGCGAACGCTGGGACCCATTTTGCTTTTGCGGTCGGTGCCAGGATCAAGATCAACATGGGTCCCAGCGTTCGCTGGGATGACGGGACTGGAAAGCAACGACGGAGTAGGTGAGCACCATGGAATATTGGCTGCCAGTAGTGTGGTTCGGCGTGATCGGCTTCGGCGTGCTGATGTACGTGCTGCT